>Ga0182015_10001682_pt1 | contig 28633 bp, 33 predicted proteins | sample 712P3MmetaG_FD_120478 | JGI IMG/M metagenome (GOLD analysis project Ga0182015, IMG submission 120478) | Permafrost microbial communities from Stordalen Mire, Sweden - 712P3M metaG | ecosystem: Environmental > Terrestrial > Soil > Wetlands > Permafrost | place: Sweden: Stordalen | collected... | reverse complement strand
GGTCTTCTGGCAGGAGGCGCAGCAGTGGGCGCCGGTTTGTTAGCAACTGGACCCTTGGCTCGTGCACAAGGCAAAGGACAAGAAGGCGGTCCTCTCAATGCGGGCGATGTCGCCATCCTCCGGTTTCTGGCGGCGGCAGAACTGATCGAGTCAGACCTTTGGATACAGTATGCGGAGCTCGGTGGTATCGGTACCAATCCACCCATTGAGGTTGACCCGAACCAAACGTTGAACAACTATCAGGTAGCCTTGTCGAACCTCGATTCCGATGGTCCGCAGTACATCACCAGCAACACGCTCGATGAAGTGAGCCACGCTACTTTTCTCAATGCCTATCTCGAGTCCAGAGGAGCCGAGCCCGTCAACTTCACCGAGTTCGAAACCTTGCGGGGAAGCACAGCTACGGGTTCATCCGGCAAACTGCGCCTGACGAACCTTATGAATCTCACTGTCGATACCAGCTGGTACGTTCGCTACCGCAGCGCAACCAATCCGGACCTCGGCGCCACCTTCCCCCAGGCGATCACTCTCAAAGGGGTTACCGCCATTCCCAGAACGGATGCCGATTTCGAGGGCCGATCCAACCCCAATTTTCTTGGCAACGACCATATCCAGGCGATCGCCAATGTCGCGGGCTTTCACTTCGGATACATCGAGCAAGGCGGCTCGAGTCTTTACGCAGCCCTGAGTCAAAAGGTGACAGATCCGGAAGTGCTTGAGATCACCCTCGGCATCGGCGGCGATGAGATCGCCCACTTTCTGGAATGGGTGGATTTTGCGGGCAACGGAGTGCAACCCATGGTGGCGCCATTTAAGGACCCCATATCCGGCCTGACATTTCCCAATTTTTTCAGCCCACTCAATCCTCTGATTCAGCCCAGCCTGATCTTTCCGGTTCCTGCTGAATTCAGGCCCAACCTTCCCCGGGTCTCGATCATTCGTCCGCTGACCGATAGATTTGGGGGTGCCGTGGCGACAATCAAAAGCTTCATCGCAGATGGGCTCTTCATTGGCCAAAGCCAGCAGTTCCTTGACAAACTAAAAGCTATGGCTGTCGAAGCGGATTCCGCAGTGCGGTTAGCGTAGCGTGAACCCTGACTGTCCGCCTTATGCGGATCGCCAGTTGTTTAAGTGGGGGCGCCGCAACTGAAACACGCGTTGCGGCGCCTGCCTTTCACCCACCACGCATTGTTTACACGTCTTTCGACGAGAAATTGAGGAGCATTTATGTTAGAGGGTCTGTTTCAACCGATGCATCTGCTGATCATCTTCGGGATCGCTTTGTTGGTGTTTGGACCTAAGAAACTCCCCGAGCTGGGCAAAGGAATCGGAGAGGGCATCCGTGGCTTCAAGTCAGCCATGAAAGCTGACGAAGAGAAGCCCGCCAGCATAACAACGACCGTTGCTAACGACCAAAACGTAACCAAGGGGTGAATCGTGGGTTTTGGCATGGAAATCCTGTTTGTGCTTATACTCGGGCTCTTGGTGCTAGGCCCAAAGCGGCTGCACACACTGCTGGCCCACGTGGCGCGGGCTAAAGCTGAACTCGAGAATGCGACACGTGGCCTAAAATCTCAACTTGCCGCAGAACTCGATGCTGCGCCCGGGGCCGGCAAAACCGATTGCTCTCACGTATTAGTTGGGGACTGTGACCTTTGTTCAACTTTCAAATCTGTGCCGGAGTTTCGGGAGCCTGCGGAAGACGTGCTAATGAGAAACTGAACAACCCCATTAGCACTTCCAAGACCGAGGGTGCGGTCAACGCTCCTCGAGCATTGTTCACGCTTGAGCATGTGTTGAAAGGAGCACTCTAAAAACTTTCGCGGTTAGAGGGAGTTAGCCAATTACAGAATGTCGGCACCTTGCGCAAAGCAACCGATCGTGTGCTCATTCCACGCAGGCAAGTTATGCAAAAGGTCCTTCCAGAACTTGGGCGAAGTCCGAGAGGAATCCAAATTCTCAACCTGGCTGATTTGCATCACCGTGAGCCAGTCGCTGATGAAGCTGCGAAACCAACGCGCCACGAGAGAAGAGTCTCTCGCTGAGGACTTTCCGGCAGATGGGGACATATTTCCAATCGAGGTCACGATTGGGAGCCCAATTCTAAACAACTCTACAGGACATCTGAATTACGAGACATCCTAATCAGGACCTTATTGAGCATCGTCGGAATAAGGGTGTCACGAGCGCAGTTATCAGCAATTGAGTTCAACCTAAGTGGAAGAATTACCAAATGAACTACGAAAAGTATTTAACCACCATACGCAAAGGGTTAGCGGTAGCGGCAGTAACCATGGGGCTTGCGGCCGGTTGCTTGTGCACAGGTCAAGAGAGCACACCTTTATTAACAAAAGCGACGGTAGCGCCCCTGGTTGGGGGTCTGACGTTCATGGGGACTACACGCTTGCCCTCAGCGCCAATGGCGACGTCTTTGTCTGTCGGCGTTGTATTCGTGGTGAAATCGTAACCGCAGGCGGCAGGTAGCGGTTGCAGGGGGCGCGGAGCCTTGTTTCGTTTCGAGGCTCCGCGGTTTCTTAAAGATGTACGGGGATTTGATATTCCCGAGTAGAAGCTTTTCAACTTAGCTATTCCTGAGGCCATCTGTGCAGAACGATTCACCTTTCACTCTTCGCATTCTCCTTCCCAGAACTGTCGAACTGAGAAAGGCGGGTCATCCGACTCCCCAAAGATTGGCCTGGCTTGCCGCCACATTGTGCTTGATGGCGGGATCGGTGGCTGCCACATACGCTCAATCCACCACGCCAAACCCGGCTGATCCCGCACCCGTTCAAACCGTAGTCTTCAAGGGCAGCACTTCATCCAGCGGTTGGATCGACTTCGCGCCCCTCACAAACTTCGGAATCTATTTGCCTGTCAAGATCAATGGTCGCGATGCGATGGCATTGCTTTATGGCGGGCCTTCAAATATCGATAAGACTTTCGTCGAGTCCGTCGGCCTGGCAGCCAAGAAGGAAGACGCGAGCTCGGTGAGTGGGATTCAGATCCAGCTAGGTGACTTGATCCTGCAGAACGCCAGCGCGAAGACAGACGATCTGCAGAAGCAGGGCTTCGACGCCAAGATTCTCGGTCAATCCGTACTCTTCAGGCTGGGAGAAGACGTGTTCAATCAAGTGGTGGTGGACGTTGACTACGCCCATCATCGTGTCGCTTTTCGCGACGCCAGGACTGTGACCGGGCCCGCTGGCGCAATCGAGCTTCCGCTGATCGAACTGGATGGTGAACGCGTGCTCCCCCTCTCACTCAATGGCGCGGTTCCGGCACAGTTTGAGTTGGAGCTGGGGAACGTCATCGGCCCGTTAATGGTCACTCCGGCTTATGCCGCGAGGCAAAAGCTGCTTGAGGGTCGTCCTACCTCTCAGCGTTTGTCGGGTCGCTATTCGGAGACCGTCGTCAGTGTGGATCACGTGAGCTTTGCCAGCATCGATTTTCCGCAGGTGCCGATCGCGCTCATACCCGATACCGAATTGCCGCCACCCTCGATTACAGGCGGCGTCGGACTACCGCTGCTTGCCAAGTTCAGGCTGATCATCGACTACCCGCACAGCCGGCTCTATGCGATCCCCAACTCGGGGGCGATGACCGCGATCGAAAAAGACCGGATCGGCTTGGTGCTGGACAAAAAGATCGCCAATGGCTTTTCGGTGGCATTTGTTTCCCCAAACAGCCCGGCTGAAGCGGCGGGGTTCAAGAAAGGCGACAAGATCAGTCTGATCGACGGAAAGCCGTTTCAAGCCTGGCCTATTCAGGCGATCATAAAATTTCAAATGGCAGACGCCGGAACAATTCACATTTTTATTATGGCGGACGGAACCGAGCGGCAGATTAAGGCGGTGGACTTTTTCTGATGGGGGCTGGCCCCATTCATCCCAAGGGCGGGTGTCCCGTCCTCATCGCGTCTTTTACGACAGAGCCTGCCCTGAGCTTGTCGATCTGTATTCAAGTTTTTTCCCCGCAACGGGCAGGGCGTCAGCGGGGGCGACGATTCTCGCATGGAATCGACCCCAGTTGACGACCTGTCCGCCTTCCCGAAAACGTTCCGCCCTTCTTTAGCGAGTATCTGGCTGACGCGATATCTCAGACCTGGCTATGGCGAGCTCGGCTGCAGCTTCGTGAACGCCTGAAACAAGCACTTCAGCGAGCAAACGACATCGGCCCGAGCAGTTCAAATTCTTGCCAAACTCTGACAACATCGTAGAGACTCGATGTGCTACCGCTCAGGTCTTCGGCAAAATCTGCCAAAGCAGGTTGAGAAACTTTTACATCTCGCTGACAACCGCCAAACTTCGCGAAGGTACCTTCTCACTATGGCCCCACGAGCAGACATCGGACGCAGCGAACTGTTATAGCGAAACAGGCGGGAATCAACGCTTCGCTTGACATAAATCAGCTATCAGCGGTGACCGACATCCGAATCGTCTGCAGTGAGCCAAAATCAAAATAATTAAAGAGGAAAGAATCATGCGGACGTTTTCATTTTCATTTCATACAATCGCCGGACTCTTAGCAGTTGGCCTGACGTTTGGCGTCAACTTCGCACACGCCCAGGCGGGCACCCTGGACCCGAAATTTGGCACAGATGGCACCGTAACCACCATCTTCACCGGCGCTGGGTCGCCGGTCATGTTACCGATCGGCGCGGTCCAGCAGGCCAGCGGCGACGTCGTGGTGCTCTCCCAATTCGACTTCGTGGACGACGTTGGCACTCAGATCGGGTTGACACGGTACACCTCGGCGGGGGTGCTGGACACCACGTTTGGGACGAAGGGGAGCACAATCACCAACTTCTCTTCCTTCACTTTTGACCCGTTTGCATTTGCGTCGGAGCCGAATGGCAAAATCCTTGTCGCAGGGTTTGTATCAGGCACAAATACCTTCGGCCTGGCGCAGTTCACGGCCAACGGTGTGCTGGACACAACTTTTGGCACCGACGGCGTGGCGACGGCCGTCATCGGTGCAGACTTTCCGAGCGCATTTCTGCTGCAACCCGACGGACAAATTCTGATGGGCGGCTTTAAAGATGGCGGCAAGAAGACCCCGGGGTCGCTCTCGCTGGTGCGCTTCAACTCCAACGGCGCGCTGGACCCGACGTTTGGCACGGCTGGGGTTGCGCTGGTTACGCCCGCGCCTATCTTAGGGCCCCAGGCGCTGGCCCTTCTCTCCAATGGCGACTACCTGGCCGTGGGCGAGAACGGAGATGCGGTGGTCGGCACAGTGGTGGAGCTCAGCTCTACAGGAGAACTGTTATCCACAGTGACTGCGGGAGCTCTGACGGCGAGCAGCCCGTTGGCAGGGCTCGAACCCTTCCCGACCATTTTCGAGCCAAACGGCGACTATCTTGTGACGTCGCTTCATTGTGAAGAGAGCTCGGACTGCGGCGGCACTGAGACGAAAGTACAGCTTTTCGGCGAAACCGGCGTGCTGGATTCCGGTTTCAGTTCCACGCCCTTCGGGTTCGGCGGGTTCCATAACACCCCGCAGGCCCTGGCTGTGCAATCGAACGGACAGATCGTGGTTGGCGACTTTGTTGCCGACGCCTCGCCAGTTTTCGGCGGCATTGCCCGGCTCGACACCAACGGCGAGCTGGATACCACGTTTGGAAACGGCGGCAGGTTGACGATTGACAACAGTGTGACCGCCCTGCTGATCGACACCAACGGAGATATTGTTGCCATCGAGGGAACTGGCAACGATGGGATCGTCGTGGCGGCGTATCTGGCGAATTAGCCATTAGACCCGTTGTTTCGGTCGGGGGACCCACAGCCCGGATAGTGCTCGTCGCGAACCGGCTCCGAGCCTATCTCGATCCGCCCGAGCAGGACGCTGACCACAACCATGGTCAGCGTCCTCATTATTTATTGTGAATGTTAAGGGTGGCGAGACTGTTAGTGCGCCGGCGCCGGCTGAGGACTCGCCTGCGGAGCCACTGCGCCCGGACTTGAGAAGTTTACCTTCGGAACTTCGCGCGATCCTGGCGAAGCTTCGAAATAGGCTTCGTTCGGCTTGAATCCCGCGATTCCTGCGAAAAAGCTGTTGGGGAATTGCTGCACGTAGGTGTTGTAGTCGCGCAGAGTGTCGTTGTAGCGTTTGCGCTCGACCGCAATGCGATTCTCTGTACCCGCGAGTTCATCCTGCAGGCGCAGGAAATTCTCGTTGGACTTCAACTGAGGGTAGTTCTCGACAACCAGCAGCAGGCGGCCAATCGCTCCATCGAGCTGCCCGTTGGCCGCTATCTTTTCTTGCGGCGTGCCAGCAGAAAGCAGGGCAGAGCGCGCTTTTGCGATATCGCCGAACACTGTCACTTCCTGCTGCGCGTAGCCTTTGACCGTCTCTACCAAATTGGGGATCAGGTCGGCGCGGCGTTGTAGCACAACGTCAACTTGCGACCACGCTGCCTTTACCCCCTCGTTCTTGCTGACCAGGGTATTCTTCACGCTTACGTACTGCCCAAAGACAAATAAGACACCGAGCAATAGAATTGCCACTATAACCACGACCACGATCAGCGCCTTGCTCATAAGATCCTCCTGAAAAGCAGCAGCCGCCCACCCTACGAAGATCCCACAGTACCCGAGTCCAGCATTTTATCAAGCGCGGCGGTCACCTGCTCGAGCGCCGTCAGATATCGGGAAAAAACGTCCGCCACATCGAATTTCTTGCGGTCGGATTTCCGCTCTCTTACGTCCAGCACCTGCAGAATACCCGAGGCGTCAATTCCAACCTGTTTCGACAATGCCTGTACCGCCTCGCGCTTTCCGACCGGGGCACTGTGACCGAGCACAATCAGTGCGTGGCGGAAGAGCGTGGCAAACGACGATACCGATCGTAGCAGCAACTCCCACAGGCGAGAGTCGTTGTCTGAGGCCAGAAGCAAGTGCCGGCGCAGCAGCGCGATTTTCTCCCGCAGCTCGTACTCCACCTGCAGGCGGTGCAAGTTCGCTGGAATCGACAAATCCTTAACAACATCTTCACCGAAGAGAACTCGATGGTGCCGTTGCATGTCGATCAACTCGATCGTAAACACGTCGAGCGAGCGCTCGATCTCGTCGCGGGTCATAAACAGCGGGGGCGGCTGCTTCTGCGCGTCCCACCACTTGACGGCAGGGGCCAGGGCCACCAATGCAGCGAATGAGCTGTCGCGAATCACGCAAAACAGATTCACGTTCGAGAACTCAGGATGAAAATCTCCTGCGACCGCCGATCCGAACAGGATCACGCTCTCCAGGTTCGCTCCAGCCGCCGTTCGCAACCGGCTGACAAAGTCGTTAATTTTTTTCTCCGGAACCATTTGCTTCCTCGCTGACTACCAACTGCTGCTGGCCCCCCCGCCACCGGAGCTACCGCCCCCGAATCCGCCAAAACCACCACCGCCGCCAAATCCGCCTCCGCCCCAGCCTCCGCCGGATCCCCCTCCACCGCCAAAGATTCCAGAAAGAAGAATCCAAAAAAGAACGCCGCGAAGCGGAGTAAAAAGAACAATAAGTAGGATGACAATCAGTAAGATAATTCCGCCAGCCGATATCCCTTTGCTCGGCCGCTCCGTCGGTTCCGCCGGCGCCGGTGCAGGCTGCGGAGTCGTGAGTTGTATTCCTGCATCCTGGGCAATGACCTGCGCAACACGCGAGGTGTCCAGCAGCAGCGCCTGATTATAATTGCCGCTCCGGATGAGCGGGACCGCTTCCCGCTGAAACCCGCCCACTTTTCCATCGGGCAGGATTGGCTCCAGCCCATAGCCAACCTCAATCCGGGCGCGATGGTCGTCAATCGCATAGAGGATCAGGACTCCGCGGTTCGTGGACTTGCTTCCGACCCCCCACTGATGGAAGAGATCGACGGCGTAGCTTTCAATATCTGAGCCATCAAGGGAGTGAACGGTCACAACCGTGATCTGGGCATGTGCTTTCTCGTCGATCTGCCGGCAGATCTCGTCTATCTGCGCGATCGTGTTCTGGTCCAGAACGTGGGCAAAGTCGTTGACGTAGTCAGTGGGTTTGAGCTTGGCGACCGGCTCAGCCTGCGCCGCCAAGACCAGAAGCAGCGCACCGAACAGACCCAGCCACCATTTTGCGAACGAAATCATCGGAAGCAAAATTGTACAGGACACTGTCGCGGCGCAAGAGCTAGTTCGGGAGGAGGTACCAGACAACCAGAATGGTGGGGAAGCGGCGGCTGGAATCTTTCTCAGTTGGCTTTTGCCGCGCACGGCATATGGCATGGTGGTGAAGTCGGAAGGGAGGGAATCGTTCGAGCGGAGGACCCCGTCGACCCACTGACATGAGACTTCCTAACCATTGGGGCTGATCTACTGCACTAGCCGAGAGGTTTGGACATCCGGACCAGGTGGCAGGGGATCTTGGGGGGATGCTGATCCTCGGGAAAGGGCAGCGTTCCGTTTTCCACGTATCCGCGACGCCGATAGTATCCGGGCAGTTCCTTCCGCAGATTGACGATCGTGAGGTCCATAAAGAGACAGCCGGCGGCACGGCAGTAGTCTTCGGCTGCCTCGATCAAGAAGGATCCCATGCCGGAGTGTTGCCGAGCAGGGTCGACCGCGAGCAAGCCAAAATACCCGCGTTCGCTGCGTAGTTCCACATAAACGCTGCCGACCAACTTGCTGACTTCCTCGGCGAGCAGAAATCTTCCCTTCTGCAGAAGCGCCCGCACTTTGTCTGGATCGGTGCGGTCCGCATCGATGAAAAAGCGTTCGGTGCGGAATGCGATGTTCACCAGACGCGCAATATTTTCTGCATCTACGAGTTCGGCTGTGCGCGTTCCCATAGGGTCCGCGCCGACTCGCACTTTGTCCTTGTCCTTCTCGCTCATGCTGGACTTGGATTCTAACTGAGAGCCTCCTTCCTTTACCTTCCCCAGGCCAACGAGCTGTGGCGGACTAAATCCAAATTCAGAGTCCGTCCGTACTAGAGGTGAGGGGCAAGAAATTCAATTCTGAAAGGATAACGATAATGAACAGGAAATTTGCAGTTGTGCTGGCCATCGTTGCCATCGCCGTGACTTCCGCCGTCGCCGGGATGAAGAACCCGGTGGTAGGCGGGCAAGAGATGTATCCCACCAAGAACATCATCGAGAACGCGGTGAATTCCGCCGATCACACTACTCTGGTGGCTGCGGTGAAGGCTGCTGGATTGGTGGAAACGCTGGAAGGCCCCGGGCCGTTCACCGTATTTGCGCCTACAAACGAAGCTTTCGCCAAGTTGCCTGCCGGCACCGTGGACATGCTTTTGAAGCCAGAGAACAAGACCATGTTGACCAAGGTGCTTACCTATCACGTGGTTTCCGGGAGGTGGAGCGCGTCGGACCTGAAGCAGCAGATCAAGGCAGGGAACGGGACGGCAGAACTCACTACGGTGGAGGGTGGCAAGCTGTGGGCGTCCCTGCACGATGGCACGCACATCCTGTTGAAAGACGAGAAGGGTGGAACCGCGCTGGTCACCATCCCGAACGTGTTTCAGTCGAATGGCGTGATCCACGTGATCGACACGGTAGTCATGCCGAACTAATGCATTCGAGGGAAAATAACTACAAAGGCCGCCTTCTCGCAGGCGGCCTTTCAACTGGATTGCAAGGTCTTTCTTTCCACCTTCGTCTCCGCCTCTGTTGCGTCTTTACTGGTTCACGCGCAAAAGCATCAGCGTGCCGCTTTCGAGCTTTACATTGTTCTTCTCTGAACTAACCAGTGACCCCTGGCTTGGCTTCGATGCCGCCGTCGTCAGGTTCAGGTCAGAGATTCCAACCACGCCTTCCGTTTTTGTGCTGATGGGGCCGTGCGCGCTGGATCCGGTCTGCGGGGCGGATGCGCCAGCGTTGCTCGGCATAGTGGACGGTGCAGACGGTGCGGCGCTGCCACCCATGCCGGCCGAGCGTCCGCCAGCGGGGCTCGAAGGTGATCCACCCCCACTCAACCCGCCGGGCTGATCGTATCCACCACCACTCGCATTGGCCGGATTGGCATTCGGCGGTGCGATGATGGCTTGGATCGACGACGGCATTTGTCTCTCACTTCCGTTTTTCATCATAGCGTGGTCAAACACGATCCCGACTTCAGATTCTTTTTGCTCCTTGCTGCGCGCCTGCACTTCAGTTACATGTCCGACCACTTTTGTGCCCTTGGGAACAATTACTTCGCCGCTGTCCGCCTTCATATCCTGCGTTACTTGCACCACCACCTCGTCCCCTGACTTGGTTTTCTTGGCGTCGATGCTCTTGGTCAACTGCACGGGAATGACGCTCCCCGGCGCAATCCATGGCACGCTGGCCTGCTGTGCCGTCCCGTCATTTTGTGTTGCCGCGCCCTGCGCTAACGCCAGTGAAGCGCTGCCGAGCAACCCTCCAGCGAGAATTGCGAACAGAACTCGTTTCATATGCCGCCTCCTTGCCACTATTTCGACCCAATTTTGCCAGTCTGCGAAGACGCACAACGAATAGTTCCTCCTTGGATTGGATGCAATTTCCCTGCCAAGGGTAGGCAAACATTGTACGCTTGGCATTTCGTCACGTCCCCATGACTGACCGGTTGGAACTACCATTTTCGGATCACTTCTTTAACCTCGCGCGCTCCGTGGAAAACGCCGAGAATCTGCAGCGCGGTTGGAAAACCGCGATGAACAATCAGGTAGGAACCGACCGGCCAGAATCGCACGTCCCGCTGGGTGAGAGCGGATCAGTTCCGAGGCAGACGCACACCCTCCGCTCTTCACTTTGTCATCCACCATCTGTTCCAGTTCACCAAGGCAATGGCGATAGTACAGTTCTATCCCTCTGCGGTATTATCAATCTGATGCCCGCCGAGCACCTCTTTCAAACCGATGACCCTCGTCTCAGGCCGATTCACGGCAAAGTGATTGCCGCCAAACGGCTGGACGCGGAGGACGCTCTCGCCCTCTACCGCACCGGCGATATTCTCGCCGTAGGCTGGATGGCCAACCACGTCCGGGAGCGCATGCACGGCGACAAAACATATTTCAACGTCAATCGCCACATCAATCCCACCAACGTCTGCGTCGCGGCTTGCCGCCTTTGCGCCTTCGGCCGCAAGAAAGACGCACCCGGCGCCTACACCATGGCACTCGAGGAAGCCTTTGAAACTGCGGCCTCAGGATACAGCGAAGCCGTCACCGAATTTCACATCGTCGGCGGATTGCATCCCGACCTGCCGTTTCAGTATTTCCTCGATCTCTGCTCCGGCCTGAAGCAACGCTTTCCGCAAGTGCATCTCAAAGCCTTCACCATGGTCGAGGTCGCATACCTTTCAAAGCGCGCCAAGCTCTCCATTCGCGAGACCCTGGAACAACTCAAAGCCTCAGGCGTCGACTCGCTCCCCGGTGGCGGCGCCGAAATTTTTGCCGACCGGGTTCGCCACATCATCTGCGACCACAAGATCGATGGCGATCAGTGGCTCGACACCGCCAGACTCGCTCACCAGATTGGACTGAAATCGAACGCGACCATGCTCTACGGCCACGTCGAAAACGACGAAGACCGCGTCGACCACTTGCTAAAGCTGCGCGCTCTTCAAGATGAGACCGGTGGCTTTCAGACCTTCATTCCGCTAGCCTTCCATCCCGATAACACTCCGCTGCAGCATCTGCCGAAAACCACCGGGATGCTTGATATCAAGCAGATCGCGGTGAGCCGCCTCGTGCTCGACAACTTCCCGCACATCAAGTCTTACTGGCAGATGATGACGGCCAAGATCGCGCAGATTTCCCTGCGCTTTGGCGCCGACGACATGGACGGTACTGTGATCGAAGAAAAGATTTACCACGACGCGGGCGCAACCACGCCGCAAGGCATGCGCCGCGAAGAACTGGAGCGCCTGATCCGCGCCGCGGGACGAGAACCGATCGAGCGGGATACGCTGTATCGGTCGGTAAGCCGGACCGAGGCGTCAGTCACGGTCGCCGTGTAGGGAATTTGGGGCTATTCGGGTCCGACTTGATTCCATCGTTCTGAATCTCTCCGCACGGTGAGAACCAGAACGGAGTATTGATGATTCTCACTCGTCGCGACTGTCCTTACAGCTTCTCGAAGAACTCGCAAGTCGAGCAGGAAATATAGATCCCGCCTGGTACTCCGCGCTCGCGGTCTTTCATGCGCTTGACGATGCGCGTCGTCTTGCCGCACTTGGGACAATCCGTGCTCTTGCTGGTGTCCATAACCTTCTTACGGTCCGCTGTTTTTGCGATCTTCGCGCCTACTGCCATGGTTCGTCTCTCCTGATCTCTTCAATGTGTGCGCAGCGATCCACTCGATTTACCGCGCGGGTGGTTGTGGATGGATGTTTCAGAAAGCCCAGCCCGGAAAGCTTAACCTAGAAAACTTGGCCCGGTAACCCGGGATCCACTCGGGAAGACCCTGATGCTGCGTCTCGTTTCTCTTCCGTCGTTGTTTTATTTTACAGTAACGCTGTGCGGGCTGTCTCGGGCCTCCGGGTCCCCGCGCTTGCAACTGCATCTTCGGCGGCGGGGTGTTCCGCAAGACCGTTCCGTCGGGTTCTTTGCCAAACCGCGCAGCGACAAAGTAGCTGCCGCGCTGGTCTCAGCCCTGCCGGTCAGCCTGCGCTAACGCGAAGGCTCCGCCGACTGGGTGTTTTCCTCACTTTGCTGCTTCCCTCCGCTGCATCCATCTCCAGGCCGTCGTGACGATCTCATCCAAAGAGCGCTTTGCTTTCCAGCGCAGAAGCTGCTCGGCCAGCGCCGGATCCGCCACCAGCGCGGGTGGATCTCCCGGACGGCGGGGAGCGATGCGCGTGGGAACTGTACGTCCGGTTACTTGCTCGATCTTGGTCAGCACTTCCTTCACGGAGGAGCCCTGGCCAGTGCCCAGATTTAGCGCTAGGGAGTTTCCTCCACCAGACAAGTGCTCGAGCGCTGACACGTGCGCGTCCGCAAGGTCGTTCACGTGGATGTAGTCGCGGACGCAGGTGCCGTCCGGAGTCGGGTAATCGGTGCCGTATAGGTCCAGTTCTGGACGCGCTCCAGTCGCCGCCAGCAACGCCGAAGGAATCAGGTGGTTCTCCGGGTCGTGCAGCTCGCCAATGTCTCCGCTCTCATCGGCGCCGGCGGCGTTGAAGTAGCGCAGGCTGGCGAAACGCAAGCCGTAGGCGCGGTCATAAGCTTCGAGCGCCTGTTCGAAAAAGAGCTTTGAAACGCCGTAAGGATTCACCGGCTGCCGTGGGGTTTGCTCCGGAATGGGCACCTTGTTGGGAACTCCGTACACGGCGCAGGTGGAGGAGAAAATGATCCGGCGCACGCCGCAATCCACGCAAGCATTCAACAGCACGAGACCACCCTCCACGTTATCGTGAAAGTATTTTCGAGGGTTCTCGACCGATTCCCCTACAGAGGCGAGCGCGGCAAAGTGCATGACCGAATCGACGCGGCGCAAGGCAGCGGAGAGCGTCGTTCGATCCGCAACGTCGCCGCGCACCAGTTCGAATCCGGAGGCCAGAAACGCGTAGCCAGTCGAAAGATTGTCGTAGATCACAACCTCGTGCCCACGCCGCCGCAATGTGCGAGCTGCATGACTTCCGATATAACCCGCACCTCCAATGACAAGAACGACCAATTTTGTCCTCCGCTTTCTGGCAGATGAGAGACCGGAACTCCCGGCGCGTCTCGAAATTTTGAGATGCTTCAGTCAACTGGCTGGATGGATGATTGTCCTTCTGACCCTTGCCTGCTTTTTCCGAGCTCGCGCGGGGAAAACCCACGGGTTGGCGGGAATTGCCGGAGCCCAAGCCCTCTCCGATAGTAGCACTCAGGTGCCATTTACCGACCGTGGCCTTTGAGACTAAAGTCTCACCAACGATGTACTCCGAGCGGATGGCCTTATGGTCTACCCCGTGTTGAATAAGTTAGAGCCCACTTCATAGCGGTTCGCGGAACTTAGAAATCCCCTGATTCTTTGCGTTGCCGAGAGTGGGGGAGGCCTGTGTCCAAGTCTGCTCCGAGGGTTGGAGCGGCAATTAATTTCCAGTCAACTGCCCGTCATAGAGGGGGAAGAGAATGGCTCAACATGTGATTCCGGCGCCGGGGAACTCGGAGAGGATCCGGGTACTTGCCGCTGACAGTACACGGATGAGCAGCCAGTTGCTCGCCGAGGCGTTGGCCCAAGACCGCCAATTCGAAGTCACGGGGATAGAGCCCAAAGGGTCGTCCATCCTGGAGGTTGTCGCGCAAAGGAAGCCCCATGTTGTGCTGGTGAGTTCAGTCTTGGAGCAATCTGCCACTTTGGGGTTTGATCTGACCCGCCAGGTCCGCGCCGCTTACCCCGAGATCCGGGTCATACTTTTGATGGACACGTGCAGCCGTTCCGCCGTGGTTGAGGCTTTCCGTTGTGGGGCGCAAGGGGTTTTCTCGCGCACCGAATCCTCGAAAACGCTTGCCAAGTGTATAAACAGCGTCCATCAAGGCCAGGTGTGGGCGAGCAGCGCAGAATTGCGTTACCTGATCGAGGCTTTTCAGGAATCCGCACCCGTGCCGCTGGTGGATTCTCGCCTTGAAGCCATTCTCTCCAAACGTGAGCAGGATGTGGTGCGCTGCGTGGCCGAGGGATTATCCAACCGCGAGATCGCAAGGCGGTTGAAACTGACCGAACACACGGTGAAGAATTATCTGTTCCGCATCTTCGACAAACTGGGCGTCTCCAGCCGGGTGGGAGTTGTGCTCTATGTCTTCCGTTTTCGCAAGGATTTGGCGGAGTCTTCCGTGAGCGATGACGCGCATGCCGCCGGTTCTAAGCCCAGGCTCCTAAACCGAACTGCAAAGCCGAACGGCAGGGTCGCGCCAAGTGAGAGAGCTGGCGCGCCGCAGTCTGGTCTAAGGGCCAATTCGTTAAAGATGTCTATAAAACCGTTACTGTAACCCGGAACGATCCACCGCCGTGCTTACGATGGTGCGTCCGATGACCAGGGATGCTGTCGCCGCCGGGGAGGGAACGTTGAGGACGTGCAATATCCTGCCAGAAGGGACAAACTGAAAATCATCGATCAGCGTGCCATCGCGCCGGAGGGCCTGGGCACGCACTCCAGAACCGCCGGGGATCAAATCCTCTGCGCGCAGCTCGGGGAGCAAGCGCTGCAAGGCGCGAACGAACGCAGGCTTCGAAAAAGATCGGTGAAATTCGTCCAATCCGCTGCGCCAATGCTTCGCGGTCATGCGCCAGAACCCGGGAAAAGCCAGCGATGAAGCCAGGTCGCGCAGGTTGAAGTCGGTTTGCCGGTAGCCTTCGCGGCGAAAAGCGAGAACGGCGTTGGGGCCGGCGTCTACGGTGCCGCTTACCCGGCGCGTGAAATGGACGCCAAGAAACGGAAACTGCGGGTCGGGGACGGGATAGATGAGGGCTCGGACCAGCGATGAACGCTGGGAAATCAGATGGTAGTACTCGCCACGAAACGGAACAATGATGACGTCTGGCCTTCCGCCGGCCATGCCGGCGATGCGATCGCTGAACAGTCCGGCGCAGTTAATGAGATAGTTCGTGGAGAACGACGGGCCACTGGTCTCTACCCCCACTTCACTTGTGAGTTGCCGCAGGCCGGTCACTGCGGTGGAAGTCAGAATCGTTCCACCCTGGGCGCGAATCAGCTCGGCGTATTTCTCGCAGACCAGTGCGTAGTCAGTAATTCCGGTAGACGGAACTACCAGGGCTCGCAGTCCGCTGGCGTATGGTTCGATCTCTCGCAACTGTTCCGGTCCGATCATTTGCAACCCGGTGAGTCCGTTCACCTCGCCGCGGCGCCGCAGCTCTTCCAACCGTGGAAATTCCTGCTGGTGTACGGCCACAATGACTTTGCCGCAGACCTGGTGCAGGATGTCGTGCGCGCGGCAGAATTCGATCATGGCGCGCGCGCCCTCGACACATAGCCGGGCCTTCAGCGATCCGGGCTGATAGTAAACGCCAGAGTGAATGACGCCGCTGTTGTGGCTGCTCTGATGCTGGCCCACGCGATCTTCTTTCTCCAGCAACAGCAGGCGAAGACGGGGGAAGCGCTTGGTGATCTCAAGCGCGACGGCAAGGCCGACAATGCCTCCGCCGATGATGACGATGTCGCGGCGCGAATCAGTCATGACCGATGATCATAGCGCGACGGTACTGTTCTTAGCTGTGCGTCCTCGCTGATTCACGGCGCGGATTTACGGCACTGCCTCACGACACCGCTAGTGCACAACCAGGGTTACGGTGGATGGCGCAGGATCAGTGAGCGTGCCCGAGGTGCCTGACCGAGATGGGATAGGCGTCGGGCCGCGTGCTTAGCGGCTGGCCGCCGCCATCCCCCCGCCGCCATTGCTTCCTCCTCCGCCATCAGATGGAACGAAGAGCGCCAGAAACAATCTGAGCATCGAAGCCGGCAGTGTGAGCTTGGCGCTTTCTCCGGTGGCCTCTGGTGCCCCACAGCGCAAGTTCGGGCAGCACCAGCTATAAGGCGTAAGCGAAGACGACACGACTTGGCCTATCACCGCCCGGCCTATAGGAGAGAGGCTCGCCGAACTTGGCGGAGTGGAGATCGTCATTACGGCAGCCGTTGAGCTGCTGCCGGGAGCGACCGTCACCGGATTCGTGCAGTGGTGCCTGTACAATCTCCAACGGGTTCTTATGTTTCGTATAAACCCATCGACGCAGGCTCCCATGAGGCACGGTCCAATGTTGATGCGGCGTTTTAGTTCGCTTGGTTTGATGGTTTTTCTGGCGCTGGTTTCTGGAGTATCGGTCCCGCGGACCGACGCCGCGGAGCACGAGATCAACGTCGCGGCGGCGGCGGACCTGAGCGCCGCCTTGCAGGAAGTTGCCACTAACTACGAAAAGCGAACGGGCGTTACTGTGAAGCTTTCTTTCGGGGCGTCCGGCGCGTTGACTCAGCAGATCCAGAATGGAGCCCCGTTTGACGTTTTCTTCTCGGCTGACATGGAGTATCCCAGGCAGTTGATCGCGGGTGGTCAGGCCGAGAGCGCAACCTTGTATCGTTATGCCGTTGGGCAGTTGGTGCTGTGGGTTCCGAAGGATTCGCCCCTCGATGTCGAGCACAAGGGCATGGATGTGTTGACTGATCCGGCCGTGAAGAAGATTTCAATTGCGAATCCGCAGCATGCGCCTTACGGCCGCGCCGCCGCCGCTGCTCTGAAGCATTATGGTTTGTACGAAAAAGTCGCCGACCGGCTGGTGCTGGGAGAAAATGTTTCGCAGGCGGCGCAGTTCGTGGAGTCCGGTAATGCGCAGGTAGGGTTCGTGGCTCTGGCTCATGCCATAGCGCCCGCGATGCAGGGCAAGGGAAAATACTGGGTCGTACCGGCCGAGGCATATCCGCCGCTGGATCAAGGAGTAGTGCCGATTTCGCGCTCGCCGCACCGGCAGGACGCGGAGGCTTTCCTGGAATTTGTGAAGAGCGCGGAAGGTACGGCAGTGCTGCGGCGCTACGGTTTCAGCCTGCCCGATCAGAAAGACGAGCAGAAGTAGGGAACTGGCAAGAAGGGCTGACTAGAAGAATGTTGATCGATTGGCAGGCATTCCGGCTCACCATAGAACTGGCGCTGGTGGTGTCGGGAATCCTTTTTGTGGTCGGCCTGCCCCTGGCGTGGTGGATCGCTTTCTCGCGCTGGCGTTGGAAATTCTTGGTGGAGGCGATGGTCGCCTTGCCGATTGTTCTGCCGCCAACGGTGCTCGGATTCTATGTGCTCGTCGCGCTCGGCTCCCACAGCCCCCTAGGGCGCTGGTGGCAGTCCTTGACTGGACACACTTTAGCGTTCACGTTCACAGGGCTGGTGATCGGCTCGATCTTCTACAGCCTGCCCTTCGCGGTGCAGCCCTTCACAGCCTCTTTCTCATCGGTTGATCGCAAGTTGCTGGCGGCCTCGGCCACGCTGGGAGCCTCAGCGTTGCGCACCTTCTTTCGCGTAGTGGTTCCGCTTTCCGTGCCGGGACTGGTCACGGGCGCGGTCCTGGCGTTTGCTCACACCATGGGCGAGTTTGGAGTGGTGCTGATGATTGGAGGCAATATTCCCGGGGTGACGCGCACGGTTTCCATTGGTATTTACGATCAAGTGCAGGCTTCCAACTATGCCGCAGCCAACGCCATGGCATTGCTGCTGCTGGTCTTCTGCTTCGCCGTGCTGACGGTGGTATACGCGCTGAACCGGCGAACGCTCGCGGTCAAATAACGAGATTCGATGCCCATGCCTGCGGAAGCAAAACCGGCAAACCCAGCTCTGAGCGCACGCATTCGCAAAATATTTCCTTCAACGGAGCGCGAGTTCTCGCTCGATGTGGATTTCAACGCCGCACCGGGATTCACCATATTGTTTGGCGCGTCGGGGGCAGGAAAAACCACGCTGCTCGACTGCGTGGCCGGCCTGGCGACTCCGGACGCAGGGCGAATTGCCGTGGGCGAGCGGGTCTTGTTTGACGCGAACCAGCATGAGGCGAACGCTCGCGTGGATTTATCGGTGGCGAAGCGCGGCGTGGGATATGTCTTACAGGACCTCGCGCTGTTCCCGCACCTGACGGTCGAGCGGAATACCGAATACGGCCTCGCACATCTGCCGCGTCAGTCCCGCAAGCAGAGAGCCGCAGCGATGCTACGGGAGTTCCGTATCGAGCACTTGCAGCAGCAGCGCCCGGGGCAAATCTCAGGGGGAGAACGCCAGCGCGTGGCGCTGGCGCGAGCTTTGGTGACGGACCCATGTGTGCTCCTGCTCGACGAGCCGCTTGCGGCTTTGGACGCCGCAACCAAGGCGAAGATTCTCGACGATCTGCGGCGCTGGAATCAGGCGCACCGCATCCCGATTCTGTATGTCACGCATAGCCGCGAAGAAGTGATTGCGCTGGGCGAACGCGTGCTCGTGATGGAACAGGGCCGCATCATCGCGCAGGGCACGCCCCATGAGGTGCTGAGTGCCCCGCTTCAGGAAACCGTGGCGCAATTAGCCGGGTTTGAAAACATCTTCGATGCCACGGTGGAATCAATCCATGAGGATCGCGGCACCATGCTTTGCCGAATAACGGGGTGCCCATCGCCTGGAAGGGAAGCCGGAAGGAGCGTTCTTCTCGAGACGCCTCTGATTCGCGCCGAAGCAGGCTCGCGGGTGCGCGTGGGAATTCGTGCGGGCGACATTCTCCTGGCCATCGCAAAGCCCGTGGGATTGAGCGCCCGTAATGTGATTGCGGGGCGACTGGTCTCCCTGGAAAGGCGCGATATGATTGTCTCCGCGCGGGTGGATTGCGGAGTGGAGATGGATATTCACCTGACTCTCGCGGCCCGCGATGCCTTGGATCTCACTGAAGGCCGCGACGTGTGGCTGGTGATCAAGACCTATTCGTGTCACTTAATGAAAAAGTAAGAAGTCAGAACGGAGGAGTCAGGCTCTTCCTCGCGAACTTTGCTTTGCGTCCGACGCGGTGAAGAGCTTTTGACTGGAAAGAGCGCCAAGAAAGCCGCAAAGGACGCGAAGAGACTCGCGATTCGTACTCAGTTTTGCATTCTGACCTCTGCATTCTGTATTTCGTTTTTTACCACTTCAATCACCGCAACCCATTGCCCCTGTCGATCTTCCGAAAACACTACCTGGCCGCCGAGAATCTTTGCCGCGACGGCGGGCGGCAGATCGCGGTGGAAACCGAAATACCGGGATTTCAGTTTCGTCCACGTCCTCCAATGATCCCACCACGCGGGCCCGGGCTCGTATTTCGTCGAGAAGATCATGGCGACTTCATAGTTCGCCGAAAGGTTGGCGCGAAGCTCGGCCGCAGAAAGCATTTCATCCAGGGAGAAATTCTCGATGCGCACCACGCGCATGGGCCGCGTGATGTAACCCAGCCAGGGCTGGGTTAGTTCGTCCGAGGCTGGCCATGCTGTAAGCACCCGCGCCATGGGGTAACGAGCCTCCAGAAAGCGTTCGCTATCTTGATGCAGCACGATGTAGTCACGATAGGCAAGATTGTCTTCGGGCGAGAATCCGTAGTGTGGATTCCAGAACCATGCCGCAACGAAGGCCAGCGTGACAAACGCTACTGCCACGGGCCAAAAACTCAGCCTGCGCCACAACGTCGAGATCGAAACAATGATGACCAGGGGAACGGCTGGGAGCATATAGCGAGCCAGGACCGCGCCGCCAATCAAGGCCAGCGCCACTACATAAGTGAGAACGACGACGTAGAAAACCATTTGTATGGGAATGCTGATCCGCGAACGCTCGGAAGCGGCATCGCGCTGCGGCGGCAACAGACACATCGCCAGCAGCATCGCCAAAGTCAAAACCCACAGGTGGAGATAGCCTGCAACTTGCCACAGCCGCATGGTCAGCGCCAGAAGAAACCGAGTGGGGCTGAGCGTCGCTGCCACGTTGTAGCGAAAAAACTCGGGATTGCCGAAGACGTAGCCGGTGCGCGCGTAGTGATAGAGATACCAAAGGCCGAGCGGCAGCGCCGGGATCAGCAGAGCAGCGATGCGCTGCACGCGTCTGGGGTGCGATGCCGGGCCATTGCGATCGTCATTACCGACCAGATCGCCGTCCACCCATAGGTTTCGCAGCGAACTCTTGCCCGCCAGCAATCCGATGATCTCCCATCCGGCCAGGGCAAAGGAAGCGAGAATCGCGGTCTCCTTCGCCAAGGCTGCCAGAGCGAACCAGAGAACAGTTCCGAGGGGTCGATCTTCCCCATAGGCCGAAAGGGCCCAGAAGGTAAGTCCTGCGGCGGCCAGGTCTAGTTGGGCGAGAGAGCTTTGCGCGAAGAAGACGGGATACAGCGCGGTGCACAGCGTGGATGCGATCGCAACCTTTATGTTAGCGACGCGTTCGGCAAGACGAAACACACCGAGAAGCGAGAATGCTGCGAGCACCAGCATAGCGGTGCGAGTTACCACAGGAGCATAGCCCACGACTTTCCACCACAGGGCCAGCCACGCCATTACCAGAGGTGGGTGCGCGTTCGAAACCGTGGAATGAGGGGTCAGACTGCCCGTGAGCAGGAGATCGCGCGCGGCTGGAACGTAATAGCCGGCTTCGTCCCAGAAGTAAGGCAACCGCAACAGAGGCAGGTGCAGAAGAAAGATGAATACAAAGATGACCGCGAACACCAAGGCCAAGTAAGCGCCTGACCACTGCACGGGCCCACTCTGGCCGGACGATCTCTGGCGTCCCGAGTTCGGCAAGCAGTTCAGTGCACCGGCCCAGCCGTAGTCAGGCGCGGGTCCAGTTTGATTTCGCCGAAGGCGCTCTCGTAGCCGACGACGTTCTGCTGCAGCAGTCCCAGCAGCGCCTTGGCCTGTTGCGGGCTGAGGTAGATGCCTTGAAAGTTGCGAATCTCGACGTGAGTTTCTGTCTGCTGTTGCAGGGTTCCGAAAACCATGAAGAAGTCCCAGACGTTCACTCGCATCTGCACGCTGTTGGCGTAGGCTTCGCGGTAGTCAGGAGCATTCATCAGCTTAACGTTCGGTTGGGCAGGTAGGCTCATAGAAAAGCAGTGTAATGACTTTAGGTGTGAGAAGGGAAGACGTGGCAGTAGAAATCCTCTGTCGTGGGCGGCGACTCACTGCCAGGTCCGTGGAAGACGAATGCGACCGACAAAAAATGTCAGCCCGTTTACGGGTTTTTGGCCGGGTGCCTGGGAGGGGGTGCCGCGAAAGGTCATGGTCGTAAGCTACTTTGCTGAAACCAAAGGGGTTGTAGGATATCTCTATGGGCGTCGAAGGGTGTTCGAAATGCTGGAGTCGATCCGGTTTCTAAATTGAACTTTGCGAGTTACTTTATGAGCCACAAGCCTGAAGACGCCGCAACTGAAGAAATCATTCTTCCCGAAAACCTGGTCTCCTTGGGGTCTGTGTTGGAAGAAGGCATCACGCCGCTGGACGTCAACATGGTATTGGCGAAGGTGTTTCGTGTCCAGCACGCCGAAGTGGCGTTGCTGCGGCTGGAAGGGGGCCTGCTCAAGTTCATTTTGCCCGAGCACCTGCGGACTACTGGAGCGATTCCAATTTCCAGCAAGGCGGTGGCAGCACATACCGCGTTGAGCAAGAAAGCCGAGATCTTCAACAATTTTGCCCGCGTAAAACACGCCAGCATCTTCGAGACCATCAAGCCGGTCGGAGCCGAACTCGATGACGCGCAATTGCCCGCGCCCATCCAGAAGCTGATGTCGGTGCCGATTCTGGACCGGCATTCGACCGTACTGGGTGTCATTCAGATCTCACGCAAAGGATTGGATCCGCGCTTCACCGAGGATTTCAGCCGGGAAGACCTGCACGACCTGGAACTCGCTGCCGGGGTGTTGGCGGCTTCGCCCGTGATGCTGACGAATTGAAATCGCCGGCGGAGCTTTGTGCGGACCGTCCTCCGAAGTTTGATGCAGGCGCGAACACTACTGGACCCACCGCTCTGAATCGCGCGCGTCAATGCCTGTCAACGCTGTTTCCCGGCTGCGCTACTCTCTGTTGCTGTTGCTTTCAAGTGGTAAATCCACAACTGAATATAGGTTGCCCCCAATAGTTCCCAGTTCGCCACGACGGGAACCAGATTTAAATTTCCGCCACAATTAGGTCATTCTCCAGCCCGTGCTCTCAACAACTGCGTCCTGTTGGCACCCGAGTCGGGAGTGAAAGCATAAAGGAAAATGGCGCGCTGCTAGATTTCGGCCGCGACATGCTCAGATAAATTGCATTGCTGCCACTCGAAGAGATGCTGGTGAAAAAGCCGGGGTCCTGTGCCCCTCCAATCGAAGCGGAATGGGCAACGAGGTGGAGCGCGGGTTCAGGCGATGTCTGCAGCTTCCACACTTGCACCGTCAATCCACCGCTGCTGACTGCCCGCACAATCGAATCGCTGGGATCTAGAAAATTAGGATGGCCCGCACCAACAGCCACTGATCGAATTCGTACCCAGGTCGTTGTCCATCTCGCCGGAGTACCCACCCCCGGCTGTCTTCTTTTATGTATCAAGAAGGAACATCATTTATGTATGAAGAACATCGGAGGGCCGATTCAAGATCGGCCCTAAACTACAAGATCGGCCCTAAACTATTGGTGCGAAAGGGGGGGGGACTCGAACCCCCAGGGGTTTCCCCGCCAGATCCTAAGTTCAACTCGAACGAAGAAATCAATCGCGCGAGAAGTCCGCCTGGAAAAGTGCAAAACTTGCGTCTTGACAATAATTCCGCCCGACTATATTGTTGCGCAGTTCGCCCTCCCCGGGTTGTGACTGCTGTAGAGCCCTGTTGTTAAGTGCCGTTGTCAAAACGCTGGCCCGCCATGCAACGTTGGTGCCGTTTCCCAGGGAGATCACATGACCCAGGGCTCGGCCTCTCGCGCGTCGTTCCTAGACCTGTCCACTTCTTCCACCAGCACAAATGACCGCCGCTCTGGCGCGGTACGCGCTCGCGAGGCAAACATCGCCCCGACTCCGATCGCCGGAAAAACGGCGGCTGGGAGTTTCAGGCGCGCGCTGTGTGCGCTGGCGGTGAGCCTGCTGGTCCTCGGCACTGCCTTGCCCAGCCTGGCCGGGAGCGCTAGCGTGCCGGCTGCCGCCGCTGCGGGCAACACCGATTGCACCGCCATGGCGAAGGCCCGCATCACCGTCGAACCGGATGAAGCGGTGCTCACGGCGCTGAAGGGCAACGTGCATCCGTTGGCGCGCGCCGAATTTGACCGTGGCGCGGTGGCGGACAGCCTGCCGATGGAGCATATCATCATGCTCCTCGAGCGCACGCCGGAGCAGGAAGTGGCGATGCAAACGCGTATCGACCAGATGCACAATCAGCGATCGCCGCTGTTCCATCAATGGCTGAGTGCGGAGCGGGTGGGCGCCTGCTACGGGGTGGCCAATGAGGATATCGCCGTAGTCAGCCAATGGCTGCAAAGTCACGGCTTTAAGATTGACGCTGTGCCCGCAGGCAAGACCGTGCTGATCTTCAGCGGAACTGCGGGACAGGTGCGCGAGGCTTTCCACACCGAGATTCACAATCTCGAGGTGAAGGGCGAGAAGCACATTGCCAACATGAGCACGCCGCAAATTCCGGCGGCGCTGGCGCCGGTGATCGCCGGGTTCCGCTCGCTGCACAACTTCTTCCCCAAACCGACTATGCACGTGGCCGGCTTGGCAAAGCGCAATCCCAAGACGGGCAAATCTTATCTGGAACCGGTTGGCAAGCAGCCATCCCTGGGCAAATTGTCGGTCGCTAAGAAGCAGCCGGGTCCTGATGTTACATACGTCGGCTCCTGCGAGGACGGAGGCACAACCAACTGTGAGTTTCTTGGACCGCAGGATTTCTACACCATCTACAACGAGAAGGCGTTATTGACCGGCACGTCGTGCGACGGTGCAGCCTGCAACGGCGCGGGGCAAACGATCGCCGTGATCGAGGAGACGGATGTATGCAACGGCCAGGCCAGCAGCACCCCCAACGATTGCGCCGGTGCGGACGATCTTACGGCGTTGATACCCAATTCGGCGTGGGTCCCGTCAAGGTCAACTATTATTTCGGAATCCCGGCAGGCAGCTATTGCAGCGATCCGGGCGTTCAGGGACCGGCCGGAACTGGCGAGGAAGGCGAAGCGGATCTCGACTTGCAGTGGGCCAGCGCGGTGGCTCCAGGCGCGACGGTTGACTTCATTGCCTGCGCTCCGACCGGGAACACGGCCGGCGTGGGTCTGGCCGCCACGTATGCGATAAACGATCTGGCCAGCTCGGTTTCGTCCTTCAGTGTAAGCTACGGAATTTGCGAAGCCGACTTGCCGTATTATGGAAGCGACACCAATGCTTTTTACAACTCCCTGTGGGAACAGGCGGTGGCTCAGGGACAGACGGTTGTAATCTCCGCCGGTGACAGCGGCGACGATACTTGCGACCGGGGAGCGGAGGGCGCCACCTCCGGCTGGAACGTGAATGGACTGGGCTCCACGCCCTTCGACGTGGTGGCCGGCGGCACCGATTTCAGTGACAATTATTCGAGCAGTTTTGCGGCTGCGCCCAACACTTACTGGAACACCAACGACACCTCGCCGTATGAGTCGGCACTTTCCTATATTCCCGAGACGACCTGGAACCAGACCTGCGCCAGCACATTGCTCGCCAGTTATGTCGGTTTTACGCCCGAGGAAGTATGCAATGGAGATTCGTCTTTCGGCTTTAATTTTACTGCCGTCAATGGCAGCGGCGGCGGCGGCATAAGTTCGACTTATAGCCTGCCAACCTGGCAGAGCGTGTACGGCGTGGGGTTGGCGTCCAACTACACCACTACACCTCTTCGTCCAAGCGCAATTTGCCCGATGTTTCTCTGTTCGCCTCTGTCGGTCCCTGGAATCACGCCCTTCTGTTCTGTGAGTCGGACTTCCAGACCGGGACCGGCGGCGGCACGCCGTGCGATTACGCCGATGCCAGTGAGGGCGGGGACATGGCGGCTGGCGGCACTTCCTTTGTATCGCCGCAGCTCAATGGCTTGATGGCGCTGATCAATCAGCGCTGGCCTTCGGGCAATCCGGCCCAGCCGACGCGCCAGGGGCAGGCCGATTACACGCTCTACGCCATGGCTGATCACGAGTACGGCACCCCCAGCGCGGAGAACACTTCCACCAGCGCGCCCAGCGTATATACGTGCGAATCCAACGCGGATGCCATCAGCACCTACTCAAGGTTTACTCCTATGCCAAGCAGGTGGGCAGGCTTTCGGCCACACTCAACATCGCCGACAACGCTGCCGGAAGCCCGCAACACGTCACGCTGCAGACGACTGTGATCCATCCTGAGGCCAGCTTTAGCCCGTACAGCCTGAATTTTGGGACGGTGGAGGTCGGCCATAAGGTCACGGCGGATGTGACCGTCACGAGCACGGGAACCACGGCGCTGGACATCTCCAAGGTTGCCGTAACCGGTGCGGACGCGAGCAACTTTAAGCCGACCAGTCATTGCCCGAGTTCGCTGGCGCCGAGCGACAAGTGCACCATCGCGGTCACGTTCACGCCCAGCACCACGGGTTCACGCACCGCCACCCTGAAGGTCAAGGACAACGTCAGTGAGGGCAGCCCGCACGACGTTCCGCTTTCAGGAAAGGGAAGCAAAAGGGAAAGGGATCGGTAGCCGTCGCCAGAATCCGTTCCGAGACACCAGTGCCGCGAACAGAGCCGCCCAGGGCGGCGGCTCACCGGCGCGAGGTCAGCGGGTGTGGTTACGAACACACTGCTACCGCGCCTCTGAAGCTCAGCGAGGGAAGGGACACTTCCCTCGCGCACCCATCCGCGCTGCAAAGCACCAAACTCAGAATCGCTCAAGAATTCAACCGGCCTCGGCTTCGCTTGGGACAATCGCGCTTGACGATTCCGAACCTTGCTCCACAATCACCAAGTCAGCGTCGCTCTGCTCCGACTGCTATTCACCATCGCTCCGGAACGTCGTTCGGCTTCCTTCCGGAATCGATGTTCACCTTCACCGGAATACCCACTCACGTCATTCTGGGATAATTGTTCAGGAGGATCTGACCATGGGACCATGGAGGAGCCGAACGACAGAACGAGATGACCGATTCGGAGACGTTTCAGCAGAAGCTCGTAGAATGACGTACAAAATTAGGAAAGGTGCTCTTCCGAGGACAAGGCAGTTAACTGCATCTATAAAAAACGGCACGCGAAAGCACGTATTCTGGCGGGTCGTGCTGTTCGTTCTCCGCAATGAACCACCAACGGATCGAGCGTCCGTCCCGAAAGTACGGACTCGTGCATCTCGCGGGTGCATCCTTTTACATTCGGTCTTGATACGTGGGGGATCACGCGAATGATGGTATCTCCGCCCACACAACTACCCACGTGGATTGCAAGTTGGGCCACTAGCCAATTCGCTCGGGAGGTTTCAGAGCGCCACTGTCAATTAAGAACGGTCAATTAAGACCTGAGATTCAAGATCGGCCCTAAACTACTTGGTGCGAAAGGGGGGACTCGAACCCCCACGGTTTTACCCGCCAGATCCTAAGTTCGGCTCGCACGAAGAATCAACGACTTAGACAGCAGACTACTATTTGCTACGTATTGCTACAAATGCCTTGTCCAGCAAGGCTTTCCAGCGATGCGGCGATAATCCATCACACTTGGTCGGGTTTGGTGGTGGGCACAAAACTGGGCACAGTCGCGCAAGGGTCTGCCGGGATGTTGCAAGGCACGCAGGGCAACGACACAACTCACGACACAAAAGTCCGTGCGGGTGCGCGGGGGCCGGGCCGCCAGTTGTCCGACAGAGCGGGGGCAGGTTGCCGGAGACGCCTCTTCGCCAGTGGGCGCACTCTCGCATTTTTTATTTTTTCGGCGGCCCTGAGAATCAAACGCGGCTGAACAGGTCCGGCAGGCTGGCCTTCAGCCCTTTGGCGATCTTCCCGATGTTCACCAGTGAGACGTTACGAATCCCGCGCTCGATCCCGCTGTAGTACGTCCGGTGCAACCCGCAGCGATCCGCAGCCTCTTCCTGATTGATCTTCTGCTCCTCGCGTATGCGACGGATGGCGCGGCCAAAACGGATGCGGATGTCGAGCGGCATTGCCCGTCAGTTTCGGGCCTTGCAGCCGATGCGTACACAGCCGATGGGTCACATCCTCTCTTCTTGACGGCCAACCGTCTCCGGTTCACTATGGAGTCCCCCAGAGTTCTAAAATTGGCGCAGGGGACTACATGGGAAAAGTGGAGGACTGAGAGCTATTCCACATCTGCAATGAAGATACCCGGCAAATTCGCCACGATGGGCGCGGTGGCATGTTTCTTGCTGTCAACCTGCACCTGTTCTCACGACAACGAGCAAGGAAAGAAGCGGCTTGGTGCCGCGTCCGAGCAGTTCCTTGCGGCCCAGTCTCTCGTGCTTAAGGACGGCAAGGGTGAATTGTTGGGGGGCATTGAAGTGCACTCGGACGGGTCAGTTTCCGTCTCGCTTAACACGCCTATCGAAGTAAGCAATGGTTACGTTTCAGTTAAACCGGACACGACTTCGGGGCGGCTCGTAGCGTCGTATGACAGTGGACAATCGGGGTCGATTCTCACCTTGTATGGCCCTGCACCACCGGGCCACTTCGTGGGGCCGCACATCCTGGTTCTCATGCTTTCCCCTGCTTCGCTGCCTGCATTCACACTGCGGATGCCGGACGGTCGTGAGGTCAACACGAACAGCAAAGGCTGGCAGAGCAACTCATCGTCACCGATTTCTACGCTATTCAAAGCTGGCTACCGCAGACTGTTTCCGCCGAAATCCGAGCACACAATCGACGACCAGATTCCGTCCGAGGACGTTCGGTTTGTGGGCAAGGAAGGCCAAGCAATTCTTATATGCGGACTCTCCGAAAAGGCAGAGCCTAGCATCGCGGTTTTCGCCCCTGATGGGTCGCTCCGAGCACTGCTACGAATTGTGGCGATCAAATTGGACAACGAGAAGAGCCGACCCTCCCTGAACCTCTTTGGCGCTTACGGCCAACTCAAGTTCGCAGTGGACGCCGCAGAGAACGGCGATCCGGTGCTCACGGTTTTCGAGGAAACCAAGTCCGATAGTGCAGACATCGGGCTCTACACTCTGGATGCAACGAATGGACAAGAGATACCTGTAAAGCCCCCATTCAACGGTTCTGCGGGTCGGATTCCTTGGCTCCT
>Ga0182015_10001681_pt1 | contig 28644 bp, 27 predicted proteins | sample 712P3MmetaG_FD_120478 | JGI IMG/M metagenome (GOLD analysis project Ga0182015, IMG submission 120478) | Permafrost microbial communities from Stordalen Mire, Sweden - 712P3M metaG | ecosystem: Environmental > Terrestrial > Soil > Wetlands > Permafrost | place: Sweden: Stordalen | collected... | reverse complement strand
CGCCAAAATTCTCGGGGAAGCCAGGCGCGCAACTTGGTATCTGAAATGAATTCGGTCTTGAGCGGGCTATAGTCACCCGGGTAATCGGGATCACGCACTGCCTCTACGCGGTCGTCGGGTCTGAAGTTTTCGCCTTCAATCTCCACCACCAGGTACTTGGGGCTGTGGGCGTCCATGAGTGGAATTGGAAATGGAGTGACGGAATTGATGGCTGCCGCCTTGGGAGCCACTTTTTGCGACGGAGCGGGTGAAACCTGAATTTCTACGGGCTCGGAAACTTTCAGAGTGTTGTCATCCGTCACCCACACGCGAATGGGCTCGTTGCTCGCGAACGGGCCAACGGTCAACAAATAATACGGAATTTTCGCCTGTAATTCCTGCGACGAAACGAAGTCAGCATCGCCCCCGCCTAGTCCCATTTGCACCGTGGTCGCAGTGCCAAACACCGCGAGAGATTCCTTGGTGAATCCTCTGCCTCTCAAAGTGACTTCCACATCATCTCTTTTCGCGGCGTCTGAGCGGACTGAAGACGGTTCAACTGAACTGATAACCGGACTGTCTTTGCTTGCTACATAGAGTTCCTGCTGGGGCGTTAGCTTGGACAAAGCGTTAGCGTCCATCTCAAAGGACGCGTCTTGACCCACCAGACCGTAGACGCCAGGCTTCAGCAAATATGCAGATGGAACCGTGACTTTAATATGGCGCAGGTCGACAGCCTCAGTATTCAGATAATCGTGAAAAATCCAGCGGTATTCTTCGGTGGTCTCGTCCTTTTCGATTAATATCACCTTCATGTCAGGTGGCAGGTCCCGACCGGTCGCGATCACATCGGTCACATCGCCGCCTTCCTGTAATCGGAGCGGCGGTCCCTCCAGCTCGGCGTTGCCCGATGATTCTGCGGTGGTGTTGCCCACCACTACTGGAGAAACATTGCTTCCAAAAGAGGGTCCAGAACACGGGTTGTCGATACAAAACTCAGGCAGTTCGGCGTCGTAGATTGCGAGGCTAAGCATCTCTGGTGTGGTCGGGTAAGGTTCGTCGGGGTCCCAGATGATCTGCCCGTCAGTCTTCACTGGAACTGCGGTCCGGAAAAGCCGCTTGGGACGGTCCCAAACTTCCAGCCACGCCGCGCTAATACCGGCAACATTAGGAATGTGGTAGATCAGCCTCATGCCATTCGTTGTGTCTTCGAAGTTGAGTTTAGGATTAAGCTGGGCGCAATTGTTTACTGCGGATTGCCCGAGGAGCGGATAGGCGGTTGCGAGAATCGACAGCAAGCAGGCTGAGCGACGGAACATAACAAAATTGTAGGAGTGAGTGAATGGGGCAGTCGAGAGCGGCTCCCTACGATTGCACACCGAAGTAATGAGTTTTTTGGGGGCCTGTTCAGGTATTTTTGCGGGCTAGCGCCAACGCACCGCTTGCCGGATCAACCAATTCGTTTTTCAGCGAAGCTTGCGGGTAAGCAGCCTGAACATTCTCGTCGAAATTCTCTCGGACCAGCGGGCAGTTGCAAAAGACGCCGCCTGACACGGCTACCACTGCGGATTCATCTGTTCCGAATATTCGATCCATCACGATTCCGGCCAGAGCGGCCAATTCTGAGCCTGCCTGGGTCAGAACATTGCGAGCAATGTCGTCGCCCGCTTCAGTGGCAGCTAATACGGTCGGTAACAATGCAGAAAAATCGGGAGCCGAGTTTGCCATCACCACCAACTGTTCAACCAACGTCACGTCCCAGAACTTCATGATGCCTTCGAGCAACGGGCTTGTGCTGTCGTGTCCCGCTTGGTCATACGCACGCAAGGAGGCTGCTACAACCGCGCGCCCAATCCAGTGTCCCGAGCCTTCGTCGGAAATAGCGAATCCCCATCCGCCTGCGCGCGCCAGTTGCCCGTTCGCGTTGCGCCCATAAGCAATCGAGCCCGTGCCGGCAATTACGATGACCCCTGGCCCATCGCCAAACGCCGCTTCCATGGCGATTACCTGGTCGCCTACAATTTCTATTTCGCCACCCACCAACTCTAGCAACAGCCGCCGCACCAGATTGGCGATCTCAGGACGCGCTCCACCCGCAATACCCACACAAGTTTTCTTGATTTGCGCAGGGATAATTTTCGCCTCAGCGCAGGCCGCTCTTATGACAGTGCCGAGACTTTCGCGCGCTTGTGCTTCTCCAACCCGTATCACGTTGCTACCGCCTGATGTCCCAGCGCCGAGAACCGAATTCTCATCGCCGATAACGCACGAAGTCTTGCTGCCGCCGCCGTCGATGCCAAGAAAGATGCTCACGAGCGTAGTTCTATCACAGAGACAAGTGTAGGCGCGGGCGTCGTGTAGACGCGGGCGTCCTCGCGCGTGCGGACCTAATGCAAATTTGTCTTACTCAGCGCAGCTTCTTACAAGCTTGATTCCCTGTCCGCGATTTGGGCGTGTTCTGACACAAAGCCCGGTACTCTTGAATGGTCACGCGTCGCGGGCGAGGGCGCCCGCGCCACACAAACACATGGGACTGGACAGTCTCGATCTCGCGATTATTGCTCTGTATCTGATTGGGATCACTTTGTTCGGCCTGCGCTTTCGCAAGCGTCAGCGAACGCTGCGTGATTACTTTCTCGCCGACCGCAACATTCCCTGGTGGGCGATTGCACTTTCTATCGTCGCCGCCGAAACCAGCACGCTCACAATCATCAGCATTCCCGGGCTCGCTTACGATACCAATCTGACTTTTCTGCAGGTGGTATTCGGGTATCTTGTCGGGCGTGTCATCATCAGCCTGGTTTTGCTGCCAGCGTACTTTCGAGGTGAACTGTATACCGCTTATGCGCTAATAGAGCGGCGTTTTGGCCGGCGGCTGCGATCTCTGACGGCGGGCGTGTTTCTGGTGACGCGAGGCGCGGCGGAAGGCGTTCGCGTCTACGCGGTTTCGATCGTAGTAGCAATCGCGCTGGGAACGGGCGAGATTGCCTCAATCGCGATCATTACCATATTGACGTTGATCTATACCTTCGAAGGCGGCTTGGCAGCCGTCATCTGGACGGATGTGGTGCAGACTGTCATCTACGTGGGCGGAACGTTGGTGGGTTTATTTACCATCCTGCACCTGATTCCCGGGGGGTGGGCCACCATTCACAGCGTAGCCGTGAATGCAGGAAAATTACGGATCTTCGACTTTTCTCCCGACCTGTGGAAACCTTACACATTCTGGGCTGGCGTCGTGGGCGGTACGTTCTTTACCACGGCCAGCCACGGCACAGACCAACTCATTGTGCAGAGATTGTTGGCGGCGCGAAGCCAGCGGCAATCAGTTGCCGCACTGCTCTCGAGCGGGGTCGCGGTTCTGTTTCAATTTGCTTTGTTTCTGTTAGTGGGCGTGGCGCTGTTTGCCTATTATCACGCTCCTTCTACGAACTTTGGCACGGCTGACAGAATCTATCCCAGGTTTATTGTCAGCCGGATGCCGCACGGAATATCGGGTTTGCTGATTGCCGCGATTCTGGCCGCGGCAATGTCGAACCTGAGCGCGGCGCTGAACGCGCTCTCCTCGACGTCGATCATTGACTTTTATCTGCAGCGCAAGCCGCAAACCGACGAGCACCGCCGCCTGCAACTTTCGCGCATCGCAACCTTTGTCTGGGCGCTGCTGCTGTTCTCGCTGGCAGTGCTGTCGCTGCACAAAGTGGGACGCGTCATCGAGGTGGGATTGCAGATTGCGTCGGTGGCTTATGGGGGATTGCTCGGCGTATTCCTGCTCGGAGTGCTCACCCGCCGAGCCAACGAAAACGGCGCAATGATTGGCATGGTGTGCGGATTAGCCTGCGAACTCTATATCTGGCTGGGAACGCGCGTGCCTTGGACTTGGTACGTGGCCATCGGAACAGCAATTACGTTCGTGGTGGGATACGCAGCGAGTCTTGCGTTCCGGCGAGAAGAGGCACAACCTTAAATCGCTGAGCACGCGGAGAACTGCCGCAAAGCACGCTGAGGACGAGTTTCTCAACGCACTCTGCGCGACTTCAGCGACCTCTGAGTTTTGAGGCTTTCGCTTATACTTTCGACTCGCTTAGATGCCGACAGACATTCAGTCCGCGAAATCCCGTCCTGAGCTGGCTCGCGATCTTGGAATGAGTCATGCGGGGGCGATTGTCGTCGGCACCATTATTGGCAGCGGAATTTTTCTGGTTCCTGCTGAAATGATGCAAGCCGTTGGTTCGGCCAAGCTGGTTTATCTGGCATGGCTGGTTGGAGGGTTGCTCTCGTTTTTCGGCGCGCTCACCTATGCCGAACTGGGGGCCATGAAGCCGCAAGCCGGCGGAGAGTATGTGTATGTGCGCGACGGCTACGGCCCACTGGCAGGATTTCTTTATGCCTGGACGTGGTTCCTCATTGCTAAACCTGCGTCGATTGCGACGATTACCACTGGCATGGTTCGCATCCTCGAAACATTCCCAGTTTTTGCTTTCTTCTCTGATCCGGTTTTTCGGCAACCGTTTTTCTTGAGCTACGGACAACTGGTTGCCATTGCTGCAACCGTGCTGATTTCCTTGCTTAATTACGTTGGCGTCAAGAGGGCGGGTGAGTTTCAGCTAGTCTTCACCCTGTTGAAAGTGGCGACTATTCTCGCCATCGTCGCCGTCGGATTCAGTTATCGCGGCGGAAGCTGGAGCCACTTTGCAGACAGTTACGCCGCTGCCAAGGGGGGACTTGCCGGCTTCATGGCCGCGCTGGTGGCCGCGCTCTGGGCCTATGACGGATGGAACGACCTCAACATGGTTGCCGGGGAAATTCGTCAGCCGGAACGAAATATTCCTATCGCGCTTATCGCAGGCGTGGCTACAGTGGGCGCACTCTACATGCTGGTGAATGCGGCGGTGCAATTTGTTCTGCCAGCGGATGCGATTGCGGCTTCTCCTCGACCTGCATCCGATGCTATCGCCTTGGTCTGGGGCGTTCTCGGTGCCAGTATTGTTTCGGCAGCTATGGCAATTTCAATGCTCGTCACTTTGAATGGAACTATCATGAGCGGCGCCCGCATCCCATTTGCGGTTGCGCGGGATGGGTATTTCTTCTCGGCCTTGGCGGAAGTTCACCCGTGCTTCCACACGCCCTCTGTCGCCATCGGCGTACAAGCTGCTATTTCTATTGTTCTGCTGCTTTTCGGCGGAAGCTTCCGGCAATTCTTTTCGCTGGCAATTTTCGCGGAATGGCTGTTTTACATGATTGCCGCTAGTACTGTCTTCATCTTTCGGCGGCGCGATCCTCAAGCCCCACGGCCTTATCGGGTCTGGGGATATCCTATGGTCCCCGCCTTGTTTGTGCTGTCTTCAGCTCTGCTGCTTTACTACACCTTCACGGATAACCTGCGCAATTCAGCTTTAGGCTGCCTGGTAATTCTGGCTGGCATTCCTGTTTTCTACGTTTTTGCCCAGCGTCGAACAGGATAAGAAATCAGTACTCGATCAGCTTTGAAATGGTGAGAGAATCCCTTTATTTCGCTCGGGACCGGGTCTCGCCAAACCGATTAACCACAGAGGGCACAAAGGTACACGAAGGGAAGGACAATTGCTTTCCTGCGTGTACCTTTGTGCCCTTTGTGGTTAATGCATTTAAGGTTGGGCTTCCGTTAGTGAAAACGCGAGACTTCGGGATGACGAACATAAAAGAGTTTTTTCTTAACAACTTTTAACATTGGTTAGTCTAGAATCTTTCGCCTGAGGAGGTTTCATGAATAGCCAGGTAAAACCCATTCCTGATGGATATCACACCATCACGCCCCATCTGACAGTTCGCGATGCGAAAGGTGCAATCGAGTTTTACAAAAAAGCCTTCGGTGCGCAGGTTCTGAATGTCGCGCCGGGTCCGGGAGGCAAGGTGATGCACGCTTTGCTCAAAATCGGAGATTCCTTTCTTATGTTGAACGATGAATTTCCAGAGTTTGGCGGGACGTTGGCGCCTGCCACAGAGTCAAGCGACACCCTTCATATTTACATCGATAACGTAGACTCCGCATTTGAGAAGGCAGTTGCCGCCGGAGCCAAGCTGAAGATGCCGGTAATGGAGATGTTCTGGGGCGACCGTTACGGGCAAGTGATCGATCCTTTTGGACACCGATGGTCGCTCGCAACCCATACCCGCGATATGTCTCCTGAGGAAATTCAGCAGGAACAAGAGAAGGCATTCGCTAAGATGCCCAAGTCGGCTTAAGTCGGGCAAAGCAGTCGTTGGTCGTTGGTCGCTCGCCGAACCGTGTGCGGTCGATTATTGCGATTGGCCTACGACCAACGACGGACGACCAATGACGATATCGCCTTAACTTCCCCTACTCACTTCCTTTGCCCATTGCATCGCTTGCCAGTAACACCCCGCCACGTCGCTCTCGCTCAGATGAAGTTGGCTGGTCAGTTCGCTGGCCGTTTTCCACTCACCGGATTCCTGCGCCAACATCAGTTGATAGAATGGCCGCAGGCGACTGGCTCCGCCGAGCAGCACTGATTTGGTTTCCTGATCGATGGGAACATTGTCCAGCACCTGCGACATGGGAATTTCCAGAATGACATCCATCAAGGAAAGTAACCCCATCAGGAATAAATCTGAGTCGCCATGAGCGATCTTAGGTGAAAGCAATTCGCAGAAGCGGGCGCGGACCATGGCCGAGAGCACCAATTCACTAGTTCTGCCCTGTCCGGCGCCCAGCGTCGCCACCAGACGAATCCAGCGGCGGACTTCGCGCTCTCCCAGGATTGCCAGCGCGTGCCGCACCGAATGAATTTCGTTAGCAAATCCGAAGGCGGCAGAATTCAAATAGCGCAACAGACGGTAACACAATGAGGCCTCGCCCTTAACCAGATTTTCGATCTCCCGTACGTCCAACTCAGGCTGCGAGACTGCCTTCAACATGCGCAGATAGTTGACTCGATTGGCGGGAATTTCATGCGCGGTCAGAACCTCCGGCCGGCGGAAGAAGTATCCCTGGAAATAAACGAATCCAGCTTTTTTGGCTTCGAGGAATTCCTCTCGGGTTTCGACCTTTTCCGCCAGCATCCGGCAACGCCACGGCCCATAGCGTTTTACCATGGCAGCGCCATCTTCTGGCGATGTCGCCCTTAAATCCACTTTGATAATGTCAGCCAGGTCGGTAAGAGCTTCGCGAGGGTCGTTGACCGCAAAGTCATCCAGCGCGATCATGTAAGCGGCTTCCTTCAACCTCTGGCAGGCGGCTACTACCAGCTCATCGGCGGGGACTGTCTCCAAGACTTCAACTACCGTTTGGCCTGAAGGCAGTAAGGTAATGTAATCCTTTAACAAGACCTCGCGGGTGCAGTTGATGAAGGCCCGCCGCCCGTCGCATAGCACGTCCAGGCCGAGCAGCATGGATGTGTTCAGCGTACTGCGCGAAGCCTGCTCCAGGTCCGCGCAAGTGAAAAAATCTTCAACTCCGTTGCGAAATAAGAGCTCGTACCCAAAAACTTTCTCGTCAGCGCCCAGAATCGGCTGACGGGCGACAAATTGGGTTCCAGGTTTCGGCGTTGGCTTAGGTTCACCGGGACAAGGGGCAGAGGAAGAGGCGGTCACTATTTATCTATCGGCGGACGCGGACGTAAGATTACTGCACGCGGGCGAGCCAATTTTAGATAGGTGGGCGTGGAACTAAAAGCCATTTACTCAAAATGTTGCGATCCTTATATGATCACTTACTTGAATTTTAGGTCGGCGAGGTTTCTTTCTCAATCCACTCTATGCCGCAGGTGTAGCACTTCCAAGTGTCCTTACGGACTCGAATGGGGAACGACAGGAGCAGCCAAAGACCGTAGGTCCAAAAGCGATCGATTTTTTCGAAGCCGATATCCAGCGAATAACAGCGAGGACAGCGCGGCTGCGCAAACGACTCACCAACCTCTTCTTCGCTGAACGTCGGCGGAATGGGTTCATCAAGAATGGCCCGGGCCGAAGCGAAATCCTGCTCATGCACCTGCAGGCGAATGCCGCCAATCGCATTGGATAGGAGCCAGTCCATGCGAACCAGATTGCCGTCAGCCAACGCACAGGCAATTCCCGCGGACTCCAGTTTTCCCTTGGCAAGCAGCGCCTCAGGCACATCGCGGAAATGTTGCAGAGTCACGAGTTGAGTCGACATGGAAGATGCAGCCGCTATAAAACGCCAACCCGGAAGGCTGCTACAACGGGTTAGAATACTCCAGGTCCGAGAAATCCCGCTACTGGCGATGACTTCCGCTTCGACGCACAGCGCCAGCGCAAGATAACTTCCCAAACCTATGCGCGCTTCGCCTTCGCAAAGCTACCCCGACTTCTTCATTGCACGGATAAGGTAATTATCGTAGGGGGAGCAGTCAGAGAACCTGCAGTCGCTGTGACGGTTACAGTGCTGGTCCCAACTGGCGTTCCCGGATTGCCCTGTGAACTGCCGCCTCCTCCGCCGCAGGCGGGCATCCACAAAATAGCGAGCGCCAAAAGAGCGACGAAGCTTAACAGCCGGATCGCGCGGCGTGATTTTCCAATGCCCACCGATAGCACCAGCCCCAGAAGTCCGGGAAGAGTTAACGCGTAAAAGAAGCCGCGGTTATGCTCGAAGGGCGCTTTATCCAAGATCGCCGAAGGACCGCTGGTAGCAATGGTTAGGGTCGCACTCGTTGCTGAAGCGGTGGCGAAAGTGCACGTCGATTCCGCAGGCAATCCGGTGCAGATGTAGCTGACTGACTGATTGAAGCCACCAAGCGGCGCAACCGTCAACGTGCTAGTTCCACTTTGCCCCGGGGCGGACACACTAACCGTCGTAGGATTGGCTGAGACGCTGAAATACTTGACGCTGTAGGGCGTGGCCGACGAGATTGAGGGCGCGAAGTTTGTATCTCCGCTGTAGTTAGCCGTAATTGAGTACGTGAAACCGGCGAGCGTACTGGTGACAAGGGTGGCCGTGCCTGAGCTGTTTAAGGTCGCGGAACCGAGTTTTCCCTTCGACGGGTCGGAAAAAGTCACTGTCCCGGTAGGCGTCTGCGTCGAAAGGGACGATGTCACCGTGGCGGTAAGAGTCACGCTGGTACCAAAATTCACCGGAGACGCGGGCGAAATGCCCAGCGTGGTAGTGGATGCTACAGCCGTACTCCATCCAGTGACCAAGTTGTAAGCATCGACCGAGCCGAGGCCAGTCACCAGATCGTACCCAGTCGAGGCGGTGTAGCCAAACTGACCAGCAGCGGGACACTGCTGCGCTGGCGGATAAGTGGCAGGAGTGCCCGGGGTGCACTTCACTATATTGTTGCCACTGGTTATATCGTGAAAGGCGGTTGGATTACTGCCCGCCAAGTGGTAAAGGGTCGGATTAATATTGCTCAGGCCAGGGCCGGTTATTAGTCCATTCTTGACCAGATATTGGTTCAGCAAAACCACAATGCCAGCGAAAACTGGCGCCGAAGCGGATGTCCCACCCGCGATAAGGTTATCGTTAGTAATACCGTTGGCGCAACTCGCATTGGTGCAGAGTAGATAGCCGTCGTGGGCCGCCGAGGCGGTGATCGTCACATCGGGCACATCGCGGACGCCATCGCTGCCAGACTGCCACGTTGGCTTGCTGAAATAGATGCTTTTGCCGCCTCCAGTGGAAGAGAAGCCGCTCGCGGAAGTGTCATTCCATCCTTCCTCGGGAATATAGGAAAGCGCCGAACCAAAATTAGGACCATTGCTGCCCCAATAAGTCCCGCTGCCTTCATTAAATTCGCTGCCACCGAGAGCGGTGGTTTCTGGCACGCTTGCAGGAATGTTGACTTCAAGGCCACCGACTGCCGGAGGCTTATCCGTCACGTCGCAGGCCGCTGCACCGCTATCGCCAGCGGACGACAAGAAAGTTATGCCGCCGCTATTTGCTTGTTGAATCACAGACCGAATGTCGTTAGCCGCCATCTGACCATTCTGGGGTTCGCAACCGCCATAACTCATGCTGATAACCGGCGCTAGATCGTTGTCGACGGCGTACTGCAGCGAGAAGAAAACGCCCCCATCCTTGACATCGCACTTGACGAAGTCAATGTTCGCGTTACGGGCGACCGCGCCGGACCACTCCAGGTCCAGATCCGCCTCAGGAAGATCGCCCGTAGTACCGGGATCAACGCAGCCAGCCGCTAATGTCTGCTGAAGCTTAATTGCAGGTAGATTGAAACCGCTGCGGAATTGCGTGATGTCGGATAATGCGATATCAGTCTGGCCCACGATTACAAGGCCTATGTTTGTGCCATCGATTCCGGCTGTGTACAAGGGCGCTATGTCATAGATAGTGGCAATATCATCCGGGGCGAGGAAATTTTGACCTCCGGTCGAATAAAATCCGTTCCAATCGCCGGAGGTCACACCCGAGGCAGACGCACGCCGCGCCAGCATGGATTTCCACGCAAAGTCATTTAATCCCCGAACGCTGGTCACTACACCCGCGAGGGCTTTGGGCAGCGAGATATCGGTTGCATTGGCGTAGTGTTGTTCACCGTCTACGAGGAAGTAATGAATCTCAGTGTGCAGCGCATGCTGCACTTGGGCGGCCGTGCCACTGAACGCTATCCAGTTCCGAGCCCGAGCAATCTGTACGAGGGTGAATCCTTCCGAACGAAGCCAGTTTGTAATTTTTGCAACATCTCCGCGGCTCATGCCAAAACGATCCGCGAACTGCTTCGGGCTCAGCCAATGGTGGTAATTTGGCGATGCTGGATTCTGCTGCTCGGCCAGCAACTTTTCAAGCGCGGCCTGCTGAGTTGGCGATGGACTGACCTGAAGGGTCATGCGCCCAAGCTTCATCGCGGGATTGACTGGGCCCTGATCGTATTGCGGCTGTGCCTTCGGATGGACGTTGCCCTTCAAAACCACGGTTTGGGCACTGTCAATGGCTGTGACAATCCGGTCCGGCTGTGCAGCCTGTACCGTGATACACAAGGCCATAGCGAGTCCGCAGAATGCAGAGCAAATCGGGGCCATGCGACCAAGAACAGCGCTCGGATTCGGCATTATGGGTACCGTCCTCTCCAACATTCAATTCGGTTACGCAGAGATCTAGCTACAGTCAGGGGAAGGATCGAGCGGATAGAGACGATTATGGCGGAGAGTTCCGAGTAACGTCAACCCCAATTCCTGCAGGCCATGCACTGTGGTTCCTGCGCGAACCATGGCGTTTCAGTTCCCAATTCTGGCGCGGAAAAAATGTCCTCGTATACCTACGTGATCTGGGTGGCGTCTGCTGGCGACCTTAGATTGAGGCCATGGGAACTCGCGGGACGATGCTTGTTTTGATCGCGGCCCTGATTTCCGGTGTGTGCAGGGCGCAGGATTTGCCCAAGCCTCCGAAAAAAGCCGATTTCTGGGATCCAGCCAACAAAGCCCTGTTTGCCAGCCATGCGGTGTTGGAAGCGTTGGATTTTGGCATCACCCACCACAACTTGAGCGATGGAGGCAGAGAATTGGATCCTCAGGCGAAGGCACTTTGTGAAAGTGGAACGCCTGGGCAACTAGTCTTTTTTGGCGGAAGAATGGCTGGCGTGATCGCGATCAGCTACCTCTTGCACAGAACTGGCCATCACAGGCTGGAGCGCGCGTTTCCTATCTACGCCAGCGGGGATTCGGCATACGGGGTGGCCTACAGCTTCGCCCATCGTTAGCGCCCTACGCACGGGCGTGGACGCCCGCGCCTACAATGTTCGTGTAGGCGCGAGCGTCATCGCTCGTGCGGCGCGACGATTCATCTCGCGCGGGCGAGCACCAAGGTCACATCATCAGGCTGTTCGTCGGCGCCAATCCAGTCGTCGACCGCGGCGGTGACGATCTCAGTGATGCGCGGCAATGGCAGGTCTCGATTCTCCCGCACCAGGTCGATCAGCCGCTGCTCGCCAAATTCGCCGAATTCATTCTCCGGTTCGGTCACGCCGTCGGTGTACGCAATAAATATCTCGCCTCGCCGTAGTTCCACCGATTCCTCTTCATAGCTAACCTGATCGAACAAGCCGACCACAGTTCCTCCGCACTCCAGGCGGCGAACGGACCCATCCTGGTTCATGATGATTGGCGGCAGGTGACCTCCATTGCTGTAGGTAAACTTGCGCTCCGCGCCGTTGTAAATTCCGAGAAACAACGTCGCATACTTCTCCGGCGGTGTGCTTTCGTAAAGCTGATGATTCAGCAGTTGCAGCAGCGCGCCGGGAGAAACGTCGAGCGCACGCGTTGCGGAAGCCACCACCGGATCAGAACCCACCGTAGCTCCTACGGTCGCTGGCTCACGCAACACAGGGATGTCTTGAAGGCTATAGGCCCGCACCGCCGAGTGGATGGTCGCCATCAGCAGCGCAGCCGAGATGCCTTTACCGCTGATATCGCCGATGGCAAGAACGAGGCGGTCAGAATCCAAAGTCAGGAAATCATAGTAATCGCCGCTGACGGTTCGCGCCGGCCGGAAGAATCCGTGAACCTCAAGCGAGGCGAGCTGAACACTCTCCTGCGGAAATAGTTGTTCCTGGACTTCCCTGGCGATGGTCAATTCATTCTCCAGCCGCTGCTTTTGCTTTTGCTCCTCGATCAGCCTCTGCAGCGAGGCGGTCATCGAATTAAACGAAGTTGCCAAAGTTGCGACCTGATCGCTGGATTTAACCGCTATGCGATGGCTGAAATCTCCCTGGTTGATGTGGATGGTGCCATCGTAAAGTTGCGCCACTGCGCCAGTGACAGTGCGGGTTAGTTCAGTCCCAATCCATATCGCAATCAGCTCGATGATTGCGAACACGATAACCGCAAACAGCAGGAAAAATTCGACAGCCGGCGCAAAAGCTCCCTGAGCCGCAAACAGCCGCTCATAGAGCTTGGAAATGCGGGTTCTCACCGTGATACCCGCGGGATTAGTATTTTCACCGTTAGCCCAATCCGTCACCGCTATGGAAGCGGGAAAGACCACATCTCGATCAAGCGCGGTAGTGGGCGGCGGAATCGCGCCCCAACTAAATACCAGCTTGGCTTTGCTGGTGTCGAGCACGACCTTCTTGTTGTCTCCGGAGACGATTTGCGAGCCTCGGACAGGGCCAGGGTCTGTACGATCCACCTTGTTAAGACTGAGGCCCTCATACAGGGTGATTTCACCTAAACCGGCTGCGAGACTTTGCAGCAACTGTCCAAATGGCTCGCTCGATACGACTGTGAGATTCCCTTCGTTTACCGGTACAGTTTCGAGTACGCGCAACAAAAGCTGATCGTGATCTCGTACCACGCCGCGGAAACTTTCCATATGGGCTGGAAGTTCGGGCGCAGCAGCAACAAGTTCAGGCGAAGAGCTGTTAAAAACCATCTTCTGGTTCAACCAGACACAGAGTTGGCGGTTAGCCCAGCGCTTTTCACTCTGGTGCAAGCTTCCCAGAGACGCGGTCCATTCCGCCGGATCACGTTTTGTTTCGGCAGCAAGACGGCGGGCAATCGTCGAATTGGCGGCAGACAAGCTGCCCAATTCGGAATTCAGTCCGGTGGTGACGATGAAAGTGGCGAACTGTCCGGCAAATAAATAGAAAGATCCGAGGGCCAGCGAAACCAGCAATATCAGGGGGATGAAGCCGATAAAAATGTAGGTGACGATCAGACGGTTACGCAGCCGCCACAGCATTCTTGCTTTCAGCCAGCGGAATGCCAGAATCAAGAAGAGGACACTGACCACAAAGTCGAGAAAACCAACCCATCCGCCGAGACTGTCGCCGTAGGAAACCTTGAATAAGGCAAAAACTTTCTCCAGCCCGAAGAGCAGCAAATCCAGGCCCAGCAGGTAGCATGTGATCATCGCCAATTTGCTTGCAGGCCACAGGCCCGCGTGGCTGAGCCGCAAACGGAAATAGTAGTAAAGCTGGGTCATGAGCTTAAGACCGAATTATAGATGGAGAGTGATACGGCGGCGTCAGGCTTTAGGCTTCAGGCGTCGGAATCGGGCGTCGAGTTTGACCTGACACCCGAAGCCTGGCGCCTGAAGCCGATCTCTCAAATCTCCGGATAGAAATCGAAAAATGCCTCAAGGCTTGTCTTCAATTGTTTTTCAATCTCGTGCTTGCTGCCTTCGAGCACGTGCATTGTAACGTGAGCCTCGCGACCATTCTTAAGCTTGAGGGTCGCGTCCCCTACTTCAGCAAGTTCCTCAGAGGGCAGCAGCCGTAATCCATACACTAGGGTCAAATTTGCCATATTTCATTCTACTGCTTAGAAATGTGGAGCAGCGCCTGATCGTTGCTCAGCATGTTCCCCAGCAACTTCTTTCCGCAATCTTCATTTAAAATGCCTTCGTGCTGCGAAACCTTTTGATAATCCTTCTTAGCATTGGCTTTCTTTCTTTTGCTGGTGCTCAGCAATTCTCACAGCCGCAGGTCAAGGTCAACATGCTGAACGTGTGCTCGCCGTCGCCGCAGGAGCAGCAGGAGATTGCTTCTGCGTTGGCGCGCATTCCCAGGCAACCGGCGTTCAGCCCAGACTTTGAGGTCGATCGCGGCCGTTCAACCCTTGATGAGCAACCCGATTTTCTTAAAACCGGCGGCAACGCGCAGCTCGCCTCCGATTCCGGAACCGCCGACTGGGTGCGGATTCGTCGCGAATTCCCCGCACAAGCGACGTTTTCGACGGTTCAGTATTCGTTCAGCCACGACCCGAAAAATATGGTGGAGACTTTGATCTTCCACGTACGCGATCCTAAAGACCTCATGCAGGTAGCCATTGAAGACAACGCGTCCTCCGTAACCACTCCGGCCGCCATGCTTGGGACGAACACTCCGGCCGGCCGGATTAAGCTTGAACGTTTTGGCAAGTCGTCGGTAGTTCTGGCTCGCTGTGCCGGAACGGAAGGAAATCCTGCGCCCGACCAAAGTGCGTACGAGCCATTGTTCAAAAGCGCGACCGCTATCGTGACCAGCTACCGTAATCTTCTGGCGGCGCGGAGCACAGTACCCGCAGAACTGGCGCGGGTCAACTCGGTCGCAGGTGTTAAGTCGAAGTCAGCAACTAAAAACGCTGCCAAGAAGTCCGAGCCGGAGAAAGCTATGCCGGAAGATAAATAATGAATTTCGGCTGATTTCAACGTAGAAAGTCGCGCTGGAACGCTGTGCTGAACCGAATTCTGAAATTCGCAATCTAAAGATCTAATCTATGGACAACATCCGCAACGTGGTTGTGATTGGCTCGGGCTGCGCCGGGCATACTGCCGCGCTGTACACTGCGCGCGCCAATCTGAAACCGCTAGTGTTGGAGGGCCACGAACCCGGAGGCCAACTCTCGCTTACGACACTGGTAGAAAACTTTCCCGGTTTTCCTGAAGGCATTCAGGGACCGGAACTGATCGAAAATATGCGCAAGCAGGCGTCGCGCTTCGGGGCTGAATATAAGCATGGTCACATTACTAGCGTCGACCTCAGCCAGACCCCATTAAAGCTGCATGTCAGCCACGAAGTGGTTCACACGCGCACGCTGATCATTGCCAGTGGTGCCTCGGCGCGCTGGCTCGGATTACCTCATGAGCAGCAGCTCATCGGACACGGTGTTTCCTCCTGCGCCACCTGCGATGGTTTTTTTTTCTCAGGAAAGGAAATTGTTGTGGTCGGCGGCGGCGACTCTGCCATGGAAGAGGCGATTTTTCTAACTCGCTTCGCCACCAAGGTCACAGTCATTCATCGCCGCGAGCATTTTCGCGCCTCCAAGATTATGTTGGAACGCGCCCAGCACAATGAGAAAATCTCGTTCTTGCTCGATACTGTCGTTGAAGACGTACACGACGATGGCAAAAAGGAAGTTGCCAGTTTAAAGCTACGAAATCTTAAGACCGGCAAAGTCTGGGATTTCCCCACCAGCGCGATGTTTCTTGGCATTGGACACATTCCCAATACGAAGGTGTTCGAGGGACAGCTGGATATGGATCAGGATGGCTATCTGAAAACGACGAACAACGTCTTCACCCGAGTTCCCGGGGTCTATGCCTGCGGTGATGTGCAAGACCGCCGTTATCGCCAGGCGATCACGGCCGCCGGCACGGGGTGCATGGCCGCATTGGAAGCGGAAAAATTCCTCGAAGAATAATGCCGGCGCGGGCGTCCACGCCCGTGCGGACTTCAATTATTTTGGAGCAACTGATGCCAAACGAACAAGCAACCTGTCCACACGTAAAAGAAATTCGCGAGGTTAAGCCCAGCGGCAAAGGCTGCAAGGAGTGCCTGCAGATGGGCGATACGTGGGTCCACCTGCGAGAGTGCCTCATCTGCGGTCACATCGGCTGCTGCGATTCGTCCAAGCACAAGCACGCCACCAAACATTTTCATCAGACTAAGCATCCCCTCATGCAATCCTTTGAACCGGGAGAGAATTGGCGATGGTGCTACGTAGACGAAATATTGCTGACCTAGCTCGCCGTCGAACGGCCAGCGGCAACAGCCGGAATTACCTGACTTGTGATACAAATCTTAGTGATCTTCATGGGCGTGCAAGGTAGTCGCAACTCCATCTTTCCTACCTGCGCAGGCGTCCGGTGCTAAGGGCGCTCTTCATTTCTCTATCGGAGAGTTCCAGACTGCGCGCCGTCGCTGAGCGTTCCTCCATTGGACAGAAATTTTCCAGCCGTTTTGTTGCCGGCACACAGGTTGACGATGTGCTGCGAGCGACACGATCTGTCAACCAGTTGGGCTGCAGTGTATCCATCGACAATCTTGGGGAAAACGTAACCAACGCGGACGAGGCTCGGGCCAGCGCTCAGCTTTATCACCAACTGCTGGACGACATTGCCGCTCAGAAACTAAATGCCAATATCAGCCTGAAACTGACCCACATGGGCCTCGACGTGGATGAAAAGTTGGCTCGCGACCTGGTTGCCGGTCTGGTGGCAAAGGCCGCTGCCATGAATCCGCGAAACTTTGTGCGTGTGGATATGGAAGGCTCACCTTACACGCAGCGGACTCTGGACTTCGTCCGCGAATTGCATCGCGCACCCGCCAATCAGGGATGCGTGGGCACGGTGATTCAGAGCTACATGCGGCGCTCCGAGAGCGACGTCGAGACGCTTTTGGCGGAGGGGATCCGCATTCGGCTGTGCAAAGGCGCCTACAAAGAGCCGCCTGAAATCGCTTTTCAGGCGAAGTCGGAAGTTGATGCGAACTACGTCAAGCTGATGAGGATTTTGATGAAGAGCAAGGTTTATCACGGCCTGGCTACACATGACGAAAAGATCATCAACCAAGCCAAGGTCTTCGCCACCAGCGAAAGAATTTCGCGCGACGCATTCGAGTTCCAAATGCTGCACGGCATCCGCCGCGACCTGCAGCAGAGCCTGGTGCGTGACGGTTGGCGCATGCGAGTCTACATCCCGTTCGGGACAGAGTGGTACCCGTACTTCATGCGGCGTCTGGCAGAGCGCCCCGCCAATTTGCTATTCATCGCCAAGAATTTGCTGCGAAGGTAACAAACCATCCCAACGCATCCCATCGTACTTCTGCTAGCATAAAAACATGGGTCATCAAGGCCAGACCGCAATCTCAGAGGCCTTCGCGACACTCGTAGGTCCTCAAGTCGGTGATGAGCATATCGACCTTAGCAGGGCCGCGCTGACCATTGCACGCACGGAATACCCGGAACTGGACATCGATTCTTATATCTCTCGTATTGACGAACTTGCACGCCGGGCAGCGGCCCGGATTTCTGATGTCGGCGACGCCGCCGAGACCATCGCTGCGCTCAACCATACTCTGTTCGAGGAAGCTGGACTCCGAGGCAATCGCGACGATTATTACGATCCCCGCAATTCCTTTTTAAATGATGTGTTCGACCGTGGGCTGGGCATTCCCATTACCTTGGCACTGATTTACATGGAGGTCGGTCGCCGTCTCGGCTTTCCTTTATTCGGGGTAGGAATGCCCGGGCATTTTTTGCTCAAGCACTACGACATTGACGGTCGCGAAACCCTGGTAGACTGCTTCAATGGCGGAGATATTCTCAGCCCGCAAGATTGTCAGCGCCGCCTTGACGAAATTTATGCAGGCCAGATGACGCTGCGTCCGGAGTTTTTATTTGCCGTCAGCCGCCGCCAAATTCTGACCCGCATATTGAACAACCTCAAAACCGTTCACATGTCCGCCCGCAACTTCCGCAAGGCCCTGCCACTCATTGATCTGGTGCTGGTGATTTATCCTCGATCTCCCGATGACGTGAAACAACGAGCCATGCTCCGCTACAGCCTGGGCCAGGCCGCAAGCGCAGCCGAGGATCTTGAACAATATTTGAAAATGTCGCCCGATGCCTCCGATGCTGACGAAATTCGTCAGACCGCGCTCTCCATCCGCAGAATGCTCGCCCTCATGAATTGATCCGGATATTGCCGGGCCCCGGTGTAACTGAGAAGTTATTTACAATATGCGCGTGACACGATAAGGTCTTTGATCAACTGGGCGCGCGGTTCAAAACGGGCCAGTCCGCGGCTTAAAGTGGACGGACATTCAAGGAGAAACCTATGAAGACAAGAATCATGAGTCTGGCGGTAATGTTCACGTTGCTCTTCGCACTCTCCCCGGCTTCCCCTGCACAGGGACGCCATCCCGAGATCCGGGAGGCTATCCATGCGCTGGAGAATGCTAAGAAACACATGGAGGAAGCTGCACACGACTTTGGCGGACATAAAGCCGACGCTCTGAGGGCCACGGACGAAGCAATTCACCAGTTACAAATTTGCATGAAATATGACAAATAGCTAATACCAGGAAATCGAATTTTCCACGGCGCTCCTCGCACAGAGGAGCGTTGTTTTTTCCAATTCAGAGAGCAGTCGGAACCCCGTAGCGGCGCGAGAAGGGCAAAGAGTTTCATCTTCGTTACGCTCCCGGCATCTTCATTCCCGCTAACCTACGTGCGAAGCTCGGCTTCCCCATTTGCTTGAACATTTTGCGCATCTGGGCATACTGCCGCAACAGATTGTTGACTTCTTGCACGCTGGTGCCGGAGCCGCGGGAGATGCGTTTACGCCGGCTGCCATTGATTACTTCGTGATGCATGCGTTCGTGAACGGTCATCGAGTTGATAATTGCCTCGACCCGATTGATTTGCTTTTCGTCGATCTTGTCGGCGTGCTTCTGCAATCCAGCGAAGGGACCGATGCTTGGCAACATTCCCATCAGACTCTGCAGCGACCCCATTTTTTTCACCTGGCGCAGTTGATCGCGAAAATCCTCAAGTGAAAAGCCATCTCCGGACAGGGCTCTGCTAGCCATTTCCTGTGCTTTTCTCTTGTCGACATTCTGTTCTGCTTTTTCTATCAGCGAAAGAATGTCGCCCATGCCGAGAATGCGCGAGACAATGCGATCGGGATGGAAAGGTTCGAGCGCGTCATACTTCTCGCCCACGCCGATGAACTTAATCGGCTGACCGGTGACCTGCCGAATAGAGAGCGCTGCGCCGCCGCGGGCATCGCCATCCATTTTGGTCAGCACCACTCCAGTAAGCGAAAGTTTCTTATGGAACTCGTCGGCGGAGTTGACCGCATCTTGCCCGGTCATCGCATCGGCAACGAACAAAATTTCTTGCGGATTAAGCAGCCGCTTGAGCGACTGCATCTCGTCCATCAACTGGTCGTCGATGTGAAGCCGACCGGCAGTATCGACAATCAGCACGTCGGAACCAGTGTTGATGGCCTCACGGCGAGCTTCTTTGGCAAGGCGTTCGACCGTCGCCGTATTGGCCTCAACATTGGAGCCTTCATAAATGTTGGCCTTGATCGCCTGCGCGACTACCCTAAGTTGTTCGCGTGCAGCAGGCCGGTAGACGTCCACCGAAACCAACAACGGTCGATGCCCGCCATTCTTAAGCCAGTTTGCCAGCTTGCCAGATGTGGTGGTTTTGCCCGAACCCTGCAGACCGGCCATCAGCACAACGGTTGGCGGCTGGGAGGCGAATTTTAAGCGTGCGGTATCTCGGCCAAGAGTTTCAATCAATTCGTCGCGAAGGATCTTGATTACCTGCTCGCCCGGAGATAGAGCTGTCGCCACCTCTTGTCCAACAGCCTTTTCCTGAATGTGGTCGATAAGCTGTTTTACGACTTTGAAGTTGACGTCAGCTTCAAGCAATGCAAGACGAATTTCCCGCAGCGCCTCCTGCATGTTCTCTTCATTAAGGACCGCCTGACCCCGCAGGGTCTTAAACGCACGTTGAAGTTTCTCTGAAAGATTTTCAAACATAGTGATTCACAAAGCAGAAAGCCATGTTTTATTTTAACAGTCTCGGATAGAAATACCTTCGTGACAAAGACGCATTCAGTTAAACAGAAAGCTGAAAGAATGTGATTCGTATCAGGGCTCGGGTCTAGCCGAGTCGTAACGAGGTCTCTCTAATGCCTTCAGAGGCTGCGGGAAATTGCGGCTCACCCGAGGAACATTGAACGCTAGCGGCTGAAGCCGAACCCATCTTAGGGGGACTTGCGGGAACGCATACCCTGACACGAATCGATAGTTTTTCCGCGCTCTATTCAGGCGATGGGATCGAGAGCGAAATTTTCAACAACTGTAAAGCCGTGACTGACACGAAGTGCGCGACCAATGGCGCATTCGCATGCTACACTGTTTCCACCAGTTCACCTAAAAGGATGCCGTATGACCACAAAACCGAGTGCCACTCTGCCCGGAACTGTCGAGAAGATTATCAAACCTCCACATGCCAACGCCCCGGAAAAGGCGCAGATCGCCGTGGAAGGCGCAGATCATTTGTATAAGGAACTGCGGATCGAAAATAATCTGACGGACGAAAACGGAAATGAAGTGCGCCTGAAGCAAGGCGCCAAGGTCGACGTCACAGTTGCGGCCGAACCGGAAGCCACAACAAAATCCTAAGCGAAGTTTAATGCGCGGCGAACGTCTCGCTCGCTGCGATCACGGTGTTGCAATGGATCGTCACCGTGTCCTCCACCTTTTGCGCGTAACCACCGGCAAAGGTCACCATCACAGGAATTTCGCGAGCGCGCGCGACGCTAAAGACAAGTTGATCGCGGCGTTTCAGCCCTTCGATGCTTAACGACAAGCCTCCTAACTGATCTTCGCGATAAGGGTCGGCACCTGCTACGTAGCAGATTAACTCAGGTTCAAACTGGCGCAACCCAGAGCTGAGCGCATTATCGAGCCAAGCCAGATAATCGTCGTCGCCGATCCCATCCGGCAGATCCACATCAATAGTGGACGGCGGCTTCCACATCGGGTAATTATTTTCCTGGTGCAGAGAGATGGTGAACACGTCCGCGGAAAACTTGCTACGCGGCTTCGTCGCCGCGGCTGAACCCAGGGTTGAAGCCGCGGTCGACGGCAGCGGCCCGGCTGGAGTACGCACGCTAGCGAAGATCACGGCCGTTCCATTTCCCTGGTGAACGTCGCAATCCACAGTCATGGCGCGAGTGATCTTCTGGTCACGTTGCATGCGGCGAATGGCGACAGCCACATCATGAATCATGCAGAAGCCTTCGCCGTGGTCGGGAAAGGCATGATGGAATCCGCCGCCAATGTTGAATGCCACGCGATTCTGCAGCGCATAATCTGCCGCTAAAATTGACCCCCCCGCGGCCATCCAGAATGACCGTACCAGTTCCGGCGAGTATGGAATTTCCATCTCCAGTTCTTCGCGCGCGGACAGCGTTCCAGTCTTCAGTTTGTGCACATACTGAGGCGTATGCACGAGCAGAATATCCGCATCGGATGCAGGTTGCGGAGTGACGAAGTCCGAGGCTTCCGCGAATCCCGTCTGCAGTAGACGGTCGTGAATCCGTCGATACTTTTCGGCGGGAAAAACGTGCGCGCCGATGGGAAGATAATAGTCGTCGCTGTAAATCAGTTTGAAGGGCAGCATGATGGCTCGCGGCGACTTACATAATACTCGGTTGGCGTAGGCGCGGGCGTCCTTGCCGGTGAGGCCGCGCCAAGGCCAGCACGTGCGAGGACGGCCGTGCCTACATGGCGGGAAGCGGAAATTTCTGTCGAATGCCTTCGCCTTCGACGATCGTATAGATGAAATCTGCTGGGATGTTGCGCAGCGATTCGACTTTTCCGCTTGGCCATTGGATTTCAATTTCGTCCATCTTGGCGTTCGTGCCGAGTCCGAAGTGCAGTCGCGGATCATTCTGCGAAAGGTAACTGCCTCCTGCGCGGACTTCGTTCAATTGGACCAGCTTGCCTGCCCTTACCGTTACCCTCGCCCCAATTGCCATTTTGTTGCTCTTTGTGCCGACCAGCTTAAACAATGCGCGATGATTCGTATTCCCTCCCCGATTCAGCAGCAACGTTGGCGGCTCTCCAGTATTCATTACCACGATGTCGATATTCCCATCGTTGTTGAGGTCGCCAAACGCGGCCCCTCGTCTCGATGCGTCGGGAATCGCGGCAAGCACGCTGGGAACATCTTCGAAGGTTCCGTCACGATTGTTGCGGAATAGCAGCATGGGCTCGCGATATCGAGGGGCGCCGGGCACGAGATCCATCTGTGGATACACGTGTCCATTGGCAATGAACAGATCAGGCCAGCCATCGTTATCCATGTCAAAAAAGCCTGTGCCCCAGCCCACCGGGTCATACGTGGGCTTGGCGAGTTTGGCTGCGTAACTTATTTCGGAGAATCCCTGCGCCCCGAGGTTGCGATAAAAGCTGTCAGGCTGCTCAGTAAAAGTAGTAACAAACACGGAGAGCCTGCCTTCGTGCAGATAGTCGCTCCAGTCCACGCCCATGTTGCCGCGCTCCGAGCCGTCGCCACTTACCGCCGCTCCTGCAAGCATTCCAACTTCTTCAAATGTACCGTCGTGCTTGTTGCGATAAAGATAATTGGGGCCCGAATCATTGGCCACGTACAAATCGGGCCAGCCGTCATTGTCGTAATCCCCCCATATAACTCCCAGGCCGTAGTATTTGTTGGGATCGTCGACGCCAGCCTTTTTGGAGACTTCTTCGAACGTGCCGTCGCCGCGATTGTGAAAGAGCAAGTCGGATTCGCCGAGCATGCCCCAAGGTCCGCACTGCACCGGGATTCCCTTGAAGCTGCAGTTCTTCTCATTCTTGCCAAAGCCGGGCAGCTTGTTTACGTCAAAGTGGACATAGCGCGCGACAAACAAATCCACGTAGCCATCACGATCGTAATCTGCCCAGGCTGCACCGGTGCTGAAGCCTCCCGCGGCCACGCCTGCTTTGTCAGTTACATCTTCGAACTTACAGTTTCCCAGGTTGTGATACAGCGCATTCCCACCGTAACCGGTCACATAAATATCGGGCTGACCATCGTTGTCATAATCGGCCACAGCCACGCCCATGCCCCAGCCTTTGCGCGTGAGACCGGCGGACTTGGTAATGTCGGTAAATTTGAAGCCGTCGTCCTGATGGTAAAGCGTGATCATAAGATCACCGCCTTGCTTATAGCGATCGACGGTGGATCCATTCACGGTGATGATGTCGAGCTTGCCGTCGTTATCGCAATCGATCAGGCCGACGCCTCCGCTCATCGATTCCACGATGTAACGCTTGTCCGGAGATGAAATGTGAGAAACCGTCAGACCGACTTGCTTGGCGACGTCCTCAAATTTCGGCAGCGGGGATTTCACGGCAGTGCTTTGCGCAGACGCAAACACCGAAAGCACCAGAACCAACCAGAGGACATTACGCATGATGAAGATGCCGAAATTATAAGCCTGCGGAGGCCGGGCCTCCCGCCCGGCCGGACGGAACACAGTCCCGTCCTCCGTCAATAAGTAAACCCACACTCTCCTCTGCTAGAGTGTTCATGCCATGAAACCTGTTCGCAGCTTTGCCAGCGACAATAATGCCGGCATCCATCCCAAAATATCGCAAGCTATCACCGCCGCCAACCGCGGGCACGTGGTCGGGTACGGAGACGATCCTTATACCGAAGCGGCAGTGCGGAAATTCAAACAGCATTTCGGCGCTGACGTTGAAGTCTTCATTGTGTTCAATGGAACGGCCGCAAATTGCCTTAGCTTGAAATCGTTAACGGAGTCACACCACGCGGTAATTTGCGCCGAGGCCGCGCATATCTATACCGACGAATGCGGGGCGCCGGAAAAATTCACCGGCTGCAAACTGATTCCGATTCCCGCCCCTGACGGCAAGCTCACAGTCGACTCGGTCCGCCATGCTTACCACGGTATCGGCGATCAGCATCATGTGCAGCCGCGCGTAATTTCGATCACGCAAGCCAGCGAAATGGGAACGGTTTACTCGCCGCAGGAAGTCCGCGATTTGGCTCTTTTCGCTCACGATCGCCACATGTTTTTGCATATGGACGGAGCCCGCATTGCCAATGCTGCCGTGAGCCTCGGCCTCAATCTGCGAGAAGCTACGGGGGACTTGGGCGTTGACATTCTGTCGTTTGGTGGCACCAAGAATGGGGCCATGGGGGCGGAGGCTGTCGTCTTCTTCAACAAGAAGTTCAGCCGCGATTTTCTTTATTTGCGAAAGCAAGGGATGCAGTTGGCCTCGAAGATGCGCTTCATTTCAGCTCAATTCGAGGCGTTGCTGTCGAACAATCTATGGAGAAAAAACGCCGAGCACGCCAACCAGATGGCCTGGTTGCTGCAAAAAGAGATCAGCAAGATCCCGAACATAAAGATCGTGTACAAGGTGGAAGCCAATGGAGTCTTCGCGCAGATTCCTCGCGCAGCCATCGCTGAACTGCAGAAGCGCTACTTTTTCTATGTCTGGGATGAAGACCGCTCGCTGGTGCGCTGGATGTGCTCCTTCGACACCACCGAACAGGATGTGAGGCAGTTCGCTAAGTTCGTGGCTAACACCGTCGCTGGCCAAGCCCGCACAGGATAAGGATAAGGTGTCCAACTGGCTATTGATTTTTGCTCGTTCTTCTAATAGATTGACGCCTTCCCCTAAGATTCTGAAGGCTGGCGTCCGGGAAACCGCATGATTCGAAAAGTGTTTGGATTGCTCATGATTTGCTTCTTACCCCTGTTTGTTCCCGGTTGCGGAACTGGGCAGCAACTTGTGGGAATCACGATAAACCCCGCAACGGTTATCTTCGGATCGGCTGACCCTGCCCTCTTCGCTCAACTAACCGCAATGGGCAGCTATACCCATCCGCCGGCAACGAAAGATATCACCAATCAAGTAACGTGGATGTCGAATATAGTTGAGGTCGCGCAGGTCACGACTACCGGCAAAGTGAGTCCGAATGTGGCCTGCGGAGTCACCCCTATTAATGCAACCATGGTAACGAACAGTCCGACTGGAAACGAAATCACTGGCACGATGAGCGTAACTGTTGACGGAACGGCAACGGGCTGTCCGAACTCAACTCCGTAGAGGCGACTTAGTCCGACTCACCCATTAGTTTCTCCAGCGTCGGTTTGTGCTTCTCTGATTTCTTCTTCTTGCGGTTGGGAACTACCTTCGACGCAGGCGGCGTCCCGATTTGTTCCCGAGCCATGGTCTTCACGGCTTCGACCGCAGTGAACCGCTTTGATTTCTTCTTGGCCATCGCTCTCATCTTGCCATAGCTCATCGCGTAACGACGTGCAATAATAAAACTTGAAAGAGAGTTCACGGAGTGGTTTAGCTAACAGCCCATGGAAGAGCGCGATTTTTTCGACGAACGTCCGGAAAAGAAAGCGGCAACGCTGAACTGTCCGCATTGCCAGCAGACTGCTGAATACGAGATCAGTTGGCTGGTGCGCACCAAGAAAAAACAGCTTCCGGGCCGCGCCGACGAACGCGACCGCGCCCGCTTCGCCAAGGCCAAATCCTACATGCTGCGCCGCGACGACATGATGGCCTGCAAGAATATGCGCTGCCGCAAACGCTTTGAAATTTCAGGCGTGCAGTCGGTAGTGTTTACAGATTAGAGTGTTTCCGACATTTCCCCTCATCGTAGCGCTCATTTATACTAATGAGTTTCTTATCACGAGCTGACCGTTTCTGTAGAGACGTTGCTCGCAACGTCTGGGCTTATGTCTTTGCTTAGCTGTACACGAGGAGCTATAGCTTGAAAATTCTGGTCTGTATGAAGCAAGTGCCGCAGAAAGATGCGCCACTAAAGCTGAACGAATCGGGCGCATGGATTCGCGAGGACGTTTCTTACGAAGTCAATGAGCCTGATGCTTACGCACTAGAGGAGGCATTGCGGCAAAAAGAAAAGCACAGCGGAGAGGTTGTAGTTATAACTTCCGGCCCGCCGCGGGCCCAGCAGGTCTTGCGGGAAGCTCTGGCCAAAGGCGCGGATCGCGCGATTCATCTCGAAGACAACGCATTTGTTGGCCTCGACGCGCTGAATACGGCCCGCGCATTTGCGGCTGCAATTAAAGATGAAAAGTTCGACCTGATTTTTACCGGCTTGCAATCTGACGATTATGGATATGCGCAAACCGGAGTCGTGCTCGCGGAGTTGCTCGGCTGGCCGCACGCGACCATCATCATGCAGATTGAAAAGAAAGATTCCGGAATACGCGTGAAGCGCGAGCTCGAGGCCGGCTACTTTCAATTCGTGGATATGCCGCTGCCTGCAGTGCTGACTATCCAATCGGGTATCAACAAATTACGTTATGCCACGCTGATTGGCATCAAGCAGGCTAAAAATAAGCCTCTGCGCAAGGTCGCGATGTCCGAAGTGCAGAATGCGATAACCGGCAATTTACAGAAAATCGAACGGCTGTATGTTCCGCAGAAAACCAAGAACACAGAATTCCTTGAGGGCTCATCAGCCGAGATTGCCAAGAAGTTGGTGGATAAATTGCGCAACGAAGTGCGGGTGCTGTAAATGATGTCTGGCCAACCGATGCGGCCGACTGAAGTGGGCAGCTAAGAGCTAAAAGCTAGGAGCTAACAGCTGTATTATGCCTGACACAATTTTAATCGTCGTCGAACAACGCGAAGGCAAACTGAACCGCGTCTCATGGGAGACCATCACTGCTGGGCAAGCGCTCGCTGCTGAGACCGGTTGGACGCTGGAGGCCGCGATCCTCGGCGCGGACGTGGCGAATCTCGCCAAGGAAGTCGCTGCCAAGAAAGTGGCTAAGGTTTATGCCGTTCAGTCACCGAAGCTTGAGCCTTACACTCCGGACGCCTTCTCCGCCGCGCTCAAGCAATTTATAGAATCGAAGCAGCCGAAGCTGGTGCTGATGCCGCATACCTACCAGGTGCGCGATTTCATCCCCAAGCTGGCTACAGCCATGGGACGCAGCGCCATCACCGACTGCATTGGTTACAAGCGCGAAGGTGGCAAGTTAGTTTTCACTCGTCAGATGTTCCAGGGAAAGTTCACAGCCGATGTCAGTTTCACCGGCGACCCGCCCTGGTTTGTCACCTTCCAAAATGGCGCTTTTCGCGGAGATAAAGCGGAAGCCGGAACCAGCCCCGCTCCGGTCGAGACGGTAAATGTGGAGATAGCGGACGGAATTGTCCGCAACCAGCCGCAAGAAGTTTTCAAGGAAGCGAAACAGGCGGTCGACCTGACTCAGGCAGAAATTATCGTTTCCGTTGGCCGCGGAATCAAAGAGCAAAAAAACATTGAACTGGCAAAACAGTTAGCTGAAGCTCTGGGCGGAGAATTGGCGGCTTCGCGTCCCATCTGCGACTCCGGCTGGTTGCCCATGGATCGCCAAATTGGCTCTTCCGGTCAGACGGTCGCGCCCAAGCTTTATCTGGCTCTCGGCATCAGTGGAGCGATCCAACACATTGTCGGAATGAAAGGGTCGCGCACCATCATCGCGATCAACAAAGACTCAGAAGCGCCAATCTTCGAGATTGCCGATTATGCCGTGGTGGGAAATCTATTCGACATCGTGCCACCGCTGATCGAAGAAGTGAAGAAGGCGAAAGCAGGGAGTTAGCCGCAGCCTCAAACTCGGGAAGAAGTTGCCGTGAAAGACTACAAAGCAATTTTCGAAGCGGTCGAGTCCTCACTGTTTGATGCCGGTTCCGGTAGAGTTCCTCGCGAGCAGATTGCAGCATCTCTGGAATCGTCCAAACACCTGGAAGGCAGGCGCTTCGCGGACGACGAATGCTACACGAAACGCGTCCACATTGTTTTTTATTCAGGCTTCAAGGCGGAGATCGTCACGAAGAAGCGGCCGATCATCGACGAGGCTGTTCAGGTCGCGGCCGCCCAGAAGTTCACTTTTGAAATGGCTGAAAAAGGTCGAGCGTCCGCCGACGAACTGCTGGACAGCTTGAGAAGCAACCTCAGGAAGGAACTGGACCTGGCACGCGTCGATGGAAAGCTAGCGTTCTTGCGTATCGTTTTTGAGAAAGACCAGAAGAAATGACCTGAGTTCATTCGTTATGAGTCTGCGCCATTGTTTAATGAGCAGGCAGTCGGGCTAGAATGGTGTGGACAGTCGAATACTTTAACTCGTTACCTAAGGAGGAGAGATGCGCAGGGCGACGAAACAAGGGGCTGGCGCGAGGAAGACAAAGGCCAAGCTCTCGAACCGCAGTCGGGCGCTGCTTGAACGCATTTGCCGCCGCCGCGAACAAATTCGGGCCCGCACGGGCTTGCTTTCGGATAGCTCCGAGTTGATCCGAGAAGAGAGAGACCGCCGATTCTGAACTACGTCGTGGATGCCAGCGTGGCGCTCAAGTGGTTTCTGCCCGAAAGTGGTAACTCCGAGGCGGAGACTCTCTTGACTGCCTT
>Ga0182015_10001680_pt1 | contig 28653 bp, 28 predicted proteins | sample 712P3MmetaG_FD_120478 | JGI IMG/M metagenome (GOLD analysis project Ga0182015, IMG submission 120478) | Permafrost microbial communities from Stordalen Mire, Sweden - 712P3M metaG | ecosystem: Environmental > Terrestrial > Soil > Wetlands > Permafrost | place: Sweden: Stordalen | collected... | reverse complement strand
TGGCGTCGTCACCCTCGGCCTCGGCGCCGTCGGCATCATCAACATCATGCTCGTCTCCGTCTCTGAACGCACACGCGAGATCGGCGTTCTCAAAGCCATCGGCGCAACAAAAAGCGCGATTCTCGCGCAGTTCTTCTGGGAAGGCCTGCTCCTCACCACCATCAGTGGATTCCTCGGCATTGGCCTGTCTGGGGGCCTCATGTGGCTCCTCGACCACTTCTTTACAGGAAAGGTTCCCGGCTTCGATCCGCCGCGCCTGGTCCCCTGGTCCGCCGCACTTGCCATCGGTTCGCTCGCCCTCTGCGGCATCGCCGCCGGCCTTTATCCCGCCAGCAAAGCCGCCGCCCTCGACCCCATCGAAGCCCTACGCCGCGAGTAATGTAATTCAGGACTGAGAACTGTGAACTAAGAACGACGAACCGTGAACCGGCCCGGAGGGCCTCATGCTCAAAGACATTCTCGGCCAGGCCTGGGAAGCAATGGTCTACAACAGCCGCCGCACCATGATCACCATGATCGGCATGGCCTGGGGCATCGCCACGGTTGTGCTGCTGCTCGCCTACGGCGCAGGCTTCTCTCGCGCCATTCAAGCCATCTTTGCGCAGTGGGGCATCAACCACATGGAGGTCTACGGCGGACGCACCTCCGAGCAGGCCGGCGGAGACAAGGCCGGCGTCAGAGTCCGCTTCAACCTTGACGATGTGGACCGCGTTTGGGGCTCTGTCCCCGATATCTCAGAGATAACTCCCGTCATGTTTCAGGATGTCGTCGTCAAAAACGACCTCCATACCTACACATGGTCAGTGAATGCACTGCGCCCGCAGGGTCTCGACATGCTTGCCATGACCGTGGATGAAGGCCGCGCCTTCAACGGACAGGAAGAGCAGCAGCGTGCTCATGTCTGCGTCATCGGGCCCGACTCAAAGTCCAAGCTCTTCTCCGGCGGGTATGCGGTCGGCGAATCCATCCGCCTCAACGGCGTCCTCTTCACCATCGTCGGCGTACTGCACCCCAAGATGGTCGAAGGTGAAAACAACATTAACACCTCCGTCTGGATTCCCTTCTCCACCATGAGCGACCTCAAAGACACCACCTGGATCGATGGCATATGGTTCAACTACCGGGGCGACAACGAGGTCGTCGAAAAGAACCTCCGCAACACGCTTGCCGCTGCGCATCACTTCGTCCCCTCAGATCATCGCGCCATCTTTGTCGCCAATCTTCAAACGCAGTTACACCAGTTCGCCATCGTTTCCATCGCCCTCCAGGTCCTGCTCTCGCTCGTCGGCGCGCTCACCCTTGGCATCGCCGGCATCGGCCTCATGAACATCATGCTCGTCGCCGTTCAGCAGCGCACCCGCGAAATCGGCATCGAAAAGGCCCTTGGCGCGCGCCGTCACCACATCCTCATTCAGTTCCTCGCTGAAGCCCTCGCCATCACTGGCGTTGGAGGCCTCGCCGGAATCGCCCTTGCATACACTGTCTCCATCTGCGCGGGCCACATCACCTTCTATTCCGCCATCGCCAAGAACGCCACCGATGCTGACATCCAGCTCCTCATCTCCCCCACTTCTGTCCTCGTCGCCACCGGAATCCTCGCCGTCGTTGGCCTGGTCAGCGGCATGATCCCCGCCATCCGCGCCGCCAACCTCGACCCAATCGAGGCCCTCCGCTACGAGTAACCTGGATTCCTTCCTCCCAACCGGGCATCTCCACTCTCCGTTTAACCATCGATATGTGATAAGCATCACTTCTCGGAACTCCGGGCCGGTGCAACCATGCTCCTGAGTGGTGCGACAAGAGAGTCCGCGAAGACGGACACCCTGCCCTGTATTCCTCTCCCCGGAGACTGAACATGAAGCTCGACCCCGCTGCATTTCATGCCGATTCCGAACTCCTCAACGGACTGGAACCAAAATCAGCCTCCATCGTGTGCCAGGACTACCGTGTCCTCTTCAACCAGGGCGACGATCCCACCGGCCTCTACATCCTCAAGAGCGGCTGCGCAACTCTCACCATGAACTCCCCTCAGGGCAAGCAGCTATTCTCCCTTCAGCCGACGCCTGGCTCAGTCCTAGGCCTTCCCGGCCTCATCGGCAACGAGCCTTATACCCTCACAGCCGTCGCCCACCCCGGCTCCGTCCTCGGCTTCATCTCCCGCGACCAGTTTCTCGCCCTCATGGCCAGCGACCAACACCTCTCCTTCAAGGTCCTTCAGGTCCTCGCCGCCGAAGTTCGCTCCGCCCGCAACGCCCTCCGCGACCGCTAGTCCGTCTTTCCCAAGCCCCAGGTCCCAGTCCCTTGGTCCCTCAGTCCATGGTTCCCTGATCGACAATTTCAAGCGAGCGAAAAGCGAGCGTTTGCCGCACGCAGTGCCATTGACTCCCCCCATCTCCGGCTGAGAAACTCGACTGAATGGAATACCGCGGAAAAGTTGAATATGCGCACGAGCGAAAGCTCCGCGATCACAATACCCCTATCTACCGCCTCTGCCACTGGCCCCTCTGGATCTGGGTCTTTTTCCTCTCCCCCGGCCCCCTCACTTTCTCGCTCTTTTCACAGGGATTCCGTTCCTGGAACGTCCTATGGCTCGCCATCGTCATGATCGGTACCGGCATCGCTGGCTTCCGTGGCCAGATGCCCGGCTGCGAGCCCTGCCCTTACATCCTCCGCTTCGACGAGGACCGGCCCAATCCCCTCTATCGCCGCGTCTGCTATACCTTCGCCTGGAACGCCGCCATCAACTTCGCCCTGCTCAACCTCGCCGGCACCGCCCTCGCTGCCTTCACTGGCACCTGGTACCTGAAGCAGATCTACAACTACGCCTACGCCCCCATCTGCGCCATCGTTCTTCTCCTCGGCATCCTCGGCAAACTGCCTCGCGTCGGCGTCTCCACCAAGGGCGAAGGCCGCGAGCGCCGTTACTTCTACGGCACCGTCTGGGCCGCTTCCGTCGGCCAAACCGTCCTCCTCATTCTCTGGAAGACCTTGCCCCGCACCCAGGAGGCCAACATGGTTAAGCTTCTCGGCTACGTCGTCACCCTCATCGTCATGGCATTCCTTGCCGCCAACGGCAAGCTCCATCGCACCAAGCCCATCCTCCCCGGCGACGTCATCGCCGACTAATCCGCGGCCATCCATTGAATTGAGAATGATCACCGACCGGTCGGCTCGAACCAGAGTAGAGTGCGTGCTACTTAAACACTTGAGGGGCACATGCAACCAGCCAATGGATGTTTACGCTTCCGCTCCGCCTTACGGAACAGCGCAATTTCGTTTGTCGCGGTCTTGCTTGGAACTGTCTCCATCTGGGCTCATCCTGAAAAAGGATCACCAGCTCCGCCCTTAATCTTCACTCAGTTGCTCCAAACTCCTTTGGGAGCGCGAACCGACTGGCCAAGCCTGAAGGGCAAGGTCGTAGTGCTGGACTTTTGGGCCACATGGTGTTCTCCGTGCGTGGCGAGCATTCCCCACCTCGATGACCTTGTGTCGTCGCTCGACCCCGCGAAATTCCAGTTCATCTCCATCGACGATGAAGATCCGAAAGCAATACAGACATTTCTAGCCGCAAAGAAAATGGCCGGATGGGTCGGCATCGATACGTCAGGCGGCGTCCTGGCATGGTATGGAATCAAGTCCTGGCCGACAACCATCATCGTCGATGGAAACGGAAAGATTGTCGCGGTAACCGATATCGATTCGGTGACCGCCGCCGACCTCCAGGCCGTGGCTGAAGGAAAGACCGTGTCGTTCAAGCCGACGACTGAGATCGTCACGTCGAGCGGCGCATCCGCGGCGGATTCAGCAACGCGCTCTTTGTTTGCCTTATCCCTCAGTAAAGCCGCGCCCGACGCAAAGTACACGCGAGTGAATCATCCGCCGACTGGCACTGATCTTCTCGGAGAGGACGCAGATGGTCTTGTCACTGAAGCGTTCAACATATTCGCGGATCGATATGTGCTGGTAGGGACGCTCCCGGAAGGGCTCTACGACCTCCGCATGAACTTCGCAGACGTGCCCGATTCTGTGATCACTTCGGTCGAGCAGCAGGCCGTCCTCGCCGCATTGCATTTGCAGATTCAACCGAAGACCGTGACCAAGCCCGCATACATTCTCAGGGCTATCGACGCGAGCAAGAAGCTGCTCAGTCCATCGGCCTCGACCCGCAAGGTCAAGCGAGGATACTGGCACGGAACCTTCATCCTGATGAACGGGACAATGGACGACCTGTCCTATGTGCTGGCAACTGGGCTGGAGAACCCCGTAATCAACGGGACCGGCATCAATGGAAACTTCGATGCGCGCTTCAAAGTTGCCGCCGGAAACGTTGACAGCCTCAACGCCGTACTCAAAGAGAATCTGGGGTTGGAGCTTGTCCCCGGAAATCAGGAGAAGTCGATTGCAGTTTTTGAACTGAGCAAGCAAGAGAGCAGCAAGCCTTAGTCGCGCCCTCACGATTGGGGTGCTTCCTGCTATTCTTTCCTTCGGAATGCACCCCGCGACCCTGCTCATCGCCGCCGTCTCCTATCTCCTGGGGTCAATCCCCGTCGGCTATCTTCTGGTCCGCATCTTCCGCAAGCAGGACATCCGCGCCATCGGCTCCGGCAACACCGGCGCAACCAACGTCCTCCGCTCCGGCGGTAAGGGCCTCGGCGCTGCCACATTCCTCCTCGACGTGCTCAAGGGCTGCTCCGCCATCTGGCTCGCAGCTTACATCGCCTTAACACTTGGTCCGGGCCTGTGGTCCGCCACCCACCTACTCAACATGGAGGGCCTCGCTGCCATCTGCGCCGTTCTCGGCCACATGTTCCCCGTCTGGCTCAAGTTCAAAGGCGGCAAGGGCGTCGCAACCGGCTTTGGCGTCTTTCTCGTCGCCTCCACATGGGCCGCACTCGCCGCCATCGGCGTCTTCATCGTCGTTCTGCTGCTCACTCGCTACGTCTCGCTCGCATCCATCCTCGGCGCAGCCGGCTTCCCGCTCTTCGCCTGGCTTATGGCCTCCGGCTACCGCCCGCCCTTCTTCGTCGCCGCCGAATGCATCGTCGCTTTCCTTATCATCGCCAAACACCACCAAAACATCCGCCGCCTCCTCAACGGCTCGGAATCCCGCTTTGGCTCCCGATCCGGAAAACCAGGGAAGCCTGAAAGCGCAACCGCATGAGCCGCATCGCTGTCCTTGGCGCAGGCGCATGGGGAACCGCCATCGCGCTCTCCCTCTCCCGCCGTGGCGGCCACAATATCGTCCTCTGGTCCCACAGCGAGCAGGAGGCCCACACCATCCAGGCCGCACGCGAGAATACTCTCTTCCTGCCCGGCTTTCCGCTCCCGCCCGATATCGTTGTCACCGCCAGCGACGCTGACATCTCCGGAGCGGAAATCGTCGTCTCCGTCATTCCTTCCGAATTCCTCCGCCCCACCCTCGCCCGTCTCCGCCCTCACCTCCATCCGGGCCCTATCATCGTCTCCGCCACCAAAGGCGTCGAAGACAACTCCTTCCTTCGCATGTCAGAGGTCATCGCTGAAGCGCTCGCAGGACAATTCGCGCTCGCTCCCCCTGGCATCTCACTCGACCCCGGCGTAACAACCTATGTCAGTCCCGTCCCATCCACCGGAGTATTCAGCTCCGAGGGTTCTCTCTCCGCGCTCCCTATCGGAGCGTTCAGCGGCCCCAGCTTCGCCATCGAAGTCGCGCAGGGCCAGCCCACCGCCATCGTCACCGCCTTCTCTGACCCAGAGATAGCCGCCCGCATCCAGTCCGAGTTCTCTTCCGAAACCCTCCGCCTCTACACCTCAACCGACGTCGTCGGCGTCGAGCTCGGCGGAGCACTCAAGAACGTCATCGCCATCGCTGCTGGTGTCGCGGCAGGTGTCGGCCTCGGCCACAACTCGACTGCCGCCCTCATCACCCGCGGCATCGCCGAAATCACCCGCCTCGCCGTTGCCTGCGGCGGTAAGCGCGAAACCCTCGCCGGCCTCTCCGGTGTCGGAGACCTCGTCCTCACGTGCACCGGCTCGCTCAGCCGCAACCGCACCGTCGGCCAGGCCCTCGGCCAGGGTCGCAAACTTCCTGAAGTCCTCGAGAGCCTCGGAGGTAAAGTCGCTGAAGGTGTCCGCACCTGCCGCGCCGCGCTCGGCCTTGCCCGCCGGCACAATATCGAAATGCCCATCACCGAGCAGGTGGAGCTCATCCTCGAAGAAGCTAAAGACCCACGCGAAGCCATTCGCGACCTCATGCTCCGCCCCGGCAAGCACGAGCATTAGCCCCATTCAGCTTCTCCTGAGCAATTCTGACCAGACAGCCCGCTTCGCCATCTTCACAATCTGTGAACGACTATCCCAGTTTCCTCCCAGGGCGGTCGTTGACCGCCTCACGCTAAGGAGAACGCGATGTTCAATGTCACCTTCAGCCTCCTATTCGTTGGCGCACCCGTACTTCTTTTCGGCCTCGCCCTGGCCTTCCGTAAGTCAATGCAACGTTGGCACAAGAACGCGCCCTCCTTCCGTGGCTACTTCGCCGCAATCGACGACCGAGACTTCTTCCAGCACAGCGATCTGAGTGAAACCGAAGACTGGCGTGCCGACCTTCAATCCCGCTTTACGCCCTTTCGTCTCCGCAATCCCGAACCCAATACCGATGAACTCAAAGAAGGTGCCAGTCGCCTGATCGACCAGAACCCCCGGTAGTGACAATGACCCCGCTTCCATAAACCTTCGAAGGTCTTCTTGCGGCCTCGCCATGAGCCGCAATCCGGAGTGAATTGGGCCGCCTCCCCGGAAAGGCCCGTCTCTCCAACGGAATCCCAGGCATCACCCCGCTTTTGAAGCCTGGGATTCCCCTTTTTAGAGCAATCCCCCCGGGCCGAAATGACGACCGCTCCTCTTGACCCATGCGGCCTCCAACATCACTGCCAACCCTTTTTCGCTTTCTTGGGAATCAAACCGGATGTTCTGACACGCTCGGAACCGCACAAGTGTGGCCCATCGGCGCCACTCTGTGCATCACCGAAAATTCACGCGACCATTCCCAACCCGACTGGCTATAATCGCCGGGCGGCTAGCCCCATTTGATTTCCGCACAATCCAAACAGGAGAACGACCACCATGAAATTCATGTCTACCTGGGCCCTCCTTCCCGGTTCCGTCAGCACCGCCGCCGAAAAGTTCCTCGCCGGCGAAGCTTCACCCGCACCCGGCGTCACCCTCCTCGGCCGCTGGCACAGCGTCGACTGTAGCGGCGGATTCGCCCTCTACGAAATCGACAACGCAGCAGCCCTCCACCTCGGCGCCGCCAAATGGGCCGATCTCCTCGAAATCACCACTGTCGCCGTCATTGAAGACGCCGAGGCCGGTCCCAACCTCGTCGCCACCTACGGAAAGTAAACACCAGCATCCTCGGGTGCCCCATGTCCCTTGCATTTGGGGACATGGGAGTCAAGACAATCTCAGATTCTGGGTGCCCCATCCCAGCCGCGTCTCTGTTTTTGCGGCTAGGGTGGGATACTTCTATCTCCTGTATTCCTTGATCCGGAGGCCTCATGAACCCAACCCGTCGCCAAGCCCTCGCCGGCATCGCAACACTTACCGTTGCAGCCCTCCCGCGCTTCACTGCTGCCCAAGCCGCGACTGCCGCACCGCAAGCGCCCGACAACAAGTCCCGCACCAGCATCCACTACGAGATCGAATTTGCCGCCCCGCCCGCCCGGCTCTACCAAGCCATCCTCGACCAGAAGCAGTTCACCGCTTTCTCCGGCCTCCCCGCCACCATCGACCCCAATCCCGGCGGCGCTTTCTCCATGTTCGGCGGCCTCATCCTCGGTCGCACCATCGAACTTGTCCCAAATGTCCGCATCGTCCAGGCCTGGCGTCCAGGCCACTGGGATCCCGGCATCTATTCCATCGTCCACTTCGAATTCAAACCCCGCGCCGCCGAAACCACGCTCATCTTCGACCACATCGGATTCCCAGCTGGCGAATACGACTCCCTCGACTCCGGCTGGCATCACCATTACTGGGACCCGCTCAAGAAATTCCTCGCCTGACCGAAATCGGCCGCCAACCCATGCTCACGCACAGAGAGCGCAGCCTAAGCCACGCTCTTTGTGCTTTCAGGACCTTGTTGCGATCGTTGAGAGCCAATACCAGCCCCGCCGGTCAGCCAATCCTAACGGCTGCCGCCGATTACTTCTTCTCTCCACCCGTGTGCCCGCGTCCATCGCGCGATTCATTACCTTTGAACATTCCAGGATCTCTGCGCTGAGCTGATGCCTTTTCGCCAACCTTCGGAGACGGCCCGTTGTAGCCGTGATGCGGGTCAAAGGAGTTATCTACATTACCCTTGAAGTTATCCGGTCCATGAAACCACGGCCCCACGCCCACAAACACGCCGCCATTGAACCACTCCGGCCCGTAGTAACCGTCGGGAACGCAGCTATACGGAGCGTAGTCATAGTAGCCATACGGACAATCCGGGGCCACTCCCACTTCCACCGAAATCTGGGCCGACGCCTTCAGCGGCGTTGCCACTAACATGGCGCCAGCGACCGCTGCTAACGCAAAAATTCTCAGTCCATTCATCGAATCTCCTCGCCAGGGCCGACGCCGAAACCTGTCTGCCCTACCGTCATTCACACTAGTGAGCCGAATCTTCCGGGTCTGAGCAATAAGAGCCACACTCTGCATCAGTGCCCCACCGCACCCGCTCAAGGAACTTCCCCGCCTCCTTTTCCGTTTAACCTGCCAGCCTTCCAATTGCTGTACGATTGCCCCAACGCGCCAAACTTGAGGAGTCCGCCCATCGCAGCCTCAGCCAATCCCGTGCCCCCGCCGCATCCCGCCCCGCTCGTCGTCTCCGGTCTCGTCAAGCGCTTCGGCTCGGTCACGGCCGTCGACAATATCTCCCTCGAACTCCGCTCCGGAGAGTGTCTCGGCCTTCTTGGCCCCAACGGCGCAGGCAAAAGCACTCTCATCCGCTCCATCGTCGGCCGCGTCAATCCCGACGCCGGCAGCGTCTCCGTCTTCGGCGCGTCCGCCGCATCGCCCGCCGCCTGCGCCGCAATCGGTTGGATCCCTCAGGAGCTCGCCCTCTATCCCCGACTCACCGCAGCCGAAAATCTCCGCGCCTTCGGCCGTTACGCAGGCCTCACAGGCAATCCCCTCCACGAAGCCGTCTCCTGGTGCCTCAACTGGTCCGGCCTTGAAGACCGCCGCGACGCGCTCGTCCGCACCCTCTCAGGTGGCATGAAGCGCCGTCTCAACATGGCGGCCGGCCTCATCCACCAACCCCGCCTCGTCCTTATGGACGAGCCCACCGTCGGCGTCGACCCCCAATCCCGCAACCGCATCTTCGAGATGATCGAGGCCCTGCGCAATCGCGGCATGACTATCATCTACACCACGCATTACATGGAAGAGGCCGAGCGCCTCGCCGACCGCATCGCCATCGTCGATCACGGCCGCATCATCGCCCTCGACACCCATCAGGCACTCATCCAGGCCTGCTTCCCCACGTCCTCGCTGGTCATCGCCCGCTTCAGCGCCGCCTCCCCGGCTCTTGCCGTATGGACCACCACCCATGGCGGCAGCCTCAATGACTCCACGGCGGAGTTCGCCATCGACCACCCCACCGATCTCTCGCGCCTCCTCGATTCCGCCGCCGCGGCAGGCCTCGAGCTCGAAGATCTCGCCCTCCGCCGCCCCAACCTCGAATCTGTCTTTCTCCATCTCACCGGAAGGGAGCTCCGAGACTAATGCTTCAGTTCTTCAACATCGCCCGCATCGCCCTCATCAGCCTCCGCCGCGACCGCTTCGCGCTCGCACTCAGCTTTCTGCTCCCCATCATCTTCTTCGCCGTCTTCGCCATGATCTTCTCCGGCCGCGGCGACACTACGCCCAGAATCTCAATCATCATCGTTGACCAGGACCAATCCCAGGCCTCAAAGCAGCTCGTCCAGGCCCTCACAAACGATGACTCACTGAGCGTAGCGACGCATCCCCCCTCCAAAGACAAAGCATCGGCGCTCCCCGACTACACCGCCGCCTCCGCCGAGGCCGCCGTGAAAGCAGGCCAGGTTCCCGTCGCCCTCATCATCCCCACCGGCTACGGCCTCCATCCCATCTCATTCGGCCCCACGCAGCCCGCCACTCCCATTGAGCTCCTCAACGACTCAAGCGACATCATCGCTCCGCAAATGGTCAACGGCCTGCTGCAAAAGGCTGCAATGACATCCATGCCCGCCTCCATGGCCCAGCAGGGTATGGACCTCACCGGGAAAAACATCGGCGGCTTCACCCCCGAGCAGCAAAAGCGCATCGACGCTCAAATGGCTGCCCTCAACCGCTATGCGTCCAACCCCACAAACGCCCCTCGCACTGCCTCCGCCGGCAGCGGCGGCATCATCCAGGTCCACTCCCGAGCAGTCGTCGGCGAAAACAAGCCCAACCCCATGATCGCCTTCTACGCCGCCGCATTCGGCGTCATGTTCCTGCTCTTCACAGCCTCCGGCTCCGCCGGCGCGCTCCTCGACGAAGCTGAATCCGGCACCCTCGACCGCATCCTCTCCTCCCGCGTCTCCATGGGAATGCTTCTCGCCGGCAAGATGTCCTTTGCCACCTTCCTCGCCTTCACTCAGCTCACCGTCATGTTCGTCTTCGCATGGCTCGTCTACCGCGTCGATCTCCCCAGCCACATCCCCGGGTTCATCGTCATGGGCCTCAGCACAGCATTCGCCGTCGCCGCCTTTGGCATGTTGCTGGCCAGCATCTGCCGCACCCGCGCCCAGCTCGGAGCGCTCTCCACCATCGTCATCATGACCATGTCCGCCGTCGGCGGAAGCATGTTCCCCCGCTACCTCATGCCGATGGCGATGCAAAACGCCGGCCTCTTCACCATCAACGGATGGGCTATCGACGGCTTCACCAAAGTTTTCTGGCGCGATCAGCCTGTCTCCGCCCTCTGGCCCCAGCTCACGGTCCTCGTCTCCATTGGAATCGTCCTATACCTCATCGCCCGTTTCATCGCCCGCCGCTGGGACTACGCATAGAACGGGCTCCTCTCTCGACCGCATCGAATATAACTCCCGCCTGGGACCAATCTGAGCTTCTTGCCGCATTTTCACTTGCTATTCGAAAGCACCCTGATTTAGCCTCTTTTTCACCTAACTTCGAAACACACTTGAGGAGGTCGTTACGTGGGAATCGCTAAATCGGAGAACGCTCTCAATGCCGGCAATTCACGCGCAGGCGCCAACGTCGGATGCACCGATACACCAGCCACCAAAATCATCTTCAGCTTCAGTGCCACTGTGACCATGGGCGCCGGCACCCGGACATTCAAGCTGACCAACGATGGCCTTCCTGTTGTAGCTGAATGGCCCACTCCAACAGACCCCACGACCCCCGCGCCGTATGACCCAATCGACCCCACGAACCCCCCGTCATATCCCCCAATTGACCCCACCAACCCTCCGTCATATCCCCCATTTGACCCCACCAACCCTCCGGACCCGACCTATCCGTCAGAACCCGCTCCGGACCCACCAACCTACCCTGACGATCCGGTAGCATAACTCTTGACTTTGCAGACTCCAATGCTGGCCGGCGAATGGGATGTGTACAGCAATGTTGTGAATAGCATCCCCACCCTCTTGCCGGCTGGAACCTTTACGCACATGCTGTGGGGAGGCGTGCAGGGAGATACTTGGGTCACTGGTCAATTCAGCAGGCCCCCCAGGGCACTGTGCTTCAATTCAATGTTGAAGGTGCGCAGCCTCAGGTCTACTACGGGCCCAACGGCCCCATGCAGAAGCAATGGCCCGAGATCGACTTCACTTTTCAGTCGTTCACTTCTTCACTGCTTCACTAACCACTAGCCACGAATAACTGCCTTTATCCCCCAGCAATCGCCCCCACCACCAGCAGCGGCTCCGCGCCCCCGGCTACTGCCTCCGGCAACTCCTTATCCATCGCTTCGTGCGACCAATCCTCCCCGCACGCGAAGAAGCGCAAAAACGCCCTCCGTTTCCCCGTCCCGTACTCACGGATCGTCCCCCCCAGCACCGAATGCTTCGCCTCCAACGCATCCAGCACTCGCTCAATCGTCACCGGCCGCGCCACTTCGAGCGCAACCTCACTACCCGCCTCCGTGCTCAGCCCCGCCAGCACGCGCAGATGATACGGCAACACCACCCGCACCAATCTCGTCTCTGTCCCCTGTTCACTGTTCACTGTTCCCACACTTCACTTCTTCACTCTTTCACTTCTTCACTGCATTCACAGCGTCTGCACCTCTACACTCAACACCGCAGGCAGGTCGTGCACGATCGCATTCCAGCTCTCGCCGCCATCTGCCGAAGCATAAACCTGACCGCCCGTCGTCCCGAAGTAAACGCCGCACTCATCCAATCTGTCCACAGACATCGCGTCCCGCAGAACGTTCACGTAGCAGTCCTTCTCCGGCAACCCCTTGCTCAACTCCTCCCACTCGTTGCCGCCCGTCTTGCTCCGATACACCCTCAACCTTCCGTCCAGCGGAAAGTGCTCCGCATCGCTCTTGATCGGCGCAACAAAGATCGTCTCGGGCTCATGCGCGTGAATGTCGATCACAAATCCAAAATCCGTCGGCAGATTCCCGCTCACCTTTTTCCATTCATCGCCCGCATTGTCGCTGCGCATTACATGCCAGTGCTTCTGCATAAACAGCGTCTCCGGCCGCGCGGGGTGCATCGCCACATGATGCACGCAGTGGCCCACCTCCCCCGTCGGATTCGGCATGAAATCCGATACCAGCCCTTTGTTGATCGGCTTCCAATTCTTCCCCCCATCGTCCGTCCTGAACGCCCCCGCCGCCGAAATCGCAATATACATCCGCTCTTCATTCGACGGGTCGAGGATGATCGTATGCAGACACATCCCTCCAGCGCCCGGCTGCCACTGCGGCGCCAGCGTGTCCGTCCCAACTCCGTGCCCTCGCAGGCCCGAAAGCTCTGCCCACGTCGCGCCACCATCGGTCGACTTGAACAGCGCCGCATCCTCCACGCCCGCAAACACAGTCTCTGCATCCGTCAGCGACGGCTCAAGGTGCCACACCCGCTTGAACTCCCATGGATGTGGCGTCCCGTCGTACCACTGGTGCGTCCCCGGTACGCCGTCATAGGCAAACTTGTTCCCCACCACCGCCCATGTCTTCCCGCCGTCATCCGAACGCTGCATCACCTGCCCCGACCATCCGCTTGACTGCGACGCGTAAATCCGGTCCGGGTTCACCGGCGATCCCTTCACGTGGTAGATCTCCCACCCTGCGAAAAACGGCCCCTTCACCTCCCAAGCCGCGCGCTTCCCGTCCGACTCCAGCACAAACGCGCCCTTCTTCGTTCCCACCAGCACTCGCACTCCGCTCATCGCTTGCCTCCTCTTTTGCGCATCACTCATTCACTTCTTCACTCGTTCACTCGTTCACTCATTCACTCATTCACTTCCATGCGCGACCTCACCCCGTGTCACCGCCCTCGCATGAACCACCTCCGGCAACGTCTCGTCCGCCGTCGACCACGCCTTCAAGAAACTCGTGTACTCCTCGCGCGCTCCCGCGGCATCGCCATTCAGTTCCGCCACCCGCGCCAACCCATACAGCCCAAATCCCGAGTTCGGCCGCTCCTTCAGCGCTGCCTCATACGCAACCTTCGCCCCCGCATAATCTTTCGCGCGCATCAGCACCGCAGCTTCGTTCTCCCCCACAGGCCGAATATAAAACGGTGGCTCGTGATAGCCGAGCTTTTTCTCCTCTGTCGCCGCCTTCGCATACAGCTTCTTTCCCTCATCCAGCTTGCCTTCCACCACCAGCACTCCCGCGCGCAGTTCCAGCGACGCCACGCTCAGGCATTTCACCAGCGGACCCGACACCGCATCCGGCATCACCGGCATCGTCGGCGGCTCATCCTTCTTATTGGCCGCATCATCCTTCGCAGCATCCGTCTTCGGCTTGTCGTCCTTCGCCTTTTCGTCTTTCTTCTCCGCATTATCGCGATCCGCGCGCCACAACCCCGCATCCAGCCGGTCCGAAGCCTCCCGCGCCGCATTCGCATCGCCCGCTTCCAGCGCCTTCATCCCACGCGCATAATCGCCCAGTTCCGCCGCAAGCCAGCGCAGGTTTGCTGTCTTCTCCCCTTCGTCCAAACTGGCCTGTCCCAGCATCGCCAGCACCGCGTCCCAATCTCCCACCCGCAGCGCCACCGGCAGCCGTTGTCCGATCCGCGCCATCTGGTCCCGCGCCGACCAGATATAAAGCGTCGCCGAGAGCTTGCCCCGCGCCGCCGACAGATGATCGCTCAACGCATTCGCTTGCCTGAGCTTCCCCTGCTCCATCAGATTCGCGATCGCGTACATCATGTTGTGCACGTAATTCCAGTCATCGTCCGGCGAAACGTGCGACTCAGCCAGGTATTTCTCGTCCACCGCCATCGATGCAGCAAACCATTTCTCCGCCTCGGCATAATTCCCTGTGCGATAAAAGATGTGCCCCGGCATATGCACCATGTGTCCCGAGTTCGGAGCCAGGCTCGCCAGCAGCGCCGCGCTCTTCAGCGCCAACTCCGGATGATTCCCCGGCTCCTCCGCATGAATCCAGTAGTGGTTCGCCGCTGAGTCATTCGGCGCATCCTTCATCACGCCCTCAAGAATCGCGATTCGCTCTTTTTGCCCGTCCTTCGGCTCTCCCCTGTCGTCATACCCATTCCCCACCGCCCCCGCCAGATAGATTCGCGCCTCCATATCCTGCGGCGCCTTCTTCACCAGCTTGCGCAAAATCGCAACCTCCTCGTTCTTGTCCTCACCCTTCGCCCGCGCCCCCGCATCCGCCGCTTCAATGTAGAGTTTGTCCGTTCCGCTCGCATGATCCTTCAGCCGCATCGCCTCGGCCAACGCCTTTTTCCCATACACGCCGCTGGCATCGTCGCCGCGCATGTTCTCCGCCTCGGCCAGCCCCCACCAGCACATCGCGCACTTCGGATCCACCCGTATCGCCTGCTCAAACGCCTTTGCACTCTCGTAATCCCAGAAGTCGTGCAGCAATGTCAGCCCCTGGTCAAACCACGCCTGCGCCTCGGCGTTCGCCTTGATCGTAATGTGGCTGTTGCCAATCCCCGTCATCTTCACTGGCGCTGGCAACTGCTCCGGCGCAGTCACCGGCGTCGTCTCGGCCATGTTGTGACCACTCATCCCCTGCGCCCCCGCCGTCCCGCAACCCAGCCCCAGCCCCGCAACCAGAAGAAACCCGGCGGCCCTCAATACACACGAAGCCTTTCCAAACCCAGAAACGCGCACCCGCCCACCGCAAAACTCAAATCGCGAAATGCGCTCCTGCCCACCAGCCATCACGGGCGGGGTCGCCTTCATCGCATTCGGAAGCGCGCGAAATTTGCTCCGAATCGTTCTCAGAACGCGAAAACTGCACTGAATCGTTCTCTGGAAAATGGGGACGGCCACTGAACTCATGCAGGGAATATACGCGACTTCCCATTCCTCAATCACCACCAAAATCTGCTACCCGCGTCGGCGCGCTCCCCGCCCACAAAAGCACCTAAGCCTGATCCCTGTTCACTGTTCACTACTTCACTGCTTCACTTCTTCACCGCTTCACTCCTTCCCTGCCTTCGCGCCCACGGATCCCTCAACAGCGACGACAGCCCCAAATCATTTCCGTACCGTTCCACCTCTACCTCGGCCATCCGTATCGCCTGCGCCATCCCCTTGAACGCCGGCACCGCATCCGACCCCATAATCTGCGGCGACACAAACAGCTGCACCCTGTCCACCAGCCCGCCCGCCAGCAACGCCGTATTCAGCCGCGTCCCCGTCTCCGTAATCACCGTGAGAATCCCCTCCGCCCCCAGCTTGTCCAGCACCTTCCCCAGCGGAACCCGTCCCACCTCCGCCGGCAGCACCTCCACCCGCACGCCCCTGTTCTCCAACTCGCCAATCTTCCCCTCGTCCTTCGAAACCGTAAACACCACCACATCTCCCTCAGCCGTCTTCACCATCTTCGACTCCAGCGGCATCCGCAGTGCCGAGTCCAGCACCACCCTCAGCAGCTTCCTCCGCCGCCGCATCCCGCTTCGGTCCGTCAACAGCGGGCCGTCCGCCAACACAGTATCCACGCCCGTCAGTGCCGCATCCGCCGCCCACCGCAACGGCTGCACCGCCGCACGCGACAGCTCGCTCGTAATCCAGTAGGGCTCCCCCATCTTCTGCATACCCGGCGGAGGCCCAATCCTCCCATCAAGCGTCATCGCCACCTTCATCAGCACCAGCGGCCGATCGGTCGTAACCCAACACGCAAACCCCTCGTTCAGTCGCCGCGCCTCCGCCGCGTGCACGCCCATCTCCACCGCAATCCCTGCTGCCCGCAGCGCGTCCGACCCATGGCCCGCAACCTTGGGATTCGGATCCGACGTCGCCATCACCACCCGCGCCACGCCCGCCTCAATCAGCGCCTGCGAGCACGGCCCCGTCCGCCCCGTATGGTTGCACGGCTCCAGCGTCACATACACCGTCCCGCCCTTCACCCGCTCGCCCGCATGCTGCTCGGCCACCTTCAGCGCCACCACCTCCGCATGGTCCAGCAGGTCATACTCGTGCCAACCTTCGCCCGCCACCTGCCCCGCCCTATCCAGCACCACGCACCCCACCGCCGGATTCGGGCTCGTCACACCAATCCCCCGCCGCGCCAGCTCCAGCGCCCTCTCCATCCAATACCGGTCTTGATCTGTTTGCGTCATGCGCTCTGCCCCTACCCCGTCCATGCTCGCCCGCTCTCGCGCCGTCACAATCCAAATCAGCCAGCGCCCGCCGCTTCACCACTTCGCTTTTTCACTCTTTCACTGCTTTTCCGTCCACTGTTCACTTTTTCACTACGTCATTACTTCACTTCTTCACTGCTCTTCTGCCTCTTCGCCTGTCGCATCCGGTGGAAGAAGAACCAGCTCACCAACAAAAACGCCAGCCCCCCGCAGAGCAAAATGTTGAGTACCGGAAATCCCTGAAAATACGCCACCACCATCCCGCCAAAGATGACGAGATTCGCAAACATTACCTGATCCTTCAGCTTCATCCTTTCTCCCTCTTCCCTTCTCCCTGCCTCTCGACCCTACACCCGATACCCCATGCCCAATACCCTGCCTTTCTCACCCCAACAGCGACTCCACAAACGCTCCCGCATCAAACTCCAGCAAGTCGCCCATCCGCTCCCCCACTCCAACAAACCGAACCGGCAACCCCATCTCCTGCGCAATCGCCACAGCTATCCCGCCCTTCGCCGTCCCGTCCAGCTTCGTCAGCACAATCCCCGTCACACCCGCAGCCTGCGTAAACAGCCGCGCCTGCTGCAGTCCGTTCTGCCCCGTCGTCGCATCCATCACCAGCAGCACTTCGTGCGGAGCCCCCGGAATCAGTTTCCCCGCCGTGCGCCGCATCTTGTCCAGCTCGTCCATCAGCCCTGTCTTCGTATGCAGCCGCCCCGCCGTATCCACCAGCAGCACGTCGATCCCATGCGCCTTCGCCCTGGCCGCCGCGTCGTATAGCACTGCAGCCGGATCGCCCCCCTGCTTCGTCTTCACCATCTCCACGCCCGACCGCCCGGCCCATATTTCAAGCTGCTCAATCGCCGCCGCCCTGAAAGTGTCCGCCGCACACAAAAGCACCGACTGGTCCCGTCCCCGGTACAGCGCTGCCAGCTTCCCCGCCGACGTTGTCTTGCCCGTCCCATTGACGCCAACAAGAAAAATCACCAGCGGTCCATCCGACGGCTTTTGCGCCGCCGGATGCTCGGCAATCGGCCGCTCCAGCATTCCCTTCAACTCGTCCTTCAGCAGAGCCCGCAACTCCGCCCCACCCTCAATCGCCTTTCGCCTCGCCCTTTCCCTTAAGGCCTCCAGAATCGCCGTCGTCGGCTGCACGCCCAGGTCCGACGTCAGCAGCGCCGTCTCCAAATCCTCCAGCGCCCCCTCGTCCACGGTCCGCGTTAGCGCAACAATCCCCTCGATCCGCGACCCCAGCGACTCCCGCGTCCGCTCGACAGCCTGCCGCATCCGGTCAAAGAAGCTCGCCTTCGGTTGGTCCCCTGGCTCTGCGGCCCCGTCCGTCTCCTGCGTTTCTTTCTTCCCAAAAAATCTCATCATTATCAGTATCCAGCTTCGAGTTTAGGCCATTCACTCCCCTCCACCGAGCCAGCCGCTCTTCCATCGGTTCACTCTTTCACTTCTTAACTCGTTCACTTCTTAACTCGTTCACTTCTTCACTCCTTCCCTGTTCCCTGTCCACTGTCCACTGCCCACTGTTCCCTGTCCACTGTCCACTAGTATTAATGAATGTTCACCGGCATCATCGAGCAGACCGGGACTCTCGTCAGCCTCCTCGACCGCGGCGGCGTCCGCCGCATCACCGTCGAAGCCCCCGGCCTCGCCGGTCGCCTCCGCGAAGGCGATTCCCTCGGCGTCTCTGGCGTATGCCTCACCGCGCTCGACGTTCACCCCACTCTCTTCCACGCCGACCTCGCCCAGGAAACCCTCGACAAGACCTCCCTCGGCGCGCTTGCACCCGGCGCACTCCTCAACCTCGAGCTCCCCACCGCCGCCGGCAGCCCTCTCGGCGGCCACATCGTCCAGGGCCACGTCGATGGCACCGGCGAGCTCCTCGTCCTCGACCCCGTCATCCCCGCCACCGATCCCGCATTCGACCCCCAGACCACCGACTGGACCCTCAAAGTCCGCGTCCCCGCCTCCGTCCGCCAATGGATGGTCCCCAAAGGCTCCGTCGCGATCGAAGGCATCAGCCTTACCATCGCCGCCGTCGACGGCGACACCATCTCCGTCGCGATTCTTCCCCTCACCTACGGTCGTACCAACCTCCACGCCCTCGCCCCCGGCGCTCCGGTAAACGTCGAAGCCGACGTCCTCGTCAAACTCGCCTGGCAGCAGATGCAGGACCGCGCCAAATCCGATGCCGGCCCCGATTCCACGCCAAGCTTCGAACTCACCGAGCCCTGGCTCATCGCCAACGGCTACTAAAGCGGACCCATGTATTATTAGCGCCGACCTCCAGGTCGGCTGTCGTGCGGGCCTCCTGGCCCGCACATCGAATCTGGCGGAGTGTACGCGGGTGCCCCAGGTCCCTCGCACTTGGGGACCTGGGATGGAACGAAATCAAAGAACAGAACGCCCCCCTACGAGTCCTGCCGTTCCTCTTCCCATTGGTCCCGGTCTTCCGGCCGGTCGCGATTCAAGCGGTCCTCCCGCTCCTGCCACCGCTCGAGCTCCCGCCGCTTCTCCTGCTCCTCGCGTTCTTCCCGCCCATCGCTCATCGCCGCCCACCTGCCTATTTCCCCGCCGCCACCTTCGGCGGATCCACCACATACTCGTCCCCCGTCCGCGCCAGCAGCAGTGCCCTTCGATCCGTCATCAGCTTCAGGCGGTTCGTCACCTCGATGAACTCCTTCTTCTGCTCATCGCTCAATCCCGCCAGCCCAGCCGCCCCGCCCGGCGTCGCAGCCGCGTTATTCAGCTCATCCAGCCTCGCCTGCAGCTTCGGAATCTCCCGATCGATCAATATCGGCCGTATCACCGTCGTTTTCGTCTTCCCCGCCGCCAGCTCATTGCGATTGTTCTCGCTCCACACCGGCAGAATCCCCACGTGCCCCAACTCCACCCTCACCCCCGCCGGCCCATAGTCCCGCCGCACCGCCGAAAACTGCGCAATCATCTCGTCCCGCGGCTCTCCATCCTTATCCGGCATCAGCCCATCCACGTAGTTCCGCGACTGGTTCGACAGAAAATTCCCCAGCGAATAAAAGATCACCGTATTCCGTCCATCCTGCGTCTTGTACGTCTCCACCGGCTGCAGCACGTGCGGATGATGCCCCACCACCACGCTTGCCCCCGCCTCCAGCATCTTGTGCGCCATGTCCACATCTTCCGGCCGAGGCGCCGTCGCGTACTCAACCCCCCAGTGAATCGACACCACCAGAAAATCGCACTGCGCCCGCGCCTGCTTCACCGCCGCCAGCACCGCCGCCTCATCGGCCCCCGTTGCCCCGCCGCTCTCGCCCGGATACGGAAAGAAGTTCACATGCGGCTGATCATCCTTGTCCGGATTCCGATTTCCGTTCAGCCACCGCGTCATCCCCAGCCAGCCCACCTTGATCCCGTTCGCCTCGGTAATCGTCGGCTGCCACTGCTGCTGCACCGTATCGCCCGACCCCGCAAACAACAGCCCTTCGGCCTTCAGGTGTTCCCGCGTCTCCGTGAAGCCCGCCCACCCCTGGTCCATCACGTGGTTGTTCGCAAAGCTCACAATCTTGATCCCGCTCGCCTTCAGCCCATCCAGCAGCGCCACCGGCGCGTCAAACATGAAAGGCTTCGACCCCTTCGAGTGCTCCGGCGCAACCGGCGTCTCCAGGTTCACAAACCCGAAGTCCGCCCGCTCAAAAGCATCCGCCACATCCGAGAACAGCGCGCCCCACCCCTGCGAATTCGCCGGGGAAATTGCTTGATCGCCTGCCTCGGCCGCGTTCTTCGCCGCCGCCCGCACCGCCTCATGCGGAATCACGTCCCCCGCCACGGCAAACTTCACCTCGGCCAAATCATGCGGATACGGCGCAATCACCGCCGCCAGCCGATGCGGCCCCCGCGCCACCCAGCCCACACCCGCCCCAACCAGCAAAACCGCGGCCAGCGCTGCCGCCTTCCAAACAGTCCTCACCACTCCCGCCCCTGTTGCCCGCAAATCAGCACACATCGCCCGCGCCTCAGCGCCCCCGGCCAGCCTCGCACCGGCAGCCCCTCCCGTGCCCGCCTCTCCATCCCAATCCAACGCCTGCGCCAAGCCGTACTCCTTCGTGTGCCGATCCAATCAAAATCTGCCCAGACCTATTTCGAACTATGCAGATACGAAACAGCATACAAGGTTGTCGCCTCCGGCAATTCCCGACCCATCCGTATCTCGTCATCCCGTTTCCCATACTCCCGCCGCATCGAGCGATCCCGCCTTCTGCAGCGTCTATCTCTCTGTCGGTGCTGATACCCTTGAGCTTGGGAAGAAAGAGCGATTCTGGCGCACCACGCGCCCTCTAAATCTATGGCAGAGTTCGTCATCAAACTGGCCGATGAGCGCGGCCGCGTAACCGAGCAAATGCAGACCGCGGCCACCGCCGAGGAGTTGCGCGCTCGTTTCGCCCACGCCGGCTACCACGTCTTCAGCGTGCGTGCCCGAGGCGGTCTTTTCGGCCGCCGTCGCCGAAAGGTCAAGCTCGAGCCCTTCCTCATCTTCAATCAGCAGTTCCTCACCCTCATCCGCGCCGGCCTCCCGATCCTCAGCTCGCTCCAAATGCTCGGCAAGAACCAGAAAAACGCCTTCTTCAGCGCCCAGCTCGAAGACGTCGCCAACCGCGTCAAAACGGGCGAGCCACTCTCCTCGGCCTTTGATGCCCAGGGCGGCTTCCCCCTCATGTTCACCACTACGCTGCTTGCCGGAGAGCGCTCCGGCACACTGCAGGAAGTCCTCGAGCGCTACGTCAGCTTCCAGCGCATCTCCCTCACCTTCCGAAAGAAGCTCATAACCAGCCTCATCTATCCCATCGTCCTTCTCGTCCTCGTGTTTGCTTTGGTCACCTTCATGTTTGCTTACGTGGTGCCGCAGTTTGCTCTGCTCTACGACCAGCTCGGTTCCAAGCTCCCGGCCATGACCGTGGTCCTGCTCAACTTCTCCCGCTGGATCAACCACAACCTCCTCTGGATCGTCGGCACAGTCGCCCTAATCGGCTTCGCTCTTTATCGCTTTGCCCTCACCGACCGCGGCCAGGACTTCACTGATCAGGTCCGCGTCCGCCTGCCCGTCTTCGGCAAAATTTGGCTCAAATACCAGGTCGCTCTCTTTGCCCGCACACTGGCCACACTCCTCACCGGCGGCCTGCCCCTGGTGCCGTCGCTTGAGACCGCGGCCCGCTCCATCTCGTCGCGCCGCGTCTCCAAAGCCGTGGTCGGCTCCATTACCACTGTGCGCGAGGGCAAGCCCCTCGCCGAATCCCTCACCCAAACCCGCGTCTTCCCCGATCTCGCCACTGAAATGATCAGTGTTGGCGAGCAGACCGGCGCTCTCCCCGCAATGCTCAACTCCGTCGCCGAATTCTTTGAAGAAGACGTCGCCACAGCCTTGACCGCGGCCCTTGCATTGATCGAACCGTTGATTCTCATCATCATGGGAGTCGTCGTCGTCGTCATTCTTGTTTCGCTCTACCTGCCCATCTTCTCCCTGGGCGCGCAAAGCACTGGATAACCTAAGCAGTACAGGCTCACCCACCATGGCAAACGTAACCGTCATTCCGCTCCCCGTACCGCAGAGTTCGCCGGAAGAAGAACGTGCGCGCGCCGAGGCCCTCGCCCGCCGCTATCACGCCGAGTTTGTCGATCTTAAAAACTTCCGCATTCAGCACGACCTTCTTCGCACCGTGCCCGTCGAGCTGATGTTCCGCTACAACTTCGTCCCCATCGAGCAGCAGGAAGACGCGCTCGTCATCGCCGTCAGCGATCCATCGCGGCTCATGGTCCTCGACGAGATCTCCGGCCTGCTCGCCCATCGCATCATCGCCCGCGTCGCAACCCTCTCGCAGATCAACGACCTGCTCAAGAAAACCGAGCAGTCCCAGCGCGTCCTCGATGAAGCCAGCGAAGGCCTCACCTTCGACGTCCTCACTGGCGACGATAATTCCGACGAAAACATCTCCATCGAAAAACTCACAAGCGAAGAAGACATCAGTCCCATCATTCGCCTGGTCGACACCACCATCTTCACCGCCCTCGAGCGCCGCGCCTCCGATATTCACATCGAGACCAACGATGATTCGGTGAACGTCAAGTACCGCATCGACGGCGTACTCCAGGCCGCCATGGCCCCCATTGCCCGCGAGCACCACACCACCATCCTCAGCCGCATCAAGATCATGAGCGAGCTCGACATCGCCGAACGCCGCGTCCCACAGGACGGCCGCTTCCGCGTTCGCTACAAGGGCCGTCTCATCGACTTCCGCGTCTCCATCATGCCCACAATTCACGGAGAAAACGCTGTTCTCCGCGTTCTCGACAAAGAGTCGATGAGCGAAAAATTCCGCAATCTCACCCTTGACGTCGTGGGCTTCGCCGAGGACGACCTCCGCCGCTTCCGCCGCTACATCCGCGAGCCATACGGCATGGTCCTTGTCACCGGCCCCACCGGCTCCGGCAAAACCACCACCCTCTACGCCGCGCTCAACGAGATCAAGAGCGACGAAGACAAGATCATCACCATCGAAGATCCCGTCGAATACCAGATCCGTGGCATCACTCAGATTCCCGTCAACGAGAAGAAGGGCCTCACCTTCGCGCGCGGCCTGCGCTCCATCCTCCGACACGATCCTGACAAGATCCTCGTCGGCGAAATCCGCGACAACGAGACCGCGCAGATCGCCATCAACTCCGCCCTCACCGGCCACCTGGTATTCACCACCGTCCACGCCAACAACGTCCTCGATGTCCTCGGCCGCTTCGTTAACATGGGCGTCGAAGTCTACAACTTCGTCTCCGCGCTCAACTGCATCCTTGCCCAGCGCCTCGTCCGCACCATCTGCGAACACTGCGCCCAAAACGTCAGCTACGCCGCCGAGACCCTCGAGAGCTACGGCATGGACCCAGCCGAGTGGATCGATTTTCCCTTCCGCGAAGGCGCCGGCTGCATGGAGTGCGGCGGCACCGGTTATCGCGGTCGTACCGCCATCCATGAGCTACTCGACTTGACCGACCCGATCCGCGAGATCATCCTTGAAAAGAAGCCAACCTCTGAAATTCGCCGCCTCGCCCGCGCTGAAGGCATGAGCTTCCTCCGCGAATCGGCCTTGGACCGCGTTCGCCGCGGCTTGACTACACTCAAAGAGATTAACAAAGTCACCTTCATCGAGGCATCGCGATGAGCGCTTCGACGATACTTTTCTCTGGAGAAGTTTGTACGGCCAGAAATGCTCAAACTCGCGGGACATGCCCAATATGTTGTCATCGAATTGAGATTTCTAAAGCTGTCTTTCGGAGCGATTTCCAATGTATGCGTTGCAGCACGCCACTCCAGGTCTCTAAGCCCTATTCGCGAACGCTCGTCCTATTGAGCGAAGTAATTGGGTTTTCCGTGGCGTGGAAAATAGGGCAACGCAGCTTTGTTGTCTTTTTCTGGGGCGTGACTTGGAAATTTCTCCTGCTTTGCCTGCCGCTATCATTCCTTGTCCTGTTTTTTCTGGTTCGTATTGTTCCCTGTTTGGCAAACCCACCTTTTGTGGTGCGCCAGAATTTCGAGAGCCTTCTGACAACCTTGAATCTCTCAGACAATGGACAGTGGACAGTTCCTCAAAATGAACATTCACCTGAAGAGAGCATGAAGCCTTAGCCATCAATCGAGGGAGAGATTTGAAAGGGCACGGCCGCACCCGTGCCGAAACAGGAACCAATAAAGTGAGGGGTTTTAGCCCCTGAGGATACAACCATTAGCGCTCTTCCATTCGGTAATCGCAGCATCGCGGCAAACACTAGCGCGCGTCCTCCCGCCGCCATCGAGCTTTCTCCCGATGGCGTTCTCGCCGCCGCCGTCCCCGCACCCGGCCAGCCGCCCGTATACGCATTCGAGCCGCTCCCGCCCGGCTCCATTCTGCCCGGCATCGCCGAACCCAATCTCCCTTCGCCGGAAATCATCACCGCGGCCATCCGTTCCGCGCTCGCCCAGGTCGGGCCCCGCACCCGCACCGTCACGCTCGTCGTTCCCGACTCTGTCGTCCGCGTCTTCGTTCTCGACTACGACACCTTTCCTTCCAAGCCCGAAGAAGCTTATCCCGTCCTCCGCGTCCGTCTCCGCAAGATGGTCCCTTTCGACGTTGAACACGCCGGCCTCAGCTATCAGGTTCTCTCGTCCAGTTCTCCCGAGGTCCGCGTCCTCGCCGCCATTCTGCCCGGCCCAGTCCTCGCCGAATACGAATCCGCCGTCCGTGCCGCCGGCTGCGAACCCGGCGCTGTCCTGCCTTCCACGCTCGCCGCGCAGGAACTGGTCGACATCTTTGAAGCCTCGCTCGTCGCTAATCTCAGCTCAGCTTCGCTCACTACCTCCATCGCCAACGGCCAGGACCTCCTCCTCTATCGCACCCTCGATCTCCCCGCCGAGCCAGAACATCGCCGCGACGAAGTCCAGCGCGGCATTGCTGTCGCCGCCGCCTACTTTGAAGACAAGCTCGGCTACAAGCCCGCACGCCTCTACTACTCCGCGGGCCGCGAGACAGACGCATTCACCCAATGGCTCGACCCGGACCTCAGCCTCGTGAATCTTTCTTCCGCTCCTGCCACCGGCGCAACCACTTCACTTGGCCAAGCCAGCCTCGCCGGCGTCGCCGGCGCTCTCGCGGGGGTGCGCTAGCCCGTGCGCATAACCCTCAATCTCGCCTCCCGCCCCTTCGCCGATGCCGGCCCGGCCATCCGCCGTCTGCGCATCGCTCTCGCCGTCCTTGCCGTCGTTGCCATCGCGCTCGGACTTGGTCTCCACGCCCTCGACAACCAGGCCAAACAGGCCCGCGCCCGCGAGCACGTCCTCGACGCGCAAATCGCCTCGCTCAACAGCCAGCGCCAGGGCTACGTAAACCTCATGCAACAGCCCGACAACGCCCAGCTCCTTAAACAATCCGCAGCTCTCAACACGCTCTTCGACGAAAAGTCCTTCAGTTGGACCCTCACCATGGAAGACCTCGAAACCGCCCTCCCCGCCGGCGTCCAGGTCTCTACCCTCGAGCCCATAATCGACAAATCCCACAACATCTCCATGCATCTCCGCGTTCTCGGCCCCCGCGACCATGCCATCGACTTCGTCCGCAACCTCGAGCACTCCCGCCGCTTCCGCAGCTCCCGCATCGTCGGCGAAACCGCTGAAGGCGCCACCACCGGCCAGATGAACCGCTTCGAGCCCGTCAGCACCTCTTCGCGCGTCAGCTTCGACGTCCTCGCCGACTACATTCCTCCGACCCCTGAAGAGACCCGCGCCCACAGAAAGTCCGCCGCCGAAAACGCCGCATCCTCCCATGTGCTCAACCCCGGCCGCGGCCGCTCTCCGTATACCGGCCCTCGGCCCGCCAACGCCGCGCCCTTCCGCGTGCCTGTCCATCCGGCCTCGCCCGTCAACGCAAATCCGGGAGGTGCGCGATGAATCCCTCAACCTCATCGTCTGTCTCCTGGCGCGAACGACTCACTTCTCCACTCACCTGGCACATCGTCGCCTGCACCGTGCTTGGCGTCCTGGTTCTAGTCCTCGGCATTCGTCTTGGCATGGATTGGGCCGCCACCAACAGTCGCTCCTCCTCCGCCCTCGAACAAAAGCAGCTTCAACTTAAAGCCCTCGATCGCCAGAACGCACCTCTCGCAGGTCTCGATCACCGCGTCGACGAATCCAGGAAACAGATCGCCACCTTTTACTCAAAGCGCATCCCTGCCAACTACTCCACCATCGCCCGAACCATCGGCGACCTGGGAGTCAAGTCCGGTGTTCGTCTTTCCAGCGTCCAATACACACAGGGTCAGGCCGGGGCCGACCTCACTGAGATCACCATGGACGCCGGAATCGCCGGAGCCTATCCCCAGATCATGCACTTTGTTAACAGCCTGGAGTCGAACCAGACCTTCTTTATCATTCGCGGCATGGCCCTCACCGGCCAGCAGGGCGGCCTCGTCAACCTCCGCCTGCGAGTCTCCACCTGGCTCCGTCCCGCAGACGCTGAAGCCAGTGGCCTGCCCCACGAAGAGCCCGCTCCCGAGCAATCTAACTCTGCCGCCTCCAAATCCGCAAAGGAGGTCGACTAACCATGGCCCTCAAGCGCGGCTTTGAAAACAAGCGGCAACTCTATCTCCTCACAGCCCTTTGCGCCGTCATCCTAGTCGCCGGCGTCTACGAAATCTACGACAATTTCTTCAACTCTCCGGCCCCATCCCGACCGGTCCCCGTGGTAACGCCCAGATCTCTGCCAGCCGACCAGACATCGGCCCAGACTTCGCACCAGCCTGGCGAGGCCTCATCAGCCCCTTCCACAGCCCCTGACGCCGAGAAACTCGCCTCCGTCTCAAACGCGGGCCTCGATCCAACCCTCCACCTCAGCAAGCTCGTCCTTGCCGAGGGCGTCCAGTACGCGGGCTCCGGCCGCAACATCTTCTCCGCCGACTCCGCCCCCATCCATATCCCCGAGCCCGTCAAGAGTCCCCGCAACAACAACACCGCATCCGCCGTTCCAATTCAAACCGGCCCACCGCCGCGCCCCCAGCCACCCGTCATCGACCTCAAGTACTTTGGCTATTCCCAGTCCAAAGACAAGTCTTTAAAGGCCTTCTTCGTCCACGGCGACGACATCTTCATGGCCCGCAGCGGAGACATCGTCGACCACCGCTACAAAGTCGGCGCCATCATGCCCGGCAGCGTCCAGGTCACCGACCTAAGCTTCGACAACACCCAAACCCTACCCCTCTCGGCAAACTGATGCGCACTCCCACCCCAACCCGCACTCACACCATCGATCTGGCCCCTGACGAAAGCCTTCTGGGCTCCTCAATCAGGTCGGGTGCCCCATCCATTTCGCGCCCTTTTCGAAATAGGCGGGATGAAACAATCCTTGCGGGTGCCCCAGGTCCCTCGCATTTGGGGACCTGGGAGAGAGACCCGGGTGCCCCATCCTATCCGCGTTCTGTGCGGATAGGGTGGGATGGAAAGAGCCCGACCAACGGAAGAACGAGGAAACCCTCCGAAGACGGCTACATGCTCATCGCCGTCGTCTTCATGCTTGCGCTCTTCATAATCGCCCTCGCCGTCGCCGCTCCACGCGTCGCCAAATCCATCCAGCGCGAGCGCGAAATCGAGACCATGCATCGCGGCAAGCAGTACGCCCGCGCCGTCAAGCTTTACTACCGCAAATTCGGCCGCTACCCGCCCAACGTCGACGCCCTCGTCAACACAAACGAGATCCGCTTCCTGCGCAAGAAATACGTCGACCCCACCACTGGCAAAGCGGACTGGAAACCCATCGCCGTCGGCATGAACAAGACCCAATCCACCGGCTTTTTTAGCCAGCCCATCGTTGGCTCCGGCGCTACCGGCCTCTCCGGCAGCCCCGGCATGGCCGGAAGTCTTGGCGGTGCGAGTGCCGGCGCAAGCCCCTCGGGGAGCGCATTCTCCAACTCCGGCACTCCCTCAGGCAGCGCGGGTTCCGGCCTCTTCAGCACCCCCAGCCCCTCGCCCGGCACCTCCAACCCTTCAACCGATCCGTCCGCAGCCGGCGCGTCTGCCCCCACCACCGACGCCAACGGCAACCCTGTGGCGGCCCCAGGCGCCTCCACCGGGTCGACCGCTGGCCCGGCCATGGGCACCAACCCCACCATGGGTGGACTCGGCGTCATGGGCTTCTCCCCCAACAGCCCCAAACTAACCATCCTCGTCTGGCATAAGAAAATCCACTACAACGAGTGGGAGTTCTTCTACGACCCCACGGCCGATCTCACCATGCTCGGCGGCAACGCCGGCACTATCGGCCAGCCCGCCGGCAGCACCCCCGTCGGGACCGGTCCAGGCATCGGCAGC
>Ga0182015_10001679_pt1 | contig 28661 bp, 26 predicted proteins | sample 712P3MmetaG_FD_120478 | JGI IMG/M metagenome (GOLD analysis project Ga0182015, IMG submission 120478) | Permafrost microbial communities from Stordalen Mire, Sweden - 712P3M metaG | ecosystem: Environmental > Terrestrial > Soil > Wetlands > Permafrost | place: Sweden: Stordalen | collected... | reverse complement strand
CGGAAGCACGACACGTGACGGTAACGACCAAAGAAGCTGGGTCGCTAGGTCGCCGTCAACTTCGACTCCGGTCGAGAAGGCGAGTTCGATGCGTCCGGCGCGGAGCGCACTGACGAGGTCGGGACTGCGCAAGATCGTCAGCGATAAATCGACGTCGGGAAAGTCGGTGCGGAAACGTCGCACGACTTGCGGCATGTGATCGATCATCACCATGCCATTGGTGCCGATGGTGAGCGTGCCGCGTAGGCCGGCCTGCGCTTCGCGCGCCTGCTTGCCGTATGCGTCAACCTCCGAGATGACGTGCCGTACTCCGGCCAGGTAGACCGAGCCGGCCGTGGTGAGTTGCACGCGCCGCTTGGTGCGCTCGAAAAGCGCGACGCCCAGCTCTTGCTCGAGCGCGCGAATCTGCTGGCTCAGGGAGGGCTGCGAGGTGTTCAGGGCTATGGCCGCCCGACGGAAATTTAGGTGTTCCGCGACCGCGAGGAAGTAGCGCAAGCGACGAAAATCCATTTGTCACCTCGTACTGAGACGTTTTACCTATCACCCTTATTCGAACAAAGTATTGGACGGCTCAGAGATGTCCCTGCATAATTGTTGCATGGTGCAAAATGGCTCGCGGTAGGGATTTGCCGGCCACCCGCGCTCGGCTCGTCGATGTAGCAGCGGGTACGGTCAACCGGACGATCTTCTCGGATCCAAATATCTATCGCGAGGAAATCGAGCGCATCTTCGCGCGCTGCTGGCTCTTCCTCGCGCACGAGAGTCAGATTCCAAACGCCGGCGACTACGTCAACGTGTTCATGGGCGAGGAACCGGTCCTCGTCTGCCGCGATGCCGACGGTTCGGTCAATGCGTTCATCAACTCGTGCCGGCACCGCGGCAACAAAGTGTGCCGCGCCGACGCCGGCAACGCGAAGAGCTTTCAGTGTCCGTATCACGGCTGGACATACAACGTCCGCGGCGACTTGATCGGCGTTCCAGGCCACAGCGATCTCTATCACGAGGACCTCGACCGCAGCAAATGGGGCTTGCCGCGCGTCGCTCAAGTCGATTCGTACCGCGGCATGATCTTCGGCACGTTCGATGCCGAAGCGCCGTCGCTGGCCGAATACCTCGGCGATATCCGTTGGGGTCTGGACCTTCTTCTCGAGCAGGGCGATCTGAAGGCCGTCCCCGGCATCGCACGCTGGAGCATGGACGTGAACTGGAAGTTCGCCTCCGACAACGCAATCGGTGACATGTACCATGCGTTCTGGACGCATCGCTCGGCAATCCTCAGCGGCCACCGGTCGGGTAACGGCCAAGGCACGGCGGCAAGCCTCACGCCGAAGCGCACGAACGGCTTTACGATGGTGACGGCCTACGGCCATGGGTTCAACGCCAATTTCGTCGACGAATCGCAGCTGGATCCATCATCACCGATGTCGGCCTGGCGGTTCGATCCTTCGGTGCGCGCGCGGCTGGGTGAGCTTCGCGGACGCGTCAACCGCGCGAACATGCTGATCTTTCCGAACCTGTTCGTCAATACGGGCTCGCGCGAGTTCATGCTGCGCAATCCGCTCGGACCTGCGAAGATGGAAATCTGGAAGACGACCCTAGTCGATGGGAATGCATCGCCCGAGGCGCAGCGGATCGCCGTGCGCGCTTCCAACCGTCATTTCGGGCCGGCTGGAATGTTCGAGCAAGACGACGGGGAGAACTGGGATCAAAGCACGCTCGCGGCACAAGGCGCCGTTTCACAGCGCTACGATCTTAACTATTCGATGTCGCTCGGCCGCGGAGAGGTCGTTGACGACGGAACGAGTCCGCCACGCATCGACACGTTGACGAACGAACACGCCCAACTTTGGATGTACCGCGTGTGGGACGAGTTCATGGCCGCAGAGTCGTGGCCCCAATTGCGTGCGACGATCGAGGAGCCACGCGGTACCCTATGAGCGTCGTCACGCGGTCTACGAGCGAGGATATCCGCCTCCAATATCAGGTCGAGCAGTTTCTCTATCATGAGGCTGCGTTACTCGACGACCGGCGATATGCCGAGTGGCTCGATCTTCTCGACCCGGATCTCGAGTATTGGATGCCCGTGCGCAGCACCCGTGCGCTCGGCGATGAAGCAAACGAGTTCGCGAAGCTAGGCGAAGGTGCGTACTTCGACGACGATAAGACATCGATGGAGCAGCGCGTGAGAAAACTCTCGACCGGATTTGCCTGGGCCGAGGATCCACCCTCGCGTACGCGGCACAACGTGTCCAACGTGCGACTTCTCGAACGCGATGGGGGTGTGATTGTGGTTGCATGCAATTTCCTCATCCATCGGACCCGCATGGCGAACAGCAACGACCTCTGGTCGGGTTGGCGCAAGGATGTGCTACGCGAAGGTGAGCGTGGCTTCACGATCGTGAAGCGGCATTTGTTCCTCGATCACGTCAGCCTCGACTCGAAGAATCTCAGCAGCTTTTTTTAAGCACGGAGCGTCAACGGCATGAATAAGATTCCTCTTGAGACGCTGCGGTACGCGACAGTCGTTGTTAGCGATGCGAAGGCGACGGCACGTAATTACGCCGACTTCTACGGCATCGAACGTTGGAACGTTTTGAACGCGACACCGGACCGTTTGGAGGCGATGACGATTCGCGGCCGCGTACCCACGTCTCCGCCGCCCTACGACCTCAACGGCTCCGTGCCCGTGCCGGGTGAATATGGATTTATATCAGCAATCGGCAGTACGCCGAGCGGAAATCTTACCTTTCAACTCGTCCAACCGACTAGCGGCCTTAGTACGTTCGAGGAGTTTCTCGTCACGCGCGGCGAGGGCGTGCATAGCATTTTCGCGACCGTGGTCGACGCTGCGGCGTTCGCCGAGTTGCGCGCGTGGCTTGCAAGCGAAGGCGTGACGCTTGCCCAGTCCTACGGGATCGGTGGCGCCGACTACTACTACTTCGACATGCGCAAGCTGCTCGGAAATTTCTATATTCAGGTCGTGGTTCCAAAGCAGCAAGATTGGGAAGCGCACATTCCTTTCGACGAAACGTGGGATTTCGCCGGCGAACTGACGCGCCCGCGCGGCCTCAAAGGCGCCTCGGAAGCGCTGGGCATCACGCATTTCGGCATCGTGGTCGACAATCTCAGCGAGAAGCTGCCGAACTTTGCGAAGCTCTTCGGCCAGGCCGTGTGGCGCGGCATGCACTGGCGCACCGCGCCCGGCTCGCTCGAGGATACGACCAACAACGGCGTGCCGGTCGTACACGGCTACTTTACCGGACGCTCCGATCTCGGCAAGAATCCGTCCGGTCTGCCATTCGGCTTCGAGGTCATCCAACCGACCGCCGGACCGAGCCACTACAAGGAAGACTACCTGCAAGTAGTCGGGCCGGGAATCCACCATGTAGACGTGCGTATTCCATTCGCCGATTGGGACGAGTGGGAACGGATAAACGGTTGGCTTAGCGGCGATTTCGGCGCGCCGACGTGTATGAGCGGGTGGCTGCGCAATCACTCCGCACTCTTCCAGTATCAGGACACGCGCAAGCGGCTCGGTTACGTCACCGAGATCTCTGCGCCGCGCAAGGTCGCCGCGCAAAAGGGCTGGCAGCCCGACTACTGGTACGATTTCTCTGCCCAGGCGAACTAACTCAACCATGCCGCTTGTCTACGGCCAGGCTATCTCGTTTTCGCCGTTACTCTATCGGGCGCGGGAACGCTGGAACGACGTCCGCGCTGCGCTGGTCGGCGAGGTGGTGCAGCCACGTGCAGCAGCGGAGGAAACGCCCGAGCGGCTCGACGCCTACGCGCGACGTCTCGACGATGCCTTTTGGCTTGCCGGTGAGCGCCTCAACGAGCTGGATCTCGACGCACTACTCGTGCTTGTCGCTGACGACCGGCGCATGTTCGACGACACGAACACGCCGCAATTGCACGTTTTTTCCGGCGACGAGATCTGGGGAGACCCGGCCCGCACCGACCTTGACGAAAACAACGCGCCGGTTACATTTCGCTGCGATGCAGCTCTTGCCTCGCACATTGCCGAAGAGCTGGCACGCGACGGGTTCGACGTCTCAGAAACGCGCGGCGCTTTTCGCCCGCTTGGCGATCCGCAGCGCGGCGTGGTTTCGGCACTCGTTGAGCCACTGTTGCGCTTCGCCCTCGATGTTCCGATCGTGCCGATCCACATTAATTGTCACGTCGCGCCCTGCATCCACGGACAACGGATGGCACCGTTCGGCGCGGCGCTCGCGCGCGCGCTCGCGCCATTGCCACAGCGCGTCGGCGTACTCGTGAGCGGCGGTCTGAGCGGCCAGCCCGGCGACACCATGGCCGGTTGGATTGACGATGTCCTCGACGCCTGGGTGATGGCGCGCCTGCGCATGGGCCGTTCGGCCGACCTCGGACGCATCTTCGATATTCAATCGCAATCGCTGCGCGGATCGTCGCGCGAGATCCGATTGTGGGCGGCTGCCGGTAGCGCCTGCGAGGGTGCGGGTTTGCGTGCGTTTTCCGACGAGTACCTTCCCTTAAATCACGCTGCAGCGGGAATCGGCTTCATGCACTGGAGCAGTTCGTAATGCCGGTTGTGTTCGGCATGGCGTCCTCGCACGCACCGAGCCTCTTTGCCGAAACGTACGATGGCTGGCAGCGCGTCTGGAAACGCTTTAGCGGCGATACGCCGCAACCGCCGCAGGTGGCGGACGAAGGGCCTGATGCCGTGGCTGACTTCGTTGCGCGCACCGCCGCCGCGTATGCAGAGTTGCGCCGCGAGCTGACCGCCGCGCAACCGGACGTCGTGCTCGTGCTCGCCGGCGACCAAAACGAATGGTTCGATGCGGCAAATCTTCCGAACCTCATGATCTATGCCGGCGACGACGACATCGTCGGCTTTCACAACTTCGGGTCCGACGATCACGATCCGCGGCTCTTGCCGTGGGAGCATCCGGATCGGTTCGGCGTGCGCTTAAAGGTCGACCGCACGCTGGCGGACCATCTGCTCGACGGCCTTGTAGGCAAGGGCTTCGACGTGGCGATCAGCCGTCGCGTTCCCGTATACGATGACCCGCGTCGCACGGTGCCGCACGCGCTCGTGCGACCGCTCCCGCTCTTATTGCCGAATCTCGACGTACCGATCGTGCCGATCATGATGAAGACCGTCGAGCGTTCGCCGGCGATTCTCTCGGGAGACCGCTGCCTTGCGCTTGGACGCGCGATCGAGGCGATTTGCCGTGAGTTACCCCAGCGTATCGCGATCTACGGCAGTGGCGGCATGTCGCACGATCCGCTTGGTCCGCGCTCGGGCTGGGTCGACGAGCCCCTGGATCGTTGGTTTCTCGAACAGCTTGCGGCCGGCACGCCGAACACGCTTGGTGCGCTGTACTCATTTCGTTCCGCGGCGACCGAGTCGGGAACGGGCGAGTTGCGAACGTGGTTGCCCGTCGCCGCTGCCATGAATGCGGTCCGGCCCGGTGTCCGTGCAAAAGTTGTCGACTATTTTGTTGCTCGGAAATCAACGTGCGGGATCGGTTGGGTGACCTGGGCCGCCGATGCACTTCTGCCCGCGAACGCCACGCCCGCACACGGATACGGAGACTAAAATGGCCATCTTCCGACTAGCGCTCATCATCTTCGCGCTCTTACCCATGATCCAAAGTGGGCTGAGTGCTCAGACGCTGACGAAAGTGACCGTGGCCGCATTTCCGATCGACGTCAGCGCCCTTTCTTATTTCGCGGCGCAGCAAGGCTTTTTCAAGAAGCACGGCCTCGATGTCGAAATCGTGACACTGGCGAACGGTCCGGCGGTCGCTGCGGCGGTCGTCGGCGGCGCGCTCGACATCGGTTCCGGCAATACGTCGACGCTCGCTGCCGCGCACGAACGCGGCATACCGTTCGTCATGATTGCCCCTTCCGGAATTTACTTGAGCAAAGCGCCGACCGCGGCGCTGATGGTGCTCAAGAACTCACCGTTCAAAACGCCTGCCGACCTCGCCGGTAAGACGGTCGGCGTCGGCGGATTGCGCACGATCAGTGAAATCGCCGTCCGTGCGGCAGTCGAGAAGGCCGGCCTGAAAGGCGATGCGGTGAAATACGTCGAGATCCCGTTTCCACAGTTGGCGTCAGCACTCGATAGCGGGCGCGTCGATGCCGTGTTGGTCGAAGAACCGGCTATGGCGACGTTGCTCAACGGCGACGGTCGCGTGCTCGCCTACCCGTATGACACGATCGCCCCGCAATGGATCGAGGGCGGTTATTTTACGACCCTCGACTATGCCAAGAGCCACGGCGATGTCATCCATAGATTCGCCGACGCGATGGCCGAAGCTGCCGTATGGGCGAACGCGAACAGGCCGGCGACGGCCGCAATGCTGGAACAATATACGAAGGGGCCGATGGCGCCGAACATGCAGCGCATCTCTTTTCCGGAGCGATTGCACGCCGCCGATCTACAGCCGTTGATCGACGCTTCGGTAAGGTACGGCGTTCTGAAGGCGTCCTTTCCCGCCCAGGATATGTTCGCGCCGGGTCTCGGTGGAAACTAGGATCCAGTGAAGCTCATAGGCGCCCTATCGCTGACGCTCGTGGCACTCCTCTTCGTTGATGCCCCGAGCGCGCTCAGGGCTCAATCGCCGGATAAGATCACCATTGCCGTCTTGCCGTCCGATTCTGTTCGGATGGCCTACTACGCGATCGATCGCGGAAGCTTTAAGCGTGCGGGCCTCGATGCGCAGCTCGTATCGCTGCAAAGTGGGCCGGCGATCGCGGCCGCGGTCGCGTCAGGAGCGGCCGACTTCGGCGCCGCAAACATTATCGCGCTGGCCGTTGCTCATGAAAAGGGCTTACCATTCATCGCAATAGCGCCCGCAGGCGTATACACGGAGCACGTCGTTACGCAGGCGCTCGTCGTAGAACAATCGTCTAAAATGAAGACGGCAAAGGATTTGGTCGATCGGGTCATCGGGGTTGATTCGTTGAAGACGTTAGCTACAATTGCAATCAGTTCGTGGGTCGATCGTAACGGCGGCGATAGCACAACTTTGAAGTTCATCGAGATTCCATTCGCTCAAATGGGAATGGCGCTTGCGGCGGGGCGCGTCGATGCCGCCTTCATTCCCGAGCCGGTCCTCAGCGGCGTGCTGAATAGCGGCGGGCGCGTGCTCTCCGCCCCGCTCAATGCGATCGGTCCCGAACTACAGTTAGGCGCGTGGTTCACGACGGCAGACTATGCCAAGACGCACGCCGACCTCATCCGGAGGTTCGTTCTTGCTCTCGCGGAGAACGTGTCCTTAGCAAATTCGAGCAAGAATACGAATGCGGCGATATTTGAGAAATATACCGGCATACAAGCACATGAAAATACACAATGGATGGTACAAGCCGATCGAGTCAACTTAGCGACGGTGCAACCGTTGATCGATGCAGCGACGAAATACGGCGTGCTGAAAAGGACCTTCCCGGCATCGGAGCTTTACGCCGCGCCACGTTAATCAGCCCTCGTAACCTTCAGAGTCCGAGCGTGCTCGGGGCAAACAGCTCGAGCGTCGCACCACGACGCAGCGGAAGCGTGGTCGCTGCCCTAAGGCTGCTATACTGAAAACGGAGAGATCATGACCGCTCCACAGTGGATGGCCGAAATCGAAGTGGGGCTTGAACTCGCGCAGGATCTCGTACGGCGAGTCGCTCCCGATCTCGGCCTCATCGCGTTTGAGCAATTTGGCAACGGCTGGGACAACACGGCGTATGTCATCGACCACAAAACGGTGTTCCGCTTCCCGCGGCGCGCGAACGTCGCGCACCTCCTCGAGCGAGAGGCAATCTTTCTCCCAAGGATCGCGCCGCTCATCGGGCTCGCCATCTCCTCCCCGACGTTAATCGGCGCACCGACGGATAACTTCCCCTGGTCGTACAGCGGGTATCCGCTCGTTCTCGGTCAGACCGGGTGTCACGTTCGCTGGAGTGACGAGGAGCGTGGACGAATGGCCGAACCGCTCGGACGTTTTCTACGCGAACTTCATGGCATCAATCCGACACCATTCCTAGAAGCCGGGCTTCCACACGATGAGTTGGGCCGGCTTGAGCACGCAAAGCGATACCCTCGGACACGGGATCGTTACACGGTTCTACACGACATCGGCGTCGTTGGTGATGAAGGCGTCGCGTTGATGGACTGGATGAGTGGCAATCCTCCAGTCGCCCCGCCTCCTGATTCATTGCGGATTGTGCATGGCGACCTCTACGCACGACATGTCGTCGTCTCAGAAGCGGTCCCGGTAGGAGTTATCGATTGGGGCGACATCCATGTCGGCGATTCCGCGCTGGACATCTCCATCGCACACCTTGCGCTGCCGCGCGAGGCTTATGACGCTTTTCGACGCGCATATGGAGACATAGACGAACGCACGTGGACGGCCGCACGCTATCGTGCCATTTACCACGCCTTCCTTGAAATCGAGTACGGCAATTCCGTCGCCGACGAAGACATGCGGCGCGCCGGACTAGAAGCGCTCCGGCTCATCTGCGCCGGACTTTAGGTTCGGAGATTCCTTGCGGGAGCGCTTATAGCGGCGGCACTCCTCGCCACTTCGTTCACGACAGTCGTCGCCTGCGACGTGAAGATGTTACCGACCGAGGCGTTGAAGTGCGTTGGGTGAACCGCGTGAGGCCGGAGGGTTCGCCATGAGAATCGGAGCGATAGTGACGAGCGTGTTCGCCACTATTTGGTGGACCGTGGGCATCTGGGCGTCACATGCCTCGCCGCTTTTGTATTGCGTCCCGCTCGTCGTATCTGCCGTCATCATCGGCACGGCATTTCGTCAAGAACGAAACATCGCAGCACCGACCGCAGACGGGAGGCGCATCGGACGCGTGGTTGGGATCGCTAGCGCATGCGAAGGCATCGCCATCCTCGCGGCGTTCGTATTTCTTCCTAACATGCAGAAGAACGATTTCTCGGCATCTGTGCAAGCCATCATCGTGGGCCTGCACTTCATCCCGCTGGCCCGCTGGCTTCCGGCACGACCCTACTACGGCACCGCCGCACTCTTGGTCGCGCTCGGCGTGACCGGCTTCGCGATTGGCGACGCCGATCTGCACGTACAATACGTGTGCCTCGGTGGAGCCTGCACGTTGTGGCTATCGCAGGGTTTGGGGATGCGAACGGGATACCGTCGCTGCCGAGGCATCCCGAGCGGAGCAACCTGCACGTAGAACGCATTGGCAATACTTGCGCGAAACGTGACTAGCGAGTCAAGCGAATGGCTCGCGCGCCTTTCGCTCGCGGGGCCAATTGCCGCGGCCCTGTTCAGCGTGAGCCTGATCGGCGTCGCAGCGCTGCGGACTGACGGCTACTCTCACGCCGTCAACTCGGTGAGCGGCCTTGGTGCGAGCGGCGCTCCGATGGCTTTGGTCTTCAACGTCTTCGGGCTCATCCCACCGGGAATGTGCATCATCGTCTTGTCTTACGCACTTACTCACCGGAAGCCGAAGAATCGTAACCGATGAACTCCGAACAATGCATTCTCGTTCTCGATGCAATGGGCGTTCTCTACCAAGCCGGTGACGATGTTGCCGACTTGCTCGTCCCGTTTGTCCGGAAGCAGGGTGGATCGACCGACGCGGTCGTTATCGGAGAATACTATCGAGCGGCAAGCCTCGGCGAACTCTCTTCGGACGCATTTTGGATCTCTGTGGGACTCTCACCAAGTGTCGAAGACGAGTACCTCCAGGAACATGCGCTCATGCCCGGGGCCTATAACTTTCTTGAAGCGGAAGGGAAGCGCTTCGCCGGCGTCTGCTGCCTATCAAACGACGTTGGGGATTGGTCACTAAAACTGCGCCGACGATTTAGGCTCGACCACCTGATTGGGCGTTGGTTCATCAGCAGCGACATTGGCCTAAGAAAGCCCGATCCGCGTATCTACCAGTGGCTCATAGCGACCCTCGGCACAGAAGCCGAACACATCATTTTCGTTGATGATCGTCGTGCCAACGTCGAGGCAGCGGCTCGCGAGCACCTCACTGCCATCCATTTTGGCGACCATAGGGGTACCCGGTCAGGCGACATCCTGACCACGCGGTCATTTGACGATCTCAGGACTCTCATTGAGAGCCTACCGTCTAAATGAACATCGAAACGAAAAACCGCCTCGGTGCAGCGCAGTCGAGGGACAGTCACTCAGCGACGACGACGGAGGTCGGCGACTTTTCCTCTCCCCGGCGCCGAGCGTTGAGTCGATCCAAGCCTTAGGATTTATCGTTGGGAGAGCGCCTCCCGGACTTACCAGCGCACCTTGGGAATCTTCTGCGGCCCGCACGTCCTTGTTTGCCGCTCGGCGAATTAGGGCAGCCCGACGTGAAGTCAGAAGCGAATCATGGCTGACGATCCAAAGAAAGACGACTCCTCAACCCTCAAACCCGAAGAATTGGACGACGTGTCTGGCGGCTTCGGCCCGATCGACGGCAAGACGTTTGTGCCGGTCGATGGGTTCTCACCGATCGACGGCAAGCCGCTTGAGCCGATCGACGGTTAAAGGCTCGCTTCCAGACCAACGTCCGGACCTGCGTTTCCATGCGGCCGGCGTTTTCGACCTTCACACGCGACGGAGGGGTCTCGGGGTCTACTGCAAGTTGGCCGTGGTCATCGTCGATGCGCTCGGGGCCGGTCGGCTGCGCTAGTGATTGATCGACGCTTAAGCAATGGGGCTAACGCGTAGCATGTCGCGGCGAAAGACGGACCGAGGATTATCGGCACGCCTTCGCGCTTAGTTGATTCGCGACTTGTAGGGTTGTGGCCCGATTGGACCGATCGTCTTGAATGACGAACTGAATCGGCCGGCCCTTAATACCCCCGGATGCATTGATCGTGGCTCCGCGGCATCGAAGGTTTTGAGGATAAGCAATCCCGAGTACCCGGATACCGAGACTACGCGGAGCGTGTATGCCTTCTCGCGCCTCGAACGACGTCCAAAAGCTCGCCCGCATCGATCGACAGTTCGTCGGCCCGCCACGCAACGTGCTGGTCGGGCCGGATCAACGCCAAGCGGGCTCCATAGAGACGGGCAAGGCGCTCGACACCGGGTTGCACGACTGCGAGCGGCATCGCGCGATCGCGCGCGGCCGAGGTTATGCGCTTCACATCCGCGTCGGCTCCGGGGCGTGTCACCAGGAGCGTGTACTCCCTCCCGAAGAGATCATATAGCGACTTGTTGCGGCCAAGCCAGGCGTGCGGCGCGAGAGAACCGGGACGTGCGCTCGGAATATAGTTTGCATGGTGCTCCGCCTGTGCCGCCGTTCCATCGGACACGATGATCGGCGACTCCGAGTACGTGTATCCAAGCACGATCCCGAGCGTGTCGAACTCGCGCGGTTTCGTGGCCAGGATCCGTTCGGCGAGTAATCGCCGCGCCTCGTCGCCTAAAAACCCGTCCGCTTCGAGATCGTCCGTTAGTAAATGATGCGGAAGGACCGAATGATTCGCCACGGCCTCGTCGATGATTTGCTGATGGATCGGTCGCCGTTCGATCTCATAGCTCGCGAGTAGAGCTTCTCCGCCCCATCCGCGAAGAACGGCCGCAAGTTTCCAACCAATATCCACCGCGTCGGCAATGCCTAGATTCATCCCATATCCGCCGAACGGCGGATGTAAATGGCACGCATCCCCAGCTAAGAAAATTCGGCTCGCGTAATAGGACGTTGCCATGAGACGGTGCGCAGACCACGGATCGACGGTGAGAATATCGACGTCGACATTTCGGCCAAACGCCGCGTTAATTCTGCGACGGGCGTCGGCCTCGTCATATTCCTCGCCGCCGGCGATTGAATATCGAAAAGCCCAAATGTCGTCAACGTCCATAGGACTGAGGATTGACGGCGAGTCGGCGTTAACAAACCAGAGAGTGATGGCCAGCTCGTCTTCGATGGTCGAGCGAATTTCTGGACATCGGATGACGAGATTAACGTGCTGCGCCATCGCATACTGCCCTTCCATCCGGGCACCGATGAGCCCGCGCGTCACGCTTCGCGCACCGTCAGCGCCGACGACGTACCGAAAGCGCTGCTCGAATGACTCGCCGTTTTCAAGGTTTACAATCGTTGCCTGTACGCCCTCGGACACTTCCTTGAGGTCCTCCAGCCGCAAACCGAAGCGCAGATCGATGCTAGGCAGTTGCTCCGCATGTTTACGCAACACGCCCTCAACTTTGTATTGTGGAATCCATTGCGCCCGTTCCGAGAACAATTCGTTCGGCGTTGTCAGCGTACCGTAGAACGCGTTGTGAATCACGGCGATGCGCCGGCCAAACAAGCGCGTTTTAAAAGAGATGTTTGTCGGGAAGTCGGGCGCCAGCGGAGACGCCTCGCGGATATTTTCAGCGATGCCCCAACGTCGCATATGCTCCATCGAGCGGACGTTCGTAGTCTTCGCGCGGGGCTGATTGCCGGTACGGTCGTTCTGCTCGATCACGAGCGTGCTAACGCCGCGCATGCCAAGCTCCGCCGCAAGACTCAATCCCACCGGCCCTGCGCCGATAACGAGGACGTCTTGCTTCATGCCGGTCGATGCGCTGTAGGGCGCGTCCCATCTCTATATCTCATTTTGTGACTCGATGGGCATTAAGCTCGGAGGGGGTGGTCGCCCTTTGGGCCAAGACCATTTTGCGTGGTGTTCCCGGCGAATATTCTGCAGGAGGCGGCTTGCTGACGAGATCAGGATTCGTCCTTGGGGTTGGCCTCGCGATCGCTGCACCGCGAGGCGCTCGCGCTGCGGATACGATCGCGCTTCGTGTCGGAACGACGACCGACCAGGACACGGCGGCCGTGCTGTACGGCGTACAATCAGGGATCTTCGAACGGCTCGGTCTTCGTCTCGATGTCCAGCCGATGTCCAGCGGGTCTGTGGGCGTCAGCGCCGTCGTTGGTGGATCCCTCCAGTTCGCTAAATCGAGCGTCGTCGCTCTCGCCGCCGCGCACGTGCACGGCCTCCCGCTCAAGATCATCGCCCCGTCGACGATTTACACGCCTGATCGGCCCGTCGCCGGGCTTATCGTGGCCCTCGACTCACCAATTCGGAGCCCAAAGGATTTAGCCGGGAAGACCGTCGGCGTATCGTCGCTATTGGACTCACGCGTCTTCACCCTCCGCGCGTGGGTCGACCAAGTCGGCGGTGATTACCGCGCGGTGAAATTCGTTGAGATTCCCGGACCCTCCGTGCTCGCAGCGCTCTTCAGTGGCCGCATCGACGCGACGGTCGCGAGCTATCCGTTGCTGCCGGACGCGATGGCAACGGGACGCGCGCGAAACCTCGGCGACCCGAACGGCGCCATCGGAAAGCGCTGGGTACTCAACACATGGTACACCACCGATACCTATGCAGCGACGCAAAGCGACGTCGTGCACCGCTTTCAACGCGGGCTCTACGCCTCCGCGGTCTATGCCAATGCCCACCCCGATGAGATGGAAGCAGTCCTCGCTCCCTTTGCGGGGCTCGAAAAATCGAACACGGCGCTTCCTCCCCGGTCCCTCATCGGGACTACGATGAACCCGAACGAATACCAAGTCGTCATTGACGTTGCCGCGAAGTATGGCTATATCGAGAAAGCCTTCCCCGCGCGCGAATTCCTCCAGACCTAGATGAGAGGTGCCGTATGGCTATCGACCTGAAAGAACGTGCCAGCAAGTCGGGACCGCACACGATGCGGGAACAAAAGCGTACGTCCGAGCACCGACGCGACGTCGAGGCGTTGCCGCTCTCGATTGCATTTGCCCATTACGATCGGCACGTGCCGTTGCTGGACGGGCGGGTCCTACCGGAGGGCATCGCACCAACGTATTCGACCGGCCCGATCGCCGAGTTCTGCGAAAAGCCCGTCTACGAGGAATTCGATATCGCCGAGATGTCGTTCTCGTGGTATATCGCTGCGTTCTCTCGCAACGAGCCCGTGATCGCGCTCCCGATCTTCCCGTGTCGCGTCCCCGTTCACGGGTATCTCTTCTGCCGCGCCGATTCCGGCTATAGCGATCCCCGCGAACTCATCGGCAAGCGGGTCGGAAGCATCGGATACCGATATACGGTCAACCTTTGGTTGCGGGGTATCCTCAGCGAACGATATGCGGTGAATCCCGATCAGATGTCGTGGGTTACAACGGAACACGAGCTCGCTGGATTCGTCATCCCGCCGGAGGTCGACGTCACGATCGCGCTCAACGCCGACCCCGAACAGATGCTGATCGCAGGTGAGGTCGAGGCCGTGTTCTCACCGATCCTGCTCCGCGATCCCCGGGTCCGGCGCTTGTTTCGCGATGCGCGCGGCGATTTCGAACGCTATTACGATGAAACACACATCCTTCCGATTACTCACACACTCGTGATGAGCCAATCGCTGTACGAACGGGAGCCCTGGGTCGCGCGGAACATCGTCACGGCTTTTCAAGAATCGCAGCGGCTTTGCGATGAGGCGATGCGCCAGCCGAAAGCGTTCAGCTATCCGGAAGCACTTTTTCTCTTCGAAGAACAGCGCGCACGGTTCGGTGCCACGCCATACGAACACGGGATTGCGCAGAATCGGCATATCCTGGAGACGTTCGCCCGGTACGCCCACGAGCAGGGTTACGTTGCGAACCGACCCGCGGTGGATGATCTCTTCGCCCCAAACACGCGCGACTTTTGAAGGTCGTCCTCTACGGTCCTGACCGCCGCGTGGGCGTGCTCGACCGGGACTCGGTTGTCGATGCGGCAAGCGCCGTAGCGACGCATGTCCCGGGCGCGAGCGTGCCGGCTGATCTCATTGCCTTCATCGAAGGCGGCGATCGCGTTCTCGAGAGCGTGCGACGGGCCCTCGAGCGCATTCGCGCGGCTGGTGCCGGCAGTCAGGTCACAGTACCGCTGCGTGACGTCCGGCTCCACGCTCCGCGGCCGGCCGGCGCGAAAATCGCGTGTGCCGGCGGCAACTTCGCCGACCACCTCGCGGCAATGGCGACCAAGGGACGCGAGCCCGACGGACGCACCTTTAGCGATACAAACGCGGCCATCGCCTCTGAAGCGCGCGAACGCGGCATCTGGGGTTTTTGGAAGGTCGGTCGCGATGCGGCCGGACCGGATAGCGAGATTATCTTTCCCTCGCACACGAAATTGCTCGATTACGAGGCAGAACTCGCGATCGTCCTTTGCAAGTCGGGAAAGAACATCAAAGCCGATCGTTGGCGCGACTACGTTTGGGGCGTGACGCTGTTCGGTGATTGGAGCGCCCGTGACGCAAAACAGGCAAAGGCTCCGCTGCAATTTGCCATCTCGAAGAATTTCGACACGTCATTTTCGATCGGCCCCTGCATCGTGGTGGATGACGATCTCGATCCGCTGAAGGTCGAGATCACGACGCACGTCAACGGTGAACTCCGCCAGCGCTTCACCGCCGGAGATATGATCTTCTCTTATGGCGAGTACCTGGAGTATCTCTCGCGCGACTTCACATTCGTCCCGGGCGACATCGTCAGCGGCGGGACGGCGGCGGGAACGGCGGCAGATTCGAGCGATATCGTCGACGGTGTCTACGCGATGGGACGGTTCCTCAAACCGGGGGATACTGTCGACATCGGTTCGCCACAGATTGGGACACTGCGCTCGCGGATCGTTACGGCTTAAAAATCATTTCCTGAGCGGGGAATGACGCGTCGATCAACTTGTACTTAGCGGCAAAGTCGATCGTCGGCTGAATATCTGCCGTATCGATGCGCTCGGCGAACCCCTGGCGCGCCATCGCCTGAATCGTTGGGAGCGGAACGTGGGTATATTTGGAGAGGATCGGCGCGCTCAGCGATGGATTGCGGTTGGCCCAACGCGCGGTGTCGGCGATGACGGCGGCGAAGTGCGCAACAAGTTCCGGGTGCGCCTTCGCCCACTGCGGCGTCGCGAAATACGCCGCACCTAAAAAACGTTTCGCGATTGCCGAGTACGGGCGGCCAAGGATACGCGTCTCGCTCTTGGCTTCAGTCGCGAACGGCTCGATCATGAATGCGGCGTCGATCCGGCCCTGTGCGAACGCCGCCGGAATCTCTTGGAACGAGATCTCGACAAATTTGGCCTTCGAACCGTCCGCGCCGTTGTTGTCCATCCATGCAATGATCGAGTTGTCACCGAGACCTTTGAGCGGCGCACAGGCGATCAGCTTTCCCTCGAGATCCTTGGCCGACCGAATCGACGATTGCGCGGCGACGACCAGATAGTTGGTCGGATGACGGTCGTCGTTGATCGAGGCCGGCGCGATCATGACAAGCGGTAAGCCCTTCCGGTACGCAACCTCGAGCGAAAGAATGTTGCTATAGCCGATATCGATCGAACCACCGGCGACTCCGGCAAGAATCACCGCGCCGTTGGAGAGCAACTGGAGGTCCACGTCGATCCCGGCCTTCGCGAACCAACCCATCTCTTGGGCATAGAACACTTCGCCCGAAGGATCGAGCGGCAGCGTCGCGAGTTTTATCGCTTGCGACGCCGGCGGCACTTGCGCCATGGCGGGGACTGCGATCGTGGCTGCGGCAGCGAGCGCCGCTAAGGCGGAAACGCGTTTCATCGTGATTCACCTTCCTCAAAAAAACTCTCGGAAATGCCGTAATCGCGGACCGCGGCTGCCCGAGAAACGTAACCGCATGTGACATCGCGCCGGATGGCCTCGCGGCGACGCGCCGCCGGATCGCCGAAGCCACCGCCGCCACCCGTATGAATCACGATGGCGTCGCCTTCGTTGAGACGCACCGAGTCGATTTTACCGTTGGCCGGCCGCTCGACGGCACCGCCCGAACGCTCGATCCGCATGCCGTTCGGTAGCGCATCGTGACCGCCGAGCAGGCCCCACGGCGCGCAGCGCGTGCGCTCCGTATGGGTATTAATTGTTATCGGCGCCAGCGCACGCACGCATTTCTCGACGCCTAAGCCACCGCGGTACTGTCCGGCGCCGCCCGAGTCGGGACGCAGCGCGTAACGCTCGATCAGCAGCGGGACCTTGGCTTCCATCGCCTCGATTGGACCGTTGTGCGTGTCACCGTCGTTCTGGCAAATTGTTGCACTCATCCCGTCGCCGTTGTGCTTGGCACCGAAACCGCCGCCGGCCGCACCCGCCGAGCGCGTAAAGAACCGCCCGGTCCGCGAATTGTGGCCGAAGAGCGTCACGGTGCACAGATCGGCGTGGTGGCCGGCGATGGTTAGTTCCGGCACGCACTGCACCATCGCTTTGAAGATCGTGTCAACGACCGTCATCGGAATGGTCATCCACCAGCGCATCGCCGACGGCTTCAGCGCGCTGATGACGCGGCCGGGCGGCAAGATGATCGTGAGTGCGCGGAAGGAGCCGTCGTTAATCGGATAGAGCGTAGGCGTCGTGAGGCACTTGAAAGCGACTTGTGCCGCCGAACGTCCCGCGGTCTCGCCGCTGTTGAAGTATCCGGCCACCTGCGGGCTAACGTCGGTGAGGTCGATCGTCATCTGGTCGCCTGCGACGATCACTCGCACCTTGATCGGGATCGCTTTGTCGCCGATCCCGTCGTCATCCATGAACGATTCGGCTTCGTATTCGCCATCGGGCATCGCGGCGACGGCGAGGCGCGCTTTGCGCTCGCTCATGTCATAGAGACCTTGCACGCATGCGTCGACCGCATCGAGGCCGTACTTTTTCACTAGCGCGGCGTAGCGCCGTTCGCCCGTCCGGATCGCGGCGATCTGGGCGCGCAAATCGCCCATCGCGAGTTCCGGCACGCGTACGTTCACGCGGATCAGCTCGGTCAGCTCGCGGTCCTGCACGCCACGCTTAAAGATCTTGACGATCGGGATTTGGAGGCCTTCGGAATAGATGTCCTGCGTGCGTCCGCCGATCGTACCGCCGATATCGATCCAGTGGGCCATGGAGGAGGCGAACGCAACGAGCTTACCGTCGTGAAAGATCGGCAAAGTGAAGATCAAATGGTTGAGATGACTGCCCATGATATAGGCATCGTTCGTGAGCAGGATGTCGCCCGGCTCGATCCCGGCCTCACCATAGAATGCGATCTTCGCCTTGATGGCGTCCGAGAGGCCGCGGATGAACATCGGCAGACCGAGACCGATCGACATCGTGTTGCCATTTCGATCGAACAGTCCAACAGTAAAATCCAACGCTTCGTAGATGATCGGATTGTACGCCGTCCGCATGAGGTTGGTCTTCATCTCATCGGTGATCGCGACGAGCGCGCTGCGGATGATTTCCGCCGTAACCGGATTCGTCAGATGCGTTTGCGGCGTGGTCATGCGACCTCCACGGTAAGGAGCAGGTGGCCGAATGGATTCACGACGGCCCGGACGCCCGGCGGGATGCATGTGAGCGCACCCGATTCTTCAACGATTGCGGGTCCCGTGAACGCGTCGCCCGCGCGCAGCCGGACCCGGTCGTAGATGGCCGCCGACACAACGTTGCCTTCGGAAAACCGTACGTTCCGGCGTTCGATCAACGCCTGTGCCGGATCGGCATTGCCGGTAGCCAGTACCTGTGGCTGCGGTTTAGCGAGGCGGCCGACGATCGAGACCCGCGCGGCGACAAACTCCGCATCTTCTTCCGGCGCGTTGTGGCCGTAGCGCTGCAGATGCCGCACATCGAAAGCATCTTTGATTGCGCGGTGCGCATCGGGCACGTCCAGCGAGCCAAGAATCGGCATCGTCACCGCATGTTCTTGACCGAGGTAGCGCAGATCGGCGCCGCGCTCGAAGGCGACCGAATCTGAGGCGAGGCCGGTTGCGGCCAACCACGCACTCGCTTCGGCCGAGAGTTCGTCGTAGATTTTCGCAATGGTGTTCGTGATGCCGGCGTGCGTGAGCCGCGTGACGTAGGTGCGCGCGTACTCGCGGCGCAAGTCGGCCGTCAACATGCCGAAGGCCGAGAAGTGGCCCGGCGAGACCGGCACGACGACATCACGAATCGCGAGCTCGCGCGCGACGTCCACCGCGTGCATCGGTCCGGCTCCGCCGTAGGCGATGAGCACGAAGTCTCGCGGATCGAGGCCGCGCTCGGTTGAGACGGTGCGAACGCCGTACGCCATCTGCGCGGTCGCGATCGCGATGATCCCGTCGGCGGCGTCCGCGACGGCGATCCCGAGCGGTTCGGCGATCAGCGTCCGGATAGCGCGCTCGGCTGCCGCGGCATCCAACTGCAGGCGGCCATCGGCGAAGCGCTCCGGCGAAAGACGGCCCAGGACCAAGTGCGCGTCGGTCACCGTCGGCTTCGCGCCGCCGAGGCCGTAACACGCGGGGCCGGGGCTGGCCCCCGCGCTCTCCGGACCGACGTGCAAACCACCGGCCTCATCGATCCACGCGATGCTGCCGCCGCCCGTGCCAACCTCTTTGATATCGAGCACCGGGATCCGAATCGCAAGTCCTTCGTTGTATCCGCCGATGAAGAAATCGGACGACAAATTGGCGATCCCATCCTGTAGCACGCACGCCTTCGCCGTCGTTCCGCCCATGTCGAAACAGATCAGATCCTTCGCGCCGAACGACTCAGCGAGCACGCTCGCGCCGACCACGCCTGCGGCGGGACCCGATTCCAGCATCTGAATGCACTGCGCCTTCGCGGTCGCAACGTCGGAGAGTCCGCCACTCGACTGCATGATCAGAAGCTCGCCCGGAAAGGCGGCGTCTCGCAGTCGACGGTCGAGGTCCTCGAGATAGCGGCTCACGCGCGGGCCCACGTAGGCGTTAGCGACGGTCGTCGACGTTCGCTCGAACTCGCGGTATTCGCGTGAGACCTCGTGTGACGCCGTGACGAACATATCCGGAGCGATGCCGCGCAGGATCTCGCGCATCCGCACCTCGTGGTCGACGTTCGCATATGCATGCAGGAACACAATCGCAACCGATTCGATCCCGTCGGCGACGAGTTGCCGCGCGAGCGTTTGGGCGGCCTCTTCGTCGAACGGCGTGCGAACCGTGCCGTCGTAGAGCATCCGTTCGGAGACTTCGAAGCAACGATCGCGCGGGACGAGCGGCACGTGCTTGCGAAAAAATAGGTTGAACGAGTCCGGACGATTGATGCGGCCGATCTCGTAGACATCGCGGAAGCCCGCCGTCGTGACGAGCGCCGTCCGAGCGCCCTTACGTTCGAGGATCGCGTTGATCGCAACCGTCGAGCCGTGAATGATGAACTCAGCCGCGAACGGCGATGCACCGGCACGTTCGATCGCTGCAAAAACTCCGTCGGCGAGATTGTCCGGGGTGCTCAGCGCCTTGCCGAAGCCGATCGAACCGGACGCGACGTTCAATACCGTGACGTCGGTGAACGTGCCGCCGATATCGACCGCGATGCGAATCCGCTCGGATGCTGTTACTGACAACGATGCGACCCCAAGAATTCCAGCAGCCATTTCTCCCAGCACGCGGTCGCTGAGCGCAACGCATGGGCCCGGTCTTCCGCATCGGCGCAACTCGACGAGAGGAGCGCGGCGATGCGCAGGTTGACGCCGGCAAGATGCGGATCGGGGAAGGCGTTCTCCACGACGAGTAAGCTCCTTTGTTCGATCAGATCGGCGCACGCGCGTTCGACGTCGACGCCGGGGAGGCCGACGGCGTCGATGATCTCCGTGACGAAGAGCGCACGCGCTTCGTGATCGCGGAATACTTGGAGCACCGCAGCAGCGAGCTCAACCTGGTTCATCGAATACCGTTGAGGAGCACGGCAAGAAAACGATCGGCCGCTTCGCCGTCGATTCCCATGACGCTGATGAAACGGCGCTGCCACACGAAGCCCCAGACAACGTTCACGACCAGCGTGATATCAACGTCGGCGCGAACCTCGCCACGCGCGATCGCGCGTTGGAACAACGCGGCTACCTGGTGCCGGCGCGGCGCAATCAATTCGGCGCGTAGCGCTTCTGAAAGTTCGGGATTATTGAACGCTTCGGAGGCCAAAGCCGCCATCACTCGCTCGCCTGCGGTTGCGATATCGGACCGGTAGCGGTCGAACAACCCGCGGAGATCGGTTTCGAGCGCGCCCGTATCCGGCACGGCGAACGCGACGCGGAGATCGCGCAACAGCGCGATGACGAGATCGAGTTTGGTCGACCAGCGGCGATAGATCGTCGCTCGAGCGACGCCGGCGCGGGCCGCAACCCGATCGATCGTGAAGCCCGCGTAACCGCTCTCGGATAAAACGTCGGCGGTCGCGGCGAGCACGCCGCGGTCCGCGGCGAAGCGCGGCCGTCCCGGACGGCGCGCGACGGCCGAATTCACGGCGCTCACGTCTTGATATCGCGAAAGATCTCGCGCTCGTGCTTGTCGTATTCTTCGACTTCCGGACCGTCGAATGGAACGTCGACGGCGATTGTTTCATACGCGGCAACAAACATGTTGTGGTACGGCGCGCCGCAAAAGTGCGCGGACTTCACGTTTTCCCAGCGGACGTAACCCTCCTCGTCGACGCCGCTGGCGTCGACCGATGCCGCGATGACTTTGCCGACGACCATCAGGCGCCCCATCCAGTTCTTCTTCCATTCGACGGCGCATTCAAAATGGCGCGGACATTCCGCGATGCGCGGCGCCCTCGCGATCGTTGACGGAATCTGAGTGAGGCCCGCCTTGTGGAGCTCGTTGACACCGCGCGCAAAGGGCAGTCCGACGATGCGAACTTTCTCAAGCATGGTGCGATCGAACGATGGCAGGTTGACGACGAATTCGCCCGTCTCGGCGATATTCGCGGCGGTGTGCCCGTCGGCCTGACACGTAAACGCGATACAAACCGGGTTGTGGTTGACCCGCGTGCACGTTCCAAATGACGCCGCGTTGACGTTTCCGGCACCGTCGACTGTCGTGATCATGGCGAGGCAAGATGACGGGGCGAACAGCCGGTCCCAGTACTCCGGAGGCTGGTCGCGCTTTTCGAACCCCATGGACCAATTTTTGTCGTATTTAGATCCGTTAACCTTGCGTATCGTAATGCCGGTCACGACGGACCACTGGGCAGGGACGGGCATTCCCGTCTATGAAACTCGTGTTCGAAGAGGATGTCCCTGCCAGACGCGTCGCCCGACCCTCGGCCCTTTCGTAAGCCCGGCCGCCCGCTGCGTGCCGCAACATCGGCCGCGATCCTCGCGGCAACGGCTCGGATCCTCGCGGAAGGCGGCTACGCCCGCCTGACGATCGACCGCGTCGCAGAGAGCGCCGGGGTTTCCCGCGCCAGCATCTTTCGACGCTGGCCGGGGCAACTCGATTTGGTCATCGAGCTTTTCACGCAGCTGAATGCCGTCGTGCCGGCGCCTGACACCGGCGACCTCGCGACGGATGTCGCCGATCACTTCGAAAACTATGTAGCCGGTGTGCCCACGCCCGGCGGCCGCATTATGCCGGCCCTCATCGCCGAATCGTTTAACAATCGCGAGCTCGCCACGGCGCTGCACGACGTATATATTCTTCCGCGCCGCACACGCGCGATGGGGATATTCGAGCGAGCCATCGCGCGCGGTGAACTCGGGAGCAACGTCGATCCCGGGATCGTCGTCGACATGATCAGCGGCTTCGTCTGGCACCGTCGCTTTGTGACCGGACTTCCCGTGGACGCCGCGGTAACGCGGAACTTCATCGATCTTCTCTTGCACGGCATTCGCCCGCGATAACCGCGGCAAGTGCGGGCACCTCTGGTGCGGTTATTCCCCCACTGTTCGGAGCACGATGCGCGCGTCGACGATGTCGATCGCCGCGCCGCGGACGATGACGGGGTTCGCGTCGATTTCGGCGATCCGCTCATCGCGCGCGACCCACGCCGAAAGCGTTGCGAGCAGTCGCGCGAGCGGCGCGGTATCCGAGGCGGGAATGTGGCGAAAGCCGCGCGCGAGTTGGCCGATCTTGGAACGGTCGATCGCGCGTTGGGCTTCGGCGACCGTTACCGGCGCGAGGCGCAGGATGCGCTCGTCAAACGCCTCGGCGAAGATCCCGCCGAGCGCACACAGGACGACCGGGCCGTAGAGCGCGTCGCGATACGCGCCGACGATCACTTCGAGCCCCGGCTCGACCTGACCCTGCACCGAAACGCCGGACCGGCCGTCACCCCTCCCGAGCGCTGCCACCGCGGCCAGCGTCCGCTCCGCGGCGCCGCGCACCTCGTCCGCGGTTCGCAGGCCGAGCGCGACTAAACCGAGGTCGCTCTTGTGCGTCGCGTGCGGCGAGATGCCTTTCACGGCGACCGGGAAGCCGATCGCTAGCGCCGCCGCGACGGCCTCGTCGGCCGTCGCCGCAAACCGCGTGTCGTTGACCGGCAGGCCCAGCGCGTGAAGCACGTCTTTCGCCGCAACTTCATCGAGCAGCTCGCGTGCGTCGGGGAGCGCCGGTAATGCGGGCAGCTGCACCGGCGTGCCGCGCTCGAGTGCGAGGAAGCGGCGATACGCGTCGAGGTTCGCGAGCGCGCCGATGCCGCGCCGATACCCTTGCAAGTACGTCACGCCGCTCTCAGCACAGAAGCGCTGCCATTCGGGATTGATCGCATCCGACGCGCGGCCAAGAACGGTGAAGAGCATCGCAGGGTGGCGGCCGGCGGCGCGTTCGACGATACGGCCGTGCTCGAGCGCCGATTCGATCGTTCCGCTCGGCGCGACGGTGACGCGCGAGGCGACGACGTCATACCCGCCGTCGGCGGCCAACGCGTCGAGGATCGCATCATGCTGTCCGAGCGACGACGGGATATCCCATGACGAGGCGAGATCGACCGGATTGCTCGGCGCAGAGAGGTCGCCCAGGATCGGCGCAATCCGCTCCGCCGCCGCCGCACCGAGCAATGGAAGTTCGAGGCTGCGCCGCGCGGCGAGATCGCAGATCAAATTCTTCCCGCCGCCCGACACCTCGATCGCGGCCAACCCGCGCACGGCAGATTTCTCGATCAACCGGCGTGCTTGCGAAAACAGCAGTAGCGACTCGCAGAGTTCTTCGAGATCCTCGACGATCGCGACGCCGTACTGTTCGGCCAGCGCGACGAAGAGATCGGCCGAACCGGCGATGGCCCCCGTGTGCGTCGCCGTCGCGGCCGCGGCGAGGGCCGACGTTCCGAGCTTGATCGCGACGATCGGTTTGCGCGCCCGTGCGGCCCGCTCGAACGCGGCCCGGATGCGATCCGAGGAACGCATGCCTTCGACGATCAACCCGATCGTCGTCGTGCGATCGTCGTCGACGAGATAATCCACGTAATCGGCGACGGTGCACACGGCCTCGTTGCCCGAAGAGATCAAGGTCGAGAAGCGGATCCCGCGATAACCGCCGTAGTTGAGCACCTCGTTGAGCATACCGCCGCTGTGCGAGATGACCGCGACGCTGCCGGCCGTCTGCGGGAGATTCGCGCGCGAATACGACGACGTGCGATCGTGCAGCGAGACGAACCCCAAGCAGTTCGGTCCGCAAATGGCGATGCCGTAGCGCGCGGCGATCGAGACCACTTCGGCTTGCAGCGCGGCACCGGCCGCGCCGCTCTCGACGAAGCCGCCCGAAACGATCGTCACGCCGCGCACTCCGCGTTCGCCGCATTCGGCGAGAATGGCCGGAACGCGATCGGCGCGGACCACGATCACTGCCGCCTCGAGCGGAAACGGCACGTCGACGAGCGTCGCGTAGCCCGGGACGCCCCTCACGGCTTCGGCATTCGGGTTGATGCATGCGATATTGCCGGCGAAGCCGACACTCTCGAGACCACCCAGGACCTGACCGGCAAACGGATTGCGCGGCGTCGCGCCGATGATCGCGATCCCGGAAAAGCGGAAGAGCTGGGCCGGCGAAGTCACGCCGGCGCGAGACGATCGAGCAGCGCGGAGGCGCGCGGCAGCGCCTCGAGCTGCAGCGACATCGCAGCGAGTTCGCGCGCGCGCGCTTCGCCGGCGACCGGCGCCACGTTCTCGACGAACTTCGCAACGAGGTCGGCTTCGTCGAGCCGCGGGAGGTCGATCATCCGCATATCATGCGTGGCGGTTGCGGTCGCGATCGTCACCGAAGCCGGCGAGTACCCCTCCCAGTACTGTCCCACCGCCTCGTCCGCCGCCGCAATATACGGCTCGATCGTCGTACGCTCGATGAGCCGAGCGACCGCGGCCGGCGGCGGCTCGCCGTTTTGCCAATCGCTGTAGGGCCGCGTTCCGCAGATCGCATGCGCCGTGTTGTGGCGCACGCTCATCCACTGCGCCATCGACGAACCGCGTCCGTCCCCGTGCTGACCCGGCGCAGGACGCGACGGGCGAATGACGATCCGTTCGATCTCGCCCGGCTGCAAGTGATGCTCTTCAACGATCCGGCGCGCCGCGATCAGCACTGTATTCTCATAGAGAATGCACGGATAGCGCTTGAAGAACGTCGGCCCGATCATCCACGGCCCGCCGAATGACTCGAGCAGTGACCAATCGCAGCCCAGCGCACCCGAGAAACGCCACATCCCGAGATCGCCTTCGAAGACGTCCTTGTCGCCGGTGAAGCCGCGCAACGCCAATCGTACCGCATCGATCCCTTCGAGCGACATCCCGCCGAGATGATCGTATTTCGTCATCGGCGGATCGGACGACGCCATCACCTTGCGCAACGTCGGCAGGTGGGCGCTGTAGGCCGCGATGCCGAGCGCATTGCGCGTCGTCTCGCGGTCGGCACCGAGCAACAGTGCGGCCGGGACCGTAGCGGCGAAGATCGCATGCGGCGTTCCGCGGACGAGCGGGATGCCACCGGCGGCGACCGACGATGGCCGGCGAAACGCCGCGCCGATGCGGCCACCCACTTCGAGTCCCGCAATCACCGCGCCGAGCAGCGCCTCGCCCGAGGCGTCGCGCCACTCCGCGACCGCGAGCGCCGTCGGCACCGCGACCGCGCCCATGTGCCCTTCGGGTCCGACCGATTCCAAGTCGCTCGCATTGCAGGCGATCGTGTTGGCGAACGCGGCGCGTTCGACGCATACCGGCGGCCCGCCGGTCGCCAAGCGCGCCTGCGGCAGCGGCCACTCCCGCGCCAGTGCCATCGCCGCCCGCCCGCTCGGCGTGTGCGCGCCTGCAATCATGCAGCCCAACGAATCGAGGAACACGTGCTTAGCGAAGCGCCGCACGTCTTCGCTTTGCTCCGCGACGCGAAAACCGGCGAGGTAGTCGGCAACCTTCGCGCTGATCGTCCCCGGCGCCGGCGAACCCTCCGCGCTCACGTTCCGGCCCGCCGCAAGCCGGCGATCTGATCTTCGATCAAGCTCCAGATGCGATCGACGATCTCGTTGAAGGCCGGCGTCCGCTTGATACCGAGTTCGCGCGGCCGCGCGAACGGGATCGTGATGACCTCGCGAATTCGACCCGGCCGGGCACTCATCACCACGACGCGATCCGAGAGGAAGACGGCTTCATCGATCTGGTGCGTGACGAAGACCACCGTCTTCTTCCGCGCCTGCCAGATGCGCAGCAATTCGAGCTGCATGACCTCGCGCGTCTGCGCATCGAGCGATGCGAACGGCTCGTCAAGCAAGAGTACGTCCGGATCGATCGCGAGCGCACGGGCCAAATTTACCCGTTGGCGCATGCCGCCGGAAAGTTCGTGCGGATGGTAGCGCTCGTACCCTGCCAAGCCGACAAGTTCGAGCAGTTCGTGCGCGGTCTGCTCGGCCTGCGCCCGCGGTTGGCCGAGAATCTCGAGACCGAATGTGACGTTCTGCATCACGGTGCGCCAGGGCCAGAGCGAATCGGCCTGAAAGACGAAACCGACCGAGCGCGTTGGTTTGGTGATGCGCTCCGTGCCGATCCGGACGGTTCCGGAATCGGGAACGCTCAGACCGTCCATCATCCGCAGGAGGGTCGTCTTCCCGCAGCCGCTCGGTCCGAGCAACGCGACGAACTCCCCCGCTTCGACCTGCAGATCGAGGTGATCGATCACCAGCGTGTCGCTGTTCGCGCGAAAGGACTTCGTGATGCCCTCAACCACAATGGTTGCGCTCATCGCATCATTCCGTTTCGTCGGCGGGCCGGCGCCAGGGCGCGATCCGCCGCTCGAGGACATCGAGCGCGAGCGTGCACACCACGCCGGCGACCGCCAGGATCAGCACCGCGACGAGCATCAGTTTCGCGTTCATCTGTTCGGATGCGGACCACGCGAGCCAGCCCAACCCCGCGGACGCGCCGTAGAGTTCGGCGACAACGACACCGACGAGGCCGCGGCCGAGGGCGGTGCGCAGTCCGGCGACGATGAACGGAACGGCGTTGGGCAGCATGACCTTCCAGATGATTTGCAAACGGTTCGCGCCGAACGCGCGTGCCGCTTCGACCAGGCCGCGGTCCGTCGTGCGGATTCCGGCGACCGTATTCACCAGCACCGCGAAGTAGCATAACAGGAAGATCACGACGATCTTCGAGGCCGCGCCGACGCCGAGCAGCAAAATGAAGAGCGGCGCCAGCGCGACGATCGGCGTGGCATTCGCCGCGTATACCAGCGGGAGCAGATAGTCGCCCGCGCGCGTACTCACGCCGATCGCAACGCCCATCGCGATACCGACGATCGCCGCCAAAATAAACCCGATCGCCAGCTCGTACCCGCTCGTGATGAGGTGCTTGTCAATTGCGCCCGTCGCAAATTGGCGATAGGTCTCCGCAAGCACGATGCTGAGCGGAGCGAACGCGAACCGGCCCGTGATCACGAATCGGCCGATGAACTCCCAGACGAGCGCAAACGCCACAAAGGCGCTCGCGCCACGCAGGATCTGCTGGGTCTTGCGACTCATCTCGCGCGGCCGCACCTCAGTACTCAGATTTACGGATCTTGATCTTCAGGCGCTGAGCGGCCGTTTGGAGGATCGACCAATCGAAGTACTGCGCGTAACTCGCCGGCTCTTTGGGCATTGCACCGATTGCGACCATCGCGCGCCCCACCGCGACGGCGGCCTCCTTCGGCATATAACAATCCGGCGAGAGTGCGCCCTCTTCGATCTGAACGTGATAGAAAATCTCGGCCACCGGACGCGGCACCTCGAACGTCCTCTGCACCATGTCGATCACCTTGGTCTTGTTCGCCGGATTGCTCGACCACTGAGCCGCCATAAGGACGGCCTCAGCCAGCCGGACGAGCGCCTCGTGATGCGCGGGGTCCTTGCCCCACTTCGTGCTGTACGCCCATGCGCCGGCCGCAAAATATGGCAGCGTTTCCTTCGCTCGCAACGTCTCCAGCCCGTACTGCTGTTTGTAGAGCTCCGGAAACGGTGTCATCTCGCAGCTGCCGTCAACCTTACCGGCCTGGACGGCGGCGACGCGCGCGCCGGACGTTCCGAGGAGCACTAATTCGAAGTTCTTGTCTACCGACAAGCCGGCCGTTTTAAGGATCTGCTGGCAATACTGTGCACTCGCCGACGTGATCCCCGGGACGCCCAGCGTCTTGATTTGATCCATTCTCGTGACGCCCTTACGCACCACCAATTCGTAGGGCGCACGCTGCACCTCCGCGAGGAAGATCTTGACGTCGGTCGCGCCTTCTTGCGCGCCGGTCGCGGTCGTCCCAAGCCCTGTCCCTTCGACGATCGGCGGGTTTCCAGCCATCATCATCTGCACGGCCTCACCCATCTGAATGTTGATCGAGTCGACCTTGATCCCGGCTTTGGCGAAGAATTCCGGCATCTCCGTAAGGATGGGATGGCTGGTGAACGAGATCGACGAGGGCGTGATCGAGGTATAGCCGACGGGCACGTTCAGCAGCGCGG
>Ga0182015_10001678_pt1 | contig 28673 bp, 27 predicted proteins | sample 712P3MmetaG_FD_120478 | JGI IMG/M metagenome (GOLD analysis project Ga0182015, IMG submission 120478) | Permafrost microbial communities from Stordalen Mire, Sweden - 712P3M metaG | ecosystem: Environmental > Terrestrial > Soil > Wetlands > Permafrost | place: Sweden: Stordalen | collected... | reverse complement strand
TGCTCGCAACCTGGTACGGACCCGGCTTGTACGGCAATCACACCGCCTGCGGCGAGAAGTTGACCAAGCACATCCTCGGTCTCGCCGATCGCAAGCTGCCGTGCGGCACGCCGGTGACGGTGTTCTACAAAGGACACTCGATCACCGTCCCGGTGATCGACCGCGGGCCCTACTCCAACGGCGCGACCTTCGACCTGACCGCGGCCACCGCAGACGCACTCGGCATCACCGAGACCGTGGATGTCGGCTACACCGCAGAGCGCGGCAAGAAGTTGGTTGCGACCAACTGGTACCCGCCGGGCACCACAGGCCCCTCGGGCACGACCGGCGCCTCGGGCACCACCGGCGCCTCGGGCACCACCGGCGCCTCGGGCTCGAGCGGGTCGTCCGGCTCGAGCGGCGCGACCGACAGCGGTGGCGCGCAAGCGCCGAGCTGAACCGCGCGGCAGCAGGCCCACACGAGCTCGCAGTTTGCGTCTTTGCACCGCGCCGTGTGGCGCCTATCGGGCCTCGCCGTTGGCTCCTGATAGCTTGCGAGAAGTGCGATGCACTCCTGCGCCCCGCCGATGAGATCCAGCGAAAGCGACGAACCAAGGGGCGGCCGAGCCCGCCGCTGGGCCAGCCGGCATCGCGTATCTCAGCCAAACGGGAGCGACGGGCTGATCGTCGGCGTTGACGTCGGCGGCACGAAGGTGTCGGTCGCGGCGATGCGCGACGGTCGCCTCGGTGCACCGCAGATCCGCCCGACCGACCTCTCGAGCACCGAGCACCTCGTCGCGCAGTTCGTCGCCGACATACGCGAGCTCGCCGCGGGGGAGCAGATCGCGGCCGTCGGTATCGGCATCCCCTCGGTGGTCGAGTTTGCGACCGGCACGGCGCGCTCGAGCGTCAACATTCCGCTGCGCGACGTGCCGCTGCGCCAAGTGCTCGAGGGCGAGCTGAGCGTGCCGGTGTTCGTGGACAACGACGCGACCGTCGCGGCCCTCGCGGAAGCCCACGACGAGCACGGCAGGCTGAACGTCGAGCATCTGGTGATGCTCACGATCGGCACCGGCGTCGGCGGCGGCATCGTCATCGGCGGCCGGCCCTACCGTGGCGCAACCGGCGCGGCGGGAGAGCTCGGCCACACGCTGATCGGGATCGCACACGACATCCCGATGGCGGAGAAGACCTTTCCCAAGGCCGGCTCGCTCGAGGCGCTCGCCGCCGGCAGCGAGCTCGACCGTCTGGCGGTCGACGCGGCGAGAGCGAACCCGACCTCGGCGCTAGGCCACACGCTGGCTCAGCACGGTGTTGTGACCGGCACGGATGTCGTCCGCGCGGCCCACGCGGGCGACGCGGCGGCGCGCGCCGCGCTGCACACGCTCGCGCGCCGCGTCGGGATTGGCGTGGCCAACGTGATCAACACGTTCGACCCCAATGTCGTGGTAATCGGTGGCGGCGTCTCGGCCGCCGGCGACCTGCTGCTGATCCCGGCGCAGGAGGCCGCACGCGAGTACATCCTCGATGGCGTCGGCACTCAAACAGAGATCCGATTGGCCCGCTCGGGCCCCGAGGCGGGTGTCCGGGGCGCAGCGCTGCTGGCCCGCAGCGAGCTCGGAGTTCATCACGACCTGGGAGTTACCAAATGACCACGACCGTGGCCGACGCCACGCTCGACGAGCTGTGCATCAACACGATTCGCACGCTCGCGATGGACGCCGTTCAGCAAGCCAACTCCGGCCACCCCGGCACGCCGATGGCGCTGGCGCCGGTCGCCTACACGCTTTACACGCGGGTGATGCGCCACAACCCGGCCAACGCCGAGTGGCCGAACCGCGACCGCTTCGTCCTCTCCTGCGGGCATGCGTCGATGCTGCTCTACTCGATGCTCTATCTCTGCGGCTATGGCCTCGAGCTCGACGACCTCAAACGCTTCCGCCAGCTAGGGTCGCCCTGCGCCGGCCACCCCGAGTACGGCCATGCAGCGGGCATCGAGGCGACAACCGGTCCGCTCGGCCAGGGCATCTCCAACTGCGTCGGCTTGGCGCTCGCCGAGCGGATGCTCGCCGCGCGCTACAACCGGCCCGAGCACGAGCTGATCGACCACCACACCTTCACGATCGCCTCTGACGGAGACCTCGAGGAGGGCATCTCCTCGGAAGCCTGCTCGATCGCCGGGCACCTCGGGCTCGGCCGTCTGATCGCCTTCTATGACGACAACCACATCTCGATCGAGGGCAACACCGCGCTGGCCTTCAGCGACGACGTCGGCGCGCGCTACGAGGCCTACGGCTGGCACGTGCAGCACCTCGGCGAAATCATTGTCCCCGACCGCATCGAGGCCGCCGCGCGCGCGGCGATGGCGGTGGGCGACCAGCCGTCGCTGATCATCTGCCGCACGCACATCGCCCAGGGCTCGCCAAACAAGCAGGACAGCGCGAGCGCGCACGGCTCGCCGCTCGGCGAAGAGGAGGTCCGCCTGACCAAGGAGGGCTACGGCTGGCCCACCGAGCCGCCGTTCATCGTCCCAGAGGCGGCGCTCGAGCACTGTCGCGCGACGATCCCCGCGGGCGAGGCCGCTGAGCGCGAGTGGGCCGGGCGCCGCGCCGCATTTGCCGAGGCCTACCCGAAGGAGTCCTCGGAGCTCGAGGACATCTTCGCCCGGCGCCTGCCGGAACTGCCGCAAGGCCTGCTCAAGCGTTTCGAGCCAGGCGAGAAGATCGCGACCCGCAAGGCTTCGCAGGAGGTCCTGCAGGTCGCCGCGAGCTACGTTCCCGCGCTCGTCGGCGGCGCCGCCGACCTGGCGCCCTCGACGCTGACGCTGATCGACGACGGGGGCAGCATCGAGCGCGGCTCCTACGGCGGGCGCAACCTGCACTTCGGCATTCGCGAGCACGCGATGGGCGCGATCGTCAACGGCCTCGTGCTGAGCGGCTGGCGGGCCTTCGGCTCGACGTTCCTGATCTTTTCGGACTACATGAAGGGTGCTGTCCGTCTCGCCGCGTTGTCCAAGCTGCCGTCGATCTTCGTCTACACGCACGACTCGATCGGCGTCGGTGAGGACGGCCCGACCCACCAGCCGATCGAGCAGCTCGCGGCGTTGCGGGCGACGCCCAATATCAACGTCGTCCGTCCGGCCGACGCGAACGAGACGGCACTCGCTTGGCGCTTTGCCCTCAGCGCGACGCTGACGCCGACCGTCTTGGCGTTATCGCGCCAGACCCTCCCGATCATCGACCCGGACGCAATCCCCGCGGACGCGATCGAGCGCGGCGGCTACGCGCTGAGCGACAGCGACGGCCCGCCGGCGCTGGTCCTGGTCGGCACCGGCTCGGAGGTCTCCTTGTGCGTGGAGGCCGCGCAGCTGCTGCGCGCGGACGGCATCGCCGTGCGCGTCGTGAGCATGCCCTGCGTCGATCGCTTCCTCGAGCTCGGAGCGAATGAGCGTGAAGCGGTGCTCGGCCCGCGCGGCACCCCGCGGATCGCGGTCGAGGCGGCAAGCCCACTCGGCTGGGATGGCATCGTCGGCGAGCGCGGCGCAATCATCGCCATGCACAGCTTCGGTGCCTCCGCACCGGCCGGCGACGTCTATCGCCATTTCGGGATTACCAGTGAGGCGATCGTCGCTCGCGCACAAGAACTGCTTGCAACCTGACGAGGAACTGAGAGGTACGGAGCGATGGCCAGCATGCCGCACACAGAAAATGCAAACCTCGCCGCGCTCGCCGCCGCGGGAACCGCGCCGTGGTTGGACCAGATTCGCCGCAGCCTGATCTCGAGCGGTGAGCTGGCGCGGCTGCGCGATGAATACTCGCTACGCGGCGTGACCTCCAATCCGGCGATCTTCGAGCAGGCGATCCTCGGCTCGAACGACTACGACGAGCTGCTGCACGAGGGCGCCAAGGAGGGGCTCGACGCGGTGACGCTCTACGAGCGGATCGCGATCGCCGATGTCCAGGATGCCGCCGACATCCTGCGCCCGGTCCACGACGCGGAGGGCGACGGCTTCGTCTCCTTCGAGGTCGCACCCAACCTGGCACACGACACCGAGCGCACGCTCGCGGCGGCGCGCGACTACTGGGCGCGCCTGGACCGCCCGAACGTGATGATCAAGATCCCCGGCACCGAGGCCGGCGTGCCGGCGATCGAGCAGGCGATCTACGAGGGCATCAACGTCAACGTCACGCTGCTGTTCGCCGTCGAGCAGTACACCGAGATAGCCGAGGCCTACATCCGCGGGCTCGAACGCCGTCACGCCGAGGGCCTCCCGCTCGACATCCACTCGGTCGCCAGCTTCTTCGTCTCGCGCGTCGACACCGAGGTCGACAAGCGGCTCGCGGCGCTCGGCCACACAGAGCTCGCCGGTACCGCGGCGATCGCCAACGCGCGCGCCGCCTATGCCCGCTACAAGAAAATCTTCGATTCCGAGCGCTTCGCCGCGCTGGCGCAAGCAGGGGCGCTCGTCCAGCGCCCGCTGTGGGCCTCGACGGGCACGAAGAACCCGGCCTACAGCGAGACCATGTACGTCGACCATCTGGTCGCGCCCGACACTGTCAACACGATGCCGATGAAGACCCTGCTCGCGGTTGCCGAGCGCGGCCACATCGAGCCCGGAAGCGCCGAGCGCGATCCAACCCCGGAGCTCGCGGCGCTCGAACGCGCGGGGATCGACATGACCGACGTGACCAACACGCTGCTCGAGGAGGGCATCGCCGCGTTCGTCACGCCGATGAACAAGCTCCTGGCGGGCATCGACAGCGTGCGCCAGGCGGTGCTCACGGGCCGCCCCGATGCGATCGCCGCGTCGATCCCCGAGGAGCTGGGAACCGCGATCGCTGAGCGTGTGCACAAGGCGGTCAGCGAGGATGTCGCGCGCCGCCTCTGGGCCAAGGACGAGTCGCTGTGGGGCGGACCCGGCGTCCCCGAGATCGGCGACCGGCTGGGCTGGCTGACGATCTCCGAGACGATGCTCGAACGGGCCGACGAGCTCGTGGCGTTCGCCCGCGGCGTCGCCGCCGAGGGCTTCACCGATGCGGTGCTGCTCGGCATGGGTGGCTCGAGCCTCGCTCCCGAGGTCCTCTGGCAGACCTTTGGCGCGCCGGCGGAAGCGCTCGCGCTGCACGTGCTCGACTCGACAGACCCCGACACGATCCTCGAGGTCCAAAACGAGGTCGATCTGGAAAAGACGCTGTTCGTCGTCTCAACGAAATCAGGCGGCACGGTCGAGACGCTCTCGCTTTTCGCGCACTTCCATTCGCTGGTCGGCGACGGCGGGCAGTTCATCGCGATCACCGACCCCGGGAGCGCGACCGTCGAGTTGGCCAAGAAGCACGACTTCCGCGCCTGTTTTGAGAACGACCCGAACATCGGTGGGCGCTACTCGGCGCTCTCGCTGTTCGGGCTCGTGCCGGCAGCGCTGATCGATGCCCCGGTGCACGCGCTGCTCGAGCGCGCGGAGATCGCCGAGCAGGCCTGCGCGCACTTCGGCTCGACCACTGCCAACCCAGGGCTCTGGCTCGGCCTGGCGATCGGCGAGCTGGCGCTCCACGGCAAGAACAAGCTGACCTTCGTCGTCGGCGAGCCGGTCCCGAGCTTCGGCCTGTGGGTCGAGCAGCTGATCGCCGAGAGCACCGGCAAGCAGGGCCGGGGGATCCTCCCGGTCGCCGACGAGCCGCTGCTGGGGCCTGAGGCCTACGGCTCCGATCGCGTGTTCATCCAGATACGCGACGACGAGCGCCCCGACGCCGACACCGACGCGCGCCTTGCAGCACTGGCCGACGCCGGGCATCCGACGCTCACGCTGACCGTCGCCGGCAGTGAGGATCTCGGGCGGCTCTTCTTCACCTGGGAGTTCGCGACCGCGGTCGCCGGCTGGGTGCTCGAGATCAATCCCTTCGACCAGCCGAACGTCGCCGAGGCCAAGGAGGCGACCAAGCGGGTGCTCGCGGCCGGACCGCTGCCGCCGCTACCGCAGGCAGATAGCGCCGCGCTCGCCGCGCTGCTGAGCGGCGGCAAGGCCGGCGACTACATCGCGCTGATGGGCTATGTCACGCCGTCGGTCGAGTTCGACGAGGCGGTCGCCGAGCTGCGCACGACGCTGATGGAGCGGACCAAGCTCGCCAGCACCTTCGGCTACGGGCCGCGCTTTCTGCACTCAACCGGCCAGCTGCACAAGGGCGGCCCGCCGATCGGGCGCTTCCTCTCGCTGATCGACGACAGCGGCGCCGACGTCACGATCCCGGGCGCCGCCTACTCGTTCCGAACGCTCAAGGATGCCCAGGCGCTCGGTGACCTCGAGACGCTGCGCTCGCACAAGCTGCCGGCCGAGATCGTCCGCCTGCATGGCGACCCGGCGAATGCCCTGCGCAAGCTGCACAACGAAATCAAGGAGATGCTCTGATGCAAATCGGCTTCGTCGGGCTGGGCAAGATGGGCGGCAGCATGGTGCAGCGGATCCGCCGCGACTCAGAGCACGAGGTGGTGGCCTTCGACTTCGATCCCAAGGCCGTCGCGCGGGCGGAGAAGAACGGCGCCAGTGGAGCCGGCACGCTGAAGGACCTAGTCAAGCAACTGGAGCCGCCGCGCCTCGTCTGGATCATGGTCCCGGCCGGCGATCCGACGCAGTCAACCGTCGATGCGCTCGCCAAGCTCATGGATGGCGACGACGCGATCGTCGATGGCGGCAACTCGCGCTGGACCGACGACAAGATCCGCTCGGCGGCGCTGCGCAAGCAGAAGATCCACTACGTCGACGTCGGCACCAGCGGCGGCGTGTGGGGGCTCGAGCTCGGCTATTGCATGATGGTTGGCGGCCCGAACAAGGCCGTCAAGCGACTCGCCCCGATCCTCGACGTGCTGGCGCCAGTCACGAGCCCGGACAGCGTCCACTCGATCGGCCCGCGAGGCTGGCACCACTTCGGCTCGAGCGGCGCCGGCCACTACGTGAAGATGGTCCACAACGCCGTGGAGTACGGGATCATGCAGGCCTACGCGGAGGGGTTCGAGCTGTTTCACTCCGCCGAGTACGACCTCGACAACGCGCAGATCGCACACCTGTGGAATCAGGCGTCGGTCGTGCGCTCGTGGCTGTGCGAGCTCGCCGCACGGGCGTTCGATGCCGACGGCAACGACCTCGCGGGGCTCGAAGGCTGGGTCGAGGACTCCGGCGAAGGCCGCTGGACGCTGGTGGACGCGATCGATCACGACGTGCCGACGCCGGCCCTCAGCGCCGCCCTCTTCAGCCGCTTCTACTCACGCCAGGACGGCGACTACTCGGCTCGGGTGCTCGCCGCGCTGCGCAACCAGTTCGGCGGCCACGCCGTGAAGAAGGCCGGCACGTAGTGGCAGCGCCGCCCATCGAAGTCGAACTCGACAATCCACTCGCGGAGGGCCTCGAGCGAGCGCCTGTGCGCCCGACGAACCTCGTCATCTTCGGCGCGACCGGGGACCTCGCCAAGCGCAAGCTGCTGCCAGCCATCTACAACCTCGCCCACGAGGGGGCGCTGCCGGAGCGCTTCAACCTGGTCGGTGTCTCGCGCGGCGAGCTGAGCGACGCTGAGTACCGCGAGGAGGCGGCCGAGGCGATCCGCGCGTTCTCGCGAACGCCGCCCGACGCGGGCGTGCTCGAGGGCCTCTTGACGGGCGTGCGCTACGTCTCGATCGCCTTCGCCGACACACCCGCCTACAGCAACCTGGCCACCACGCTCTCAGAGCTCGACCGCGCCGCTGGTGAGCCGATGGCGCGCGCCTTCTATCTCTCGACCGCGCCCGAGTTCTTCCCTGTGATCGTCGAGGCGCTCGGTAGCGCCGGGCTCGCCGAGGCCGATGGCGGCGTCGCGGTGCGCTGCATCATCGAGAAGCCTTTTGGCACCTCGCTCGCCGAGGCCCAGGAGCTCAACCGCAAGGTCCTCGCGGTCTTCAGCGAACAGCAGATCTTCCGCATCGACCACTACCTCGGCAAGGAGACCGTCCAGAACATGCTCGCGTTTCGCTTCGCGAACGGCATGTTCGAGCCGCTGTGGAATCGCAACTTCATCGAGAACGTGCAGATCACCGCCGCCGAGGATCTCGGCATCGGCACCCGCGCCGGCTACTACGACAACGCCGGTGCGCTGCGCGATCTCGTCCAGAACCACATGCTCCAGCTGCTGACGCTGCTGTGCATGGAGCCGCCGGTGACCTTCGCCGCCGACGACGTGCGCGACGAGAAGGCCAAGGTGCTGCACGCGATTCGCCCGCCGGACGTCGACGAGGTTAGAGAGATGAGCGTGCGCGCGCAGTACACCGCCGGGGTCAGCGGCGGCGAGCGGGTGCTCGGCTATCTCGAGGAGGAAGGCGTGCCGGAGTCCTCGCGCACCGAGACCTATGTCGCGTTGCGCCTGATCGTCGACAACTGGCGCTGGGCGGGCGTACCCTTCTACCTGCGCACCGGCAAGCGCCTGGCGCGCAAGGTCACGGAGATTGCGGTGACGCTGCGCCCGGTACCCCATCTCGCCTTCGAGCGCGACGGCACGGCCGGGGTGCGCCCGAACCAGCTGGTGCTGACGCTGCAGCCGAACGAAGGCGTGTCGCTGTCGCTCGGCGCCAAGGTCCCGGGAACGCGCATGCGGATCCGCCCGGTGAACATGGAGTTCCTCTACAACACGGCGTTCCTGTCACAGTCGCCGGAGGCCTATGAGCGACTGCTGATCGATGCCATGCGGGGCGAGGCGACGCTGTTTACCCGCAACGACGAGGTCGAGGCGCAGTGGCGGATCTGTGATCCGATCCTCGCCGGCTGGGCGGCGAGCAAGGAGCCGCTGGCCCACTACCCGAGCGGCGCGCAGGGGCCGAGCGAGGCGAGCGAGGTGCTGTTGGCCGGGCACCACTGGCGCGCGATCTGAGGCCCGGCTGATGCCCGCCGTCAACGACACCGTCTGGACCGCCGAGAACACAACGCCGCCGGAGATCGAGGCGGCACTGCGCGACCTGCTCGCCGAGCGCCACGCGGAGAGCGCGGCCTACGTGCCGGCGCGTGTGCTCAACCTCGTCATCGTCGTCGATCGCCAGTGGAGCGGCGAGATCGCCAACCGGCTGCGTCGCGTGGGGCGCAACCACGCCTCGCGCACGATCGTCTGCGCCGTCAGCGAGGGGCGCACGACGCTCGACGCCGTCGCCACCGTCGCCGCCGACTCGACGCCCGGCGAGGGCGAGCTCGCCCTGACCTTCGAGACGATCGTGATCGACCTCGGTCCCGGACACCTGCCCTATCTCGACTCGATCGTCGATCCGCTCGTCGTCACCGACATCCCGACGCTCGTCTGGGCGCCCCACGGCCACTGGGAGGCGGTCGACGCGCTGGCCGGGGTTTCACAGTCGGTGCTGCTGGACTCGGTGGAGGATCCCGAGGTCGCTGAGGCGCTGCGCCGCGCCGCGCGCCTGCTCGAGTCGCGCGAGGTCGTCGACCTCGCCTGGCTGCGCACGACGCCCTGGCGCGAGCGCATCGCGACGAGCTTCGACCCGCCGGCCCGCCGCCATCAACTGGCGGCGATCTCGAGCATCGCCGTTCGCCACCACTTCGCCTCGGGCGCGGCGGCGCTGCTGATCTGTGGCTGGTTCGGGTCGCGCCTTGGCTGGCCCGAGCAGCCGCTGCACCGCGACGGACAGGGTCACGCCGACGGCAAGATGGGTGACGTGCGCGTGACGCTCGACTCTGTCGGCCAGACTGTTCCCGGGCTCTCGGGGTTGACGTTGACGCTCCGCGACGGCAGCTCGCTGTCGCTGGATCGTGGGCCCGGCGGCCTGCAGGCGACCGAGCGTGACGGCGCCGGCGTCGAGCGGATCTGGCGGCTGCTCGGCGCCTCGCGCGGCGAGAGCGGCATCCTCGGCGAGGGCATCCGCCAGTCGCTGGTCGGCGACCCGGTCTACGCGCAGGCGCTCCGCTGCGCGAGCGGGCTACTCGAATGAGCTCGCCGACCGTGGTCCGCAGCGTCGATTACGAGGCGGCCTCTGTTGCCGCCGCCGGACTCTTCACGGCGACGGTCGCGGCGGCGCTCGCCGCACGCGGCGCCGCCCACGTGGCACTCGACGGCGGGAAGACGCCGGAGCGGACCTATGCGCTGATCTCGCTGCCCGACTGGGAGGGCATCGAGCTGTGGTTCGGCGATGAGCGCTGCGTCGGGCCCGAGGATCCGCTGTCCAACTACAGGATGGTCGCGGAGACGTTGCTCGACCACGCGCCCGGGGCGGTCGTTCACCGGATCGAAGGCGAGCTCGGGGCGGAGGTTGCCGCCAGCGCCTACGACCGCGCGCTGCGCGAGCGGCTGCCGCTCGACGCCGACGGCGTGCCGGTGTTCGACCTCATCCTGCTCGGGATCGGCGAGGACGGGCACACCGCGTCACTCTTTCCCTCCTATCCGGACCTCGAGGCGCGCGGTGTCGCCGCGATCGCCGTGCACGACTCGCCAAAACCGCCGCCTGACCGCGTGTCGCTCTCGCTCGAGGTGTTGCGCGCAGCGCGTGCCTGCGTCCTGGTCGCAAGCGGCGCGGGGAAGGCGGCGGCGGTCGCCGGCGCGCTCGGCGAGCCAACACCGCTGATTCCGGCAAGTCTGCTCGCGCGCGAGCGCCTGACGGTGATCGCCGACGCCGACGCCCGCGCCGGCATCGACGCGCCGTGAGCGATCTCGTCGTTGTTCGCCACGCCGACACCGCCTGGACGGTGAGCGGGCAGCACACCGGGGTTACCGACATCCCGCTGAACGAGGCCGGACGCGCGAACGCGGCCAAGCTCGTGCCGCGACTGCGGGCATGGTCCTTTGCCGCCGTCTGGTGCAGCCCGCTGGCCCGCGCTGTGGAGACCTGCGAGATCGCCGGTTACGCTGCCCGGGCGCGCAAGAAGGCGGAGCTCGTCGAGTGGGATTACGGCGAGTATGACGGCCTGACAACGGAGCAGATCCAGGAGCGCCAGCCGGGTTGGAACCTCTGGCGCGACGGCTCTCCGGGCGGCGAGGACGCCGCGGCGGTTGGCGCCCGCGCCGACGCCGTGCTGGCAAGCGTGCCCGCCGGGGACGACGACGTTCTGATCTTCTCCCACGGGCACTTCCTGCGTGTGCTCTGCGCACGCTGGCTCGGCCTCGAGCCGGCGCAGGGGGCTCTCTTCGCGCTCGCGCCCGGCGCGATCGGCGTCCTCGGCCACGAGCACTCCCAGCGCGTGCTGAGCTCGCTGGGCTAGGCTCCGGCCTCGTGCACGGGCCGATCTCCTACTTTCAGGCGGTGATTCTCGGCCTCGTCCAGGGGGTCGCCGAGCCGTTCCCGATCTCGAGCCTCGGCCACAGCGTCGTCCTGCCGCGGCTCCTCGGTTGGAACATCCACCAGAACGACAAGTACTTCATCAGCTTCCTCGTCGCCGTCCATCTGGCGACCGCGATCGTCCTGCTCGTCTACTTCTACAAGGATTGGCTCGCGATCCTCGGCGGGCTCTGGCGCTCGCTGCTCGCACGCGAGATTCGCGCCGACGACAGCTACGCGCGGCTCGGCTGGCTGCTTGTGGCAGCCACGATTCCCGCCGCCCTGCTTGGCCTTGCGCTGCAGGGCCCGCTGCAGAAGCTCTTCGCCTCGGCCGTCTCGGCCGCGGCGTTCCTGATCGTCAACGGCATCGCGCTGCTTCTGTTCGAGCGCTTGCGCGCGCGTCCGCCGACGCCCGGGGACGGCGAGGGCGACTCCGACGCGCGGATCGCGCGGCTCTCCTTCCCGCGCGCCTGCGCCATCGGGATCTCCCAGGCGGCGGCGCTGATCCCGGGCATCTCGCGCTCGGGCTTCTCGATGGGTGGCGGCCTGCTGTTTGGGCTTTCCAACGAGGATGCCGTGCGTTTTGCCTTTCTGCTCGCGACGCCGATCATCGGTGTGGCCGCGCTCGCGAAGCTGCCCGATCTGCTCGGCCATCAAGGCGACGGCGTGCGCGGTCCGGCGCTCGTCGCAGCGCTCTGCGCGGCGCTGACAACCGTTTTTGCTGTGCGCTTCTTGCTGCGCTACTTCACGACGAACCGCCTCGGTCCGTTTGGCGTCTATTGCATCGCTGCCGGAACGATCTGCCTCGCGGTCTTCGCCCTCGGCGGCTGAGCGCCGTTTCTCCTGCCCTGGCGGGCCATTCCGAGCTCTAGATCAAGCTCAAGCTGAGGGTTAAGGTCTGGTGGTACCTAACACGGCAGGGTGGCCCGGGCCTGGCGCTCGCGCCGCCGCCGGCGCTATCGTCGCCGGGCAAGCGTTCGGCAGCGGACCGCGGTAGCGCCTCTCCAGCGAGCATTCGATGAGCCCCGAACCAGAGCCAAAGGCCCCCGGCGACGCGCAGGACGAAGCGCCCGCTGCTGAGGGGCGCGTCGAGCGTTGGCACGACCTCAGAGTGCCGATCGAGCTGTCGCGACGCGCGATCCATCGCGCGCGCGTCGAGACCCTCGTCCTGGCGGCGTTGTTCGCCGGCGTGATCTTGGTCTACGACCAGCGCGGCGCGCTGCTTGGGATCCACTCGCACCACCTGCATCCGTGTCCGCCAAGCGGCTCGTGTTTCACCGCCTCTACGGCCGGCACCACGGCGCAGGTCGTAACTGTGATCGCGCTCGTGATCCTCGGTTGGGCGGTGGCGCGCGATTTGGGTCGCATGCTCGGACCGCTGCTGGAAAACCGTCTCGATCCGGCGACCGCCGGGACGGTGGGCTTCCTCGTGCGTCTGTTCACGCTGCTCGTAGCCGTGGTCGTCGCCCTGCGCATCGCCGGCGTCGACACCGCCGATCTAGCGATCGGCGCCTCCTTCACCGCTGTCGTCCTCGGCCTCGCGGCGCAGCAGACGCTCGGCAACCTGATCGCCGGCACGGTGCTGCTGAGCGCGCGCCCGTTCCGGGTTGGTGACCGGGTCCGCTTACAGGGCGGCCCGCTAGCCGGACGCATTGAGGGCACGGCGATCACGCTCGGACTCCTCTACACGACGTTCGCCACCGGCGAGGACCACGTGCTCGTACCCAACAGCGTCGTTCTCGGGGTCTCCGTCACGCCGCTGCGCGAGCCCGACGCCGTGAGCCTCCGCGCGCGCCTGCAACCGGGGACGACGCCGCTGGCGCTGCAGCACGTCCTCGAGGAGGGTTTGACAGTCCCGCTCCGCGCGCGCCCCTCGATCACGCTGGAAGAGTTCGACTGGCCCGAAGTCATCGTGCAGATCAGTGCGACGCCGGTCGCCTCGGCCGACGGCGGCAAGCTCGCGGGTGAGCTGCTAGCGGTTGTCTCGAGCCAGGTCCGCACGAGCACTCAGGAGCCCACGAGCAGCGCTCAGGAGCCGACGACGTAGCGCGCGTAGAGCTCGCTTTTGTGCTCGAGCAGCATGCGGAGGGCTAGCGGCTCGAGCGGGCGATCGTCGTTTCCGGCAATCAGCGTCCGGCCGGCGTCGCCGCCAAGGTAGGGCGCGAGCGCAAGGAAGAACTCGTCGATCGCGCCGGCGGACGCCATCCCGCCGTTGAGCGTCGGGCCACCCTCGCACACGAGAACGCCAACGCCGAACCGCGCCCTAAGCTCGCTGAGCCCGTCGGCGAGCGAGTCCGTCCTTATGTACTCGACGCTTGCTGCGCTCGGACCGAGCGAGCGCTCGGAGGGCCCGAGGATGACGACGTGGGAATCCGCATCGGCCAGCAGACCGATCGCCGGGTCGAGGCCGAGCGTGGCGCTGACGATTACCGCGAGCGGCTGCGCCGCGAGCCCCGCCGCCAGGCGCCGTTCGCGTACCGCGGGATCGCGGATCAACGCTCCGTAGCGTTCGCTGCGAACGGTGCCGGCGCCCGCCATCACGGCGTCGGCCTGAGCGCGCAGGGCATGAAACAGCTCCCGGTCGGCTGGTCCGCCAAGCCCGGCGGAGTGCCCATCCACGCTCACGCGGCCGTCGACGCTCGCGATCATGTTGAGCGCGACACGCGGACGCTGAGGATCGCGCGCGGGCTCGTCGCGCCAGCCCGCGAGGGCCTCGAGCGCGCTGCATTCGGCGCTCGGCCCGATCAGCTGGCGAAAGCGAATCACGCCGGCAGTGACGCGCGGGCCGCGCCCGCGAGCGCCCTGTTCACTCGTCGCCGGGCTCGAACTTGAGCGCGGCAGAGTTGATGCAGTAGCGCATCCCGGTCGGGTTCGGCCCGTCCTCGAAGACGTGTCCGAGATGGCCTTCGCAGGAGCTGCACAGCACCTCAGTCCGATGCATCAGGAAGCTGCGGTCATCCTCCGAGCGCACCGCCTGCGGATCGGCTGGCGCCCAGAAGCTCGGCCAGCCGGTGCCCGATTCGAACTTCGTGTCGGAGCTGAAAAGCTCTGCGCCACATCCCGCGCAACGGTAGACACCGGCATCCTTTTTCGTGTTCAGCTCGCCGCTGAACGCCGGCTCGGTTCCCTTGTGACGGAGGATCTCAAACTGCTCCGGCGTGAGCGTGGCACGCCACTCAGCTTCGCTCTTCTCGACCTTGTCGCTCATCCACTAAGCGTAGCGCTAGCTGCGCGCTGGCCCCTCGCGACCTCCGCGACCTGCTAGCGTGAGACACGAACAATGTCGGGAAGATCCGGCAAAAGCAGTGCGAGCGCTCGCAGTCGAAGCTTCTAAAGCGTCCTCCGCGTCGCAGCACAACAAACAGACCGTGGAGGAACGCAATGCCTACGGGCACCGTGAAGTGGTTCAGTGACGACAAGGGTTTCGGCTTCATCACGCCTGACGATGGAGACAAAGATCTGTTCGTCCATCACACAGGCATCGTCGGCGAGGGATACCGCTCGCTGCAGGAAGGCACCAAGGTGTCTTTCGATGCCGAGGCTGGTGACAAGGGGCCGAAGGCCGTCAACGTCGTAACGCTCTAAAGCACCACAACACCACTCACAAGTCTCAGTCGTACCGGAGCCCGTCTTTATGGCGGGCTCCGTCACGTCCAGCGCCGGGCGGCGCCACGGCGCGCAGGCAGGCGGTAGATATCCTCGCTTGACCGTGTGCTGTGCTCGCCGCCATATCGCGCCGCGCGTGCGGCTGCCCACAGCGGTGAAGATCGAGCGCAGGCGGCCCGGTCTGAGGAAGCCGCGGCCGACGAACCCCTCCTCGAGCCGCCGCGTCAGCGAGTAGCCGAGCGCCTTGGCACCACCGCCCCTCCCCCGCCGACCCTCCGGAGCGGCCGCGCCCGCTGCCGCGTCGGGAGCCCGCGTGCCGCGGAGCCTCGACGAGGATCTCTTCGCCGCCGAAGCGACGAGCACCGTCTCGATGCAGTCCGACGCCCAGCGGGTCGCGCGAATCACCCATGAGCTCGAGCACGGCTTCCGCGCACTCGCGAACATCGGCCCCGCCGTCTCGGTGTTCGGCTCGGCGCGGGCAACGCGCCAGGATCCACGTTACGCGCGCGCACGGGCGCTGGCACGAGCACTCGCGCAGGAGGGGCTCACCGTCATCACTGGCGGTGGCGGCGGCCTGATGGAAGCGGCCAACCGCGGCGCACGGGAGGGCCACGGGCGCTCGATCGGGCTGAACATCGAGCTACCCCACGAGCAGCTGCCGAACCGCTACAGCGACCTCCTGCTGACTTTCCACCACTTCTTCGCGCGCAAGCTGATGTTTGTGCGCTACGCCAGCGCGTTCGTCGTGCTGCCCGGCGGGATCGGCACGCTCGACGAGCTCTTCGAGGCGCTGACGCTCATCCAGACCGACACGATCCGCCACTTCCCGGTCGTCCTCTACGAAAGCGAATACTGGACTGGCCTGCGCGACTGGCTGTCGGGTCCGGTGCTCGGCCAGCACAACATCTCGGCCGGTGATCTCGACCTCTTTACGATGCTCGATGATCCGGCCGAGGTTTGCCGGCTCGTCGTCGAGGCGGTCGAGCAGCAAGGCCGCGTGGCGCCTTAGCGAAGGGGCGCTCTGGCCGCGCGCGCCTCAGTGCTCGGCGACGTAACCGCCGTCGGGCTCGATCGGCAGGCCTGCGTCAACCCAAGCCTGAATCCCGCCAGCCAGCGTGTAGGCGTCGAAGCCGGCGCTGCGAAACGCGCTCGCCGCCATCGCCGAACGCACGCCGAGGCGGCATTGAAAAACGACCGGCGCCGAGCGGTCGATCTCATCGGCCGAGGAGGCTAGGCGCTCGAGCTCGATGTGGCGTGTCCCGGCGATATAGCCCGCGTCGCGCTCGTAGCCCTCGCGCACATCGATCATGCTCGCGCCGCCAGCCATTAGCTCGGCAGCGCGCTGCGGCGTGACCTCGATCCCTGGATTCTCGAACGTGTTCATCTCAGCTCGGCCTCATGCGCAGCATACGCAGCGCCGCGATCAGAGCACGCCCGCGTTCCCCGCGAGCTACGGTAAGCACAGTCGTATGTCACCCACCCCGCCACCGCTCAGGACGATCTTCCGCGCGCTCGCCGGCGGAATGTTCGTCGCGCTGCTGGTCGCGCTCGTCGCGAATCCACCCAGCCACTCGGGACTGCTACGCGCGCTCGAGCTCGTCGCGATCTTCGTGCTCGGTCTCGTTACTTTTGCCGGCATCATCGAGATCATCGTCGCGCGCCTCGCCGGCTGGCAGCAGAGCGAACATGAATTCGAGCTCACGGTCCAGCGCACCGAACGACTCGCGCACGACAACCTCGCCGCCGATCCGCACGAAAGCGAATTCCTCGAGCTCGACCCGCTGCTAGACGCCGACTTCGAGGAACTCGTCCGCGACGCCCTCGACGATCTCCCCGAGCCGCTGCTGAACGCCCTACGCCACGTCGCCGTGGTGATCTCGAGCGGCGGCCGGCGAGCCCGCGCCTACGGTCTCTATCAGGGCGATGGCAGCCACCGCGACAACCATCCCGACCGTATCGTGATCTTCCGCGACACCCTGCGCCGCGACTTCGGCAACGACCCGGAGGCGCTGCGCGAGCAGGTGACACGCACCGTCCGCCACGAGCTTGCCCACCACGTCGGCTTCGACGAGCTCGGCGTGCGCGGGCTTGGACTGTGACTACGCCGGTCGCGCGAGCGAGAGCGCAAAGCGACTCTGCTCGTCGGTGTACCAGCCGACGAGCTCCAGCCCGGCAGCGGCAAGGTCGCCTTCGAGGCGTGCGCGCGTGAATTTGGCGCTGATCTCGGTTCGCATCTCCTCGCCGGCCGCGAAGTGCACCGTCAGGTCGATCGCCGCAAGCCGGACGGTCTGGGCCTCGCGCGCGCGCAGGCGCATCTCGACCCACTCATTGGTCTCGTCAAAGATCGCCACATGCTCGAACTGGTCGGTGTCGAAGTTAGCGCCAAGCTCGCGGTTGAGCACGTGCAAGATGTTGAGGTTGAATTGCGCGGTGATGCCCGCTGCGTCGTCGTAGGCCGCTTCCAGCGTGGCGCTGTCCTTGACGAGATCGGTGCCGAGCAAGAGATGGTCCTCGTCATCGAGGAGCGTTCGCAGCGTAGTCAGCAGGCGCCGGCGCGCGCTCGGCGCAAAGTTTCCGATCGTCCCGCCGAGGAAGGCGACGAGTCGGCGAGCACAGGCCACCGGTACGCGGTCGAGATGGCGCTCGAAATCGCCGATCAAAGCGTGCACGACGAGCCCCGGGTACTCCTCGATCAGCTGCGCCGCACTCGCCCGCACGGCGCTCTCGGTGACATCGACTGGGACGAAGCGCTCGAGCGTGCCGGCGCGGGCCATGGCGTCCAGCACCAAACGCGTCTTCGTCGCACTACCCGAGCCCAACTCGACCAGCTCACCGGCACCGGTCTGGGCGATGATCTCGTCGGCCACCTGCTCAAGGATCGCGCGCTCGGCGCGCGTCGGGTAGTACTCGGGCAGCTCGCAGATCTGCTCGAAGAGGGCAGCTCCCCGGCTGTCGTAGAAGTGCTTGGGTGGCAGATCCTTGAACGGCTTGGTCAGGCCCTCGCGAGCGTCGTCGGCCAACGTGCGCGTGCCGGCTCCTTCGAACGCGTGGTCGACGCGCAACGGTGCTGGCGCGATCCGTGTGCGCTCACTCACTGGCTGTCCGCCGCGACCCGCACGCCGGCAAATATCTGGCGGCGGTGGGGAAAGTCCCAGTTGCGAAACGTGGCGGTCACGACGTCGGCGCTGGTGGCAAACGAACCACCGCGCAGCACACGATAGTCAGATCCGAAAAACACCTCGGAGTACTCGCGGTAGGGATGGGCAACGAACCCTGGGTAGCCGCGAAAATTGCTCGTCGTCCACTCCCACACGTCGCCGATCATGCCCAGCACGCCGTATGGTGACGCGCCGTCGCTCAGCGCTCCCGCTTGGAGCGGGGCAAACACGGCGGACTCGATCAGGTTCGCGTGTCGCGGCTGCGGCGGGGTCTCACCCCACGGCCACGTCCGCTTGGTGCCGTGCTCGGCGTCCCAGGAGGCGGCGAGCTCCCACTCCAGCTCGCTCGGGAGGCGTACGCCGCGCGCGTTCGCAAATGCCTCAGCCTCGTAGTAGGAGACGTGCACCACGGGTGCCTGCAGGTTGAGCGGACGGATACCATCGAGATGGCGCTCGAGGCCGTCCTCGAGCCAGCGCAGGGGCCGCTCGATTCGTTCCGCACTGCGCCAAGCCCAGCCTTCCGCGGACCACCACGCGCGCCGCGCGTAACCGCCGTCGGTCACAAAGTCGAGCCAGTCGGCGTTGGTCAATGGCATACGCCCGATACTGAAGCGCTCGACTTCGATCTCGTGCCGGGGCCGTTCGTTGTCGTAGGCGAAGCCCACGCCGCTGGCGCCCAGCGGGTAGCTCGCGGCCGGCACGTCGACAAGCTCGAGTCCGCTCGCCGAATCGTCCGCGATTCCTACCCAACCGCTCGTGGGAGGCCGCCATCCTTCAAGCGCGGCAAGCGCCAGCGTTTGCAGCATCGTCTCGGCGTGCTGGCGCTCGTGGCGCAGGACAAGGCCTGCAAGTGGCTCGTCGGCGTCCAGACGGAGGCCTCGGACGCGCTCGCGAACCGTGGCGAGGTATTGCTCGGCCGCGGCGCGTCGCAGGTAAGGCAGCTCGCCACGCTGCGCGCGCGGCGTCTCGAAGGCGTCGTAGACGTCCAGCAGTTCCGGGTGCAGCAATGGCAGGCCGCCGCGGCGGTGCGCGAGCCAGAGATCCTCGAACGCCGCGATGTGCCCAAGATCCCAGACGAGGGGGCTCATCAGCGGCGAATGAACGCGCTCAAGATCGTCGTCGCTAACCGCGTCAACGAGTGCGAGCGTCTGCTCCCGCGCTCGCCCGAGGTGATCGGTTTCGAGCACTGCCATCGGCGCTTGCCATGCTACCGACCCCGATCAGCGCGCCGGAGCACTCACCAGCCGTGAGCACCCGCCGCGCGTCCCGGGCCCATGCTCTGAGCCCGGGACGCTGGCCGGGGTGTAGCCCTCGGGCGCGACCCGGTTCGGGATCGCCCATCCCCGGTGATCGCTGCAACGGGGCTCAAGGGCGAGATGGTCAGGCTCGCGAGAGGCAGTTCAGCAGCAGCGCCGAGCGAAATGGTGAAAATCCTGATAGCAACGCCACGCGTTCACCGACTGGTCACAAAAAGTGGCCGATTGCAGGCGAATCATCTTGGTATGACAACAGAAGAGAGAACTAGCCAAGACCGGTCCGAATCCCGAGTCGACCTGCATTGTCACTCCACCGCGTCGGCGATCTCGCGGCTGGGCGTTCAACGAGCCCTCGGTCTGCCCGAGTGCGCGACGCCGCCCGAGGAGGTCTACGAGCTTGCCAAGCGCCGCGGGATGAACTTCGTGACGATCACCGACCACGACACGATCGACGGCGCGCTGGCGATCGCCCACCACGACGACGTGTTCATCTCCGAGGAGCTGACAGCGCACTTCCGCGGCGAACCGCAGGCCGTCCACGTGCTCTGCTTCGACATCACCGTGGCCGACCACGAGTGGCTCGCCGCGCATCGCGGCGATGTCGAGGAGTGTGCCTTCTACCTCGCCGACAACGACATCGCCTGCGCGCTCGCGCACCCCTTCTATGCAGTGGGCGCGCCGCTTCGCAGCCGCCACCGCCGGCGCCTGGCGGAGCTCTTCGCCGTATGGGAGACACGCAATGGCTCGCGCGCCGCGGAGCTCAACATGCCGGCGAGCATCTACGTCGAGACGCACGGTGGGATTGCGGTCGGCGGCAGCGACGACCACGCCGGCATCGACATCGCGCGCACCTACACCGAGGCGCCGCCGGCAGCCACTCCCGCAGAATTCCTCGACCATCTGCGCGCGGGCCGTGTGACCCCTGGCGGCGAGCAGGGCAGCGCGGAAAAGTGGGCTCACGCAGCGATGGCGCTCGCCGTGCGCGCGCTCGGTCACGACGGCGAGGTTTCTTCGCTCGATCCGGTGACGGTGCTGACGATGGCGGAGCACCTGCTGCGCGAAGGCGACGCGCGCGAAGGCCACGGCGAGAGCGACCTGCGCCCGGCGGACGCTCGGGCGCTGCTGCGCGCTTGGCTTGAGTCCGTGGGCCTCGACGAGCTTTCGGAAACTGACCTCGTCGCCTACATGCAGGACGACCATTTCACTCACGCTGACCTCTACCGCCGCGCGCGCCGCGCCCACGAGCGCAGGCTGCGCGGCGCCGTCGAGACCGCCTTTGCGGCAGCCGGACGCGGCGATCTGACAACGATCGCGCCGCTGCTCTTCGATGCCTGCCTGCCGGCCATCCCTTACGCTCCGGCGGCGGCATTCGTCGCTCGCGAGCGAGCCAAGCTCGCAACCCGTGATTCCGAGCGGCCCCGCGTCGCACTGATCGCCGACGGGATCGGCGCGATGCACGGGGTAACGAGGACGATCGAGGAGATCCGCGAGCGCGGCGTCGATGGCTTCGAAATCGAGGTCATCGGGACTGACGCGAACGTCGATCGACGCCTGGCGGCTGTCGCCGAGATCGAGCTCCCTCACTACGCAGGCATCGAGATCGGCGTTCCGAGCCTGCCGGCTGCCGTTGAGGCAATCACCGCTGGGCGCTACGACGTCATCCACGTCTGCTCGCCCGGCCCCAGCGCGATTGCCGCCCTGCTGGTCGCGCGAGCGATGGAGATCCCGCTGATCGGCTCCTACCACACCGAGCTGGCGGCCTATGCAGGCGTGCGCTCGGGCCAGGAGACGCTCGAGTTCGCGGCCGGGCTCGCCCTCGCCGCCTTCTATGGCCAGTGCCGCATGGTTCTATCGCCAAGTCGCGCGGCCGATCAGGCGCTCGAAGCACTCGGCATCTCGCCGGGCCGAATCGCGCGGTGGGACCGCGGCGTCGACACACACCGCTTCAGCGTCGCGCGGCGCGACGAGCAGTTGCTTGGTGGCGGCGTCAACGTGCTCTACGCCGGCCGAGTCGCGGCGGAGAAGAACATTGACCTGCTCGCGGAGGCGTTTGAGCGAGCCTACGCACGGGACCCAAGCCTCCATCTGGTGATGGCCGGTGACGGACCGGAGGCCGGCCGGCTGCGCGAGCGGCTCGGCGAGCGCGCCACCTGGCTCGGCTGGCTCGAAGGTGAGGCGCTCGCGGCGGCCTACGCCAGTGCCGACCTGTTCTGCTTCGCGAGCGTGACGGACACGTTCGGCCAGGTTGTCCTCGAAGCCCAGGCCAGTGGGCTCGCCGTGCTCGCGGCAGACGTGGGCGGCCCGCGTGACCTGATCACCGGTGAAGTGGACGGTCTGATGCGCCCGCCCACGCCGGAGGCGTTCGCCGAGGCGATGGTGGCGCTCGCCGCTTCGCCGCTGCTGCGCTCACGGCTCGCACGCGCGGGTCTGCGCAGCGCTAGGCAGCGGACCTGGACACGAGCGCTGGACCGCCTCGGTGCCGGCTACAAGGCCGCGCTCGAGAACGCCAGCGGAATCCGCGATGTCGCGTAGCCGGATCGCGACGATTGCCGTCGCCCTGCATGATGTCGAGCCGGCGACCTTCGAGCGCTGCGCACTGATCCGCGACTGGCTCGACGATCACGGCGTCGATCGCGTCACGTTGCTCGTGATCCCGGCGTGCGATCTGCACCCACTGTCAGATCGCCGGCCCGAGATCGCGACCTGGCTGGCCGAGCGTGTGCGCAGTGGCGACGCGATCGCTCAGCATGGCTTTCAGCACTTCCAGGTGCGCGCTTCACGTTGGTCGCTGCCGTCCCGCCCACGGCTCCATAGCGAGGCCGCCGAGTTCGCTCGACTCGATGCCGGCGAGACGGCACGCGCGCTCGATGCAGGCCGCCGCGTATTGAAGCTCGCGGGAATCGAGCCGCGCGGCTTCGTCGCACCCGCCTACGCCTACACGCCGGCATTGCGCGAGCTGCTTGACTCGCGCTTTCGCTGGTGGGCCGGATCGTGGGGTCTGTACGCCAGCGGCCGTCCGACGCCAAGCCCAGGAGAGCCGTGCACGGCGACAACTCGATCGCCGACGGTTTCGGCACCGGCGATCGGACTCGGCAGCTCGAGCCTTGCGCGACGCGCGATCTCCCCAACGCTGCTGCGCGCCACCACCCTGCTCGCCGGCGAGACGCTGCGGCTTGACTTGCATCCGCGCGACCTCGCCGCCCCGAGCCACATACTGACGCTCGAGTGGGTGCTGCGCCACGCGGTTCCGCGTCGGCAACCTGTCACCTACGACGACCTCGCCGCCGCCACAACCTAGCGGGGCCAAGGAGCTGGCGCCGCCGCAGCGGCCTGCGAGCCTACCGCGGTGACGTGGGTGCGCGCAATCTTGGCAAGATGTTTGCGCGGCTGAACAGGTGGGCGTGATACAAACGCGTCGTCATGCGTATATCTCGGGTGCCCAAGACGGCGCTTGCTTTGCTTGCCCTAAGTGCCGCCGGCGCCGCCCCCCAAATCGGGAGCTCGGGAGCTGACCAGTCGTCGAGCGGCTCGTTTGCGGCCGACCAGGGCGCCTCGGGTGCCAGCGGCGTAAGCGCAAACGCGGGTTCAACCGCCTATTGCGGCACGACCGGAGCGAGCGGCGCCACCGGTGCCAGCGGAGCCACAGGCGCTTCAGGCACGAGCTGCGTCAGCGGATCGACCGGCGCGAGCGGATCCACCGGCGCGAGCGGATCGAGCGGCGTCAGCGGATCGACCGGCGCGAGCAGCGCCACGGGCACGAGCGGCACATCGGGAGCAACAGGCCCAACCGCCGTCGCTGGCGTGACCGGGCCCACCGCCACAACCGGGGCGAGCGGGAGCACCGGGACGAGCGGGAGCACCGGAACGACCGGCCCGACCGGCCCGACCGGGGGCAGTGGCGCCAGCGGCGACAGCGGATCCAAGCCGTCGGTGCTTTCGATCACCACGCAGCCGACGAGCGGAAGCGAGCTGCTCACGACAGTGGCATCCCAGACCGGCGGTACCGAGGCGGGTGGGGCGGTCGCGCCGGCTCCGAGCCTCTTCGCCGAGGAGAACCCACTCTCCGGCGTTCTTCCCGGTTCCGTGTTCGACCCCTTGGTCGCTGCGGCGCTCGGTGCCGACGTACCCGAGTTCTATCTCGAGAACTTCGACGTGCCGCCGTTTCTGCTGCCGGTCTACCAGTCCGCCGCCGCGGCCTACGACGTTCCGTGGGAGGTGCTTGCCGCAATCAATGAGGTGGAGACCAACTTCGGCAACAACCTCGACGTGTCATCGGCCGGCGCGATCGGCTGGATGCAGTTCCTCCCGAGCACCTGGGCGAAATACGGCGTAGACGCGACCGGGTCGGGGGTCGCCGATCCCTACAACGCGGCCGACGCGATCTTCTCCGCCGCGCGCTACCTCGCGGCAGCAGGCGCCGCGGAGAACCTCCCGACCGCGATCTTCGCCTACAACCATTCGACTGCCTACGTCCAGGCAGTTCTGCTGCGTGCAGAACTCCTGAGTGGAGTGCCCACCGCGCTTGTCAACTCCGTCAGCGGGCTCGCCGAGGGCCATTTCCCGATCCAGCTGGCCTATCACCCGAGCTACCGACCGGTCTCGCAGGCGCTCGCGGCAAAAGCGAGCACTCCAAGCAAGACGGCCACGCCCGCTGGCGAGGCCCCGGCGCCGACGACGATCCGCGCCAGCGTGGCCGCCAAAGCGCGCGATGCCCAGCCCGGAGCGGCAATCTACGCAAAGGCCCACGCAGCCGTGGTCGCCGTGCAGGACGGGACAATCGTCGCGATCGGACACAACCGCTGGCTCGGTACCTACGTCCGCCTCGCGGACAACCTCGGAAACATCTACACCTATGGCGGGCTCGCATCGGTATCGGCCTATTACCCGCTTCCCAAGACGCGTCCACTGAGCGACACCGCGTCCCTGAGCACCCCTGCCGGGCTCACGAGCGGACCGTCGCCAACGACACCGGCAAGCGCCGGAGATCAGTCCTCCAACGCGCTGATGGCCACCTCGGCGGCGATGGCCGCAGCACAGCTGAACGGCAGCACGCAAGTACAGAGTGACGCGGTCTCGATCATCCCGACGCTTGACCTGCGCGCAGCGCCGCTCGCCCGTACGCTCGTCTTCGCACTTGTGAGTCCGCCCGCGCGTTCGGCGCAGCTCAAGGTGCATCCATCGGTGGAGCGCACGCTCGTCGATCGCTACTACACGAGCGCCTTCGGGCTCAGCCGTGACCAGCTCAAGGTGAAACCACTGCGGGTGGGCTCGCGTGTGCTCGCCGGAACGATCCTCGGCCACCTCGGGAGCTCGCAGGGTGATCGCGAGCCGCACCTCCTGTTCGAGATCCACCCTGCCGGCACGGATCAGACAGACATCGACCCGCGCCCGTTCCTCGACGCCTGGACCCAGCTCGAAACGCTCGAGCTGCACCGTCAGCCGAATAGCAGCCCGCTCTACGGCCCGGACCTCCACAGCGGCGATGCCGGCGAGTCGCTGCTGCTGAGCCAGATCGACCTCGAACGGACAGTCCTCGAGAACTCCCACGTGGTGATCGCACTCTGCGAACGCCAGGCAATCGCCGATGGCAGCGTCGACCGCAGCGTGCTCGCGACGATCGAGTTCCTCGTTCAGGACGGGCTCGACCCGACGATCAGCAGCGCCCAGTGCGCACCGCCTGAAGGGGCCGCCACGAACAGCGCTCTAGCGGACCCCGGCGACAGCATCACGATCACCGCGATCAACGGCACGCCGGTCGAGGGCAATCAGGGCACCGGCACGACGACCGATGCCGCCATCAGGGCGCTGCTAACGCTCACGGGCGCAAACGCACCGGCTTCGATCGCGAGCCTCGAGTCGATCCCTGGCGCAGCCAACACCGTTGCCGACCCGAGTGACAGCGGTCAGATCGTGGTCTCGTTTACACCGGCACAGCTCCCGGTCGCGCTGGCCTCAACGGCGGCGTTCACTGGTGGCTTTACGCTCGACAAGACCAGCTGGAGCCAGCTCGATGGTCACCTCGAGCAGATCGCCGAACCGCGCGTACCGACCGTCATCTCCTCGACGGCGCTGAAGACGGCAGTGCACAAGGCCGCCAGCAGGCAGTCGAAGACTCGCTGATCAGCGGCGGCGATGCCGGCGTAGCGAGATTCCCTCGAGGATGTGGGCGACCGTCTCGCAAGCGTCAACGGCGGCCTCCAGCGACTCGAAGATGTCGCGCCAGCGAATCACAACCATCGGGTCGGTGCCAGTGGCGAACAGCGATGCGACAGCGTCGCGGCGAATCCGGTCGCCCTCGTTCTCGAGCCGGTGAATTTCGACCAGGTGCGGCGCGAGCCCGCTTCCGCTGCGTAGGCAGCGCAGCGCGTGCGCGACCTGCTCGGCGGCGCCGACGAGTACATCGGCAAGATCGACGGCCGACTCCATGCTGGCTTCGACGGCGTACAAGCCGAGCGTGTCAGCGACCTGCTCGGCGTGGTCGACGATGTCATCGAGCGCCGTGGCCAGCCGGTAGCCATCGCCGGCGTCGAACGGGGCGTGCGCCGGACGCACCGCGTTCAAGCGATGGATCAGGTCGTGGGTGATGCGATCCCCTTCCTGCTCGCAGAGGTGGACGTCCTGAGCAAGCGTTGCGCGCTCGGGGTAGTCGGCAAGAAAGTCACGCAGCAGCAGCGAGGTGCGCTGGACGTTACGACCAGACTCCTCGAGCAATGCGAGCAGCGGCTCATCGAGGGCCCTACGCAGAAACGGCATGGTGTGCAGCCTAAGGGCCAGAAGAAAACCGTGTCCGCGCGTTTCACGACTTGTTCACAGCTACGTCACGACATCTTAACCTCGAGACGACGCCCACGCGCGAGCCTGAGCGGCATGGTCGGATACGAGCACCAAGACGAGCAGCGCACCGTCCGCCTCGATGACTTCGAGATCAGGCTCAGCGAAGGGTTGGTGTCGGCCGGCGGCGAGGTACTCACCCTCTCGGTCCGGGAGTTCCAGCTGCTCGTCGCGATGGTCGACCGAGCCGGCGGCATCGTGCGCCGCGATGAGCTCTGTCACGCCGTCTGGGACCGTGAGCTGCGTCCGGGAGACCGCTCGGTCGACGTCTACGTCAGCAAGCTCCGGGCGAAGCTCGAGGCTGCCGCGCCCGGCCGACAGTACATCCACACCCACCCCGGCTTCGGCTACCGCTTTCAGCCCCAGCTTTCACGAGATCTTGACACCAGCAAGGAGCCCAGCGCTCAGACTGCCGACACCGATGCTGCGCCAGGTTCGCCAGCTCGCTAATCGAGCCTCGAGTTTCGGCGAGACCCATAGGGGTAGCCTTTCGAGCCTGCACGGCTTTACGCTCAGCGCGAACGCCGCCCAAGCCGTTCACACGAACACCCTGTTCACGGTCCCGACCGACCAACGAAGCGAGGAAAATGTCACCGACAAACACGGCTCCTAGCGCGACCGAAGGACGGCCGCACTTCCACGAGGAGTTGCGCGACCTCGAGCGTCACGCCTTGGGCGGGATCGACCTTGTCCTCGATCAGCTCAACCGCACGCTCGAAGCGCTCGCCCACCACGACGTCGAGCTCGCAGCGATGGTCATCCTCGACGACGACCGCATCGACGGTCGCTACCTCGAGGTGCATCAAGGCGTACTCTCGCTGCTCGCACGTCAGGCCCCTGTCGCTGGCGACCTGCGCGTGGTCGCCGCCTTGCTCCACGTCATCCGCAACATCGAGCGGATGGGCGACCAGTGCGTGACGATCTGCAAGCTGCTGCCGCTCTCGGGTAACGAGCCGCCGACGCAACCGGAGATCCTCGCTGTGTTGGCGCGCATGGGTGAGGTCGCACGCTCGGAGATCTCGCAGTCCAAGCGGGCGTTCGCCGACCGTGATGTCGGACTCGCCGAGGATCTGGTGCGCCAGGATCGCGAGGTCAACCAGGGTCAGCGCGAGATCTTCCGCCTGGCAATCGAGGTCGGCGACGACTTCGACAAGCGGGAATGGGCGATGACGATGGCGCTCGTCGCGCGCTGCCTGGAGCGAATTGGTGACAACGCGGTCGACATCGGCGAGCAAACGGCGTTTGTCGTCACCGGCTTGTTTCGCGAGTTCTCAGACTCCTCGCACGTAGAACTCCCCTAGCCGCGGGCGGGTAAACAGCGGCGCCCAGGGCCGCCCGCGGCGCTGGAGCGCCGAATCCGTATGTGAAGATACGGTTACCAGCGCTCTTGCACGGCTGGGAACGCCACAGCCGCAGCAGTACAATCGCCGCAGATGACGGAACGCGCTTCCGCCGGGAGTGGGACGGTGCAGAGCGAGGCGATCGCTTCCGAGCCCACGCCCGCGACACTACGAATCGCCGTCTTGGACCGCGATTCCGGCTTCCTGCAGGTGCTCGACAAGCGGCTCGAGCGTGTCGGCTGGGAGCGACGCGTGCTTGGCTCCTCCGTGGACCCGCGGGCGATTGTGCCGATGCGTCTGAGCGCGGTAATCGTCGATCTCGGGGTGATCGGCCCGAGCTGCTGGGAGTGGCTCGAGCGACTGTGCAGCGAGCTGCCCGAGCTGCCGGTGGTCGTCTGCACCGGATCTTCGACGGTTGCCCAGCGTGTCCGGGGGTTGCGCCTTGGCGCCGATGACTGGCTGACCAAGCCGTGCCACCCCGAGGAGTTGATCGCCCGCGTAGAGGCCGTCGTGCGCCGACGCCGCCGGCTCGAGTCGCCGGTGCAGAGCTTGCCGATCCTCGCCGGCGAGGTCGAGATCCACCGCGATCAGTACCAGGCGTTTGTGGGCGGCGCCAGCCTCGATCTCACGCGGCGCGAGTTCGAGCTCATCGAGCTGCTCGCAGAATCCGGCGGCCGCGTGCTCGAGCGTGAGTTCATCTACCAGCGGCTGTGGGGCTACTCGATGGTCCGCGGCGACCGCTCGGTCGATGTTTTCGTGCGCAAGCTGCGTCAGAAGCTCGAACGTGTTTCCCCCGGCTGGCGCTACATCCACACCCACTTCGGTATCGGCTACCGCTTCGCGGCCGAGCCGACGGAGATGGACGCCGCGGTCGAGCCGCTCGCGGCGTTGCAAGAGATCTCAGATCGCAGCGACGAGTTCGATCTCGCGCGGACGTAGCAAGAGCGCGAGTTCCGCGCGCCCAGACCCGACGCGAATCGCCACGAGGCCGCCCTTCTTCACCTCGACTCGGGCGGCCGTGAGCGAGGCCACCAGAGTGGAGAGGTCCGGCTCGTGCCCGACCAACAGCAGTGCGCCGTCCTCGCTGGTCGCGGCGATTAGCTCGGCGGCATCGTCCTCATCGAAGCCACCGCTGAGAGCCTGGTTGACGATCGGCTCGATCCCCAGCTCGCCACAGGCAATCCGAGCTGTGTCGAGTGCGCGGATGCGCGGGCTCGTGAAGGCGTGTTCGAAGA
>Ga0182015_10001677_pt1 | contig 28676 bp, 26 predicted proteins | sample 712P3MmetaG_FD_120478 | JGI IMG/M metagenome (GOLD analysis project Ga0182015, IMG submission 120478) | Permafrost microbial communities from Stordalen Mire, Sweden - 712P3M metaG | ecosystem: Environmental > Terrestrial > Soil > Wetlands > Permafrost | place: Sweden: Stordalen | collected... | reverse complement strand
GTGAGGGCGAGTCCGACGATCAGCCCCGCAGCGAAGAGGACGACCGAGTACTTCATTTCGAGGCCGATGCCGCAGAGAACGCCAACCCAGAGCCACCAGCGCGCGTCGCCGCTCTCGACGTAGCGCAGGACGCACCAGGCGCAGACCATCCACAGGAGCGGCTCGAAGGCGTTCATGGTGAACCAGTGCTGCAGGAGCATGTAAATGGGTGCTACGAGGACAGCGAGAGCGGCGAGGGCCTGGGCCGTGCGGCCGCCACCCATCTGGCGAGCCATCGTGCCGCTGAGCCAGACGAGCGCGGCTCCGGCGAGGGCCGGCAGCAGACGCAATGCGATGAGAGACGTACCGAGGGTGTGGCTGACCAGCCAGGCGATGAAGGGCATCCCCGGCGGATGGTCGACGTAACCCCAGCCGAGGTGCTGGCCACAGGCGAGGTAGTACATCTCGTCGCGGAAGATGCCGTAGTGGGGCGCGGCATGGAGCTGGAGCGCGAGCTTCAGGATCGCGATGGCGGCCACGATGGCCGGGCCGGAGGTGAACCAGCCTTCGGTGTGGGGCTGGGAGGGCTCGGGGCTCGTCGACGGGATGGCTTTCGCTGCGTTCGTGGGGAATCCTCGTGGGTATCGAATCTTACTACGCAGCCGTTGGTACGGGGCCTGTGCGGTCCTTAGTACGGAACGGGGCAAGTGCAGGTTCCCCAACCACTTCCCGAGCGCGCAATCTTTTCTTTACTTCGAAAAGCGCTCCATGCTACGTTCCTATACCAATCCCCCCAGCCTTTTCCTGACGGAGAATTTCCGGTGTACTGCGTTCAATGTGGCTCCCTGGTTCCACCGCAAAATAAGTTTTGTATGCAATGCGGGACGGCGGTAACGCGTCCTGAAGGGGCTGCGACCGGTCCCACCCCGCAACAGCCAGCCTCTGCTCAGCCCATGGTCCAGTATGTTCCGCAGCCGGTTTATCCGGTTCCACCGCAGGTACCAGGAGCCCCGCAGCAGGTGTATTACGTCGCAGCCCATCCAGCAGCGCAGCCGCACACCATTCAGCAGTTAAATCTGCTGCGCAACCTGCAGGGCAGGCTGCAGAAACTGGCTTCCACTGAACAGCTGGAAGGGTTCAGCCTGAAGGAGATGTTCTCGGATGTCTTCAAGAAGCGCAGCACCGAGGACGTGGAAGACTACCTTGCGGTGGGAACGAGGAAAACCACGCCTCCGATCGATCTGGTGCAGGCGGGCTGGCCGAAGCCGTGGCTCTTCTTCCGCGTGCTGGCGACGATGGTCATCTCGTATCTGGTCTTCACGTTCACACTGCTGCATTTGTCGGATGCGGGAAACCTGGTTCCAGCGGTGATGATCCTCGGAGCGTTCGCCGTTCCGCTGACGACGCTGACGTTTTTCTTTGAGATGAACAGCCCGCGGAACGTCTCGCTACACAGGCTCGCGACGCTGTTTCTGTTTGGCGCGGTCGTTTCGCTGGTCTTCGCGCTGATCGGATATACGTTGCCGGTTCTGGGTTCGCTGGGAGACACAGCGGCCGGAATCGTCGAAGAAGTCGCCAAGCTGCTGACCGTCGTGATTGTGGTGCGCGAGGTGCGGTACAAGTACATCCTGAACGGATTGCTTTTCGGAGCGACGGTGGGCGCGGGATTCGCGGCGTTTGAGACTTCCGGATACGCGTTGAATCAGGGGCTGCTGGCTGGTGCGAACCTCAAAGCGGGCATCATCCTGATGCTGCAAGTGCTGCGGACGCGCGCGCTGCTGACGCCCTGGGGGCATGTGGCGTGGACGGCGATCGCGGCCGGGGCGTTCTGGCGCGTCAAAGGGGCGTTGCCGACGAGTCCATCGATGCTGATGGATTCGCGGTTCCTGAAGGCGTTCATGATTCCAGTGGTATTGCACACGATCTGGGATCTGCCCGCTCAGTTGCAGCTTCCTTTCGGCGGGAACTATATTCTGTCGGCCGTGGTTAGCTGGTACGTTGTGTTTGGTCTGGTGCAGCAGGGGCTGCGGCAGGTGAAGGAAGAGCAGAAGCAGGATCTGCAGGGGACCTTGCAGAGGGTTGAGGCTTCGATGCAGCCCGCAGGCAGCGCGGTTACATAGTTGCGCCGCAAACTTCCGCCGCAAAGGCGGGGTAGTTCATCCGTTTTCTCGAGGGAGAGGATCGTCCATGGCATTTTGCAGCAATTGTGGGAATACTCTAACGGGCAAAGAGCGCTTTTGCGCGCAGTGTGGAGCGGACGTTTCTGCGAAGACGGCAGCAGCGGGGGCGCCGAGCTCACCACCGCCGGCCGCGCCCGTTCCTCCGCCAGCGGCTCAGGTATTCGCGAGCGCACCTCAGCCAGCGACTCAAACATTCGCGAGCGCACCGCCGCAGTATGTTGCACCGGCGCAGGGTCCGGTCGTGGTGGCTGTGCCACCGGGACAGGCTCCGGCAGGCGCACAGAACCGCAATTCGATGCTGGGGACGATCATCGTCATCGTGATTGTCGCCGGGCTCGTTTACTACTACTACTCGAAGTCGCACCCGGGCGCGAGCACTCCTGCGTCGAACCCTCCGGCTGCCAGCCAGCCGGCTTCTCAGCCTGGCGCGCCCAGTGCGCCGCCGCCCGCCGGTTCCGGGTCAGGCGGGAATGCGGCGCTGGTAAACCAGCAGGCATTCAACGCGCATTGGCAGTCGGAGAACGGGTTTCTGGTTCTGACGACGGCAACGTGGGCCAACAACTCGGCGGTCGCGCTTACTTCGGCGGTAGTGCAATGCGAGCAGGACGACGCGAACGGAGCCGACCTGTCGCAATACCGAGTAACGCTGAACGGGCCAACAAATGCGAATGCCACCAGCAGCTACAGCAATATTCGGATTGGGGCTTTCATTGCGAACACGGCCAAGGTGAACTGCACGATCGTGCATGTTAAGCCGGCGAGCTGAGGAACGGAATTCGCGGGTCGCAGGGTCGAACATCAAGACTGGAGTGTGTCCTGCGAATAGTCAGGAAAGCATTCCTGGTATCATCTTGAGTATGGCAACGATCCACATCTCGGAAGACGATGCTGCGCGCGATTTTCCAGGGCTGCTGGCGCGTGTGCGCGCTGGCGCGGAGGTTGTGATCGAGAACGGAGCGAACCCGGTGGCTGTGATTCGTACGGCGGCTCCGCCGCGCCGGTCCATCTCCGAGTCCATCGCTTTGGCCGAAGCCCGGTCGAAAGATCTGGGCTATAAGCCGGTGATGGACGCGGGCTTCGCCGCCGATCTCGAGGAGATCATCCGCAGTCGCAAGCCGCGCGATACCTCAGTATGGGAATGACTCAGTGGGCCTGATCCTGGACACCAGCATCCTGATCGAAAGCGAACGGCGGGGCGAAGGCGTCGAAGACGTCCTCCGCCGGTCGCGGGACTTGCATGGCGAGATTGACGTCGCATTGTCCTCGGTCAGCGCAGTGGAACTGACACACGGCATTTATCGTGCGAGGACAGACGCAGATCGCGTGCGACGCCGGGTATTCGTGGAAGGCGTCTTCCACGACCTGATCACGCACCCACCAACCCTGGAGATTGCTCAGCTGGCCGGGCGCATCGAGGGTGAACAGGCGGCGAAAGGCATTTCCATCGCTGTCCAGGACCTGATCATTGGAGCCACAGCTTTGCATCTGGGCTTCGATGTGGTGACGCTCAACGCCAAACATTTCGAGGCCATCCCTGGCCTCAATGTCGTCGCCCTTTAAGGGAACCTTCGTTTTCAGCCGATGCGTTTTGAATGATAAGGGTGGGAATCTCCCCCGACTTCCTCTTGTTCGCCTAATGCAGAAAGTTCATCAGCCGTCTATTGATCGAGGAGGTGGAGTTCTTTTCCTGGCTTGAAGCGGACGGCTTTGCCCGGAGCGATGCTGACTTCAGCTCCGGTGCGGGGATTGCGGCCGATGCCGGTCTTGCGCGGACGGACGTTGAAAACGCCGAAGCCGCGCAGCTCGATACGCTGTCCCTCGGCGAGGGCGCGCTTGAGGGATTCGACTACGGTATCGACGGCAGCTTCAGCCTTGTTGCGCTGAAGGCCGGTGCGCTCAATCACCTGGTGAATGATGTCCTGTTTTATCAAGGTTTTCTCCGGTCAGGCGAACGGTGCGTCTCAAGGCTGATCGTAGAAATGTTTTGCCGCATTGTCAATGTGCCGCCCCTGCCGTAAGATGCAGTATCATCGTGAGACACCAGCCCTTTCGATCCGGAATGGGAGGGCTTGGTACTCTGGTGATACCGAATACAAAGCCACTGCGGGCGGAGCCGGACGAACCCTGCGAGATCAGCTACGCAGACCGGAAAGGCAAGTACCAGAACCAGCAGGGAATTGTTCTGCCGAAGTTGTAAGAGCCTATGGAAACTATCACTCGTCCCACGCGCCCCCTGCGGGTAGGATTGCTGGATTTCGAGCCGATCCGCATCGCCGGACTGCGGGAAATTTTTGCTTCGCAGCCGGATTTCAAGGTTGTGGCTACGGAGTGGGCGGTGGCGTTTAAGGAAACTGCCCTGGACCTGGCGGTGGTTGTGCTTCGGGATCAGACGTTTTCGCTGGCTCTGCTGGCGAGGCTGCGGGCGCGGAATCAGGGTCTGAAGGTTCTCGTGATCGGTTCGGGCTCGGAACCGGAAAGAATCATGGACGCCCTGAGTGCCGGCGCCAAGGGGTGGCTGGAGGAAACGGTGTCTCCGCTGCAGGTGATGCAGGCGGCCTGCGCGGTGCTGGATGGATCGATCTGGGTGCCGAGACGGGTGCTGTCGACCTTCGTGGATCGAACGCTCGACGGAGCGGCGGCGCGACGGCGGCGGCATAGTCCGCGGTTTACGGAACGCGAGGAAGAAGTGCTGCAGCAGCTGGTTCTCGCGCGATCGAACCGGGAGATCGCCCAGGCGCTCAGCATTCGGGAACAAACCGTGAAGTCCTATGTGGCCCGGCTCATGCGGAAAGTCGGCGTGGGGAACAGGATCGCCTTGTCGGTGCAGGCGGCCAGCGGCGCGTGGGGCGAGAAGGATTCTTAGCGCAGGGCGGCGTTGAGTTAACAGAATATCTGTTATCAGACGTTAACGCGCCGTCCGCCGGCGCTTCCTCAAATATTCAACCCTCTCTATTGAGCTGCGCCGCCGTTCGAGGAACAGGCAGACCTTTTCGGCAAGCGTTTTGTCATCCTCGCCCGGACTGTCGGCCGCCGGGTCGCTGCCCTCGGACAGGCCGGCGATCCTGAGCTGTTTGGCGAGGACATGAATTCGCGGCTCGTCCGGATTGCACCGTACATAGACTGTGATGGTTGACATGGGACCAGCTCTCCAAAGCAGAAATTCAAACAATGCCGATCAATAAAAAAGGAACCAATTGTGAAACGGTTCTCTTGTTCTTAGCTATGCCGACGGGCTCCTGAGGTGCGGAAGTCCAGCGGTGACGTAGATGTTTGCACCTTCCCGATGCAGGCGCAAGGGTGCGTTACTCTTTTGCTCTGGGTTGGGTACTAATGTGATGAGGGCGTGGTAGCCGCGGGGATTTTGAGTAACTCAACAGGAACCGGATGTGGCAATGAAGGCCGCATCTCTACGCGGGAATGCCAAGATCGTCCTCTCCAACGAATGCTATTCTCCGGTCGCATTGCGTGTCTCGGAGCAGCAGGTGCTTCAGGATCTCGCGCTCAGCCTCACGCACTGGCATGGGAGGAATGATCGTGATTCCACCCGCCAGTTCGCTCAGGGTCAAATACGATTCTCGGCAGGTATAGAGGAAATCGAGCGGATACTCGGGCTTGCGGGCGCGGGCCTGAATAGGATCAGCGTCCAGAAAATAGCTGATATCCGGCCGCAGGACGAGCTTCATGACCAGCCGCACATAAGCCCGGATGAACCAATTGTGCGGAGTCAGGTTCACGAGCTCGTCATAGGCATAGCGGTCACAGATCACGAAATCTTCGTTGGACACGAGTGCCCTTTTCACTGTGCGGCGAAGCGCAACGGCATCAGCGAGGTAAAGGCATAACCTAACCATCGTCATGAAGTGTGATCTGACGTTTTTGTCCCGCCTGTTGATGGGTGACTCGGGGGTGCCGACGCCTTTGTCTCCTTTAAACAGCTTGTGCCCGGTGGCCTCGCGCAATCCGGTTAAGCAGGCAACGTCATCCCAAAATGTAATCACCCGAACGCGGAGACCGGCTAGCTGCAAACGAGCGCGAAGAAGATTAATCTGCGTGCTCTTTCCCGCGCCATCGATGCCGGAAAAGCTCACAAAACCGGCGCGTTTGTGTTTGGCTTCCGATCGCATTGCAGGGGCCTCCCGTGATGGATACGCAGCAACTCCTTATTTTGCCGACGGCTGGCTCGGGCTCGCACTGGAAAGGGCGATAACCGTGCCGACAGCAACGGCAGCCCCGATCAGGAGTCCAACCCTGATCATGAAAGATCGCGTGCGCTTCTGGCGTGCTGGAGCGATAGCCGCTCCCGACGGTCTGGATGCGGCAACACCGGTGCCCGGTTCATAAGGCGCGGCGGCGGTTCCCAGTGGTTGCGACGGGCCGTTTTGTTGTTGCGGAGTTGTCTGCGACGAGTTGGATTGTGGGCTTGCCGTGCTGGATTGCGGCGCTGCGGGACTGACTGCGGGATTGGGACTATCGGGCAATGGCGCAGCATCCGCCAGCTGGGCGGTTTGCGGAGGGATCTGGGCAGACGTTGCAGCTGCTTGCTGGACGGGCGGGGTTTCCTGTTGAGCCGCTACCCCGAGTGGGGCAGCCAGCAGGAACATCAGGCAAACGGCGACCTGCCGTTGAAACCATGATCGTGCAGTTTTCATGTCTTACCTCCGTGCCACCCGGCGGGTTCAACGCCGGGACCGGGCACCTTACGCGGCCTTTTCTGATTCCTGTTGCGGGCCCCACAACGGCTGTCTTTCCGTATCTTTGGGAAGTTGATGGAAGCTGTTCACCGCCTCAGCGGTGGTATCGAACTTCTCAAACAGCCGCGCTACTCCGGTGCTGACCAGAGCCACGGCTGCTGCGGGCGGGATTGCAGCGAGTCTGACATCTCCGTTGCGTTTCATCGCCTCTTCGAGACAATGCAGCAGGAGATGAATGGCGGAGCTGTTGCATTCACCGAGACCAGAGCAGTCAAGGACGAGACGTGGCCGATTTGCACTCATAACGCCGCTGATTTCGTGAAGGAAGGTGAGCTTCAGCTTCACACTGAGCTCGTCCGGGAATCTCTTTACAGCCACAGCACGCAAACCGGTTGTCATATCTTTGAATTCCCCTCCCTTTTCTACTCGCTCGTACTAATAAGCTAGCCACTGGTCTGCAATAGACGCGCAAGCTCTGCCTCGGGATCCCGCACAATGTGCCCGACGATGTTCTTTCCATAGCGAAGCAGTGTGACCAGATTGGTGTTGTACCAGCAACATCTCGTCATCGTCGGCGATAGTCCGCAGAGGAAGCGCAGCTTCTCAAATCCGTCCGGTGAGGAGGCGAGCATCGCCGCGGCCAGGCGGTGATTGCCATCAAGAACGGTAACCGGCTCCTTCTCGCTGATGCCGATCAGAACCACGGTGCCCAACGCTGCATCCTGCGGCCCCAACCGCTTGCGAATGGAGTCGATTTTCGACCGGAAGCCAGGGTGGATGAGATTCTCCTGACTGCGGAGGCGCTCGACCACAGCGGGAGCGGAGAAGTCTCCCTTTGCGAGCTTGCGCCACTGTGCTCTTGGAAAGAACCTGATCTGCGAGAACTCCGCCGGCCGCAGTTCCACCTCATACCATTCGGTATCTCTGGGCAGCTCCTTCCACAGTGCGCGATGCCGGATGAAAAAGAGGGCTTTCCTTTTCGCGTTCTCACTGGGATCATCGAGATTCGGATCGGTGACTAGGTGACCCAGGGACTCTCGATAATCGTGGAAGGCTGGACTATTGATATCGTTCCTGAGGAATTCGGCGATAACTTGGTCTTCCGATACGCGGCGCATGATCCTGATGGGACCGGCGCCCGCAGTTCCCTGCAACATACGCGACTCCGACAGCGAGCTAAGGATGAAGGGGACAGCCACAACGACGAGCAACACGATCATCACAACCAGTTGTACCCAGATAACTTCTCGTAGCGACGAATGGAATCGGCAAATGCCGGCAATAACGATGCCACTGAAAGCCAGCTGAATCCAGCTGGCATTCGCGATTTTGTAGGACATTTCGTAGGTCGTGATCACCACGCTGAGCGAATAGACGACCGTAGTTATGGCATACAGCGCCAGGAGGTAAGGGAGTCCGAATTGCCCGCTAATTGCAAAGCCACTTCCGAACATGGTTGTCCAGATCGCCGCCGGGGCAAGACGCAGGCCGAGAGCGAAAGCAGAGCCGATGACCAGGACGAGTAAGCAGGACGTCGCGATCGCCTTCAGTCCCCTTCTCTCTTCCTGGCGGGTGCCTGCCACCAGCGGAAACATGGAATTGACAACTGCGAAAGAGAAGGAAAAGATGACGCGGCCGACCATGGCTACCGCCGCGTAGAGCCCTGCGGTTGTCGGCAGGAAGAAGTGCTTGACCAGAACGATGTCACAATTGTTGATGAGGACCTGGCCGGAAAAGAAGATCAGGGCCTGGAAGGTCTCGCGAAGGGCATATTGGAATTGCAGCGGGTTGGGTACACGCGGAGCGGACCGGGGTATGGCGGCGAAATAGGCTACCGCAACCGCCGCGGCATTGGCGGCGACCACTCCGCGGACGCCGAAGCCAAGTTTGACCAGCAGGAGCGAGCCGAAGAGTCGAACGACTCCTTCGAGCACCATATTCGTGGCGAGGATGCGGAAACCACAGACCCCCTGAATGTAGCCGCGCCGACTGCCGAGGGGAACGTAAAAGGCAACACCGGCGGCCAACAAGGCCACGAGAACGGGGCTTGGCAGGTTGAGGTAGGCGGCGATCCAGCTCTGAAATACGAGCAGGAGCAGGGCGAGGGCGATCCCGCAGGCCCACGCGGCGTGGTGAAATGCGCGATAGACGGCAGCTTTGGCTTCGAGAGAGCTTTGCTGGGCGACTACCTTGGCGGAGATGATCTGGAAAGAGAGGGTTGCCGCTGAGGTCAGAATCAGAAGAGTGTAGACAGCCGTTGCGTGACCGTAGCCGGTGGGGCCCAGAAACCGCGCAACCGCCATGTTGTAGACAAAATTGGCTGCGGTGGCGAGGCCCGACCCCAGAATCAGTACGAAACTTCCCGACAAAATACGGGCATGCAGAGTTCTTGATCGGTCTGTCGGGCTAATCTCCAAAGCTACAAACTCCGTCGCGGTGGGGTTGGCGGCGAGAAATCGTGCGAATCCATCGAGGCCGTCTCCCTCTATGAGAGAGGTGTTTTGAACTGAGCATTGGATGCGGCCTTCAACCGTCCGGCTGCTCGCAGGGTCAGCGTCAAAACGCCGATGCCGGACAACCATGGCCGGTGTTGCCGCCGTCTAAGAACCATTCCCGTAATGGCTCGTATAACGACTGCATTATTTTCCCTTCTTCTGCTTGTTCACGGATGTTCTCAATCGCCAACGCAGAAGGTGACGCGGCTTCGACCGAAGCACGGCAGCAGTGCGCCGCAGCTGCTTGCAGTGTATGAACCGTGGTTCGGCCATCCTGCCCACATTTCCGTCGGATATTCGTCGCACGACCCAGCCGAGATCCGCAAGCAAATCCGCCAGGCAAAGGCCATGGGGATTTCCGGCTTTGTCGTGGACTGGTATGGGGATCGCGACCCCTTCAACGATCAGACCTACGCTCTGATGCAGACTGCCGCAGCCGAGCAGAAGTTTAAGGTCGCGATGATGTATGACGAGACCGATCAGGAAGACGGCGCGACCGACGATACGCTCTCCGACTTCAAAATGTTTCACGATACTTACCTTGCTCCGGACTCCGCAGGAAGGCAGGCGTACCTCGAATACGAGGGGCGGCCCGTCATATTCATCTTTCCCAAGGGCATGCATACGGATTGGAACCGTGTCCGGGAAGATCTGAACAAATGGAATCCGGCGCCGTTGCTCATCTACGAAAACCTGCCCGGCGGCCCCTACGTGAACGCTTTTGACGGGTTTTATGCCTGGGTGCAGCCGGGGAAAAAGGGCTGGGCGGCGGACGGGGGCAATTGGGGAGACGATTATCTCGCCGACTTCTACAGCACCATGCAAACCAAATATCCCGACAAGATTGCCGTAGGTGGCGCTTGGGCGCAGTTTAACGACAGCAAAGCCTCGTGGAGTCTCAACCGCCATATCTCAGCACGCTGCGGTAAGACGTTTACCGACACGCTGAACTTCTGGCGGCAGTACTACCCGTCAGACAATACGCTGCCCTTCCTGCTGATTGCGACGTGGAACGATTACGAGGAAGGCACCGCGATCGAGCCGGGGATACCCACCTGCCCGGCCGGATCGCAGTAGCCACGCCGACTGGTTCGACGTTTAAGCGATCCGCAGTATCCTCGCCGCTGGCTCCTCCTCGTTTGCGGACTGGTCCACCAGAGCCCCAGCCATATCCGAAGCGTAGTAGACCTTGTTGACGATTGACAGCGGTCTCTGCCGGACTTCGTCGTAGACGCGACCCAGATATTCACCCAGTACGCCGAGAGAGAGGAGGACCGCGCCTCCGACCATGAAGATTGCCGCCGCCACGCCGCAGCCCACGGCGGTCAATGCGCTGCTCGATATCAGGCCTGACAGCCCAAGTAAGGCGGCCACGCAACAGGAGAGCGCCGACAGCGCGAAACAGAGTCGCAACGGCTTGAAACTGAAGCTGGTGATCGCGTCCATCGCATACTTGATGCGGCTGACGAACGTCAGCTTGCCGTCGCCAGCGGCGCGATCCTGCCGATCGTAGTAGATAACGGTGTTGCTATAACCGACCCACGCGCGCAGGCCAGGCAGGTAGCGGTTGTTTTCGCGCATGGCGTTGATCGCGTCGACGGCCTGCCGGTCCATGAGACCGAAAATTCCGGCGTTCAGAGGTATGGGAAAATCGGATAGGGCGCCCAGCACGCGATAAAAGATCGGGAACAGCTTGGCGAGAACCTTGCGGCGTTCCTGCCGGCTCCGCCTGACGGCCACTACGACCTGAGATCCCTGGTGCCATGCTTCGACTAACTGCGGCAAAACTTCCGGGGGATCCTGGAAGTCACCATCCATCATGACAACAGCATCGCCGCGGGCTGTCTGCAGGCCCGCCGAGATCGCGCCCATGTGCCCCCAGTTGCGCGACAGATCGACCACAACGACGTGGTAGTCGGCGGACTGCAGTCCGCGGAGTATATCCAGTGAGGAGTCCCTCGAACCGTCATTGACGTAGACCACCTCCCAGTCCTCGCCGATGTCTCTTAAGGCATAGGCAACGGCTTCGTGGAAGAGGAGAATGTTCTCTTCCTCGTTGAAGATTGGTACGACGACCGAGATCATTGACTTCCTCCTTGGGATTTTTCCAAAGGCTAGTACTCTCTTTCGCGACTGGCCTGGATTTTGTCTGCATGTCGGTCGTACGGTCTTCGATTGCATGGCAGCTACATCAATTTGAATCAGCTTGCAGAACGCGCACTCGCCAGCGAACCTCTGCGGGTGTCAACACGGCAACGTAGCGTGCGCGAACCAGTTGTGTGGTTTGAACCTTATTGTGGTCAAGGAGTTGCACGTCATATGCAATGTTGTCTTCTAACTCAACAGAAAGTCCTTCCGGAGAGTAGAAAATAATCCGGATGTCGTGGGAGCGTTCCTGATAACGCGTGCGAATGCCCAGTTTTTGTTGCTCTTCAATCGTTTCCGCGAATTTATCCTTCGCTGTGCCGACAAAGTCCTGATTGAGCAAATCTGTGCGGTTTTGCTCAAGTGCGGCGCTTAAACTCTGCCAGGCCTCGAGATAATCGCGCACCACTGCGGTTGCCGTCTCTTTTGCCAGCGGCCTCGGCCCCTGCAAGGTGGTGGGCTCTATTTGTACCGATGCCTGATCCGCACCAAAGGCGCCGGATGCCGCAAACGCGGCCAACAAAATTACAAGCGGCCGGATCATTGGTTTGCCCACCGAATCTCGTTCCCCATCACCACGCCGGTCGCTACAGAGATTCTTGCGCCGTTGTAAGCGGGTACTTCCGCCTGAGCGATTCCGTGTTTCAGAGGCACGTCCACCGTAGTTTGCCCGCCGTTCCAGGATTCTGTAAACGTAACGATGGTACCGTCGGTTACGGCGTTCCCACTGCAGTCGCGCAGCGGATCGGTTTCGAGTTGAATCTGTTCGCCTACTTTTTTGGCGCTCATCTTCAGCCCGCAGGGATCGCCGGGAACCTGCTGGATGACGCGGGTAGCAGAAACATCGCCGGCTTGAGCGACGAACTTTGCGTTCCCGTCTTTCGATCCGGAGTTCATATCGGTCCACGCTGCCCCCTGGCGGCTGACCACAGTTCGCGACTGTGTCGCTTCAGAGGGAATCGAAAGCTGAAAGGACACCGGGGTCGGCGCGGTTATCAGATTCTGAAAGGCGTCAAAGATGTACACAGCGCCGCTGATCCCGCTCTGCAGTCCCACGGGGAGACGAGAGGGTTTCGCCAGAAAGCTGAGCGTCGCCGGCTGACTGCCCGGAACTACGTCGAACTCGCCGGTTTCTGTCGAGGAGCCACTGGTCAGCACCGCGAGGTAGTGACCGGCACAATCGAGGTCTCCAGCAGCGATGGTGATGGGCTGACCAGGTTGAACGTCGCGCTTCAGCACCTGGCCGGGTCCAACGATATACAGAACTCCCTGGGCGCTGCTTGTGCTCTGAATCGAAAACGCGCTGCCGGCCACGATACTTTTGGGCAGGTCAAGATTTCCGCTTTGTGCCAGAGCTGGCAGGGCGCCGGCGGAGACCGTGACGCCGATCAGGAATGTGAAGGCGTGTTTCATTGGAAGCCGCCAGGACTGTAGGTCGCGACTACAGCGCGTTCGGTGCTGATTTTCCTGGCAAGGTCTTCGGGAACGGGGATGGCGAAAGAGACGGGCGTCTGCGGCAATAGCGCACGGTCGATGTATTGATCCGCCACCCAGACCAGCTGACCTGATTGGTCATAGAAGGTGCCAAGGACGTGGGCGATGCTTACGTTCTGCCCGCTCTGGTTCACGAGACTCCCGCTGAACCAGGCGTCCGGCGCAGGGCTCAGTTTCTGATTCTGAATCTCGATCACGGGGTCGGCGGAGGCAGCGACGAGGCTCGAGGTGGGGTCCATGTGGATGCTGTCGACGTCGGAGAGTGAGACGTTGGGGAACGTGATGAGAAAGGGCGTGACCTGCTTCGGCAGGAGCAGATGAGAAATCTTGTCGAAGCTATCTTCGGTGGCGATCGGCGATCCGTTCTTGCCGAGCAGGGTAGCCTTCACCGAGACATACGCCGGCACCACATCTTCGTTCAGGAGTTCACCGAGGACGACTACGCCGGCGGCGCGCTCGACCGGGTGCATGTCGATGATGCGGACGTGCGGCGCTTCCACGTCCTGTGCACCCCAGTCATCTTCCGGGCCGCGATAGATCACATCCCAGCGCAGGTAAGTTACTGGGATCACCTGCGGCGGGACGTGCTGCTCTTTCACGATGGGCCATACGGGCGCCCAATGATCCCCGTTTTTGACAACCTGCAGGGTGCGCGTGTCGAGGAAAGTGCCAACCACGGTTGACCAGTGCAGTCGCAGTTCCACCTGCGCCTCATTGTCGGAAGCATGCAGTGGCCGCACCTCGAAGTTGTCCAGGCTCGCGTACGTGCGCAGACCGGGATAACTACCCGTCATGTCACGGACAAAGTCCTGCTCGGTGAATTCGCCTTTATTCGCGAGGGTGGAATAGGCCTCCTGCCACGCGTGATGACCGAGGTCATTGGCAAAGTTGTTCACCGCTCCTTCCGGTGTCGATGAGGAACTGATGAAGCCGCCGGTGCCACCCGCCCAAGCCGCCGCCGCGGGAACGGGCCAAAGAGTGCCGATCACAACCAGCCCCACGGTCGCGAGGCACAGAAAAACTGCGAGGAGACGTCCACCTGTCACGAGAACATCCTTCCTGGGACGAGATCTTTATCCATGACAGCAGGCTCAACGTCGGCAGCTCTGCGCCGCTGCCTTTCCGGAAGAGCCAGGACGACAAAAATTGCCAGAAGGCTGCTGCCAAAGGGCAAGGTTCCCCACATCAGTCCCTGCCAGTGCGGAGGAATTTGCGGCGCGTTCACCGGCGCGGCGGGAGGCACACCGTCCTTGCTCCACACAATGATGGTGCGGTCTTCCAGATCGTCGACGCGACGCCAGCCGCCGAAGGTAAGCAGCGGCTCGTAGTAGGGATCCCGGACAAAGACCCACTTCAGACCGTAGCGATCGGCATGATCGAGAATTGCGCGGAGCGCGTCGAGGCCTTCCTTGTTGAAATACTTTGAACTGGTGAGCGCGGCTCCGCCGTGGGCGGTCAGCTCCGGCAGCATGCGTCCGGAATTCCACTCGCCATCGACACTGCTGGCGTCGGTGAGAACCGACAGGCGGGATATCTTGTTGCCAAAGCCGAGGGTCACGTAGCGGTAGTTATCGTGACCATCGCGATTGAGCCATGCTGCAACCGAATCGACCTTGAAATCTGCGGCATCGGCGGGTCGAAAGGTTGACCAGGCCACGGCCATGGCACAGGTAAAGGTCGCGGCAATGGTCAGAACAGCGACAGCACGCCCCCGATAGCGATCGATCAGTTCGGCAGCAAGAAGCCCGACAAAGGGCAGCGCCAGCAATGTAGCCCAGTAGCTGAAACGCTCCATGGTCAGGACGTCAAAGGCGCGGCCCAGCAACAGATGACCCACAGGGGTGGTTCCGCCGAGCCCGACCAGGAATGCAACCCAGAAGCCGAGCAGCAAAGGGCGAAGACGGGTGACAGCGGATCCACGCACGAAAATGAAAGGCAGTGCCAGAATCAGCGCCCCGTAGGGGATAACGAAGTAATTGAGACCCCACTGTGGGCTCAGAATGTAGTTTGCGCGGCTGGCATGCGGGATGGGAGTCTGCGTAACGGGATAGTGAATCAGCGCGATCCAGAAGGGCAGCAGCACGACAGCGACGGCGGCAGCGACCACTACGGTCATGACGACAGTGCGAATGAGGAACGCTGGAGTCGAAACCCGCTCGCCGTCCTGGCGATCGATCAGGACAAGCGCCAGCACCGGAATGGCGAAGAACATGGAGCCGAAGAGCAGCGTGGCGTGGTGGGCGGCTGCGGCGGCGGTAAAGAGAGCAGCACCTTTGACGAAGGAACGCCACTTCCCTTCCCGAACCCACTCAAACAGATACGGCAGCGCGTTGAGGTAAAGCGGCGCGGCGGTCGTAGTCGACAGCTGCCCGGCGGAGTACACCAAAAAGCTTTCCGAGCCGAGAAACACGGCAGCCAGCGCGGCCAGGGACGCGGCGCGTGGGGTCACCCACAGCAGCGCAAAGCGATAAACGCCGACCACCAGGAGCAGGATGGCGACCAGCTGGACCGTCATATACGCCAGGTCGAGGCCGGTAATTCTGGATACGAGTGCGATCCACTGTTGAGGCAACGGCGGATACGTGGTCTGTGAAAAACCCGCATACCACTTTGGGTTCCAGGGATCGAACCAGTGGTGGAGATAATGCGAGGCGAAAAAAATGTGGAAATTTGTGTCGTACGACTTCAGCGGCAGTTCCATCAACAGGAGCGGCAGATGAACGGCTAACGCTGCCATGAGGATGAGACTCAAGGGGATGGGCCGAGTTGATGGTGCGACCGCTTCGAGCTTCTGCAAAGATATGCCTCGCGAAAGACCATTGGATTCGAAAATCGACGCCCCCGGTTGCCTGGTAAACAGAGTGGTAGCCTTCGTAAAAGCCAACGCTGAAGACGCGCGCAGCATCCAATGGACCATTCTGTGCATTTCCCCGGTGATACCTTGATTGCTCGACTTGGCTGCCTCAGATTTGCAGGCGTTCTTCTGACCATGATCTCTTTTGCACTCTGCGGTCTGGCGCAGACGTACAAAGTGGGCTCGGACGGGTCGACGAAAACACCGAGCACGCCGAATCAACCGCAATCCCAATCACAATCCCAGGATCAATCGCTGGGCTGGGGATCGAATATTCAAACTGCTCGACTCGCCGGAGCTGCGGAAGCGGCGATCAAGCGTGGGGATCATGAGCAGGCGGTGGCCTTCGCGCAGCGCGCTGCGCAGGCGGCTCCTAATGATCCGCATCTGTGGTTTCTGCTCGGTTATGCCGCGCGGCTCGACTCGAAGCCTGGGCTGGCCGCCGACGCTTACAATCACGGGCTTCGCCTGAATCCGGCCTCGCTTGAGGGTCAGTCCGGTCTTGCGCAGACGTACGCTGTGATGGGCCGTACCAAAGAGGCGCAGGATCTGCTGACGAAAGTCCTGGCCGCCGATCCGAAGCAGAGCGACGACGCTGTGCTCCTTGGCGACCTGCAAATGAGGTCGGGTGATTACCAGGGCGCACTGGAAACGCTGGGCACCGCGGAACGATTTCACCCCGGCGCTCGCGCGGAGTTGCTGCTGGCGATTTCGTACGAGCATACGAAGCAACTGGACATGGCCCGGCGCTATCTCGATATGGCCAAGGCCCGTACCCCGAATAATCCTGATGTGCAGCGATCGCTGGGTGGCTACTACCGGGAGACGGGCAACTACGGCGACGCTATCGCCGCTCTGAAATCGATTCGCTCGCCGCGGCCCGATGTTGTCGCTGAGCTTGCTTATACCTACCAACTCGATGGCAAGCAGGAAGTGGCTGCGAAACTCTACGTGCAAGTCGCGAATGCTCTACCGAAGGACCTGACTCTGCAGCTCTCGGCCGCACAGGCTGAAGTTGCGGTCGGTTCCATGGAGCATGCCAACACATTTCTGGAGCGCGCGGCGTCGATCGATCCAAATCACTATCGGCTGCATGCCATCCGCGGAGAGATTGCGCGCATCGAGGAGCGGGACGCGGACGCCGTCCAGGAATTCAATGCGGCTCTGGCGCACCTGCCATCGGAACCCGCCGACGGTCCGCTCTACCCCATCCAGCTGCATATGGATCTGATGGAGCTTTATCAGAACCTTCGACAAACCGACGCCGCACAAAAGCAGCTGGCCACTGCGGAGTCGGCCATCAACGCGCTCGACGAGCACGGGTCTGACAGAGCCCCGTTTCTGCGCCTGCGAGCGCTGATCCGGATGAACGCCGGCGACCTTACCGGGGCTCGCAGCGACATGACTGAGGCGCTGGCGATCAACTCAACCGATCCCAACAGCCTGCAGCTGGACGGCGATCTGCTGATGAAGCTCGGGCATACGGAAGAAGCCATCGCGGTTTACAAGCAGATTCTTACAGTCGACCCGAACAGCCGCTTCGCGCTCACTTCCCTGGGTTACGCATCCCGCGCGGCGGGGCGTGATCAGGAGGCGGAGAAGTATTTTCAGCGGCTGGCACAAGACTATCCAACGCTCTACATTCCCTGGCTCGCGCTGGGAGACATGTATACCTCGCGCCGCGACTTCCCCCGAGCCGAGAGCGCCTACAGCAAGGCGTATGCGCTCGCTCCAGGGAATGCTCTCATTGTTGCCGGCGGCTTGAACGCCGACATTGAAGCCCACAAGCTCGATGACGCCGGCGTGTGGTTCCATCGCGTCACGAATGACATGCAGGGCGAACCTCAGGTGCTTCGCGAAAAGGAAAGGTATCTGAGTTTTCACGGTGACTATCGGCAATCGGCCGACGTCGCGGCGCAAGCCATTCGCGTTTTGCCTGCCGACAGAGACGTGGTGGTCTACCTTGGCTACGATTTTCTTCATCTCAATCAATACGACGACCTGCTGAGCCTGACCTCGAAATACGATCAGATTCTGCCGAAAGAACCGGACATTCCTCTGCTGGCGGGTTACGTGCACAAACACAATGGCCAGCTGCAGGATGCCCGCGCAGACTTCAGCGAGGCGTTGCAGCGGGATCCCGAAGTAGTGACCGCATACGTGAATCGTGGCTACGTGCTCCACGACCTGCACCAGCCGCGCGAGGCCGCGGCTGATTTTGAAGCGGCTCTGAAGCGAGAACCGAAGAATGGTGAAGCGCATCTCGGCCTGGCCTACACCGCGCTGGATCTGCATAAACCGCAGCTGGCGCTCCGCCAGGTGCAGCTTGCCGAAGCGGGTCTTGGCGACTCGCAACCGATCCATCTGATTCGAGCGACAGCGTATGGTCAGGCGGGGTCGCTCGGCAAAGCGGCCAGAGAATATCGCGCAGCGCTCAAATTCACGCCGAACGATGGATCGCTCCATCTGGCTTTAGCGGGCACTTTGTATGCGGAGCGGCGCTATCACGACGCCATCGACGAACTGGATATTGCACAGAAGCTTCTGCCCGGCGATGACCTCGTTTACGCATGGCTGGCGCGGTCCTGGTCGCAGCTCCAGAACACGCAGGAGACTCTGCGCTACGTGCAACTGGCGGAGCAGCATGCAATGCTCAAGCCGGCTGCTGCGACCGAGCCGCGCTCCGACGCACCCGATGTATTCGTTTTCACCGGCGAGGCTTTGAGCCACCTTGGCGATCAGAACGCTGCCATGGAGCGTTTTCGCAGGGCGCTGACGATGCCCGCCAGCGACCGTGTGACAGTACGTCTGGCCATCGCCCAACTGATGGCCACGGAGAATCATTCGGAGGATGCGAGCCGCCAGATCGCCTTAGGGCTGATGGAAGCCGAGGCAGGAGATACGCTTCCGCCGACGGGGGAGCAGATGATCGAGGCCTCGGATCTGTTTCGGCAAATGCATGATTACCAATTATCGGTAACCTACCTCCAACGTGCCGGGGCTGCAGGCGCATCCGATACTGCTGTGCGCGTCGGATTGGCCAACACGTACCTTGCGCAGGGCGACACAGCCCGGGCCCAGGGGGAGCTTGCGGCCATCAACAGCTCGCCAGGGGATGAACCGGATTATCAGTACTTGCTCGCCAAGGCCAACGTCTATCGCCAGGAACATCAAAGCACCCAGGCGCTTACAGCCTTCGCGCAGGCCTCCGATGCCGCTGGCGAAGATCAGACCGCTGAACAGAACCTGCTGCAGGCGGCGGGCGACGAGGGTTACAGAGTCAATTCCCGGCTGAGCGCGCTGGCGGACGTATCGGTAGATCCAATTTTCGAAGATACAACCGTCTATGTGCTCGACTCCAAACTGGATGCGGCTTTTCCGGTGCCGATTTCCGATACGTCTCTGCTGCCTCCGCCACGTTCTTCTTTCGAAACGCAGGGGACTGGCGCTTTCCATCTTCACCTGAATTATGTTCCTGCTGTGAGCGGTTTCTTCGAGGTCCGGAATGCGCGCGGTGTTATCTCCGTGCCAGCCACAAATTCTGTTGTAAGTCGCGATACGACGGACTACTCGTTCAATTTCGGCGTGAACCCCACAATTCATCTGGGAACCAATGTCATTACCTTCAATAGCGGCGCTCAGGCTACGGTACGCCGCGACTCCGAGTCACCTGTCGAACTGGATCAGAACCTGTTTCGCGTTTTCACCTACGTGTCGACCAGTTCATTTTTCAATGCGCTTTCGATGGACGGTTATATTCTGCGCGAAACCGGACCTTTCACTGAAAGCAATCTCCATTCGGACGCATTCGCCGCCGCAGTCGATTTTCGAGTTGGAGCCCCATGGGGGAGGACGGCTCTTGTTACTGGATGGGGAAGAAACGATCAGACCTTCACTCCGGTGAGCATCGAGGATTACTACACATCTTCCTATATAGGACTGGATCGCCGCTTCGGTGACCGGTTCGACGTCAAGGGTCTCGCCGAAGATCTGCGCGCTTGGCGGACGGTTGGAACTCGCTCGGGAATCGCGCAGGCTCTGCGACCGGCCGGAAGCGTGAAGTTCATTCCGGCTCGTAAGTGGAGCGTGCAGGCGTCGGGCTCCTACTCCAACAACCGCGGTTTTCACGTCTACGACGCGGTCCAGAGCAGTTTTTCGGTTTCATATGGGATGCCTTTCCACCGGGAGTTCAGGGACGAGACGGGGGATGTAGTCCTGCAGTACCCCATTCGTTTTTCGGCGGGCGTGCAACAGGAGACTTTCTTCAATTTCACAGGTGGCCAGAACGAACAGTTCAGACCGTACGTGAGCATCACCTTGTTCTAAAGGGGAATTAATGAAGATTTGTCTTGTTGCGACCTTTCCTCCCAGCGGACGCCAGCTGAACGAGTATGCGTTCCATATTGCGCGGGAGTTACAACGGCATCCCGATATTGAGTTAACCATTCTGGCCGATGAGCTCACTGACTATGATTTCGCTACAGACCAGAATGGTCACTCTCTGAATGGTCACAAACAGGCAGAGCTGCCGGGCTTCAACGTGGTTCGTTGCTGGACTTTCGGCCGCCTCGCCACCCCCGTGCGTCTCGTGAACGCCATCCGGCAAATCAAGCCTGACGTAGTGTGGTTCAATCTTGTCTTCTCCAGCTTTGCGACTCCGGAGAACCCAGTAGCCGCATTCGCCGGATTGTCCGCACCGGCTCTTACTCGAGCTTGCGGATTTTTTACGCATATCACACTGCATCACGTTCTCGAGCACGTGGATTTTGTTGCGGCTGGAGTCCGCTGGGAACGGCTTTACCGCATGGGCACGGACATAGCAACCCGAGCTCTGCTGAAGGCTAATTCCCTATCGGTACTGCTTCCTGGTTATCAACGCACTTTGGCTTCGAAATATGCCGCGGAAAACGTACTGCTTGGTACGCATGGCACATTTGCATCCCGGCCGAGTGCTCCCGACTTTACGAAGCGCGGCAACCCTGACCTTCGTATTCTGGCGATCGGACATTGGGGAACCTACAAACGTCTGGAGACGTTGATGGAGGCGTTCCCCCTTGTCCTGGAGAAGGTACCGAACGCACAGTTAGTCGTTGCGGGAGCGAACCATCACACCAAGGCCGGCTATTGGGAGTCGATCCGCGCAGCGCAGCCTGCGCACCTACCGATCGACTTTCGCGGATACGTGCCCGAGGAAGACATTCCTGACCTGTATCAAACCACGTCGGTGCTGGTAATGCCCTACGATTCGGCGACCGGATCGAGCGGCCCGGCCCATCAGGCGTGCGAGTATGGGGTGCCCATCGTCTCCGCCGATGTCGCAGACCTGCGTGAGATGGCGGTGGATGAAGACATGGCCGTCAGCTTCTACGAAATCGGCAATGCGGCCGATCTTGCGGCACAATTGATCACAATCCTGCAGTCTTCTGAGTTGCAGCGGCGCATGGCGGAGCATAACTACACCGCCGGCGTGCGCATGACAATGAGCTGTGTTGTCCGTAACTATCTTCGCTGGTTCGAACTGCAACGCTGCAAAAAGGCCATCTGTAATGGACAATGGGTTGCGTCCCGCAAACCGGGCTGGTTAAGCGCTTCGACTTCGCCAGAAACTCCCACCGACCCTAACTGGCCGTCGCCGCCAGGCCTTCTCGATGGGGCTGGAGATCGCGGGGATCTCCAGCGCGCGCTCGAATCAACGGGAGATACAGAGTTCACCGCCAGCGTCGCAAATTCGCCAGTGTGGAAGCCACCGAGTACATCCAGGGACAGGTCTGATGTCGACCAATACGCGTCGGGCCCAACTTTCGAACCTGAGTGCTGAGCCAGGCCGCCGAATCGCAAGTTACGTATCGAGTCGTATCGCGCTGACCCGATAGCGGGTGCCAAAGAGTCTGCTACCAGATGCCCTTGTCGCTGCCCGTGACCTTTTGCCCGACGAGCGCTGCCGTGGCCAGCCATGGCAACAGGCCAAGGCGCGCGCTGCTCTGCAACTCGCGTCTGCGCAAAAGGCCGGTTAGCTGCGAACCATAGAGGCTTGCGGATTGGGGCAGAATCGGAATGCGCAGGAATTCACGAGCATAGTAGACCTGCTCGCCGCCGAACCGAGCGGCCACTCTGACTCCTGCCGGCAAATCAAGACCCGACCCGCGACATTGCTGCACGTAATCGGAGACGATGACGAGATAAGTTGCGACGCCCTCCCAGATGCCAGCCTCCTGTGCCGCACGCCGGAGGTCGTCATAGTCCACGGCGCCACTTTCAACAAGACCGGCACTGTCGACGATGTCACAGAGGCGGAAATAGAAGTGGCGATACATGCGCTGCAGCGTAGAGATCATCAGACGATGGGATACGGACGGCACGCGAAAGCGGCGGCCTTCGATCTCAGCCCGGCGTGCACGCTGCGCCAGTGAGCCGGCGAGGACGACTTGTTCTCCCGTTTGTCCCAAGCGGCCTACGTGGATTTCAACCGCTTCAGGAAGCCCGGGGATAACGAAGTTCCATTTGCATGCCAGCCGATCCCCCCAGCTGCGTGGAGCCATTTGCGCACGGAACCGCCTCTTCATGAGATCGGTAACTTTGGCCGATTCGGCGTTTGTGTACAGATCGAGGTCGCTGCCCAGATCGGGCCAGTGATCGAGCGACTTGATCACCGTCGCGTCGCTTCCCTCCTCTTCGAACGCAGCACATATGGAATGCAGGAACGGCAGCGCATTTTGAATGCGGGCCTGTTCCGCGGCGAGCGCGGCAGCCGCCCATTCCGCACGCATCCCATCCAGCGCGTTGCGCGCGATGGCGAGAAAGCGCTCCATCCCACGCACAACGACATGGTTGGAACTTGCCAGGGCAACTAACCCGTCGAAGTCGGCCCGGCTGAGATTCAGGAGTTGAGAATCGAGAAGGTTGATATTCCGGGGTGCGGCTGTTCGGCTCGAATCCGGCGATAGCAACAAGTGAGAAAGCAGAATCATCGACTGCTTCGATGGGAAGACAGAGGAGTTAGTCATACTGGCAGAAATCCCCGAGGTCAAATGTCACTGTTGCGGCTGTGGCGCCGGCGGTGTCGAATATGGTGTTGCATTGCCAGGCGAATGCGGCTGAGCAGGCACAGGCTTCGAGGTCGCTACAGGCGTGCCGTCGCGATGCAAGAGCTCGATCGGACCCGTCTGCCGGTGGCGAGCTTCGCGTTCCTGATCGAGCTTGCTTTCGGTTTCCTCGTCGTTCCTTGAGGCAACAACGACAAGCGCGTTCCCCTCGGCTGCGTGCTGGGTGGCGAGCCCGACTGGCGTGTGGGCATCGTTGGCCTGCTGCGCTTTTGCGTAGAAGAATTCCGCGGTTTCAATATCGCCATCGTGCTCGGCAACGTAACCAGCATTGTTCAGAGAAAAGGCGCTGTAGGGGTTGAGCGAATAGGCCTGGAGGAAATCCTGGCGCGCTGTGCTCCAGTCGTTGCGATTGATCGCCGCAACGCCACGCGAGGCCAGCAGCGCTGCGCGCGCGTCTTTGTTGTTGAGGTCCTGAATGCGCTGTTCGAGCCGCTGCGCATTGGCTGCCGCCATCTGGCTAACCGGCCGGCCACGCCACGCGCCGGTCAGAGTCACGACAGCGGGTTCGGTGGAGCGCGATGCCGCAGCCGCGTCGTAATCCCGTAACGCCTGGTCGTAGTCTCCAACTGCTTCCTCAGCTACGCCGAGGTTATTGAGCGTGAAGCTGTTTTGCGGATCGATCTTCAGGGCTGTTTGAAGCAGGGTGACAGCCTCGGCGCCCCGATTTTGGGATAGCAAGCTCATCGCGTCGAAATTCATGCGGTTCACCCGCATCGGTGCATCCTGGAGATTATTCAGGGCGTAGCTCATCCGCTTTCCCTGCAGATCTTTCTCGTTGCTTTCTTCGATGAAGGCGTCGGTACCCTGCTCCGAAGCCAGCTTGTAGAAGCTCTGAGCCCGGTCGAGCTGGCCCTGCAGTTCGGCGATGTAGCCAAGATTGTTGAGCGTAAAGGGGTCGGATGGATCGTAGAGATAAGCCTTGTAAAAAATGGCTTCAGCCTTCTCATACTGTTGCCGGCGGACGGCGTCGACGCCGCCGCGATTGAGCCGCTGGACGGGTGTGAGCTCGCTGCGTTTCGGAATGGTGATTTTGAGATTCTGGGCTTCGCAGTGCAGCACTCCAAAGCAAAAAGTGAGTGCCACGGGAACGAACCATATGAACCGTTTAGAGATCATGTGCGTTCTTCCAACCTGCACACCAGGCACTGTTTGCTCCCCCATTTGCGACATATGAGTGGGATGCGAATGCGCAAAATGTGTTGCCGAATGGGCGCACAAAAACGCGCTTCAAGGGCCCACTGGGCCAACCGCGACTCGCCGCGACTCATCCAACCATCGCTGAATCTTCCGGCAGTGGGGATGAACTGGATGCGGCGCTATCTTACACCGGCACTACTCACCATTCTGACGTTGAGTCCGCGGCTGTTCGCGCTCTCCGATCCTGAGCACGGGTCCGGTACGACCCCTGCGGCGACAGGAGCCGTTTCTGCAGTCGCTGCCGCCGATCCTGACATGGCGGCGGATACAGTACCTGGTTTTTTGCCTCCTTTGCCTTCGGCGCCCCGCGGAAAAAGCACCGTGATTGGGGGTGTGATTCGCGATGTTGACCCCGTCCGCGACCAGATGACGCTGAAGGTCTACGGCGGCGGTCGCCCGATGAAGATTCTTTTTGATGAGCGCACCCAGTTCTATCGCGACGGACTGAAGAAGCCGCTCAGCGATCTGCACCCTGAGGAGCATGCGTCGGTCGAGACCATCCTGGATGGAGACAATGTGTTTGCCGTCAGCGTGCACATGCTGTCGCACACCGCTCAGGGCGAATGCCAGGGACAGGTGCTGGCTTTCGATCCTCGCAACGGAACATTGACGGTGCGTAACACACTCTCAGGAGAGCCGATCCAGCTCCGCGTGGAGCCGCAGACGACCATCGCCCGGATGGGCCAACCAGCGTTCGCTTCGGCGCAAACGGGCACCTCCGACCTGATGCGGGGCGCTTTGATTTCGGTCAAATTCGAGTCGAACAATGGAGGGGGCGTGGCCGATGAGATTTCGATTCTTGCCACGCCAGGATCGGGGTTCTACTTCAGCGGCGACGTAACCTTCCTCGATCTGCACGCGGGCCTGATTGCGCTGACCGATCCTCGCGACCAGAGGAGCTACACGATCGCCTTCGATCCTTCTCGCTTCCCGGCCAGCCGCGAACTCCACGAAGGCTCACATGTGAGTGTGAACGCAAGCTTCGATGGCAGTCGCTACGTCGCGAGCAAGCTGAACGTCTACTAGTGGCTTGTCGCAGAGACTTCGTAACCGATTGGATTTTCGCCAACCCACGTCTCAACAGCGAGACGTGGGGCCGCCATTTTCATGGCGGTGCTAACGAAATCCTCGCGACAGGCCACTAGAAGGTGCTGTAGCTGGACCCCGGGTTTCCGCATTCGGCGTTCAACGACTTGCCCAGAAACAGCGACGCCGCCCGAAGGCGGCGTCTGATACTGCTCGTTATCCGATCGAATCTAAAGTGTGGATTCGATCTCGAAGCCCCACGCTTCCAGCAGCGATTCGGGAATGTACTTCGAGTTCCGGTTGCGGCGAGCCCACTCGCGCAGGCGAGTGGAGCGAACATACTGATCCGGGGTGAGCTTAAACTCCTTGACCACCTGCTCAAAGGAAGTCACGGTGGGCACGACCGGGCCGATAGGCTCCGGCTTGCCCCAGTTGGGATTGCCACGACGCTTTGCCATGTATTATTTACCCTCTACCGTTGATGAGTGACGTTACTAAAATCCGGGGGGACAGCAGACCTCACCGCGAAGTCACAAAACTTTACTATTATAGGTATTTTTTCTATGGAAATCAAGAGGAAAATGGCGGCCTGCGCTTACCTTTTTTGGAACTAACCACTTCCCTTATCAATTAGATGTCAAACCGGCACGAAACGGTTCCCACCCGGAAGCGAATGGGTGTGCTGGTTCTCCAGGGATGGAAAGCCGGTCAGCGCCGTACACTGGCCATCGAATAAAACTGACCGGAGGATCGGGATTTGCCGACAAGATTTGAGCGTTTGCGACCGTTTGTCGCCCTCACAAGCCGCGTTATCCTGGGCGCCATCATGCTCGCTCATGGCTGGAGCAAGGTCATTCCGCGCGGCTCGCTCTACAACTTCGCGCACATGGTCGCTCACCTGGGACTTCCCTACTGGCTGGGCTACGTCGCCGCCTTTACAGAGTTCTTCGGCGGCATTGCGCTTATCCTGGGTTTGCTCACGCCCATTGCCGCTCTCGGCGTTGCCATCGAGATGGCCGTCGCCATCGTGAAAGTCAACCTTCGGCGTGGCCTCACGGGCACTCAGGGATATGAACTTCCGCTGAGTCTGTTCGCTCTGGCGTTGCTGATTCTGGCAGACGGTCCGGGGTACCTTGCGGTGGATCGAGTGCTGTTTCGGGGAAAATAATGGCGGCTCTCACGCCGGCAAGCTGTCCAGGAACTCCGCGGCGGCGACCACCGTCCCGCGACGGGGGAAGAACCTCTCGAGCAACGCCGCGTGCACCTCTTCGTCCTGGTCGGCGCAACAGTCTCTGAGCACGATGATGCGATAGTCGCTGTCGGCGGCGGTGAGCAGCGTTGAAAGAACCACACCGCTGGTCGCGATTCCAAAGAGGACCAGCGTTTCGATCTCTTTGGCGCGCAGAATCAAGTCGAGAGCGGTTCCCGTAAAGGCGCTCACGCGATGTTTGGTAATGACGATGTCCTCGCCAACCGGCGCGACGGCTGGATGGATCTGGCCCGCCTCCCCCTGAAAGAGGCGCTGGCGCTCGACGGAATTCCGGATCGAGGCGAAAAGCCGGTTGCGCGTACCGATCTCCGGAAATCCGGGGCGGAAGCCCACCTGCACGTGGATGATTGTCATGCCGCAATCGCGGGCTCGCCGCAGCACCTGCGCCGCTCGCTGGGTGAAACCCTCCTGGTCTCCCGCGTAGAGTGCAAGAATGCCGGCCTGCATATCCATACTGAGTACTGCGGTACGGGCCGGGTCCAGAGAAACATCGACGGCCATTTTGCTTCTCCCCTTTTCCGCTTATTTGTCGAGTGAGAACTGGTATTCAACGATCGTCTTCAACTGATCGTAGGATACGGCGAGCATTGGTAACGAGCGCCCATCGATGAAGAGCGTCGGCGTCTCATTGATCTTCAGCTCCTGACCCAAATGCATCGAGGCATCGACAGCAATCTTGCCCGCCGGCGAATTGGCACAGGCGGCGATCTTGTCCGGATCGGCACCGGCCGCGTTTGCTGCATTTCTCAGGGCCTGATCGGCACCCTGGCCTGCCAGGTCGTTCTGCGCGGCAAAGACTGTGCTCGCATACTTGAAGAAGGCTTCGCTGTTGCCCTGCTGCGCCACGCATGCTCCCCAAACCGCAGCTTTGTAGGCCTCGGGATGGATATTCACCAGGGGAAAGTTCTCAAAGACAAACCGCGCCTGGGGGAAATCCTGAACCAGCTTCTCCGCGATCGCCTGGGCGTCCTTGCAGTGGGGGCACTGGAAATCGGCGAACTCGACGAGCTCGAACTGCTTGCCGGCCGCGCCGCGCGAAGGGCCATCGGCCCGCTGTTGCAGGAGCCGGTAGTTGTTCTCAAACGGATGCGCTCCGAAGTCGAGAACGGAGTCCTGCGTGATGAGGTGCTTCCCGTCGGGTGTGACGAAGAACGCGAGGGTGGCGGCCTGCTGGGCACTCTGCTTCTCGGCCACCAGGATTGTGACTTTGCTTACGCCGGGAGCTGTGGTCTTTTGAATGCCGTACAGCTCCCATACTCGATTGGGGTCGTAGCCCCACGACGTTTTCAGGAAGGACTCGACATCAGCCTTCGTGGGCGAAGCGGCATCGAAATTGGCCACGTTCACCGGGGGGAATTGCGGCTCAGCAGGCGCGGCGGGAGTCGACGGCATCTGCTGGGGTGCGGGCGCGGAGGGTGGCTCCGACTGAGCCCAGCACAGAGGTACGGCAAAGACGAGCGCAACGAGCGCGCAGGAGAAGGAACGATAATACATACAGTCCTTTCAGCGTTAGTCTTAAACTTGTACTTTAGCTGCTATGGGAAAGCGCCGCCCCATCCCGAAGGCCTTGGACGTCACTTTGAGCACGGGCGCGGCTTGCTGCCGTTTGTATTCGCTGCGCTCTACCATTTTGACTACGGTTCGCACCATTTCGAGATCGAGCCCGTGCTCGGCGGCAATGGTCTCCGGCGTCGCGTAATGTTCAACATAAGCTTCAAGGATTGGGTCCAGCACTTCGTAGGGTGGCAGCGAGTCCGTATCTTTTTGTCCAGGGCGCAGCTCCGCCGAGGGCGGCTTCTCGATGATCGCACCGGGGATCACTTCCCTCTCGGCATTTACGCACCGGCACAAATCGTAGACCCGCGTCTTGAAAACGTCTCCGATCACCGCCAGCGCGCCGACCATATCTCCGTAGAGCGTGCAGTAGCCGGTAGACATCTCGCTCTTGTTGCCTGTGGTGAGCACCAACGCATTGAACTTGTTCGAGAAGGCCATCAGCAGCGAACCGCGAATCCGGGACTGAACGTTCTCTTCGGTGATATCCGGCTCGCGCCCCGCGAATACCGGCTCCAATGCGTGATTGAACCCGCTGAAAATCTCATCGATGGGGATGACTTCGTAACGGATGCCAAGATTCTTTGCGAGCTGGCGGCTGTCGTCGATCGACCCCGGCGATGAATAGGGACTGGGCATGCCGAGCGTCGTCACATTCTCCGGACCGAGTGCGCGGACCGCGATAGCC
>Ga0182015_10001676_pt1 | contig 28685 bp, 16 predicted proteins | sample 712P3MmetaG_FD_120478 | JGI IMG/M metagenome (GOLD analysis project Ga0182015, IMG submission 120478) | Permafrost microbial communities from Stordalen Mire, Sweden - 712P3M metaG | ecosystem: Environmental > Terrestrial > Soil > Wetlands > Permafrost | place: Sweden: Stordalen | collected... | reverse complement strand
GATGGCGGTGTTGAAAACCTAGGAACTCGCCGGTCTGGACCTTTTGAGTGACGGCGAACTCATGCGCTTCGACCCCAGCCATCCCGAGACAAACGGGATGGTGGACTATTTCGTCTCGCAAATGGAAGGAATCCGCAGCCACTTTGCTCGATCGGATTTCGACCGCTTCCGCTCTGATCGTGCCTCGGCGACTCGCTTGCTGACCGCGGGCATGGTGGTCGGCAAAATCGGCGAGGGCATGCTGAATCTACCCCGAGACTACGAGGTCGTAGCGCCGCTAACGAAAATGCCGCTGAAGTTCACTTGCACCGGCCCGCACATGCTGTCGCGCATGGTGACGAACTGCTACTACAAAGACACTCCCGACCTGGCGATGGATCTGGCTGCCGTGTTGCGCCGCCAGCTGGAGTCTATTGAAGCCGAGGTGGTCCAGCTCGATGAAGCTTGCATCGCCGGCTATCCGCAGGATTCATCCTGGGCCGGAGAAGCGATCAACCACGTGCTGGATGGCATTCTGAACGAGCGCGCCGTGCACATCTGCTTCGGCAACTACGGTGGACAGCCGGTCCTCCGTGGATTCTGGCGCGATCTGGTGCCGTTTCTCAATTCTCTCCATGCTGATCATCTGGTGCTCGAATTTGCGCGTCGCGGCTACGACGAGCTCGAGGTGTTCACCGATCTTGATCCGAAAATCGCACTGGGCATCGGCATGATCGATATCAAAGACAATGAAGTGGAAACGCCCGAACTCGTGGCCTCGCGCATCGAGCGGGTGGCGAAGACATTGGGTGCGGAACGTTTGCGCTATGTCCATCCCGATTGTGGATTCTGGATGCTGCAGCGCAGCGTGGCGGATCGCAAGATGCGCGCGCTGGTCGAGGGAAGGAATTTGTTCGAGGGTAGGGCGTAGCAGCCGTAGTGCAACACCACGGACTCCCAAGGCTGCTGCGATGCCGCGAATCGAGTCGCAGAACGGGCTAAGAAATGCCGTCAGCAGTGACAACTCCATTGCTTGGCGAAAAAGAAAAGGCGCAAGTTCGCGCCGTCGTATTTGGTCACCTCGCGGGTGTTGTTCTGGCGCCCACGGTGAAGGCCTTGTGGGACCGGCGCGTGTTCGAACTCTTCGGCTCCGCTGGTGAGTGGGTGGAATTCGACCGGATCGCGCAAGAAACTCGCGCCAATCGTGGCTACTTGCGAGTCGCATTGCGGCTGCTGGCATCGTGCGGCTGGTTGAAGCAGCAAGTTGAAAGCGGGCACGCCCCGCGTTACGCCCTGACGGCCGGGGGCAGAGTAGCAGTAAGCACGGCTCCACTTCTGTACGGCGAAGCGCTCTCTTTTGTAGCGAAGGCAGTTTTCTTGGAGGATTTTCTTTTCGGGGCATCCGACCGGCCCGTACTTCCGTCGCTGCAGGAACTGGTTCGCCGATCGAAAGAGCGATGGGGCCTGGACCATGACGCCCGTGACGCCGACCCCGTCGTCATCCGGGTACGAAATCAAATTCGCGAACACCTCGATGGCATACTCATCGGCCCCGCCATGGTTGCCCTGGCGCGCGCTGAGATTCTCACTCAACTTGAGCAGCGGCCGGTCGACCTCAATGCCATTGCCGCGAATCGCGCGAGCCTTACCTGCATCCTCGACCTGTTAGCCGCGCAGGACTGGATCGCGCGCGACAAAAATTCCGTGAGCCTGACCGCGTGTGGCCGTTACGCGGCCCAGATTGCCACTTCCTACGGAGTCACCGTCTCCTATCTCCCGCTCTTCGACAATGTGAGTACGCTTTTGTTCGGTAATCCCCGCATCCCGCGAATGGACGAGAGTGGAGTGGAATTGCTGGTCAACCGCGGCATGAACGTGTGGGGCAGCGGCGGCGCGCACCGCACATATTTCAAGAAGGTGGATGAGATCATCGTCGAGATATTCAACCGGTCCGTGAATCTGCAGCCCCGGGGTATTTGCGACATGGGTTGCGGTGACGGAAGCTTTCTCAAACATTTGTACGCCACAGTGATGAACAAAACCGAGCGCGGCAAGGTGCTCGACAAGCATCCATTAATCATCGTCGGTGCCGATGTCAACAAAGTGGCGCGCCGCGTCACCAAGCAAACGCTGCGGAAAGCTGGCATTCCTATCTACCACGTAATCTCGGGCGACATTAACCGGCCGGCACAACTGGCGAGCGACCTGGAGGAATTGAACCTGGACATCCACGATCTGCTTCACGTGCGTTCTTTCCTTGACCACAATCGGCCCTACATTCCGCCCGCCAATTATGCGGCGGGAACGCGCCTCGGCAAATCTACCGGAGCATTCGCCCACCTCGGAGAAGAGATTTCATGTGACGAACTGGAAGAAAACTTGACCCGCCACTTGCGGCGGTGGGCGCCATATGTAGGACGGTTCGGCTTGCTGGTGCTGGAGTTGCACACGCTGCCACCGGACGTCACGGCGGCGAATTTGTCCAAGACGCCGGCGGTAGCTTACGACGGAACCCACGGATTCTCCGATCAATATCTTGTGGAGTTGCCGGTTTTTCTGGATGCTGCCAAGGAAGCCGGACTGAAAGCCGATCCGCGATTCCAATCAAAATTTCCGCCGTCGGAGTTGGCGACCGTAAGCATTAACTTCTTCACCACAGCCGGCGATCCCCACGATGCCGGACTGTAAACCAACACGCACAGGCGATTACTTCTCGGGCGTGGTTTTCTTCACGTCGCCGGTTACTTCTGCTGGGCCACTCTTCGTCTCGTTCATGCTCTGGTTCGCGCGGAAGATGACGTAGGCGCGAATATCTGCCGCATCTTGCTGCGATACTTCCTTACCAAACGCCACCATGCCAAGCGACTGGTATGCGCCGTCCCGAACAATCTTGAACCATTGCCGGTCCGCCAGCGTGCTGGAGTAACGAAGATCCGGCAGCAGTCCACCGCTGATTGCAACATCTCCGTGGCATCCCGAGCAAAAGCGCTGGTACACCGCTTCTCCATGCTGAATCGCCGCCGCGCTCGCGGTCGATGCGGGCGGATTCAAAACTGGTTCTTCGAACGGCGGCAGCGGCGGCAGGCTCGCCTTCCCGTTCAACGTGAAAGCCAGCATCCGGCTGACATTGCGCACGCGCCCCGACTTGAACGAAACCTCGCCAGCGACCAGCGGAAAAACTCCGCCCCAGCCAGCGAGCACCGCGACATACTGCTCGCCATTCACCGTGTAGGACACGGGGCCTGCCATCACGCCGGTTTGCGCATCAAATGACCAAACTCTCTCACCGGTATCGGCACGATACGCTTCGAACCGCCCCGCGGCCGTGCCTTCGAAAACCAGATTCCCTGCTGTGGCTAGCGTCCCGCCGTTCCATGGTCCCGGCCGCTCCACCGCCCACGCCTGTTTCTGCTGCGCCGCATCCCACGCCACTAATTTGCCTTTGACATTGTCGAGAATGGACTTCTTGATCTTGGGATCCTGCGGCATTCCCGCAGCTACCATGTCGATACCGAAATTCAGTGCCAGGTTCTTGAACTCGAAATGTTCCGGCGACTTCAGATTGAACCCGACTTCGTTGACGGGAATGTAAGTCAGGCCCGTGAGCGGACTGTAGGACATCGGCTGCCAACTGTGCGCGCCCAAAGGTCCGGGCACGATCGGCGTGGAAACGATCGGCGGCGAGTCGACGCGAGAGTAGCGCGCCGTGGCGCTTTCCATCGGCCGCCCGGTCTTCATGTCGACCCCGGTGGCCCAGTTAATAAAAGTGTAGGGCTTGGCGGAGATCAGAGCCCCGTTCTCGCGGTCGATTACATAGAAGAACCCATTCTTCGGAGCGTGCAGCAGCACCTTCCGCAGCCTGCCTTCGATAGGGATGTCGGCCAGAATCATCTGTTCCGCTGAATCGAAGTCCCACTCGTCGGCGGCATTTTCCTGATAGTGCCAAACATATTCTCCCGTATCCGGCTTCAGAGCAACGACGGAACAAGTGAAAAGATTCTCGCCGCCCTTCGGACTGCGATACTTCTCGTTCCACGGTCCCCCGTTGCCGACGCCGATGTACAAAAGATCAAGCTCCGGATCGTAAACGATGGCGTCCCAAACCGTGCCGCCGCCCCCGATCCTCCACCATTCACCGGTCCAAGTCTTCGCGGCCCGCGCGAGAATCGGCTGCTCAAAAGGTTTCGAGGGATCGCCGGGCACCGTATAAAAGCGCCACACCAGCTTGCCCGTCTGCGCATCGTAAGCCGACACGTAACCACGCACGCCAAACTCGGCGCCACCGTTGCCGATAATCACCTTGCCCTTTACGATGCGGGGAGCGCCCGTGATCGTATAGCGCCAGTGCGGATCGATGGTGAGCTGCGCCCAAACCGGTTTGCCCGTAGCGGCATCCAGCGCGATCAGCCGGCCATCGAGAGTCCCGATGTAAATCTTTTCTTGCCAAACTGCGACGCCGCGATTCACCACGTCGCAGCATGCGTTTGCGCCCCACTGCGGCGGCACCTCCGGATCGTAGGACCACAGGCGAGCGCCGGTCGCGGCATTCAACGCAAACACCTTGCTCCACGCGGTTGAAAAGTACATCACGCCATCCACAACAATGGGAGTGGCTTCTTGCCCGCGGTCGGTGTCCAGATCGAAGTCCCACGCCAATCCGAGTCGCCCCGCATTCTTATCGTTGATGGACTGCAGCGGGCTGAAGCGCTGCTCGCTATACGTGCGTCCGTACGTTAGCCAGTTTTCCGGCTGGCTCTCGGCCTTCACAATCTGAGCGTCGCTAACCTTTGCCGATCCCTGAGATTTTATTTCTCGAGCAGTGGAAATGTTATATCCCAGGAACGTCAGAACGCCGAGAACGATTGCGACAACTCCAAGCTTCAGCTTGCGCATGCCTCTCCTTCGTCCACTGGGCGCTTTTCTTAATTTCAACTGCTGGATTTCAACCCTTGCGTGCCGGACGTTTCTTCGTGGCGGAAAGTTTCCGGATCACTTCCCGGGGCAGAGGAACACTCTTCATCCGGTGAGCCTCGGTGGGATGGGCGGCCGCCCAGACGTGTGTCTCCCAACCCTCCATGGCCAACTCCCCATCGCGCAAGAATTTATGGCTGATCACGAAACTGCTCTTTCTCCATTCGGTCACGCAGGATTCCGCCACCAGTTCGTCGCCGAACGAGGAAGGGATGACAAACCGCGCTCGTGCCTCCACCAGCGGAATGCCGACGACGCCGTAGGACTTAAATAATTGCTGCAGAGGAAGTCCCACCGCGCGAAACAAGGCGGTTGTGCACTGATCGAACCAGCGGAAATAGTTGGCGTAAAAGACAATCTGAGCCGGATCACAATCCCCGAACTCGACCATGATTCGAATACGATTCACAAACATAATTGACTCGTCTGCGGCAGGAAAAGCGTTCCCTGTAAGTTGACAATAACCCAATTTGAAGTTCTACGGCTGTAGAGCATCGGCCGCCGGCGGGTCAGGCAGGAGCGCGGAGATTCTATCGAACGCCCGTTCCATCGCGCAAACCATCTCCTGTATCTCACCTACATAGGTCACGCCGCAGACAGGCATTCAAGTTCATAAGCGATCTTTGAGTTCAATAATAAGGATGCTGATCTCCAAAGGCCCCAAGTTTTCCACCGTATGCGGCGGCAGTGGTTGCATCCACTGGGCGCAGGGGAACTGGGGCCGGTCTCCTGACTGGCGGCTATCGAACAAAATCTCGCCTCGCTCATCCCGCCGGATGAAATGGCTCCAGCTCTGTAGGTAAGCGACCCCGCCCCATCGATGAGTGTGCAGCGGAACCGTATCTCCCGAGGCAATGCGAGTATGAAGAACACGCACTCGTGAGTCTTCCAGCAACAGTTGATGGTGGGCCGGCGCAGCTAAGAGTGCGTCGAGCGAATCCGGCCACGGCCAGTCTTTCGGGTTCGGGAGATCGGACTTTTGGCTCACGCGGTTCTGAGAGAACTGAAGTATCGCACGTCACGTCCGGGAGCATGGAATAACGGGCTTTCGGAGGCCGGACACTCAACCCGTATTCCCAAGCAACTACTGAAACTGCGCCATTGTCGTGCGAAACGCGCGCGTCGTCAACTCTTCCAGCGGCAGCGTTCGCAGTTCCGCAGACAGAACCTCAATCCCCCAAGGCCCTGTGTAGCCCGCCTTCTGCATGCTCTTAACAAAGCCCCGTACGTCAAACTCTCCCTCGCCGCAGAGCCGCCGGTGATTGATCGTATCCTCGTGCAGATTCCACGGCGCATGAATGGTTCCATCATTCAACTCCACGCCGACCACGTACTCCATGGGAACGCCGCATACATCGGCATACGAAACGCCGAGCTTTACCACGTGCCAAAGATCGAACACGATTCCGCCGTTGGTGGCTCCTGCGCCCTTCACCATCGCCACTGCCTCCTCCAGCGTTCGGATCATGGCGAACGGCATAAGTTCAAAGCCGATTCTTGTGCCGTGCCCCGCCGCTTCTCTGCACAGAATCGCAAACGCATCGATGAGCCGCGGCAGTGAGCATTGCTCCTGAAAGAAATCGCCTACCTTAATATGACGCGCGCCCAACGCTTCGGCGGCCTCGAACAACTTTCGTTTTCTCGTGTCCGATAACTTCTTTCGTTCTCCCTCCAGGAACCAATCGGTTAGGAACTCCAACTCCACGTGTTGGATGCCATTGTCGTCGAGAATCCGCTTCATCTCCTTGAGGCAGTACTTTTCGAGAACATGTTCCAGGTCTGCGTGCCAGATGCCGAAGCCCTTGAACCCGGCGCTGGCAGCCGATTTCACACGATCCTCGAAATCGAACGGACTATATTCCCGGTCCGTGTGCGGAAGGCCAGCCGAGATCGTCCAGTAAGAAGCCAGCAACTCGACGGCTGGTGTCATTGCGATTCTACCCTCGACGGCATGGCAACCCTCGAAAGATGGGATTAGGTAGCCCGGGCACGCACCAGGTTCCCATCGTCCGAACTATGAAAATTCTAGAGTTGCGCGCAGACTGACTTGCTCTCGGTGTACAGCTCCAATGCTGCGTGGCCCATTTCGCGCCCCCATCCCGATTGCTTGTAGCCACCAAAAGGCAAGGCTGGATCAAAGACGTTGTAGCAGTTGATCCACACCGTGCCGGTGCGAAGCTTGGCAGCCATGCGGTGCGCCTTGCTGATGTCGCGGGTCCACACCGCAGATGCCAGCCCATAGATCGTGTCATTGGCGAACGCGACGACCTCATCCGGATCGTTGAACGGAATTGCGGTGACGACGGGGCCAAAGATCTCCTCGCGAACCACCTTCATGTGCGGCTTCACGCCGACCAGAATTGTTGGTTCGACGAAGTATCCTGTATTGCCAATCCGATGGCCCCCTACAATGGTCTTTGCGCCCTCCTTGGCGCCGGAGTCAAGGTAGCCGCAAACCCGTGCCAGTTGCGCTTTCGAGACCAGCGGTCCAAGATTCGTCGACTCGTTCATGCCGGGGCCGACCTGGAATTTCTTGGACTCCTCGGCAACTCCGTCAACGACTTTGTCGAAGATGCTTTTGTGAACGAACAGACGAGAGCCGGCTGTACAAATCTGTCCCTGATTGAAGAATATGGCGCTTGCGCTCCCGGGAATAGCTGCATTCAAATCGGCGTCGGCAAAAACCACGTTGGGGGACTTCCCGCCGAGTTCGAGAGAAACTTTTTTCAGATTCCCCGTAGCTGCGTTTGCAATCAGTCTGCCGACCTCGGTCGAGCCGGTAAAGGCGATCTTGTCTACGTCGGGATGCGAAGCCAGCGCGGCCCCTGCCGTTTCGCCGAAGCCCGCCACTATGTTGACCACTCCGTCCGGAAAGCCCGCCTCCTGAATTAATTCTCCCAACCTCAGCGCAGTGAGCGGCGTTTGCTCGGCGGGTTTAAGTACGCATGTGCACCCCACGGCGAGCGCAGGGGCGAGTTTCCATGCGGCCATGATGAGCGGGAAATTCCAGGGGATGATCTGCCCTACAACGCCGACCGGCTCCCGCAGCGTATAGGCGAAGTATTTGGCATGGGGCGCGGAAATCGGAATCGTCGTCCCCTCAATTTTCGTGGCCCAACCTGCCATGTAGCGGAATACATCCACTGCGGTGGGGACGTCGACGATGCGCGAAAACAAGAGCGGCTTGCCGTTGTCCAAGGTTTCAAGTTCGGCGAGTTCCTCGTGGTGCTGCTCGATCAAGTCGGAAAGCTTCCACAGGAGACGCCCGCGCTCCGCCGGCGACATGTCAGGCCACGGACCGCTTTCGAAAGCCTTGCGCGCGGCTGCCACGGCTTTGTCAATCTCGGCGCGGTCACCTTCCGCCACCTGCGCCAAAACCTCGCCCGTCGCGGGGTTATAAGTTGCGAAAGTCTTGCCCGACTTTGCGTCGACCCATTGGCCGCCAATCAGCAGTTTTCTGGGTCGGCTCAGAAATTCTTGCACAGATCTGTGAATTTGAACCGGTGCGATTGTGGTGGCCATGGGGTCTCCCCTTCTTGCGTTACGCGGTGATTTTGACCAGTTGGAGGCTTGGAGCGCAGCGATTGGCGACACCAGATGCGTCCCTAGTCCAGCTGCGGCCGAAACGATTGTAGACGCACGTAGCGCGATTGCAAGTAGGCACCTCGACGTAACCTAGTTCGTATCAGGCAGGAATTATTTTCTTACTTAACGCCGCCCGCCCGGCTCGCAGGGCCATGTCGCGCGCGGCACGCAACTGTACGACCGGGTCGCCGCTCGGATGAAACTCCATTGCAGCCACCCCCGTGTAATTCAGCTCTGCTAATTTGCGAAAAATGTTTTGGTAATTGATCTCGCCCGTTCCCGGCTCATGACGCCCTGGAACGTCTGCGACGTGGACGAGTCCCAGATGCGAGAGGCTCTTCTCAAGCTTCTCGATGAGATTGCCCGCCGCAATCTGTTCGTGGTAGAGATCGTAGAGCAAACGCACTTGCGGGTGGCCGGTTGCTTGAACAATCTCCAGGGCTTCGGCGATTTCCGTCAAATAGTATTTTGGGTTCTCCTCGGGATCGATGGTTTCCAGCAGCAACCGCACTGGCTCGCCATGAATTGACTTGCTTTGGACCAGATCCGCCGCGGCTTTCAGTGTCTCAATACAACACCGGTGCTGGACGTCGCGAGGCATCCCCGGGATCCGGTCGCCGGATAGCAGAATCATGTTCGGGCAAGCGATTTGTTCCATGATCGGCAGCACATGCCGCAGTTCGTCCAGCAGCGGCTGCCTATCGTCTGGGACGCTCACACCGTGCTTCAGCCCGGCGGTACAGTCGAAGTTGATGCCGAGCTCTTTACGCTTGGCATTGGCTCGCTTGAAATCCTCCTCCGTCCAGTTGTCGTATTCACCCACCAATTCCACGTTCTTATATCCAGCCTCCGCCACCTTTTCCAAACGCCGCTCGAAAGGCAGATCGGTGAAGACCGTCCACAGCATCACCGACAGACTGAAGGGCACGCCGAATCCCTCACCTGTATTTGCCGCCAATGGCGGCTCTTCGCTGAGCAAGTTGGAAACGTGACTCACTCCGTAAGCCGCCGCTGCGGTTCCAGCAACAGTTTGAACAAAAGTTCGTCGATTCATCGTTCACCTTGAGGGAGAGCTTGAAGAATGCGATCTCGCACTCTATGTGACTGCGTGAAGTTATCACGATGTGCATTCGAGCGGCGACTCATCGTAGAAAATTGAAGCACTCCTACTAATGGCGGAGGCGAACATGCGGTACCTTGGTCTAAAATTGACGGTTTCGATTACGGTCCTCAAACTGTTCAGATGTAAACATCATGGAAAGACGAGAATTCATAAAAACGACCGGCGCTCTGGTAGCCGGGATGCTGGCGGAGAATGCGTTCGCGGCGCCTCTCAGTCCGTCTCCGCTACCCGTGTCGAGCGGACGGCTTGTTCTTCCAATGAACCGCAACTGGCGGTACAGCTGCTCCGCGGTTGCCGATGCACACACGAGAGACTTCGACGATTCCAAATTCGAGCGCGTGGTGGTTCCCCACGCCAACATTCGCCTGCCGTGGCACAGCTTTGACGACAAGGACTACGAATTTGTTTCGGTCTATCGCCGCCACTTCAAACTTCCCCCGGAAACGCGCGGCCGGCATGTCTTCGTCGATTTCGAAGGGGTGATGACCGCTTCAACGGTTTGGTTGAATGGAATTCGCCTCGGCGAATACAGGGGCGGATACACGCCCTTCTCTTTTGAACTGACACCTCATCTAGACTTTGATTCCGACAACGTCCTGACCGTCGAGGTTGACTCTACCGAACGGACTGACATTCCACCTTTCGGGCATCAGATCGACTACCTTACCTTCGGTGGCATCTACCGCGAAGTTGCGCTGCGTATCGTTCCCTCAACCTTTATCGAAAACATCTTCGCAAAATCGAAAGATGTGCTTACTCCGAATTCCAGCCTTGAGGTGGATTGCTTTCTGCAGTATCTGGAACCGTCACACGAGGCGCTGTCGCTTGAAGTCACGCTGCGCGACGGAGCTCGTGTGCTCGCCACGAGTACACAGCGAGTTGCGCCGGCCGCGGCCTCAAGTGATCCCGTGATGTACTCCGTTCGGCTGGAAAATCTGGGGCCTGTCGTGCTCTGGGATCTGGAGCGGCCAAAGCTCTACTCTGCGCACGTTCGGCTGCTGAACGGATCGCGCCTGGTCGATGCGGATTCCCGCACCATCGGTTTTCGCGAGGCGCGGTTTACCGAACACGGTTTCGAGTTAAATGGCAAGGTGGTCAAGCTGCGCGGGCTCGACCGTCATCAAACTTTTCCCTTCGTTGGTCAAGCTATGCCAGGACGCGTGCAGCGGCGCGACGCACAAATTCTTCGCAACAATTTCAAATGCAACATCGTGCGCACCTCGCACTATCCTCAATCGCGGTATTTTCTGGATGCTTGCGATGAACTCGGCCTTCTGGTCCTGGAAGAAATTCCGGGCTGGCAGCACATCGGCGACGCCGACTGGAAAGATCTCGCCGTGGACAACGTGCGCCGTATGATTCGCCGCGACTGGAACCATCCCTCGATCATTCTCTGGGGAGTTCGCATCAACGAATCCCGCGACGATCACGACTTCTACACTCGTACCAATGCGCTGGCTCACCAACTCGATCCAACACGGCAAACCGGAGGCATCCGAAACTTCGAGCAGTCAGAGCTTCTCGAAGACGTGTTTACCATCAACGATTTTGGGTTCCCGCTTAGAGCGCCTAACCACCCTTTGTACCTGAACACGGAATTCGTGGGACACACCTATCCGACCAAGACCTTTGACAATACCGAACGGCTTACTGAACACACTCTGCGTCACGCCCGCACCCACAACCAACTCGCCTCGAATCCGCAGTACGCCGGCGGCATCGGCTGGTGCGCTTTCGACTACAACACCCATTTCGACTTCGGCTCCGGCGACCGCATTTGTTACCACGGCGTGGCTGACATTTTCCGCGAGCCCAAGCCCGCCGCGGGTTTTTACAAATCGCAGTGCGACCCGGGGGAGGAAATTGTGCTGGAATCCGCCTTCCGCTGGGCGCGCGGGGATGAATCGATCGGATTCAACACCGCTGTGGTCTGCTCCAACTGCGACCATCTCAAGTTCTATATCGATGACAAACTGATCGCGGAGATCGATCCCGACCGGAGTGATTTTGGCAACCTTCGCTATCCGCCCTTCGTTCTCCACATGCAGCCGTTTCACGACGCCTGGGGAGACCTCCGGATCGAGGGCTACATTCAGGGCAAGCAGGTGATCGCGAAGCGCTACTCAGGCAAAGGGATTGACCAGCAATTTTCCGTTTTGCCGGATGACACAACACTCGTCGCTGACGGTGCCGATACAACGCGCATCGTCCTGCGCGTCACTGACGAATTTGGCGCGATCCGCTCTTTCGCCAATGACGCCGTGCAGCTCAAAGTTGAGGGCCCCGCTGAAATAATCGGGGACAATCCTTTTGCTCTGGTGGGTGGGACTGGGGCGGTGTGGCTGCGGGTGAAAGAACAACCGGGAAGAGTGCGGTTGACGGTGTCACATCCGTTTCTGGGCCAACGGCAGGCCGACTTCGAGATTGCCGCTGCGCCGCCTGAAGCCGTGTAGGTGTCTTCTGTCTGAAGAGGATATTGTCCATGAAGAGCCGGCGCAGCATTTGTTTGTTAACCGCATGGTTGTTGCTTTCGCCATATGGCGTGCCCGCTCAAACAGACACTACTCTGCAGCCATTCACGATTGACCACAGAAAAGCACTGCTCGCTCACTCCCCGGTGGATGTCTCGTTCCTCCTCGATGCGCCGGCGGGGAAGCACGGATTCGTCCGGGTCCAGGGCGCTCATCTTGTGACTGGCGACGGAAAGCGCATCCGTTTTTGGGGAGTAAACATCACCGACTGGAGCAAAGGTTCGGTGATGATTCCCTCCAAGGATGACTCCCCGCTCTGGGCGGCGACGCTGGCCCGGTTTGGAGTGAATTGTGTGCGCTTTCAATTTCTCGATCTGCCTACGCCGCGGGGATTGATCGACGGAAAGCGCGATGATACCCAAGCCCTCGATCTTGAGGCGTTTGACCGCGAGGATTTCTTCATCGCCGAACTGGAGAAACGGGGAATCTACATTAATTTCAATCTACTGGTGGGCCGTCCCTTCAAGGGAGGCGACGGCGTGCAGGACTTCCAGAAAATCCGCGAAGGCGCCAAAGGAATTAGCCTTTACGATCCTCGGATCATCGAACTTCAAAAAGAGTATGCCAAGCAACTGCTGGCTCATTACAATCCCTACACCAAATCTGAATACCGCAATGACCCAGCGGTCGCGATGGTCGAAATCAACAACGAAAACGCACTCTGGGTCGGCTCTCATGGTCCCACGCCGTACTATGACCACGAACTTGCCGATCTCTACAATAGCTGGCTCAAGAACAACCTCAACGCTGAAGATCTGAAGAAGTTGAGAGAAATCGCCGGAGTCTCTGGGGATGACCCAGTCCCTCTGCTGCAGAGCAGGACACAGATCGAGACAGCCCCGAAGCAGCGGTTCTATGCGGAGTCCCGGTTCTTCCTCGACACCCAGCGCGGCTATTGGGAAGACATGCGGGACTATCTGACAAAAACCCTCGCTGTGAAGTCGCTGATCATGACTACTGCCGACCATGGCCACACCAGCAGCGGATATCCATTGCTGCTGGCGACGTCATCGTTCGGCACCAACGATGGCCATACTTACTGGCAACACGACTGGGAAAACAAGATCAAGGCGCCCATGGTGAACGACCCGTTCAATTCTACAGTCGTCGAGTTGTCCCGCACGGCGGTTGCCGGCAAGCCTTACACCGTGAGCGAAGTGAACAATCCGTTTCCCAACGATTGGGCGAGCGAAGGCATTCCCATTCTCGCCGCGTATGGCGACTTCCAGGATTGGGATGCCATTATTTGGTACACCTTTGAGCCTAAGGCATCGCCAGATTGGAAACCTTATGTGGGAGACGCGTTTGATATTTCGCTGGATCCCGTCAAAATGCCGCAGCTTGCCGCAGGAGCCTTGATGTTCTTGCGGGCAGATGTAAGTCCGGCGAACTTTACCGTCGAGCGCTCCTACACTCGCGACCAGGTCTTTGACAGCGCCCTGCTGCTGCCGGCGATGGACCGCCCCTACTTCACGCCCGGATTCCCGTTGGCTGTGCCCCTGCAGCATGCTTCGCGCATCCGTTCTTTAGAGGGCGCGTCCACTGAGCATTTTGCGATACCGCCGGTTTCAAATCCCATCGTCTCTGACACCAACCAATTGGTTTGGTACAACTCGTCGGCAATGACCGGGCTGGTCACCGTGGATACTCCGCGGTCTCAGGCGCTGATTGGATTTGTGAAGGCGAACGCCAAATCTGTCACCAATCTGTCGGCGGACGTAAGCAACCGGTTCTGCACAATTGTGATTACGTCGCTTGATGCTGAGCCGATTTCTAGCGCCTCCAGATTGCTGTTGACCCTCGGATCACGCGTCGAAAACGAAGGCATGCGCTGGAACGACCGGCGCAGCAACTTCTCGGAGTGGGGTGGATCGCCCACTCTGATTGAGCCGGTTGTCGGCCGGATCACCCTGCGAAGTTTGAATCGCGCCAAAACCGTTTCCGCCCAACCCCTCGACGGTTCGGGCCAGCCCATGGGGCAACCGATCATTGCCCAAAACAAAACCGAAAGATGGGATATTCCGTTAGGCAAGCCGGTTACAACCTGGTACGAGGTGACAGTCACGCACTGACATTATCCCTATCCCGGCGGCGACTTGTTTGACGAGCCGAGTCGTAGACCGGCGAGTATCGAGTCCACAATGCTAGCGACCGGCTGGCTGATGTCGACCACAAGCGCTTCGGATGAGTCCGGCTCCTCTAATGCGGCAAACTGACTTTCTAAGAGCGATTTCGGCATGAAGTGCCCCACACGAACGCTGAGTCGGCGGTCGATCTCCTCATATGTCCCCTTGAGGTACACGAAATGCACAGACTCTGGGTCGATGACCCGTTCACGAAGCGCGTTCCGGTACCATTCCCGCAGCGCGGAACATGCCAGCACTACATCGCGCTTGTCTGTGATCCAGCTCTGGATGGCGATATTCAGCGCTCGAAGCCAAGGTTCGCGGTCCTTGTCGGACAGCGGCTCGTCATTGTGCATTTTCTCGACACTCGACGCCGCATGCCAATTATCGGCATCCTCAAACGCCCAGTTCAGGCGGCCAGCGAGCGCCTCTCCGACAACCGTCTTACCCGAACCGGATACACCCATGACAATGATGACCATAGATTCTTCACCATATTATCTCCTCACGCCATCCCGTCGATCTGCGCTGGACTACAAGCCATTGCCAGGCCTATCGCACTCGCAGATGATCCGGAGATATAATGCACATCGCGAACGGCAGGGACGCTGACATGAATTGCGCTCGGATCGCGGGTTTGGCGTTAAGCGTTTTTTGCATGTCCGCAAATGTGTGCGCCCGTAACGAACCCCCGATCACCTATACGTCGCGAACTTGGCAGATGCAGGATGGTCTTCCCGAAGAGACCGTTCAGGCGTTTGCGCAGACCCGGAACAGATATCTCTGGATCGGAACCACGGGTGGGTTGCTCCGCTTTGATGGCGAGCGGCTGGTTTTATTCGACCGGGATAACACTTCTGCTTTTACTGACAACAATGTTTTTAGCCTCACCGTCACCAGTGACGATGCCCTGTGGATTGCGACCGAAGGTGGCGGTCTGATTCGCTACAAAGACGGGACGTTCCGCTCCTTCTCTGGAAAGGATGGCCTGCTCAATGACTTTGTGCGGGCGGTTTACCAGGACAGTAAGGGATTGATATGGATCGGCACCGACAACGGATTGTTTCGATTTCTGGGAGATCGCATTGAGCGTGTGGACAACAGCAATGGCGTTCCACCGATTGCCGTGCACGCCATTCACGAAGACAGTCAAGGACGCCTTTGGGCGGGTGGCTCGAAATTATTCTGTCTCAACGGAACCACCTACCAGGAATATCGGCTGGCTGGGGAAGGAAGTCAGAATCGTGTTAAGTCCATAACCCAAACCCGGGATGGAACCATGTGGGTGGGCACCATCGGAGGTCTGTATAGCAAGCCCTCGGGATCGGATTCTTTCCACAGAATAAAGGAAACCAGCGGTACCGTCCGCTTTCTCCAGGAAACTTCCGACGGCACTCTCTGGATCGGCACTATTGGTCACGGAATCTACAAATACTGGAGACACGAGTTTTCCCAGATGACCGCCCCCGGAAGTCTGCCCAGCAACACCGCCTTGAGTTTGTTCGAAGATATCGAAAACAACATCTGGGTTGGAACGCAGGCGGGAATGCTGCGGCTGAGCAAGACCCCGATCCAAACCGTAATCTTACCGGATGCTGGCGACTACGACGCCGAAACCGTCTACCAGGACCATAACGACGATCTTTGGATCGCAGCCGCCAATCTTTTTCGATTCCACAATGGTCAGGCCACAAGAGTGCGCTTTCCTGGAATTACCGGGGTGCGTGTTCGGAATGTCTTCCGCGACAATCAAGGCGCACTCTGGATCGGAACCGAAGGCCGGGGCGTGTTCCGGCAGAGCGGTGCCAGGCTGGCCCACTATATGGTCAAGGATGGTCTGGTAAACAACTTTGTCCGCGCTTTTCTGCAGGGGCGTGACGGCAGCATATGGGTTGCAACCGATGAGGGAGTGAGCCGCTGGCACGATGGCCGCTTTACCAATTATCAGGAGCGCGACGGGCTTTGCTATTTCAGCACTCGCACCTTGGCGGAAGATCGCAATGGAGACATCTGGGTCGGGACCGACCGCGGAGTAAGCCATTTGCGTGGTGCCAGCTTTGTCAAAGATGCGGTCACTGACGCTCTTCGGCGCGAAAAGATCTGGGCGATTCGTGAAGATTCCGATGGCGGACTATGGTTCGGGACCCGAACCGGCGGCCTTTACCGCTGGCGCTTTGGAAAGCTGACTCACTTTACAACCGCACAGGGGCTGGCCAGCAACAGTATTTATGAACTCCTCGAAGACCGCAGAGGAAACTTCTGGATCAGCGGTCCCAATGGCATCTCCGTCATCAGCCGGCGAGATCTGGATATTATCGCGGAGGAACCGTTGCATCCGCTCTCGTTGACTCTGTATGGCATTTCGGACGGTTTGGAAACAACCCAAATGTATGGCGCGGAGAAGCCCGGAGGTGTTGTCACCTCGCTAGGCGAGGTCTGGTTCGCCAGCAACAAAGGCCCGGTCCGCGTCTCTTTGAATCCCGCTCCGCCGGCGGGTCCCGCACCGGTGGTGGTTGACTTCGTGCTGGCGGATGGCATTCAAGCACCGGATCTGCGGAAGATTTCTCTCACTCCCGATAACGCCAAGATCGAAATGCACTACAGCGTCATTCAGCTTCGCTCTCAGGAGCAGGTAAGGTTCCGATACATGCTGGATGGCTTCGACAAAACCTGGACGGACGCCTCGTCACGCCGCGTGGCCTACTATACAAACCTTCCCCCGGGGCGTTATCAATTCCGGGTGGCGGCGTTCGAGATGAGCGACCCGCGGCAGATCGCGGAAACCTCCGTCGAAATTGTTCAAAGGCCACATTTCTACCGGACCGCCTGGTTCTTGGGCTGTTCTTTGTTACTACTCGCGGCCTGTGGGTGGGGAGGCTACAAATTTCGAATGCGTCAGGTACACTCCCGTTTTCAGGCGGTATTGAACGAGCGGAATCGGCTAGCTCGGGAAATGCACGACACGCTCATTCAAGGTTGCGCGGGAGTTTCCGCTCTACTCGAAGCTCATTCCAGCCTCGACGATAGCGAGCCTTCCACCAAAGAAGATTTATTAAGTTGCGTGCGCACACAGTTGCGCACCACCATCAACGAGGCTAGAGAAGCCGTGTGGGATCTCCGCCACGCCGATGGCTCCGCCACTGCGATTGGTCCTATACTCGGCAATATGACCCAGCAAGTCAGCCATGAGTTTGGAGTGCCCGTGGAATATCGCATCTCGGGAAGACCGTTTGATCTGGATCAATCCACCGCGCACGAACTGCTCATGGTGGTGCGCGAGGCCTTGCATAATGCGATTCGTCATGGCCAGCCCAACACCGTGCGCGTAGACATTGGGTTTGAGAAAAGGGAATTCAGAGTGCAGGTGCGGGACGACGGATGTGGTTTCGACCCGGAAGCGGCGTCCTCACAGCCGAATGGCCACTACGGCCTGGTTGGCATCCAGGAGCGTGCGAAACGGATTGGTGGAGTGCTCATTTTGAATAGCTGGCCCGGCGCTGGAACGGAGTTGACGCTGTCCGTTCCTCGCAAGGCATCGGCCACAGAGACCGGGGTCCCGCGGATATGAATATGATCAACAGCGAGAAGATAAAAGTAATGGTTGTGGATGATCATCCGTTGATGCGTGTGGGCATTGTTTCGATTGTGAATGCGCGCTCCGATATGACGGTTGTGGCCCAGGCGGGCACCGGAGAAGAAGCGGTCACGCTGTTCTTCAAGCACAAACCGGATGTCACTCTTATGGATTTGCGGCTGCCGCGAATGAGCGGAGTGGATTCAATTCGCTCCATTCGCGAAACTCACCCGCGAGCCCGATTTGTAGTCCTGACCACGTATGAGGGAGATGCCGATATTCATCGCGCGTTGGAGGCGGGCGCGCAAGGCTACGTCATTAAAGGCATGCCTTACCAAACTTTGGTGGAGGCGCTGCAGCGCGTGCATAAGGGCGGGCGTTTCCTGCCCCCGCCGGTTGCCCGCGCCCTGGCCTCGCGCATGCCCGACTCGGAACTCAGCGCGAGAGAACAAGAGGTGCTCTCTCTGCTTGCGAGCGGGAAAAGCAATAAAGACATCGCCTCCAGCCTGCACATTGCGGAGGCCACCGTGAAGTGCCACGTCAGTGCGATTCTTCTGCGGCTGAACGTCAGCGACCGCACCGAGGCCGTGGTCACAGCCCTGCACCGCGGTCTGGTTCACCTCGAGTGATCGCCCACTCCTGTTGTCAAGACAAATACTTATTTTCTCAGTCCTACTTTTGGCGGATTCGCGGAATGGCCGCATCGGCATAGGATTCCTCGTCGGTGGTGTAGGCGTGGTTTCAGACTCCGAATCGACAGTTGTTCTGTGCCCGAAGATCCCCGACGATTTCCGGCGCACTGACGAACCGGAGTTAACTTCAGGAGGCTCCGCGATGAGGCTGCGTATGGTTCGTCACTTTGGGCGTGTTTGTGTGCTGTTAGTCGCAGGCTTAACAGCCACGTTTGCTTTCGGACAGAACGCGAACACCGGAGAAATCAAAGGTACGGTCCAGGACTCGAGCGGCGCGGTAGTCGAGGGCGTCAAAGTCACGATTACCAATGTGGGTACGGGCGTGAGCATCGTCTCGGCCACGAATGCGGCCGGCATCTATGATGTGCCTTCCGTTCCAACCGGCTTGTACACGGTCACCTTCTCGAAGGCCGGGTTCAAGGAATTCGTCCGCAAAGGCGTGACCTTGGAGATCCAGACCATCGCTGTGGACTGCACGCTGCAAGTAGGCTCCATCAATGAACAGATGGTAGTAATAGCCGAGACCCCGCTGGTGGAAACCGAGACCTCAGACCAGCGCGTGGAACTTAATACCCATGCGATTGAAGCTGCGCCGATCGTGGGCGCGGACTGGCGCGCGGAGATGATTCAGCTTATCCCCGGCGTGAATACCGGCGGAGGTGCAGGCGAAGCCAACGGCCAGGCAGCCGGAGTCAACGGCACGCAGTCCTACAACATAATGTTTCTATCTGATGGGGGGCCCGCTACCGCTCCCAGAGATTTCAACGGCAGCAACTTCTATATGCCGGTGGACGCCATTGAAGAGGTCAGTATCAATTCAGCCAACGCACCCCCGCAGTATGGCGGTGGTCTCACTTCCGTCAACGTGATCACCAAGAGCGGGACGAACCACTGGCACGGCAGCGGGTATGAATACATTCAGAATACAGCGTTCAACTCCAGAAATTACTTCGATCCTGCGCCCGATGTGAAGTCCGTGGAGCATTGGAACACTTACGGCGGCAGCTTAGGCGGCCCGATTATAAAGAATAAGCTGTTTTTCTTTTTCCTCTATCAGCGCAACCCTTCGTCCTCTCCAACCTCTGGACTCTATACCTACCCAACCGCTGCCATGGCAGCGGGTGATTTTTACGGGGTCAGCGGTTACAACACAAACCCGGCCTTCATCAATCCCACCACGGGCGTGTTGCTGGCACCTATTGATCCCGTGTCCTCGAAGCTCCAGACCTATTTCCCCGCCGCAACCGCTCACGGATGGCTTGCGGGATGCCCCGGTCCGGTGAATGTATCGGCAAGCACTCCACAAACCTGCCCCACCGTTAACAATTTTGTGTTCAACGGTTCTAGTCCGAACACGGACACGTGGTATACGGGCAAGGCCGATTACGATATTTCCTCCAAACAAAGACTCTCATTTAGTTTTAACTATTTCCCCACTACGACGTCTTATGTTCCCGCGGATCCTCTGTTCCCAAACGACGCCACGGCGTATGAACAAGGGAAAACCGACAATCTGACGGCGCAGCTCTCGCATGTCTATACGATTAGCCCGACTGTGCTGAATGAGTTTCATGTGAGCGCAAGCCGCGAGCTCGATAAATACGTCCCCCCCTCCCTTGGTAAGAACGATCCCACCACGCTTGGCCTTGAGCCGGCCTACGGCACCAATGCTCCCGCCAATGTTTTTCCCCATGTCGGGATTGACGAAGGAGCCGGAGTTGGGATGATGAATTTAGGTGCTGGAATCTGCAGCAGTTGTAACGGTAATATCGATGCCACTTTGGGCGAGGGAATTTACGCTGTCTCCGATGTCCTTACGCTCATTCACGGCAAGCACACCATCAAGGTGGGCGGCGAGTACGACAGACTTTATCAAAACTATACAAGCTGGGGAGATATCGACTCAGGTCATTTCGAATTCAACGGAAGCGTCACCGGAATTCCATACGCCGACTTCCTTTCCGGGAACCCTTATGGTTGGTTCGTCTTCGAGGCCGACCCCACCAGCGCGCATATGCAGGGTGCGGCGTTGTTTGCCAGCGACGACTTTAAGGTCACCCCGCACCTCACCTTAAACCTCGGCCTCCGCTGGGGGATGCAGACCGGCTGGGGAGTGAGCAAGAACCTATTCGGTAATTACGATCCAGTTATTCCTGATCCCACCCAGTATAACGGCGCATACCCGGGGGGCATCCTCTTCGGCGGGCAGAGCGACAAAGCCAATGGAGGATCGATCGGCAACCTGTCGGCCATCCAAAACGGCGATTACAAGGAATTCGCACCCCGCATAGGCTTCGCCTGGTCGGCCCGCGACAAGTGGGTCATCCGGGGAAGTTACGGTATTTTCGACGCCCCACGCGACGCCGAGAATTACACCGACGGCGCACTCGGCCTCGGCTTTAATCCCCACAACAACGGCAACGGCGGCTACACCTTCGGCAGTTCAGCATTCCCACTGTCAGTCGGTCCACCTGCCGGCACGGTTATTTTTCCAACTGTCCAAACTCTTTCGTCGACCTTCGCCAACTATAGCAGCGCGGAATTTTACCCGCGGAGTATGCCTACTGTCTACGTGCAGCAGTTCCTCCTGGGGGTTCAGCGCGAGTTCGCGCGCGGCCTCTTGTTGGACACAAGCTATGTCTACACCCGCGGCAAGAACCTGAACTTTGCCACCGATATCAATCAGGCTACCACCCCCGGTTCGACTGCGGTAGGCGGCTTTGAGTGCACCAGCTTCTACCACTGCGGCAACCCCAACCCCGTTTTTAACAGCATCTCCGCTCAGTACTACGACGGATATTCGAATTACAACGCGCTGCAAGTGCGCCTGCAGAAGAGGATGACGTATGGTTTGAGCGCCCAGCTTAATTACGCCTGGTCCAAATCGCTCGACACCGGCACTGGAAATGGTCACGGGTCGGGCATCGATGTCTATCAGAACGCCTATACGCCATCCCTCAATTATGGTCCGTCTGATTTCAACGCGGCGAATACTCTAGTCGGCCAGATCACCTACGAGGTGCCGTTCGGTCACGGGCGCCAGTTTGCACTCCACGGACCGCTCGATCAGATCGCGGGTGGCTGGCGTGTCTCCAGTCTTTTCCAGTGGCACGGGGGAGTTCCGTTCACCCCGGTGATCCAGGGCTCTGTCGCAGGAGGTATTGATCCGGGACTAACCCCAGCCTTCAACGCTGGCTCCACGCTTTACCCTGAGCAGGTTGGTGACCCAGGCGTGTCCCATCGATCCCACGCAATGTGGTTCAACCCTGCGGCCTTCGCCAACCCGGCGGATGGAACCTTTGGCAGTACTCACCGCAATACCTTGGTCGGGCCGGGTTTCGCGAACGTCAACCTCAGTATTGCAAAGGAGTTTCCTCTTCACGAGGCGATCGCGCTCGAAATCAGGGGCGACATGTACGATGTGTTTAATCACATTAACTGGAGCAACCCGGATGCGAACGTTGGCTACAGCGGCGGGGTATTGGCCGATTCCACCGCCGGCCAGGTCACCACGCCCATCAATTTCGGAATCGACGCACGCATAATTCAACTCGGCGCCCACCTTAGATTCTGAGCCCGCGCGGTCAGAATCTGGCTGCACATTCCAGGGGATGCGGAAGCGGCTTCCCCTTTCGCGCCCCTAGTTATTAGCGCCTCGCCGAAGCAGCGATTCGCGGTATCGTTCCTCCATGAAACAGTCTCGCCTCAACAAGTTTCTCGAAGCCGCGTGTCCCTCTACTGTCTTTCCGGCTGTGGCCGTCCTTCTCACGCTTCTTGCCAGTGCCATAACACTCGTGGCGGCGCAAACCGGAGCTTCCCACGCTGCCGAAATTCACGATCACCTCCGGAAAGCGGCGGAGTACCTCAAAGCAAAAGATCCGGACTCCGCAGTGAAGGAATTCGATGCTGTCCTGGCACTCGATCCAAAAAATGCCGAGGCGTACGCCAACCTGGGCGTGGTTGCATTCTTTCGGCGCGATTATCGGAATGCTTCACAATATTTGCGCAAGGCTTTGGCGATCGACCCCTCTTTAGCGAAATCGCAAGCACTCCTGGGAATTTCCCAAAGAAGGTTGGGAGATCCATCCGCTCGCGCATTGTTGGAGAAGTCCTTCCCAAAGCTGAAAGACAAACCGTTGCGCCTGCAGGTCGGCCTGGAGTTAGCAGCTCTCTACGACCAGCAAGGAGAGCCCGGTGCCACGGCCTCCATAATGCGATCGCTTGTGGATCTCGATCCCGACAACGTGGATGTTCTGTTCATGGCACAACGCGTCTACTCCGAGTTGGCCGATGACACACTGAATAAGTTGGCCGTGCTTGCACCCGGATCGGCCCGCATGCAACAAGTGATTGCCGAGCATTTGGTTAATGGCGGAGACCTCCAGCACGCAATCGAGCACTACAAAAAAGCTTTGCAGATTGACTCGCGCCTGCCAGGCGTTCATTTTGAGTTAGGGGAAGCGATTCTGCAGTCATCCCCTCACGATCCGGCAACGCAGGCGGAGGCAGAAAAAGACTTCGAAGATGCGGAGGCGATTGACGGCGATGCCGCCAAAGCGGAATGTGGGCTGGGCGCGATCGCCTTGTCGCAGTCCGACCTGGACCAGGCGTTTACTCACTACCAGCGAGCCGACAAACTCAACCCCAACGAAGTAGAAGCCCAGTTAGGTTTGGCAAGACTCCTCATGATGCAGCAGAAGCCACAGGAGGCCATCAATTATTTGCTGGCCGCAATCCAGGTCGATCCGCTGAATAGCGAGGCGCATTACCGTCTTGCCTCCGCGTATAAGCGTCTTCAAATGGACGACCGGGCACAAAAGGAAATGCACCTCTTTCAGGAGATCAAGAAAACCAAGGACCAAGTCAAAGAGCTGTATAAGCAGATGAATATTCAACCCAAGATGCAAGGCGATGAAATGCCAGACAGTAAGCAACAAGAATAATGACCGACAAGAATAAAAATAACGAAGATCGGAAGAAGACCCCGGCTCGCTGGATAAACCTGCGTTCGGTATCCCTGTCTTTCGGAATGGCCCTGACCTTATCCTGGTGTACAGCTTGCGGCGGAGGTTCATCTGGCTCCAGCAATCCTCCTCCTCCAGCCAACTTGCCACCCGCGATCACGAAAGTCTTTGGAGCAGCCAGCGTGCCCTTGAACGGCACGACATCGCTAACTTTCAACCTGTCAAATCCCAATACCGCAATCTCACTCAGCGGTATCGCGTTCACCGACACTTTGCCCTCAGGGCAGGTGGTCGGTACGCCCAATGGTTTGACGGGGAGTTGCGGGGGCGGAGCTGTTACGGCCGCTGCTGGCTCGAATAGCGTTAGTCTTTCAGGCGCGACCCTCGGCGCTGGCGTCTCATGTACTTTTGCCGTGAACGTGACCGGCACAACCTCCGGCACACAAAACAACACGACCAGCGCCGTAACCTCGAGCGAAGCGGGAAATGGCGCAACCGCCTCTGCCAGCCTCATTGTTGCAGGGCCGAGCCAGCAGCCGCCGCAGCCCATCGACATTACTCCGATTAGCGGTCAGGCTTACTACGTTCTCGATCAACTCAGCGGATTGCAGGTTGACCTCAACAACAACTCCACAACCGCCGGCGACTACCTGGCCCAACAAACACGGACTTTCACCAACACCAGCCAACGATGGACCTTCACCGCAGTGTCGGGAAATTTTTGGCAGATTAGCAACGTTCGAAATAGCCTGTGCTTCGACAGCGCAAACATTTCCGGAGTGATATATGTAGTCCAGAATCCCTGCGGCAGCGCCACTACACAGCAGTGGGTTCTCACCTCCACAACCAACGGCTACTACACGATTTCGAACCAAAGCACGGGTCTGCTGCTGGATGTGCCTTCAGCCTCCAGCGGCGCGTTTCTCGAACAGACCGCACTATCCGGAAGCGCGACTCAAAGCCAGCAGTGGCTGCTGCGCCCGGCTTTTTTCCGGGGCGTGGATAATGCCCTCTTGGAAAAGCAGGAAGCCGCGCGCATTTCCACCGGTTTGACGTGGTGGAAAGACGCTGGTGTTCAGACCGACGTTCTTCAAATTCTGAAAAACCACGGCGTCAACCTGGTACGCATCAGGCCAAGCTCGGCGCCTCCTTATTCCGATCCATCGCAGCCGGGATGCACCGGCAACGCCTGCTTTGCCGAAACCGATGCGCAGGATCTCGACTTGGCCAAGCGGACCAAGAACCTCGGCATGAGCCTGGAATTGACCTTGCTTTTCGATGGCGGCAGCTCCACCAGCGTTCCGCCCGCATGGTCCGGTCACACGCTGGCTCAATTGCAAACTGATGTCTACAACTACGTCAAAGCCGAGATCATGTCGTATCGCCAGGCCGGTACCATGCCCGATCTGGTATCGATCGGCAACGAGGTGGATACTGGCTTCCTTGGCCCCATCGGCAGTCCCACAGGAGCTGACTTCAGCGGGTTTGCGGCCTTGCAGATGCAAGGCATGCAGGCGGTTACTGACGCCGCCTCCGATACTTCGATCGGCCCCGCGATTCCCACGCCGCTGACTTGCATCCACATTACGCCGGCGTGGAATCTCACCCAGTTCTTCACGCTGGCTAATCAAAATAACATTTCCTACGATGCCATCTGCCAGAGTTACTATCCCTTCTTTCACGGTCCCTTGACCGATGCGCAGGCTGCCCAAGCCAATCCGAGCAACCAACCCGTCGAGCAGGACGTACTGGTGGCCGCCGCCAACAGCATTGGCAAGCCCATCTTCATCATCGAAGCGGGAGAGCATTATGAAAATGGATTCGACTCGAATGATCCCTGGTACAACCCACCGACCACGGCGACGCAGGCGCAATTCCTGCTCGATCTTCAGACCGTGCAGCAGGGTCTGCCCAACAACTTAGGAATGGGCCTCGCATACTGGAACCCTGCGGGCGTCAACATACCCAGACTGAACGGCGGTTATTTCGATGGTGGGACCAATCTTCCGGATGCAATCTACGTGTGGAACGGCCTCACAATTTTTGACAACGCCGACGCGTCAGGCGCCACCAACGTGAACGATCCAGATTATTCCACGCCACTTGCGGCGTTGGATGCGCTGGGCGGGAGATGATCTGTCTTTCTGCACCGGAACAAACGCTTCTTCGGGCTCCAAGGAGCAGACCATGAAAAAAGATGGCGTGTTGCAAAGTTCCCTGAGCCGCCGCCAACTGCTCAAGGGAGCGGTCAGCGCCGCGGCAGTTGCTTCCGCGTCTTCCTTCATCGGCTCTAGCTACGCGCAGTCTCGGTCTGACGTGGTTCCACAGAGAATCCGGGAAAGTTTCGACTTTGGCTGGAAGTTCCGCAAGGGTGACTCCCCAGCCGCTGAAGCGCCCGGCTTTTCCGACGCAGACTGGGGAACTCTGGATCTGCCGCACGATTGGAGCATCGAAGGCGCCTTCGATGAGAAAGCGTCGTCTAGCTATTGCGGCGCATATCTTCCCGCCGGCATAGGCTGGTATCGCAAGCAATTCCGCCTGCCGGATTCGTACAAAGATAAGAAGCTGACCGTCGAGTTTGACGGAGTCTACCAGCTCAGCGAGGTTTGGATCAACGGCCACTATCTCGGCAAACGCCCCTATGGATATGTTCCGTTCTTCTACGACCTCACGCCGCACGTGAAGTTCGGGAACGAGAACGTGATCGCGGTTAAAGTCGACAACTCACACCAGACCAATTGCCGCTGGTATTCAGGTTCCGGAATCTATCGGCACACCTGGCTGTTATCCACGAACAAAATCCACATCGCCCACTGGGGTACGTTCGTTAGCTCGCCGCAGGTATCGAAAGAAATGGCAACGCTTCACATCAACACACGCATTAACAACGAAAGCGGGAATGCGGCCCGTTGCACGCTTGTCACCAGCATCATTGATCATGACGGAAATGCAGTCCAAGACTCTGAGGCCAGCCAGGAGATCGCCGCCGGCAAGGCATACGAATTCCTCCAGCAGATAAAAGTGAACACGCCGCACCTCTGGTCGGTTGCCGATCCATACTTGTACAAAGTCCGCAGCACGGTGAGGACTCCGGGCCGCACAGTGGACGAATACGATACTCCGATTGGCATTCGCCAGGCCGTCTTCGACGCGGATCAAGGATTTTTGCTGAACGGCGAACGCATGAAGATCAATGGTGTATGCCTCCACCACGATGGAGGCAGTGTTGGCGCCGCGGTGCCGGAGAGGGTCTGGGAGCGCCGTTTGGAAATTCTGAAGGAAATGGGCTGCAACGCCATCCGCACCAGTCACAACCCCTACGCCGCGGAGTTTCTGGACTTATGCGATCGTATGGGGTTCCTCGTGATGAATGAGGCCTTCGACGAGTGGAAGGTGCCGAAAGGCCAGATCGGTCCCAACGGCTATGCCGAATATTTTGACGAATGGTACGAGCGCGACGTACAAAACTTTGTCCGCCGCGATCGCAACCATCCTTCCGTCGTGCTCTGGAGCGCTGGTAACGAAATCGGAGACCAAGGTAGTCCGCAGGGCCCGGAGACGCTGGAGAAGTTGCTCAAGGTGTTTCGCGCGGAGGACCCCACCCGGCCCGTGACCGCCGGCTGCGATCACATTCATTCCGACCCTCCTTCCGAGGCGGCGACTCCTCAGTTTCTTGCTCTTCTTGATGTCGTTGGCTACAACTATGTGGACCGCTGGCGCGACCGCAGAGAAAAGTATTACAGCATTGACCGCAACGCATTTCCGCAAAGGCGCTTCATTGGAACTGAGAGCGAGGCCATGGGCGGCATCCGCGGCGAGTATCCCGACTTGTTCTCCGCAGCACCCGCGGCGGCCGAGGGCTTCTTCCCATTCTTGCGTGGAAGGAACGTCGATGTAGAGCAACTATGGAAGTTTGTCAGCACCTATGACTACGTCGCCGGAGATTTCATGTGGACCGGGGTCGATTATCTGGGCGAGGCGCGATGGCCCATGAAGGGCTCATGCACAGGCGTCATCGACACCTGTGGCTTCAGGAAGGACGGTTTTTACTTCTATCAAAGCCAGTGGACCGACAAGCCAGTGCTGCACCTTTTTCCCCATTGGAACTGGAAGGGGAAAGAGGGCCAAATTATCCCGGTGACCTGTTTCACAAATTGCGACACAGTTGAATTGTTCCTCAACGGCCGCTCGCTTGGAGTGAAAGGGTACGCGTTTCCTCGTTTGGGCATGGAGGGCAGATGGGGAAACCTGCCGGACCGGGCGAAAATTCTGCGGACCACAGGCGACCTGCACTTGTCCTGGGACGTTCTCTATGAACCGGGAGCCCTGAAAGCCGTCGGGACCAGGGATGAGAAGATCGTCGCGACGGCCGAGATTTTCACGACGGGGCAGCCGGCTGCCATCGGCTTGTCGTCTGATCGCGAGTCCATTGCCACGGATCGGCGCGATGTGGCTCACCTCACCGTCCGTATTCTGGACAACCAGGGCCGAGTCTTGCCTACTGCGGACAATGAGGTTACCTTCCAGATAGAGGGCGCAGGATCGCTCCTTGCCACAGACAATGGAGACCCCGCGAGTCACCAGGACTACCAATCCAATCGTCGAAAGGCCTTCAACGGGTTATGCCTCGCCATTGTGAAATCAAATGGCAAAGCGGGTCCGATTCAGGTCACGGCCCTTTCGCCGGCGCTTCAAACCGCCCGTGTAATACTAGCGACCAAGGCGTGAATGGTGAAACGCTTCGATCGACTCATTTGCAGTTTGCAGAAAAACTCGAAACTGTCAGCGGCGAGGTGGAAGGGCGGCGCTTCAGCGCCGCGTAAATCGTCAACAATCACTGCGGGCTTCAGTCCCGGTGGTCGCACGTTCTGTTTCCCCCAGCCTGTTGGAAATGCAATGGGATTGGATATCCGTTTGCCGGTCGGTCTGCTCTTCAGCATGATCAGATTACTGCTGGTGGCATTTGGTGCGCGGTGATGACTTCCCGTTTGTTGAACTCCGAATCTGCTGGCGAGATGTTGACGGCCCGCTTCCGGGAAATGTTCGGGGCAAGCCCGCGCATTTTTCGCGCGCCCGGGCGCGTCAATGTTATCGGCGAACACACCGACTATAACGACGGCTTCGTCATGCCCGCAGCCAT
>Ga0182015_10001675_pt1 | contig 28695 bp, 25 predicted proteins | sample 712P3MmetaG_FD_120478 | JGI IMG/M metagenome (GOLD analysis project Ga0182015, IMG submission 120478) | Permafrost microbial communities from Stordalen Mire, Sweden - 712P3M metaG | ecosystem: Environmental > Terrestrial > Soil > Wetlands > Permafrost | place: Sweden: Stordalen | collected... | reverse complement strand
TAAAGGCCCGCTTTGGCAGTTTATTGTGCTTTTCGATCGGAGCTTGGATTGTAGAGAGTACGCCACACTTGGCAACGACACTTAGATAGTCCGGTTCGATCAAGCCGGCAGCGCGAGCAAGAGCAGGCACGTAATGTTGTCCTGGCCGCCGCGCTCTTTGGCCAGACCAATTAGGTTGGCGCAGACGGACTCGAAAGGCGAGGCGCGCAGGATTGTTGCAATCTCATCCTGAAGCAGGTAACGAGTCAGGCCGTCTGTGGCTAGTAGGACGGCGGTTCCGGATTTGAGATCAATCGAGAAGAAGTCGGGCTGAACCTCGGCTGCTGCGCCAACCGCCCTGGTGATGACGGACTCCATTCCCTGAAGGTCTACGTTAGGCGCATCTTCAATGGCGACGTCGCCGCCGCGAATAAGTTCGTTTAGGTAAGAGTGGTCGACAGTGAGTTGCACACACCGGTCATCCTGGTTGACGTAGGCCCGGCTGTCGCCCACGTTGCCGACGATCAGCTTTTCCCCGTCGAGGGCGGCGGCGACGGCGGTAGTCCCCATACCTTCGTTTTCAGGGATCTGCCCATTTTCCCAGACGTACGTATTCGCCGCATTGATGGCATGTAGTAGCCGTGTGCTGACGGGGACTGGTGATGAGGCAGAGTACGCAAAGGAGTTGACAATGATCGCCGCTGCCCGGGAACTGGCGATTTCGCCGCTGGCCATGCCTCCCATACCATCGCAGACGACGTAGATGCCGAGATCTTCGTCGTATCCGAAGGCGTCCTCATTGTTGGTGCGCACGCAACCAACGTCGCTGAGAACGGAAACCGCAAGTCGGACCGGTGCTGGGCCACTGACCGTAGAAGAAGCAGGTATCACAACAGGAATCTGTGCCGGGAAGCCGGAAGGTTCCGTCAGCGATTGCGTCCCGCTCTCCTCCAGCAACGGAGGAAGATCCTCAGCCGGCTCCGCATGAGGCACCGCTTCATGCATCGGCCCTTGCGAGGCCGCGGCTTGCGAAAGCCGATCGGGATTCTCGTCGGTCATATTTCATCTCATTTGATGCAGCATTCGTCCGGTCGCCGCATCCCGGATAGATTCATTTTCGATCACCGTCGAAGATTGCTCTAACGTCAGCACTAATTTCCTGGTAAAGCGGTCAGGTATCCTGCGCGCTTTCAAACGGTGGTCATCGAGCGACGTTAGAAACACATTGGAAGCCCTTCATGAAGTCCTTATTGAGGAGTTCGGCTCCGGGGCCTGAGGCATCAAACGTTATAACAACGTTCGTTTGATTATTGGATTGGAGACTGTATTTGATCTGGTCGGGCGGAATGTGCGTAGCCGGTAACCAGAAATGGAAGAGAGACCACGGGCCAGTCTTAACGGAAGCATTCCCCTGCGAAGAAAGGGTTATTTTGCTCTCAGGCCTCGAGACCCAATGGAAGGAGGTTGTTTGACCGGCAGTTGTGATTTGCTGATCGTCAATGTTGAGGACCGCGTCGGGAATACCAGTTGACTTGACCTCGGTCAACGTAAAGGAGAGCGCTGGCTTATTGCTGCCGGGGGGAAAGAGGGCGCTGGAAATCCTCTGTGCCTTGCCGAGGAAGCTGAGGAAGGCCGGGTTGACGGGTACTTTGGTCGGTTGGGCAGAGTAAAACTGAGGCCCTTGCTGGGTTACGAAAAGTTGGAGGGTGCTGATGTACTTGGCGAAGGACCCCGATCCGGGTGCAAAAACCTGGGCGACTTCCTCGGTGGTGGCTTCTGTAGTGGCGTCTGGTTTGAAAGGAAATTCTTTTAGAAGAGGTGCGATCTGCTGGTCACAAAATGTCTTAGCGCCGGCTCCTGCGGCTTTGAGAGGCGCCTGTTGAGCCAGATTTTCGGCTGCCTTAATAGGGGCTTCCAGAAGATCGAAGCTCTTTTGTTCAACGCTACCGGGCTGAGGTCTGGGGACCAAGTCGTCGGTATCCAGTTGGGCGGTGGTGGCCGGGCCGACAATCGGCTGGGCAGCATTCTGGTCGCTAGGATTGGTGGTATTGATCGAGATTTCTCTTATCGCCTGTTCGAGATTCTTCAGATCAGTAATGTATTTCTGGTTGGAACCGCCGATCAGGTGTTGCTCCGGGCTAGAGGCCGAAACCACCTTTTGCGGCGTCTGGAAGACGTCGGCGATCTCCTTCGAAGCGGAAGCTGTGTGGACTGACAGAAGCCAGAACAGCTCGAGTAAAGGCGAAGTATCGACGTCGAGCTGGCTGAGCTTGTGTCCTGCATCCTCAAAGTCTTTGTAGACGAAAGGAGATGGAACATAACTGGCGCTGTTGAGGTAGTCTTGCCAGGCTTTGATGTAATCCTTGGTGTAGGCCCCCTGCAAATCGACAGAGAGTTTGGCTAGATCGTCCTCTGTTGGGGGGGGGGCTTTTAGGACCCATTTCTCGCCGCCAAAATACACATTGGGGTGCGAGATTGCGTTCTGCATGAAGACGTAACCTTCCTTGCTGAACGCTCCCTGCACCCGGTAGTGGTCGATGATGGACGTCGAAGAACCAGGGAATCTTTCATTAAAAGTGAAGTCTTTGAACCTGCGATTGGCGGCGGCAAGCATGTTCAGGTAGATGTGCTGGTATCCTTTGAATCCGTTGAGGTAGGCGTGTGACTTTTCGAGCGCTACTTCGTTAGGAGCGCCTCCGGCCATGGCCAGGCAGGAGGAAGCTCCGGGAAGAAGATCGGCATAAAAAGTGAATTGAGTCCTGGCCAGGTTGGAGATTTCGGCGGGAGGGGCAGCATTGCCGGCCCATTCCGCAACAAGAACCTGAGGCAGAAACGTGCGGGTATCCTGATCGGTATCCGGATCCGGATTGCTGGTCGTGATTATGTAAGCCTTCAGCGGATCGTAAGTTGCGCTGTATATGGCATCGGGTGGCGGCGGTGCAGAGAGGGCGCTGAGCTTTTCGACGATCTTTGCCTGGGTGGGAGCCAGGAGCAGAGCGCTGAACTTGTTCGCATAGGCCCGGCAGGCAACGAGGTAGAGGGCCTCGCCTTGATAAAGACCCATCCGGTACAGGAGGGGCCGGTGCACGTTATAACCGCGCAACTCGTCCAGGACGGCCCGCAGGTTCTCGAGTGACTGCAGGTCCGCAAGGGAAGCAAATGCGCCAGATGCGACCGGAGAAACGGGCGCGGCCGCGGATGCGGCAACGCGCCGTTCGAGAGCCAGGTTATTGAAGAAAGAAATGGTAATCAGCGTTAGGAGAATCAAAAGGACACCACTCGCGGTGGCGAGCAGTGCACGCCTAAGGAAGTTGGTTCGAGTGCTGGCGCGGCTCGTTTCAAGGGCAGACTTGTCAGCGAGGAGAATTTTCGAAAACAGCTGTGGAAGAAACACCCACTGCGGAACCTTGCGCATTCCACCCGAGCGGGACTGCGGGGCGGGGATGTGTGAGGCCTGAGCGGCAGAGACTGAGAAGATGCGTGTCGCTCCAGCGTCCAGAGAAATCGGCGCGCGGGACGGAGCCGGGCCCACGTCGATGACATCCTCAACCATGTGGGCACGCATGCCGGTGAAGAAGAATCCACGTAAGAAAGGATTGACCCCAATTTGACTGGGACGCGCTACTTCCGTGAGGAAGGATACGATCCCGCTGCGCAGCTTGCGCAGGTCGCGGGGGAATTCATATGCCTGCGCCAGTTCCTTGAGTTCGCCGCCGCGGGAAAGGATGTCGAGCCGGAATTCTGAAAGCGCGTACAAGAGCTGGTCGAAGCGACTGCTGATGAGGGCAGTCGCCTGCTCTGTATAAAGGCCCGAGCCCGATTCGGGCGCGGAAAGGAGGGAACCGATGGGTACTTTCACCTCTTCCTCGGATAGGCGACTAACGTAGCTGCCAAAGGGGGCGATATTATCCATCTTGGTGAAGAGGACGTAGATGGGCAGCGAAATGCCGAGGGTCTGTGAGAGCTGACGGAGGCGCTCATTGAGAGTTTGAGCCAATGAGCGAATCTGTTCTGTGGTGTTGGGGGCAAGTATTCGCTCGATACTCACGCAAACCAGGACCGAGCGCGCCGGGAGCCGGCTGTCCTTTGAAAATGCGGAGCCCAGCCGGGCAGGCAGAGTAGCCTTGACGAGTCTCAGCCAAAGGGACGGCCGTCGGATAAGCGCACCTCCGGCCTCCACGAGGATGTAGTTGCCGGCCAGCCATAAGTTGATGAGCTCGGTAGGAACGATTACTCCGTCCTGATACACATTGCCTGCGAGGAGCTCCGGATCAAGGCCGGACTGGAGCACGGTCTGCGTTTTGGCGGAGTTTTCGTCTCCGATGACATAGATCAGAGGCATGGACGCCATGGACGGGGCTCGCCCCCCTTGCCGGATGCGTGCATTGCCTCCGCGAAGCAGGGAATTAAGGTTCACGGTGTCGGGCGTGTCATTTCCAGCTGCGGATCCGCTGTTCAATCGATGCAAATACCAGAGAACGAAGGCAACAGCCGCCGCGCCCAACAAGCCGAGAATCAAGCAAAAGAGGATCAGTTTTGTGCCGTCAAAGTTCAGCGCGATCCCACCCCAAATGATCAGGGCCAGATAGAGGACAAATATCAGTATCCCAATCAGGATGCGTTTCATAGGGATATTTCCTCGATGCTCATTGGCCGTTGAAATGACCCCGCTGCGGAAGCGGGGATTCCAAGCGAGTCTCCCGGCAGTTGGGCGGTCGAAGGAAGGGATTGCCGTAATAAGACGATGTATCCGAGATAGGCCAGTATGATAAAGACGGACAAAACGATGGCAGTGATTCCCAGCCGGAAGGCCCATATGTCCCGTTTGGGCTGCGTCGGAGCAGGTGGCGTCTCGGAGCGACGGAAGAGCGCATACTGGCCTCGAAGCCGGGCGATTTTGTCGCGGATTCGTTGCAGAATCACGTGGATCTCCGAGGCATCTCCAAATGCGAACCGGCCTCGGTAGCCGAGCTGAAGGCAGAGAGCGTGCAACTCGAGCACATCGGCAACTTCGGCGGATTCCGGCCGATTTAGCAGTTCCGTGACGTTGCGGAAAAAGTTCTCACCTGCGATGTTGCTTCCGAACATCTCCTGCTGCAAGGTGCGCCGAGGCCACTCCGCAAACATGGGGTCTTTGGAGCTTAAGACACTTTCGTCGAGGAAGCCGATCATGGCATAGATAGCCATCTTCGAGGCCTCATCGCTGTATCCTTGGGCAGAGCACTCCTTTACTGCACCGGAAATCATCTTTCGCAGTGTGGCGCGGAAGGACTCGGCATCTTCAACACGCTGAACGGCGAAGCGCGTTCTGAGAATGACAGTAAAAACCTCCTGGAATGCCAGGGCAATATTGTTGGTCCTCAACTCTTGAAGCGCGAGATCGGAAGAAGTCATGCTGCGGACTCCAACAGGACGGTGAGGTTAAAGATTGCGTCGCCTAGGTCGCCGGGCAGATAGACTCCCACCTTCTTGGATTTGGTCTGAAGAATATGCTCCCAGCACGCGCCGCTCAGCGAGATGGAGAAGTAGTGCATGTCCGCCTGGGCGTGAAGCGCAGCCGGTGGAACAGGAAGGTGGGTTAGCTCGAGGCCGGGGAGCGCGCGCTCAACCAGCTTGATAACACCTGCGGCCGAACATATCTTCATGAGCTTTGGAGTTTGACGCAGGAGGGTCGAATCGTTGATTGAGGATCGGATTCCCAATATCCACTTGGCGCGGCGCAGGCACCTCTCATCCGTCAAATCCGCCTCATAGATATAGCGATCCGTCTGGCGGAATTGCAGGGCGATGTTGTTAGGTGGCCTCACAGTCTCGAGGTATCGTCGAATGAGGGAGTCCATCTGCTTAAAAGTAGTTGTGAGATCCCGGTGCCGGTACTGCGGAATCTCGGCCAGATTCGATTCCAGGGAAAAGGTACTTAGGGCACCGGCGAGGCTGGCAAGTTCGCGGTAAACCTCTTCCGGATGACTGCGCCGGTCTTGAAGATGATGCTGCAAAGCAGGAATCGCAGAACAGAGCGCATGGAGAAACCAGTAGTTGGCAACATCAAGCGCGGAAGTGCCGAGCTCCAGTCCACTGGAACCGGGCCTCGATTGGCGTGTGGAAATCACTTTCTCTTCGATAGTCTGAACCAGCCTGTGCAGAATTAGGACGAGGGCCTCGCAGGCCCCTATACGCAGGCATGGAGGTATGAAGTCAGGATCACACGCAAATCCGCCCTGGCCGTCGCGGACAATGCGCGCTATGGGAAAGGAAACGGTGTCTTCGGAAACCTGGGAATGACTCAAAAGGACGAGATTTTTCTGAGCAAAGGAGACATTGAATTCTCCCTGACCTGAGGAATCATCCCGAAGTGTGCGTTGAACCGGGCGATACCTCGAGACTGAATTCTCAGTCTCATTGCAGTCAAGCCCCTGATCCCGCCGCGGTGGAACCGCCAGGTGGAGGATGATTTCACTGTCGGTAAACGAGAAGAGACGGCTCAACTCCGCCGCATCGGGAATCTCATCGCAGTCTGGCAGATCGAAGATTAGGCCATCAGGCAGAATTCCGGATGCAAAGCTCAGGACGGCATGCCCGTTACGCAACGCCTCTGTGTCGATCGAAAAATGAAGAAAGCCCCAGGGTTCCTGGCGCACATTGGAGTTCAGAAACCAGAGCGTGTCCTCGAAGTACCGGCTCTGGGTCTGGAAATGATGGGGGCCGAGATGCATTCCTTCTGACCATACAACTCGGGAAAGGAACTTCATAATTGGGTTACCACCGTGGGCTGGAGAGGATGACCGGTTTCGCTTCAGAAATCGCGAAGCGCGTCTCAAAGGCGCGAACAGAATGTTCGAACGATACCGGGTAATTCTGCGATGAGTTTATTCGCACCAGAGATCGGGTGCAACCCAATTGAAGAAATATCTTTTTAGGTTAATCACTCTGCGAAGAATGGTTTATGCTACCCCCATTGCACCGGAGGCCAGTTTCATGGATAAACCGTCGAGACCTGGAGGATCGAACGCGTCACAACCTTCAGGGGAGGCTGATTTCACCAGCGAGCGGGACCTCGGAGCATCGGCAGTTTTTGCGAAGGTGAGACCGTCTGAACCGCCGGAAGGATTCGGCGCAACCCCAGAGCCCGGGCCCGGAGTCTTCCGGACAGCGGAAATCGAAAAGCCACGGCCTGCCATGGGCACAAAAACTCTGGCGGAGCCCGTCGTACATAAAGTGGTGGTGGGTCAAAGCGATGCGGAAAGCTCGACGGAATTGCTGGACCGGTTGCGGTTGGCATCCCTGGAACGAGGGCCCGTTCCGGCGAAGCGACCGATCAGTGAAGCTGCAGGCAACAACACGCTGGCCGAAACCGACAATATGAACGCTCCGGCCGGCGGCGGTGCGTTGACACAGCTTTTCCGCACGTTTGAAAGCGAATTGCCTGCGACCCCTGCGAGAAAGGCTTATGAGGCGGAGAATCGCGATTCTGACCAGGACAGCGGATTTACATCCTTGCTCCGGAAACTCGGCGCGCCGGCGTCCGCGTCAACGCCGGCGCAACCATCCATGAAGACGAAAGAGGTTTCCGTTTCGTCATTAACTGAAGGGCCCGGAAAAACGACTGTTGATTCTGGGAATAGTGGATTTACAGACTTGCCCGCGGCAGTGTCGGCCGATGCTTCCGAGAAAAGCGACATTCTGGGAAAGCCTTCGGAGGGGGGTGAACCCGGGGCTGGCCAGGAAGCAAGGCGGGGAAGTAAAACCTCGGGAGCTAATGCGCCGGGAGAATTCACCAAACTGATCGGGACCTTCGGGGGGGCCGGGGCAGGTTTATCAAGCCCGGTTTCAAGTGACCGCCCCGCGGTGGACCCCTCTTACGCGAGTGCGGATTCCTTCACACGGATGCTGGCGCTCGAACAGGATTCGGCTTCCGCCACGCCTGTGTTCCATGAAGCCCCCGCACCGCAAGCGGAGAGGGCAAATCTCGCCGTTAACTCCGGCACATTCACTCAGCCCGCTTCAAACTGGGATCCTTTCGCTCGACCGTCGCTGGCGAATCCAGCATCTGTCCCAGGCCCACCCACAGGAAACGATGTCGGCATTACGCGTCTTATTCAAATGCTGGATCAGCCCTCAAATGCGCAAGTTCCAGGCGTTGGGGTTGTCCCGGGGAATTCTCAAACGGGAGCTGAGTCAAGCGGATTAACCCGGAAATTTGGCCAGGGGAGTACGCCCGAGGGGCCCTTTGAGCCAGAGTCAAGAGCGCCCCGTTGGAATCAGCCGCCGGCGCAGCGCGCACCCGAAGCTTCAGGCGGGCAGGGAGGCAGACTGAATGCGCCAGTAGCCCCTGGAATTCGAGCGACCGGTCCAAGTGACGTTACGAAGATTATCGATGCCTCCCGGGTGAGAGAAGAGGCGATGAAGCGTGCGGCAGGCACGGCGAATCCGACGCCGGCAGCCGCGCCGCCGCAGTCGGCTCCCGGTGGAGGAGTTCCGCAGATGCCCGGATATCCTCCACCGCAACCGCAGATTCCCGGCTATCCGATGTTTCACGCGCCACAGGCTGGCGCGATGCCGGGCGGTAGTATGCCCCAGGCGCCTGGCGTGCATTTTCCAACTCCGCCGATCCCCGCGCCTCCCGCCGCGCCGCCGGCGGCCGCGGCTGCTCCTGGGGTGGCGAAGCTGCAGCAGTATGTGCCGGTGCTGCTGGTTGTGATCATCGTTTTGCTGGTTGCCATTCTGGTGACGGTTGTGTTTTTGATGAAGCACTGAAATGGCTCGAAGAGGCCGAGATGCAGGCGTCTTATAAGCCAGGCCGGGATAGTTCACTTCATGGATGGTGCAGTTGTCTAGTGCAGTTCTGCGACAAAGCGATTGGTCGGTCGATCTTGCGTCGCGGCGTTTCGGAGGTAACGCGGGCCCATTTGATGACTGTCGACGCCGCTTTGAAGTGCGAAGTTCCCCAACTGCTTTCCCTAACGCTGTTCATTAATATCTATGTAAGCGTAATCAATAAATGGCAATGAGTTCCTGGGGAAAACGATATCCACTTGAGTTCGGGATTTGAAACGATACTGGGAAATGTGCGCACCTTGATAGCAGTACGGGTATCCCCCTCTAGCCCCCGGAAAGCCTGGGTGCGGGGCAATGTAATGTGAAGGACCGCCTGGAGCAATGACAACGATATGGCCCATGGTCGGTTTCGGTTTCTTCTTTGGCTCATACCGCAGCATGTCCGGAAGGGTGAGGCCTCCCAATACCAGTTGTCCTTCGTTCGCAAGCTTTGTTGCGCGATCCTTGTCCTTTGCGATTGAGATAAAGGGCGCGTGAGTGAATCTTGATACGATCGCATCTGATTTGCCTAAGAAAGCCCGGCCGAAATCAACCTTCTTGATCGCAAACTCAATCGCGACTCTGCCCGCAACGGCCTGAACAAACTTATTGCAGTCAGCTATTAGTGCCTCGTCTCGGACAAGCATGGCACCAATCTCGTCAACACTCATCGCCATATTTGCCTCTTCTTCCCGTTTGCCATGATTGACTCGACAACCGGGCGTTGATTCGAATTGAGCAATAGCTAGTTGATTCGGATAGTGACAAGATTCTGTATGACCCACTGCTGGTTCGCCGGGTCAGTCAGGTATTTGACGGAAGACTGAACCAAGGCGTCTGCGTTCCCAACAACTTGAGAGCAAACATTTGCGGCCGATGTGATTTCGCTATTGCCGCCTGACTTTGCGATCGCACCGCAACCAATGATGAGTGGAAGATAAATCAAATGAACTCCGCCCGTGATCATCCCCGCGAGCGTTTTCTGAGCCACGATGCTTGTCAGGAGCGAATACCTTTGTGCCTTGGCAACGCCGCTCTCCTTTGAGCGGTAGACTTGTTCGAACTGCGGCGCGATGTCCATTATGTTGGCTGCTAGAGAGGCCACTGTCGCTACATTTCCGACGAACTCAGCAACCGGGCTTATGACATTGTATGCAGATGCCCAGCGCGCGCTGACCACCATCCCGCGGAAATCCCCGGCGACGTTGGTCGCGGCAGTATCCGTCATCCAGTCATAGCTGCGAAAACTCTGAAGCCCGGTAATCGCCCGAAAGCCGTTTATCGCATAACTGGCGTTGCCGGCAACGCTGTCCGAATCGTGCGCGATAAGCGCCAAGACATCGGGACCACTACCCATATCGAAACCTCAAATGGCTTTGGCCGAAAACATAATCCCGCCGACGCCTTAAGTCAAGGAGAATTAAGGGGCTCTTCATACCTGCCGATTTAGTCCCGCCTGGAGCGGTCTTCTCATCGAAGACCCTCGGCGTCCGAGGGAAAGATATCACACCGGCTGCGGGAGCAGGATGATCAATTCCATTTGCGGATTCAGCAACTCAGATGGCGCGTACACTGCGAAGTTCCTCGCGCGCTGCAGCGCCTCCCATCCCGGGCCGCCATGCTCGATGGCGAAGTATAGATGACGGAGTTTGACCCGGATGGCTCTGGGAGGAACGGGCACATGTTGGAGCCGCAAGCCGGATACGGCGCTGCGGATGAGCGATTCGATCTGGGTTGCCGCGCCGGCCTTCAGAAGTCTTGGCGCCCGGTCAATCAGGTCAGCATCGCTGATGTCGGCCGAGATTGCCAGATAGAAGCGGGAGCCCTCGAAGTACGCATCCTTATCGATCGGGGTTGCGTAAATCGTATCCCTGACCAGTTTGAGGGGCAACGCGACAAAGTTCCTCCGGATCACCGTTTCCAGAAGGATGCGGATGAGCCGGTCGATTTCGCCGAAGCAGGGGCCAAGCTGCTCGTGATTGTAGACGGGCAGGTCCCTGGGTGCGATCTCGCTCGAAAAAGCCGTCAAAGAGCCGGCAAGCTCGGAAAGCTCATTGAATAGCGGCTCGGGCTGGATGTTCGCCGATTCCAGGAAGTGGCGGAGCACGGGGAGGTGCGTGTTCACGGTGTAGAGAAGCCAGAAGTCGGCAACGTCCGAGGCCGAGAAGTCCGCCAGCGATTGATTCTTCTGGCGGCGGATGCCAGACAGTTGACTGCTCCGAGCGACCAGCAACTCGACCATATTGCTGAGAATCCGCTTCAGGGTAGGATTTGCGTGAATATCGATCAAAGGAGGAATGTAGGTGGGATCGACCTGGTACCTGCCGGTTTCCGACCGAAGAATGCGTATGCAACCGAGAAGGACCGACCCTTCCCGGTTCTGGCCTTCCGCAAGAATCTGGAGATTCTTGCGCGCAACCTGAACGTGTTTTTCGTTGCTTCCAGTATTTTCGTCGCGGACAATCATCTGATGAGACAGAAAGCGGGTACTTGCGCGCCCACGCTCCTGCGACACGTTCATGCCCCCCTGCAAATATTCCGGGACTGCGAGGTAGAATGTGCAGCTTTCTCGTCCATTCTGGAAGCAGTCATCCAGAACACGGGCAGGTGGGGGGTAATCGGAGGCGGGAATATCGATCGGCAATGCATCTGGGAAGATCCCTGACGCGAAAGTGATTGCCAGCCTGCCCTCGGACAGAGCTTTGGTGTCTATCTGAAGATCCCTGAATCCCCAGGCGCGGGAGTTGAGAGAGTCCAGATAAAACCGCGCGCTGTCTTCAACAAAGCGCTCCTGCGCCTGTAAATGCTGAGGGGAAAGAAAAGTACCCTTAGACCAGATGACGGATTGGAGCTGTCGCATTTGCCAAGGTACCTCGGTGGAGAGCCCAATGGTAACGGGTAAATCGGGCAGTGTCCAAACTTTACATTGCGGGCGTTTCTCTAAGGGCGCCGCGGAAAGTGCTTTGGGTCCATACGAGATTCAAGACGATGGCCCTTTCAAGCTGATCCCGAAACCGTTTTTCGATTTGCCGTGGTAAGCCGTTTCGTCCGTTTCGCCAATCGAACAAAGCCACCGGTCCCCAACGGCGATCTCGGCGATTCTGCTTCTTGACGTATTGTGCCACGGTCAGCCGATTTTCTGGAACTGCAACGCCCAATGGCCATGGTCATCATCACCCGACCAGCTCTGATTTGCACAAGGCGCGAAACAGAAGGGAGTTATCTCTCCCTGAAGAGCGAATTGGCCATACCCTTTCCAGCTTCGGTCAGAGAAGATTTAACTAGACAAAAAGGCCGTGTCGTGATTAGTTTGTGTGAAGCGCATTCCCAAACATTTTTGGAGCGATCTATGGCAAGAGAGAGCACACAGCAGAAGCTTAGTCGCGTCCGGGCTCCCCGGGTGCAGATTACCTACGACGTGGAAGTGGGAAACGCCATCGAGTTGAAGGAGTTGCCGTTTGTGATGGGGGTGCTCGGCGATCTGACAGGGCAGCCCGAGCAACCGCTCGCGGACTTAAAGGATCGCAAGTTCGTGGAGATCAATCCAGACAACTTCGACAGTGTGCTGAAGGGGATGGCGCCCCATCTGGCGTTCTCGGTCGAGAACAAGTTGAGCTCAAAGGCAGGCCAGATCGGAGTTAACCTGCACTTTGAAAGCTTCGAGGATTTCTCGCCAGCCAAAGTTGCGGAACAAGTGGGTCCCATTAAGGAACTGATCGATCTGCGGACCAGGCTGTCCAACCTGCGGGGAAGCCTGCAGGGCAACGACCGGCTCGATCAGGCGCTGTTCGATGCGGTTTCCAAGACGGAAGAACTGAATAAGCTGCGCGCCGAGTTGGGCAGCACGGCGGAGGGAGACAAGATTGAGTAGCAAGGCAAATCCGTTGGCGGCGCAAGCCGCTGAAACACAGACCACCGAGGTATCGCTGCTGGATCAGATCGTCTCCCAAGGGCGCTTTGGCAAGGATACCGTGGCTCAGGAGCGCGGCAAGGACATGGTGAAGGAGTTCATCAACCAGGTTCTTGAAGGGAAGATGACTCTCAGCCGCGATGCGGAGGCCACCATTGGGGCGCGCATCGCCGATATCGACCGGCTGATCTCGCTGCAACTGAACGAAGTTATGCATCATCCGTCGTTCCAGAAGCTGGAAGCCACCTGGACTGGAATCCGGCAGTTGGTACTGCAGAGCGAAACCAGCGATATGCTGAAGATCAAGCTGCTGAATGTCTCGAAGCGGGATCTTCTCAGAGATTTGCGGCGCGCACTGGAGTTCGATCAGAGCGCCTTCTTCATCAAGGTGTACGAAGAGGAGTTCGGAGTCTTCGGCGGAGCACCATTTGCGGCGCTGGTGGGCGACTATGAGTTCGGCCGCAGCGGCGAGGATGTGGAGTTGCTGGAGAAGGTGGCGCAAGTTGCCTCTGCGGCCCACGCGCCGTTCCTGTCGGCGGCCGCCCCGGAGATGATGAACCTGACGGAATTCAGCCAGTTGTCGGGAATCCGGGACGTGTCCAAGGTCTTCGACACCACAGAGTCTGCAAAATGGAAGGGTTTCCGGCAATCGGACGACTCGCGCTATGTGGCTCTCGCGTTGCCCCATGTTCTGCTGCGCGAGCCCTACGGCAAGGATACGAAGCAGATCGAGGAGTTCGCATTCGAAGAGGGAGTCGACGGAAAGGACCATTCGAAGTATCTGTGGGGCAATGCCGCCTATTCCCTGGCGACGCGGCTGACGGCTTCGTTTGCGAAGTTTGGGTGGTGCGCTTCGATTCGCGGAGTGGAGAATGGTGGCCTGGTTGAAGGACTGGCAACCCACAATTTCCGCACAGATGAAGGCGACGTGGCCTTGAAGTGTCCCACGGAAATTGCGATTACCGACCGCCGCGAAAAAGAGCTTGCCGACCAGGGTTTCGTGCCCCTTTTGCATTGCAAGGGAACAGATTATGCGGCCTTCTTCAGCGTGCAAACGGCTAATAAACCCAAGCTGTACGACAAGCCGGAGGCAAACGCCAACGCGCGGCTCTCGGCTCAGTTGCCCTATATGTTGGCCATGTCACGTTTCGCTCACTACCTCAAGGCAATGATGCGGGACAAACTGGGCAGCACAATGAGCCGTTCGCAGGCCGAGCTTTTCCTGAACCGGTGGGTAGCGAATTATGTGATCCAGGACGATAATGCGTCCCCCGCCGCCAAGGCTGCGAGGCCATTGCGCGAGGCGAAGATCGAGGTGATGGAAATACCCGGAAAGCCCGGTGCACTGCGCGCCGTGGCCTTTCTCCGTCCTCATTTCCAATTGGATGAGCTTACAGTGTCTCTGCGGCTGGTAGCGGATCTGCCTCCGCCTACGGGCAAGTAATCATGCGCTTGTAGGCGCTCACACCCAAATCCCCAACCGGCCTCCAAACAAGGCCGAACACGAAAGGACTCCCAAATGGCAGTTGATAACTATTTGAAGGTTGACAGCATTCCTGGTGAGGCGACGACCAAGAACTTCCAGGACCAGATTCAGCTTCTTTCCTACAGTTGGGGCGGACACCAGACAAGTTCAGTTTCCGGAACGGGCGGGTCTGGAGCGGGAAAGGTCGATCTCAGCGGCGGAATAACCATCACGAAATACCTGGACAAGGCAACTCCGAAGTTTTTTAACGCGCTGTGCGCAGGAACGCATATTGCAAGCGCCATTTTGAGCGCTACAAAGGCCGGCGGCGGCGGTGGAACCGGTGCAGTATTCCTAAAAATCACGTTAGGGGAGCTGTTTGTAACTTCGCTGCACACCTCAGCGTCGTCCGAAATTCCGACTGAAACGGTCACTTTCAGTTACAACACCATCAAGATCGAATACAGCACGCAGGACAATCAGGGCGTCCTTACGGCTGCGGGAGATGTCACTTACGACCTCAAGGCCAACACGGTCTCCTAGGGACGAATGACGCCATTTGCGCTTTACCGCGAAGGAAAACTGCGGGAGGCCATCAAGGCGCTTGGCGAAGAGTTGCGATCCGATCCGCTCGACGCCAAGCGCCGCACTTTCTTGTTCGAGTTGCTCCTGTTTGCCGGCGAATACGAGCGGGCGGAAAAGCAACTGGATCTTCTCGCAGGAGCAAGTGCGGAGACCGCAGCCGGCACGCTGCTGTATAGGAGCGCACTGCACGCCGAGTGCACTCGCAGGAGTATGTTTGCCAACCGGGAGACGCCGCTCCTGGCGCAGAAGTCGATTCACGGCGGAGCGTGGAACGGCACGCCCTTCAGCGAGATCAGCGATCCGGATCCACGCATCGGCGCGAACCTTGAGGTGTACCTGGCGGGAAGTTACACCTGGATTCCGATCCACTATTTGCGCAGGCTTGAGATCGAGCCGCCTGCCAATTTGCGCGACTTGGTGTGGGCGCGGGCTCGATTGGAAACGAGTTCCGACTTTCGGCTGCAGGAACTTGGCGAGGTGTTGCTCCCGGCTCTTTGTCCTCTCTCTTTCAGCCATGTGGAAGAAGTCGTCCAATTGGGGCGCGAAACGGCTTGGGAGCCGGACGAGACGTACGGCGAGCTTCCCTATGGCGCGAAGACGATGCTTGTCGATGATGTTGAGGTTCCCCTCCTGAGCCTACGCAGCGTTTTGTGGTTGGCACCTGAGAAGGAGTCTCCCGATGCCTCTGCGTGACGATCTGCTTGCACCGATTGCCGGGTCGAACCCGGTTGGCGAGGATCTCTACTATGACAAGGTCTTCGAACAGATCAAGGAAGCCGGACGCGAGGATGTAGACGATCTGCCGGACAATGGGCTGTGGGAACTGGCCAAGAAAAAAAAGGCGGACCATCGCGGCGTAATCAAGTTGGCGGGCGAGGCTCTTGCTACCCGGACCAAGGACCTTCGGCTGGCCGGCTGGCTTGTGGAAGGGCATCTGAGGGTGGAAGGGTTTTCCGCCCTTGTGCCGGGGATCGATTTGCTCCGGTCTCTGCAGGAGACCTTCTGGCCTGGCATCTATCCAGCAATCGAGGAAGGTAACGACCTTGAGATGAGAGCGCTCGCGATCCAGGCCGCAGGCAAGCTCATCGCAGGCGCAGTCCGAAAGGCGCCGCTGACCCGGAAAGGGCTGAATTTCGAGGACTACCTGGATTCCCGCGCCGTTGGCTATGAGAAAGACGCGACGGCGAGTGCACAGCAGGAGGCGCGCAAATACGCAAAAGATCACGGAAGACTAACGGCCGAAGAGTTCGACGAAGCGTTTGCGGCAAGCCCCAAGAGCCTCTATGCGGATGCTGACTTGGCGCTGGCGCAATCGCTTGAAGCTACGGACCGCTTGGATGAGTTCCAAAGGGACGCGTACGGAGAAAGCCGTCCCAACCTGTCGAAACTGCGCGATGGGCTGGAAGAGGTCCACCGAGCCGTGCGATCGCTGCTGAACGAGCGGCGCAAGATTGACCCTGATCCGGTAAGCGTTGAGGATAAAGCTGAAGTTAAAACGGGTGAAGCGGCGGATGCTGTCAAGAGCGATGCAGGGGCGGATGGGGAATCCGCGAGTAGGCCGGTTAGGGATATAACTCACACCTCGGGCCAAATAACCTGCACAGATGACGCGTATGCGCAGGTGGTGGACAGCGCGGAGTTTCTATTTTCAAAGGACCCCAAATCCCCGGTTCCCTATCTTGTTTGCACCGCGCTGCGCCTGGGAGAGACGCGCATGCAGGGACCAACCCCGTCGCCAGGCTTCGCAGTGGGACCGACATCGCAAGTTAGGCAATCCCTGCGGTTACTGGCTTCAAAAGGGGCATGGCATGAGTTGATGGCCGCATCGCTGCCTATTCTTGCAAGCGAATGTGCCAGGGCGTGGCTCGACCTCCACCGTTATATCTGGCGCGCCGGAAAGGAGACCGGGGCGGAGGCCATTTCGGAGGCGGTTGTGGGAACGGTGAAAAGCCTTCTCATTTCTCGGCCAGAGCTGAGGCACTGGACACTCGAAGACGATACCGGGGCGGCGAATAGTGAAACGCAGCAGTGGCTGGACCGAACTGTTCTGCCGTAGCAGATTGCCAGTGGAGGAACGGTGGCCAGGACGAAGGCGGAGATTCTGATTACGCAGTCTTTGATCGACCGGTTGACGGTGAGTCCAGAGCCGTGGCCTGAAACGCGCAGCGCATCGATGGCGATGTATCGCAAGTCGCTGAAGCGGGATTTGGAGTGGCTCCTTAATACGCGGCAGCCCGTAATTCCGGGATTGGATTCTTATCCGGCCGCCGCTGCCTCGGTGTTGAACTTCGGTTTGCCCGACCTCCGAAACTTTGACGGATCCAAAGGCAGGGAACAGAATGTGCTCACAATGGCGCTGGAGAGATGCATTCGAACGTTTGAGCCGAGGATCAAGAACCCCCGTGTATTTTTGGACCGGACCGATCTGCTCAGCCGAAGCTTGAGGTTTCACATCGATGGCCAAATCGTCTACGAAAACATGGATGAGGAGATCAAGTTCGACACTGTGCTGCAATTGATAAGTGGCGAGTACGAAGTGAGGTAGGAATGCGCGAGGAGTTGCTCTATTACTATGAGCAAGAATTGACCTATCTTCACCGGATGGGTGGCGAGTTCGCGCGAAAATATCCGCAGGTCGCCGGGAAGCTGCTGCTCGACTCGGACCGCTGCGAAGATCCGCATGTCGAGCGGTTGCTTCAGGGCTTTGCTTTACTTGCCGCTCGTGTACATCTCAGGCTTGACGATGACTTCCCCCAGATCGCCGAGGCCCTCACGAACATTATTCATCCGAGCTATCTACGTCCCATGCCATCGATGACGATTGTGGAAATGCAGGCGGACCCAGCGCAAGGAAAGAAGACTGCGGGAATTCAGGTTCCTCGCGAAGCGGAGCTGGTATCGAGGCTGACGGTTGACGGCCTGCCTTGCCGCTTTCAGACTTGCTATCCGGTAGATTTGTGGCCATTCTCTGTGGCCGCGGCGGAGTGGTGTCAACCGGAGCGAATGCAACGGCCGCCTCGCGCAGCCGGTGGAGTGGCGGCGGCAACTGCTGCGCGCCTTCTCCTTCGCTGTCACAAGGATGTTGTCTTCTCCGGGCTTCCGGTCTTGCGCCTGCGCTTTTATCTGTCTGGAGAGCCCAAGACGACCTTTTCGCTTTATGAGCTTCTGATGGAGAAGTGCATTGAGATTCAGATTCGTGACCCAAAGGATGAAAGGCGGGTGATCAGCCTGGGACCTGGGCAACTTCGGCCTGTCGGATTCGAAAAAGACGAAAGCCTTTTGCCGTTTGTGAGGCGCTCCATGGATGGGCATCGGTTGCTGCAAGAGTACTTTGCGCTGCCGGAAAAGTTCCTGTTCTTCGATCTGGAGGGAATGGAGCCGCTAGGGAAGGCGGGATTTGGCGAAGAAGCCGAAATCGTCTTTCTGTTCTCAAGCTTCGAGCGTGCCGAACGGCAACAGGTACTGGAGCTGGAAGTCGACGAGCGTACGTTTCGGCTGGGATGCACGCCGGCCATCAATCTCTTCCCGCAAGCGGCGGAGGGGATCAATTTGAGCCAGACGCAGCATGAATACACCATCGTCCCCGACAGAAAACACTCAAGGATGATGGAGATCTTCAGCATCGAAAAGGTTACCGCAGAAACTCCGAGGCTAAAGCAATCGGTCGTGCTGGAACCGATGCATTCCTTCCGGTATCAAACCCACGATCGTGAAGGAGTTGCATTCTGGGTGGCAACCCGGCACCTGAACGAAATTGGCGAGAGGGTTCCCTCAACGATGACCATCTCGGTGGTCGACCTGACAGGCAAATTCACAGATCCCGAAGGGGATAAATTGATGGTGCGGACCCTTTGTACAGATTTCGATCTGCCTTCCAGCCTCCAGATTGGATCCGATGCGGGTGACTTCAATGCGACGCGTTATGCCGCAGCCAAGAATATCATTGCGCTGCGGCGTCCTACGCCGTGCGTCAGTCCGCCGGCGGGGCAAGGACACCTCTGGCGGTTGATTTCGCTGCTCTCGCTGAACTACCTGTCGCTAAAAGAAGAAGGGCTTAAGGCGATGCAGGAGATTTTGCGTTTGCATAACATGTCCGACTTACCTGCCTATGAGAACCAGATTGGATCGATCCGCCGAATGGATTCTGCGCCGGGGTTTGCGTTGGTCGACTCTGACTATGGACTCATTCCGGCACGCGGAGTGCAAGTGGAAATGGAGTTTGACGAGCAGCAGTTTGCCGGTACCGGCGTTTATCTGTTCGCCGCCGTTCTAGACCGATTTCTTTCAGGCTACGCTTCAATAAATAGCTTTTCGCAACTGACTGCGCGCAGCGCTAGCACTCAAAGAAAGGAGCCTTTGGGAAAATGGCCGCCGAGAGCTGGAACGCAAGCCCTGTTGTGAATGGGAAAGGAAGCAAATCAAACGAAAGACCGGAATACGAAAGGCTCCGCAAGTTGCTGAACGAAGAGCCGTTTCGGGTTCATTTTTTTCAGGCCGTCCGCATGCTGCAGAAGATGGACGGAGAGCGCAAGCCTGTTGGGTATTTCATCACGCCGCAAAAGGAAACGATTCGATTTTCGGCGCGGACTTCGCTGGCTTTTCCGCCCAGTGAAATTCACGACTTGCAGTGCTCGGAAAATGGCCAGATGAACATGACGGTAGAATTCATGGGTCTGTGTGCCGCAATCTCTGTGATGCCGGCGCCCTACACGGAGTACTTGATTGCGCGAACACGAGAGAAGGACCATGCGATGGAGGATTTTTTTAACATCTTCAACCACCGCATGATTTCATTCTTTTACAGGGGTTGGGAGAAGTACCGCTTTTTTGTCGAATATGAGAAATCCAGAGAGGATCCGCTTTCCGCGAGACTGCTGGATCTGCTGGGTCTCGGCACAGTTGGTTTGCGTGGACGAGGCGGGATTCCCGATGATGCCTTCCTGAACTACGTTGGACTTCTGGCGCGTCATGTACGAACGGCGGCTTCGCTGCAACAGGTTCTTGAGGACTACTTCGAGGAGAGCGTCCATGTTCAGCAGTTCGCCGGTACCTGGCGGAAGCTGAGTGTAGAGAATCAGACTTGTTTCGCGGGACTGGGGCGGGCGAATGAACTGCTGGGCAAGGGTGTGGTAGCAGGGGATGAGGTGTGGGATCATCATGGGCGAATTCGAGTGTCGATCGGTCCAATGCGCTTCAAAGAGTACCTTAGTTTTCTGCCGGGGAAAGCTGCCTACCACGAACTTGTGGCATGGCTGAATTTCTACTCCAACAGGAGCTATGAGACAGAGGTGCAACTGGTGCTGGCGCGTGAAGACGCGCCAGCCTGCGAGTTGGGGTCGCCCGGAGAGACCCGCCCACAATTGGGGCTGGTGAGCTGGTTGAAGACTAAGCCTCTTGACCGCGATCCGGCTGATGCGACCTATCTGGTGCAATGAGGAACTCCCGGCAGCAAGAAAGGGACAGACATGAGTACGAATCTGAAAGCGCTCATCGGCAAGTTGAACGACACAACGCGCAAGGCGATGGAGGCCTCGGCGGGGTTGTGCGTCGCACGCACGCACTACGATATCGAAATCGAGCACTTCCTCTTGAAGGCGCTCGACGCAAGTGACAACGATGTGGCTGCGATTCTCAAGCATTATGGGATCGATCGGTCTCGCTTGACCAAGGAATTGGAGCGGAGCCTTGATTCGTTGAAGACCGGCAATGCCCGTTCGCCCGCTTTCAGCCCTGCCGTGGTAACGATGTTGTCGGAATCATGGACAGTAGCCAGCATTGATTTCAACGCGGGCAGTATCCGCACAGGATTCACGATTCTTGCACTGTTGGGAAACGATGAACTGTTCAGAATAGTGAAAGACATAAGTAAGGAGTTGCAGACAATTCCCGCAGAGGGTTTGCGGGCGAGCTTTTACGAGGTCGTAGCCACGTCGAGAGAGATGCAGACCAATTTGGCGACTGCGGATGCTGGTGCGACGGAGTTGGGATTTGGAGGCGAAAGTGCTGGGGGAAGTGCGAGGGGCGGCAAAACTCCGCATCTCGATCAGTACACCGTCAATCTTACTGCGAACGCCAAGGCCGGGAAGATCGACCCGGTGCTGGGGCGCGACCAGGAGATTCGTCAAATGATCGATATTTTGATGCGTCGGCGTCAAAACAATCCGATTCTGACCGGCGAGGCAGGGGTGGGAAAAACGGCGGTGGTGGAGGGCTTCGCGAATCGTGTCGCTTGTGGCGACGTGCCGCCCGCGTTGCAGGGAGTTCAGATTCGCACTCTGGATCTGGCCCTGTTGCAGGCGGGTGCGGGTGTCAAGGGCGAGTTTGAAAACCGATTGAAAGGCCTCATCAACGAAGTGAAGTCCTCAACGGAAAAGATCATCCTTTTTATCGACGAAGCGCACACCATGATTGGAGCCGGTGGAGCGGCAGGGCAGAACGACGCAGCGAACCTCCTGAAGCCCGCCCTTGCTCGAGGAGAACTCCGCACCATTGCGGCCACGACCTGGTCCGAGTACAAGAAATACTTTGAGAAGGATCCTGCTCTGGCTAGGAGGTTTCAAGTTGTCAAAGTAGAAGAGCCCACCGAGCAAGTTGCCTGTACCATGTTGCGGGGCATCGTTGCCTCCCTTGAAAAGCACCACAACCTGCGCATCCTGGATGAGGCAGTTACAGAGACCGTCCGTTTATCGCATCGCTACATCGCTGGCCGGCAGCTCCCGGACAAGGCGGTCAGCGTGCTGGATACCGCGTGCGCCCGGCTTGCCCTGGGTCAGAATTCGACTCCGCCCCGTCTTGAGGATGTGCAGCGGCAGATCGACAACCTTGAAGTACAGAAACGCGTGCTCGATCGGGAAACGAAGCTCGGCGCCGACCATGCGGAGAAGCTGGAACAAATCCACACGCAAATGGCTGCAGCGAAGCAGGAGCAGACTCTTCTAACGGCGCAGTGGGAAAAGGAAAGGGCTCTGATCGCAAAGATTCGCGACTTTCAGCAGGGCCTGGAAGCGGCAGACAAGCACGACGGGCAGATGGATGAAACGCATGGAGATGTAAAGGCCGACCTTGCCCGGCTTGAATCAGAGCTTGCTGAACTACAAGGCGAACGAGGCATGATGCGGGTATCTGTCGACGCACAGATCGTGGGCGAGGTCATCTCAGCATGGACTGGAATTCCACTTGGCAAAATGATGCGGGATGAAATCGAGACTGTACTCACGCTCAATGAGCATCTCAAGAAGCGGGTGATTGGTCAGGACCACGCGCTAGCCGTGATTGCGCAGAGAATTCTTACCTCGCGAGCGAACCTGGACGATCCGGTGAAGCCTGTGGGTGTGTTTTTGCTGGTTGGCCCCAGCGGAGTTGGAAAAACCGAGACGGCCATTGCGCTCTCAGACGTTCTGTATGGGGGCGAGCGGAATATGATCACCATCAACATGTCGGAGTTTCAGGAAGCACATACGGTTTCGACGCTCAAGGGATCCCCCCCGGGCTATGTAGGCTATGGTGAGGGCGGTGTGCTGACGGAAGCTGTACGTCGCCGGCCCTACTCCGTGGTGCTGCTCGATGAAGTTGAAAAGGCCCATCCCGATGTTCTGGAGTTGTTCTTCCAGGTATTCGACAAGGGCAGAATGGAAGATGGAGAGGGGCGCGAAATCGACTTTCGGAACACGATCATTTTGCTCACCAGCAATGCCGCGACCGAAACGGTGATGAAGCTGACCGCCGACCCAGAGACTACGCCCGACAGCCAGGGGATGGTCAAGGCGCTAAAACCAGAATTGGATAAGGTGTTCAAGCCGGCATTTCTTGGAAGGCTCATGATTGTGCCCTTTTTCCCGATCCGGGACGAGGCCCTCAAGCAGATTATCCGCCTCAAGCTCGGTAAGATCCAGCGGAGGATTGCGGAGACGCACCGGATTGCATTGGAGTATGACGATCCACTCTTGAACGAGGTGGCTAGTCGTTGCACGGAGGTTGAAAGCGGAGCCAGGAATGTGGATAACATCCTCTCCAATACGATGCTTCCAGACTTGTCCCGGCAGATACTGTCCCAACTCGCCGGTGGTTTGTCGTCAAACCGTGTCATGATTTCAGTCAAAGATGGCGCGCTCACGTACGCATGGGACAGCGCAGCTTAGCGGCGCAAAGCTGGGCCAATTGGCGTTTGGCGAAAGGGTGCCACGATGTTCCTTGATGTTAGGAAATGGGGACGCTGATGAGTAGTAGTACGACGTACATCACGCCGGAGGAGATTCGCCACCACCCTGAGAACTGGGAGCCGGTTGCGAACTCCCACGATCCCAGAATCCATTCTACGCATTACAAATCCGTGGTCATTTTCACGCGGCAAGGTCAAAGCGAGCAGGCAGAGATCGTCGATCCTGGGTGGTTCAGCAGCCACCTGAACGAACATTTCACAAGCGAACAATTCTATGTGGAGAGCAATCCTGGATTTCCGGTGGTGCTTCCGAACGGCTCTACGATTTCCGATCGATATTCTACAACGGGAAAGCTCATGTCGCCGGTTCCTGATCTCAGTCCTGTGGCCGCCGCTGGCACCGAGACCCTCAGGGAGTATCGAAGGCTAATGGAGGCGGCAAAAATCGGATATGAGTTAGCTAAATACGATCCTCCTGAAGCACTTGCGGCGGGAACACTGGAGGCTGCAGCCAAGGCGTATTTAGCCGAGAGACTCGGTACGAATGTCGGTACAGGGGGTACTTTCGACTACCAGCGATCGGGAAATATGCTTTCTTACCTTCAATTGGTTGGCCTAAAACGATTTTTTAGCTTCAAACAGTTGCCACAATTCAGAGATGTCTCGAATTTCAATGTTGGACTGTTTTGTCAAAAGGCCGGCTTGTCCCTTAATCAAACCCTGTCGATAGCAGGGGACTTCGCTAAGCTATTTTCCAGCAACTCCAATTCGGCGCAATCCTTTGGGCTCGCTCCGAGGACGGCGGAATTCATTCGATACGGCTACTCAAAGGCGTCGTTATATCGCTAGCATGCCTGCAATATGCGGGGAAAGTAATGGTGAAATGAAGCCGGAAAGGAATTCATCCCGGAGGGCTCTGGCGTTGCTTGCCAGCGTGGTTTTCGTGATCGGGATAGCGTACATATTCCTGACGAAGGTTGGAATGGTCCCAACGCCATCCACATGCATGACAGAATCGAAAGTGAGAATAACCAATCTCTCAGGTGGCGACTTTGAGATCACTGATACGGACTGCGATTTCCTTGCAAAAGAAGAATTCGTCAGCGTCTACGTTTCGAGGGCACGAACAAACGGGGGGTCATTGTTAGCCAAATGGTTCCGGGGAAAGACGCTTTTGTTTCGATATGATCCAGCCATGCTGGATAGCCCTTTGCCAGTGATTCGCGCTTCTGGCTCCAATAGGATTTTGATCTCGATCCCAAGAGTCTCTTCGGTCATGTTCCAGAGCAAGAAGTGGAATAATGTCTCAATAGACTACGAAATTGAACAGGTTGACTTCCCGGTAACAGGTGCGATAAAAGAGGCGCCCTAGCGACACATGATGAAGATCCAGATTAGTCTCCGGATCTGGTGTCTTGGAGACTCACTGTAGACTTAATCCACGACGATAAGCTGGTAGTGGTTGCTTCGGAAATCGAATCGGGGACAAGGGGCAACGACGAAAGAAAGGCAGAATCGCATGGCCAGCGTGACGCAGGCAAACCGGCTCATTCAGTTCAGCAGCCCTCTGGGCAAGGATGTGCTGCTCATTGAGCGCCTGGACGGAACCGAATCGATCTCTAAACTGTTTCGGTATCAAGTCGAGCTGTTTGCAACTGCCGGTACCATGATCGATCCAAAATCAGTTGTCGGCGCCAAGGTCGCTGTTGCACTCGCGTTGAACGACGCGCCCGGATCAAGGTGGATCAACGGCATCGTTGCTTCATTTGAACAGTGTGCGGGCGACGAGGAATTCGATGTCTACCACGCAGAGATTGTGCCGTCCATGTGGCAGTTGACACTGAGCGTTAACAGCCGCGTTTTTCAAAACAAGACCGTTTTGGACATAGCCAAAGCGGTGATCGGCGAATATGGATTGTCCATTTCGGACCATACGGCCGGTTCCTATAAGCCACTTGAGTATTGCACTCAATACTCTGAGTCGGATTTTCATTTTGTATCGCGCATCCTGGAGGAGAGCGGCATATTTTATTGGTTTGAGCATACCGACCAGGACAACAAAATTATTCTGGGAGACGACCGGACTGCCAATCAGGACTGCCCGATATCGGCATCAATTCCCTTTGCTCTGAACGAGAGCGGCGCGGAGGGAGGGTACGGCGCACAAGTGTTCGAGTTTACAGCCACGTCGACAATGGTCTCAGGCAAGCACTCCACGGCAGACTACAACTACCGCACCTATGCTCGCGTCGATGTCCCGGAGCAGGACAGTTCCAGCCTTTTCGGCAAAAATGCTTTCGAGCAGTATCTCTATCCCGCTGGGGAGGAGGGGTACTTGAAAGAAAAGGACACGCAATCGATTTCGGACCTCGAGAAGTTGTTCCTCGATACGCGGGCGCTGGCGTCCGACGCGATGGCGGAAGTCTTTCACGGCAGCGCCAACGCGCGCTCCTTCTGCGCGGGTTATACGTTCACGCTGAGCAAGAACCCTCGCTCGGCGTGGAACCGGAAGTACCTGCTGACCGCAGTGACTCATCACGCCGACCAGGTTCCATCGTATCGAGCCGGTGAGGGTGTTGAGGGTACCGGATACAGCAACCGGTTCACGGCCACTTCCTCCGATATCGTATTTAAGCCGGCCCTGACAATGGTGAAGCCCAAAATCTACGGCCCTCAAACCGCGATGGTCGTCGCGCCCTCCGGCGAGGAGATGTGGATCGATAGCCTGGGACGGATCAACGTCCAGTTCATCTGGGATAAATTGCGCAAGCCAAACACCGTGGACAACACATGGGTGAGAGTGGCGCAGCAGTGGGCCGGGAATGGCTGGGGGACCTACTTCTGGCCGCGGCTGAACGACGAAGTCGTGGTCATGTTTCTCAATGGAGACCCTGACAATCCGGTGGTAGTCGGCTCCGTGTACAACGGCGTAAACGTGCCCAAGTATGCCTTGCCGAGTAACAGCACCCGGTCGGGAATCCTGACGCGGAGCAGCAAGGGTGGCGGCGCGGCCAATGCCAACGAGCTCCGCTTTGAAGACAAGACCGGCAGCGAGCAGATCTTCCTCAATGCCGAAAAGGACATGGACCACCGGACGGAGAACGACAATCGCCGCTTTGTCGGCGGCAAGGATTCGCTCATCGTCACCGGCAACCAGTTGGAGCAGGTCGGCGGAGACTATCACCTGGAAGTCAAAGGAAATTCCATCGAGAAGATCGATGGAAACTCGGACTTAGGTATCGGAACCAATCAGACCGAGCAGGTGGGAGGCAACCACTCGTTGAACGTCGGCTCCAACCAAAGTATCCGGGTAGGCACAGCCTATTCCATGAACGCGGGCCAGACCGTATATATCAACGGCGGGATGAACGTGGTGATTCAAGCAGGGATGCAGCTAAGCCTGGTCGGCCCCGGCGGCTTCGTCACCATCGGGCCCGAGGGTGTCTCGATCTCGGGAACCATGGTGATGATCAACAGCGGCGGCGCGGCCGGTTCGGGCAGCCCGGGCCAGACGCCGAGTCCCCAAACTCCAACCGCCCCGGACAAGGCAGACGATGGAACCAAGGGCGGGAAGATGTAGCGCAGGTATTCAGATTTGACCGGGATTGTGAAGTCGCGGGCAATTCTCCGAGGAACGATTCGTGGCATTTGACGCAATTAAGGGCACAGTCCGGTGCTGCACCGCGTTTTCTACCGGTACGCCTTGCCTCCAGGGTCCGCCCCGACTCGTTCGCGCTGTCCAAAGGGCGAGGTAATTGCGCTATGGCGATGGTCATAAGCTCGACGCAAATCACGGCATTCCAGAACTCCATCCAGGAGAGGTTTGACCACGAGCTTATGGAGTACGCGCAACGCCGGTTCCCAACTGTTTTTCAGGCTGTCGCCGAGAGTCAACTGCTCGCCTTGGTTCGTCAGGTACGAGAAACCGCAAACCGATTCGGGGTGGATCGCCAGGACAACCTTGCTACCTTCCTTGACTTTTGGGTGATGTATGGCGCTGATTTCCATGCCGCTTCCTGGGCATCGGATATTCTGTCGTGTAATGAACTCCATGGACCCGACAAGATGGCAGTCCTCCGCAGCCGTGTTGAAGCGACCGGCGTGACCCTCTAGCCCTAATATGGCCGACACTCCGGACCATCTCGACCTACAGGCAGTCGCTAACACTGGTGCACCCCCGCCCCCCGCGGTCCTTCCCCAGCCAGTTCCACCCCTGCCGCCGGTAACTACAGATCCATCTGCCAAATGCCCAGTCGCGGCGATGACTCATGAGGAAAAGATGGAGCAGGCTATCAAGATGGCCAACCTTCCCCCGGCCGTAATGGCAGCCATCGGAGACCCGAAGACGATTGTTGCGTCGCTTGCGATCAGCATGGGCATAATTGTTGCGGCTGGAGCGGCGGCGGCAGCGACCGGGGTGGGTGCTATCGCAGAAGTTGCCGGGGCTATCCTCCTGTTAGGTGGGGCGGCATTGGCTGGCTATCAGATTGGGACTGGAATAACCCAGCTGATCGACTTCTACAACAAGACCCGCTGCGACCGCGCCAAGACGGCGGCCGATCTGAAAGACGCCAGTCGTGATTTTGCCAGTGGCGTCTCGAATATGGGTGTTGGGGCGTTTATGCTGCTGTTGAGCGCAGCAGGTGCGAAAGGAAAGGGCGCTTTCGGAGAGGAGCTGCCGGACTCGGAGACGGTCGCACGAACTGGTGAACCATCAACGGTCAACCCCAGCTCGAACCGCACTTCGGAGATGCCATACAGGAATCCGCCCGAAATGTACACAGTGCGGCCAGGTAACCCGCTCCCAGAGCTCGACCCGGCCCGTACATATCTTTGGGCGGTCGACAAGGATGGGAATATATTGGTCGCGCCCGAAGATCAGGAAGGATGGGATAGGCCCGTCAAACATGGGGACCTCGTCCCCGGCCCCGGAGGGCAGAGCCGAGGCGCAGCTAGGACAGGCGGCGAATTGAACTACAATCCTGATTCAGGTGAATGGGAAATGAACAACGACTCGAGCTATGTCTTCAACAGAACGGACGGACAAACTGGGACTGGAGAAAACCTCGAAGCAGCGCACGATCTTCTGACCCAGTCCGGCACCGATACATCAAACATATCCCCCCAGAATTCCCACGGATCTCAATGAGCTTGGAGACATTATGACACCGTTCCCCCGGTTATCGAGTGATTGGGAAAAGCTCTTCGCCCTTGATGGACCGACGCTTGATCGCCGCCTTGTGGGCATATTCGAATCGTGCGAAGCCGATCCGCGCCCGATAGAATTCGACCGATTAATGGGCGTCGGGATCAAATTTGCGCGAGCTGGCCAAGAGGATAAAGACAAGGTCGCCCTTGAATGGTTAGCCAACGCCCAGAGTCCTAAGCGGATCGACATTGTCTCCGCCTTTCTTGGTGGAGATTGGCAACCCTCGGTTCGTCTCCGACCACTCCGGCCGGAGACGGTGGAAAGATTCATCAGCTTGCGAAGAGGGATTGAGATTGACGACGAGGCGGCATACAGCAGTTTGGCCCTGCTTGCAGAAACTGGGGTTTCGACCGCGTCGCCAGAAATTCGCCGACTGGTCGAATTGGCCATGAAGTCCGAGGATCCTGGTACGTATCGTAGCCCAGAAATGGCGGAGCAAGCACGGAAGCTGGTCTCGACGGCATTGGGACGGCTCGGAGAAAGCGGATAACATTTCTAATCGGGAGTAAGATCCATGCCGCCAGCAGCACGATTGACCGATATGCACGTTTGTCCGATGGTTACGGGGATTGTCC
>Ga0182015_10001674_pt1 | contig 28699 bp, 21 predicted proteins | sample 712P3MmetaG_FD_120478 | JGI IMG/M metagenome (GOLD analysis project Ga0182015, IMG submission 120478) | Permafrost microbial communities from Stordalen Mire, Sweden - 712P3M metaG | ecosystem: Environmental > Terrestrial > Soil > Wetlands > Permafrost | place: Sweden: Stordalen | collected... | reverse complement strand
ATCTTGCAACTCTTCGATTCCTCTGCTCCTTTGCTCTACCAGCCGCAACTATCGGGATTTACAACCCACTTCGACCCCATGACTAGGCGCTCGCGATGTCTTCACGAATAATGCGGGCTAGTGAGTCCGTCTTGCATCACGGGCTGCTATGCCCTGCCCTCGAACAGATTCCTTCCCTCGACCAGCGCGCGCATCTTGCGATCGGCCACACTGCGCTGCAGCATCCAAAATCCGCAGTCGGGATGGACGTAGCGCAGACGCTTCGCACCCAATGTCTTCACTACCCGCTCGATACGTGAGGCCACGAGTTCGGGCGTTTCCACTTCGTTGTCTTTGATATCGATCATGCCAATACCCAGTGCGATCTTCGGATCCAAATCGGTGAACACATCGAGCTCGTCGTAGCCGCGACGCGCAAACTCGAGCACCAGATGGTCGGCATGCAGCGAATTGAGGAACGGAACCAGATCGCGCCAGAAGCCGCGGAGCACTGGCTGTCCACCATAGTTGCCGAAGCAGATGTGCACGGCGCGCTCGTTCAGGATACCGTCCAGAACGTGGTTGATCGCGTCTCCCGCCCAGGATGAATCCTGCGGGTAGCCGGCGATGCAAGCTTCATCGAGCTGGACCACCTCAGCTTCAATTGATTCGAGTTGGCGGCGTAGAACAGCGGCCAGATCCATAGCCAATTCGGAAATATCTTTGTAGTAGCAGTTTGTCACCATGCGCGACAGCATGTGAGGTCCAGTGCATGTAAACTTCAACGCAGTTTTCGTGAGCGGCGCTACGATCTCGTAGTCTCGCGGCAAGTTCAGCGTGCCTTCGTTGATTTTCCCGATCGCCATGCCTGCGGTTAGCAAGCGAGTCACCGAGGCGCGATCGGCGCGGAAGCGATCGAAATCCGAGAGCGCAAAGTGGCTGCGGATTCCTTCCATCTGCGAGACGAAATAGTCCACCATCCCATTGGTCTCGGGGTGGCTCGGGTCGAAGCGCATAAGTTCGCCGTCGGTCACCAGGTCCAGACCTGCGAGCTCCTGTATCTTCAACACGGCCATCACCGCATCCCGGAGAACAAGCCGCGAAGTATTACCAACCAGCCACGAGGGCACCGGATAACTTCCCACTACAGTAGCTTTGATATTCGGATTCATTTGTCGACTCTCGCTTCACGGTGCGGCTGCCGGTCGGAGCGAAATCATACTCCCGAGCCAAGCCGCTTTGGAAAAAGGCACTTCAAAGTAACCAACGAAGGGCACAGAAAAGTAACCAAATATCAAGCAACATACCACTTCTCCGGCGCATAGTTTCCACTTGTAACTCTGGCTCAAACTGGATTAGAGTGATGCCGCTTCGTTGCTCTCGTGGACCACGACGAGAAGGTTGAAGCCGTCGGACGGGTTGCTTTCGACGAGGCCCCGTTTGTGGAGGTGGCTGTGTACCGTAGCGATGTAGTCGGAAGTCTTTTGCGTCCCGCGTATCTAAAGGAAGCTCGCGATCGCTTCGCAGCCGGAAATCTTACGAACGCCGCCTTCAAACAAGTGGAAGACCGGGCCGTCGACGAATGCATCGACCTGCAGATTCTCGCTGGCATGGAAGTGATCACAGATGGCGAGGTGCGCCGCTACGCTTTTTACGGACACTTGATTGATGCCGTCGAAGGCTTCGACAAATACGGCGGCTGGGCAATTCCTTTCCGCGACGAAAAGGGCGAGCAGTTGGTTTTGCCGCGCCCGGTAGTCGTTTCCAAGTTGCGTCGCAAGCGGCCTCTTTGCGCAGAAGAATTTACTTACGTGCGGGCGCGCACCACGCACCCGGCTAAAACCACTATCATCAGCGCGCAGCAAGCCGCAGCTTACTACGACAGCAAGAAATCGACCGCTGCCTATGCAACGGTCGACGCCTATCTCGCCGACTTAGTCGACATACTACGCGATGAAGTAAGCGAGTTGATTCGCCTGGGTTGCACTTACATCCAGATTGACTCGCCGCAGTACACCGCGCTGCTGGATCCGGATCTGCGCGAAGGATATCGGCAGCGCGGCAACGATCCCGACCGGTTGCTGGATTTGTCGATCGAAATGGACAATGCGGTGATCGGTGATCATCCCGGCATTACCTTCGGCCTGCACCTTTGCCGCGGAAACAATCAGAGTAAGTTCTACGCCTCCGGCGATTATGGCCCAATTACAAAAATCTTTCGCAATACCAAGTTTCAGAGATTTTTACTGGAGTACGACGACGAACGGTCCGGCGGTTTCGAACCGCTGCGCCAAGTGCCGGCCGATCGCACGGTTGTGCTCGGTCTGGTCAGTTCCAAGAAACCCAATCTGGAAAGCAAGGACGAACTGAAAGCGCGGATTGAAGCCGCCTCCGCCTTTGTTGAGTTGGAGCGACTGGCCCTCAGTCCACAGTGCGGTTTCGCTTCCACCATGGAAGGCAACGCCGTGACGGCGGCGGACCAGCAAGCTAAGCTTCGACTGGTGGCCGAAACCGCGCAGGAAGTTTGGGGCCGGTCCGTCCCATTGGCGCGCAGAGCTTGAACAAAAAACGGCAGATATAAAAAACGTAAAGAGGTGCACGAAAAGATGGTGCCGGCCTTAGGTGTTCGACGGGAGTGGGGGCAGGCATCCAGTTGAGATGTAGGTTGGTGTAAACTCCCGCGTTTGCAGTCGGAGCAAGTGTTGCTTTGGGGTGCAAATCGAACGCACGTTCGCTCGAATGACAGGAGATCTCATGAAATCACGTCGGCTGTCGGCCTGCTTGTGTGGTCTATTTGTGGCTTTGGCGTCGATTCAGTATGTCCCTGCTCAGGCCACGGCTAGCTATGCCTTGTTGAATGGAACGGTGACGGATGCGGGAGGACGACCCGTTGCCAAGGCCACGATCACGGTCCGTTCACTCGACACCAATCAAACCTTCACCGCCGCATCGAATGACACTGGATATTACGTGGTGCCGAGCCTGCCGCCGGGACGCTATGAGCTTATCGCGAGCTACGCGGGCTTCGGGAAATACACGCGCACCGGCGTCGAGCTGTCGGTTGGTCAAACCGCCACCGTCGACGTGAGACTCAAGGTGGCGGCGGTCTCCGAGTCGGTTACCGTAACCACGGAAGCTCCGGTGGTAGAAACGACGCGAACCGAGATCAGCCAAGTGATTCAGGCTCAACAGATCCAGGATTTACCTATCAGCGGCCGCCTTTTTACCGACTTTGCTCTTCTAACACCCAGCGTCGCCAAGAGCCGGACCGCCCTGGGCAGCACGTTTACAGAATTCGAGGTGACCCAGATCTCCTTTGGTGGCATGCGCTCGTTTAGCAATGAGATCACAGTGGATGGAGCCGACTTCGTAAACTCCGTGAGCGGTGTGCAACGCGCCACGCCGCCTCAGGATTCCGTACAAGAATTTCGCGTGGTCAACAACAGTTTTGGCGCGGAATACGGCAGGGCGCTCGGTGGCATCGTCAACATCGTCACCAAGTCCGGCGGGAACGACTTCCATGGTTCGGTTTACGATTATCTGCAGAACAGCGCCACCGATGCACGTTCACTTCTGCAGCCGGCGCCGCTGCCCTATGCCCTGCGGCAAAACCAATTCGGCGGTACCCTCGGAGGTCCAATCCGCAAAAATAAAACTTTCTTCTTCCTGAACTATGAAGGCAGACGCAGCGGTCAGTCTCCCACTTACGCCCCAGACTTAGTCAACAATATTGCCAACATTGATCAGTCCAAGGCCTACTTAGGACTTTCTCCGGAAGGCTGCAACCTTCCGCCCGCGCAATGCGCGGGATCGCCCTTCTCCTATCTCCAGTCGGTTCTGAAGACGGTCAATAACGACTATGGCTTTGCCAAACTCGACTACCAAATCAACACTAACAATCGTCTGGCGATTCGATACGTGGTAGAGGACGCTCGAGACTTGGGGGAACTGATCGGCAACACGGAAGACGGCGGCGGCATTGGCTCTCCGAGCGGCGCGCGCAATCTCTTCATTCGCGATCAATCTGTGGTCGGGACGCTGGATTCGGTGCTGAAGCCCAACCTGGTCAATACCGTTCTGGGTCAATATTCACGGCGGCACTACAATTTTCCCGGGGCGACCGGCGAACCCGATCTGAGTGTGGTGAATGACTTGGAAATGGGACACAATTTCGGCACCTATGACGCAATCTACGAGAGCCGGGTAGAGGGATCGGAAGCGCTCGCCTGGGTCAAAGGCAACCACGTCGCCAAGTTCGGGTTCGATGGCAACTATGTCTGGAGCTATAACAACTATCCTGGTTTCACACCGGAACGGGTATTACTTCCGGATCTCGATTGCATGTACGCATTTGCCGACACAGTGAGCCTCTTGACGAGCGGCACCTACGGAACCGTTCCAGAGAACTGCCCCCTCTCGCCCCAAGCGGATGGAGTGTCGTTCTTGTATTGGGGAGTTGCGGTTCCACGAACCGGTTTCGTGAACGGCTACGTTCCGTCCCCCGCGACCGGCGGTGGATTCGGCAGCGGCTGGCCGAATGCATTTCCGACGAATCAGTATTCCAATTATGCCTACGCTTTGAACCATGGCTACTGGGGATTTTTTGCGCAAGATCAATGGCGCGTCACTCCCCACCTGACCTTGAATTACGGCTTGCGGTGGGATTTCGAAACCGGTTTAGGAAATACCATCGACCCCGACTACCGCGCTTTTCAACCACGGCTCGGGTTCGCCTGGTCTCCGGACTCCAAGACTGTCATTCGCGCCGGGTCCGGGATGTTTTTTGATCGCAATAACCTGACATTCTTCTTCACCACCGGAAACCAGAAGGCGCTTCCCGGATACTTCTGCAATCCACCGAGCGCAGACCCCAGTTGCGCCGCAAACGGATTAGGCGGAGTGGTCGTTCCGATGATCCAAAACAAAGCGGCCAGCGGTGGTTGGCAATTGTCGGCAAATCCAGGGTACCCCGGCACGCCTTCCCTGCCTTGCGCGGCTTTGGGTTTACCCGCCAGTCTTTGCGCACAACTTCCCGACGGCGGCAACCCAGCGCTGCAGACTATAAGTGTGGCAGCTTTAACCGCCCTAGGCATCCTCGGCGATGGTGCCAATGCTTACCCTGCAGTGAGTTTAACCGGGGCTTGCACAGCTAACCCTATAACAGGGGCCCCGACTGGGGCTTGCGGGGTTGGTGCCGGCGGCATCCAGCGTAACGCCCGGCTTCCCTATGCCGAACAAGCCAGCTTCGAGATCGATCGCCAGATCGGGGGAGGACTCTCGCTTCAACTGGGATATCTCTTCGTCTCGGCCCACAAACTCGTTCGCGGCAATAACATCAATGTCCCCTGCCCTTATGGCACGGCCAAGCCATCCAATCCTTACTATGCTCAAGGGCTGCTCGATCCGAGCGGATCGCTCACGCCGTGCGGCGGAACACCCATTCTTGGGCCCTTGGGCTTGGGTCCGTTTTTTGATTGGCTAGGGCCCGCAGTGGGGCCGCCTTTTACTCCCCCTCCACCCCCCAACCCTCAGCTTCCCGTCAATCCCAGTGGGTTGGAATTCGGCGTACCCGGGGGAGTCGGTGCACCAGCGACGCTGAGTGGCGGCCTTCTCGATTACAACAATGACGTGGCCAACGCTGTTTATCATGGCCTTACGGTTACGGCGGTCGAGCGCATGGGCAAGTTGTTCAACCTGACCGCCAATTACACTTACTCTCATACGATTGATAACGGCAATTTCACCACCTTCATCAATCTACCGCCCAACCAATTCGACTATGCCTCGGAACGTGGCAACTCAAACCAGGACGTTCGCCACCACTTAGTCGCGAACTTTACTGCGGATGCGCCTCATGACAGTTTTGCGCGGAACTTCGAATTCAGCAGCATTATTACTTTGCAATCCGGCCGGCCCTTCACGCTGTTCGCCGGGGAGAACGTTCTTGGTGACGTGGCTGGCCTGAGCACGGATCGCGTCGGTGGCCTGGGTGGCGTCTGCACCAATGTGTCAAACTGCGCCACGATGATTGGCCGGAACACCTATGTTGGCGATCCGCTGTATTCCTTCGATCTGCGTTTGTCACGGTATTTTCAGATTCGGGAGCACATGCGGCTCGACTTGACCGTAGATGCATTCAACGTGTTCAACCGGCCGAACGTGGACGAAGTGAACTATATCTATGGCTCTCCAGCATTCTGCGGAGCCGTTCCGCAACACTATAAAGACGCCACGACGCGAGCTATTCAGAGCGGCGCAGCGTCGGTATCTTGCGCCACCGAGCAGGCTGCGGCGGCGCCACCGGCATGGCTTGCCTTGGGACTCTTACCCGTCTCAGTTCCGAATTCTCCGAACGCTACTTTCGGAGAGCCGAGAACTATGCTCAATCCGCGGCAGTTGCAGTTCTCGGTGAAGTTTTCGTTTTGAGGGCTAGGCTACGCTGGCTGTTCATATCTGAACGGCCAGCGTGCTGTCATTCTCCACGTCGCGCGAGTCATAACTCCGTAGGCTGCGCTTAGCCTTCCCACTTCCAATCCTTAAATCGGCGCCTCAACTCCGTTTTCAGCAGTTTCCCTGTAGACGTATGCGGCAACTCCTCCACAAACACAAATGCGTCCGGCAACTGCCATTTTGCGAACTTTGGCGAGAGGAACTCGCGCAGCGCTTCCGGAGACAAACTCTCGTCTTCCTGTGCCACAATTATGGCCACAGGCCGCTCCTGCCACTTCGGATGCGCAACTGCGATCACCGCTGCTTCGCGAATCTTCGGATGTGCGACCAGAGCATTTTCCAGGTCAACGGAACTGATCCACTCGCCGCCCGACTTAATCAGGTCCTTGGTGCGATCCACGATTCTTAGGTAGCCTTCGTCATTGATCGTTCCCACGTCGTTGGTGCGAAACCATCCGTCTTGCGTCCATTTGTCGTTTTCTGCCGGAAGATTGTAGTAACTGGCGGCCACCCAAGGCCCGCGGAGTTGCACTTCTCCCATGGTCTCTCCGTCCCATGGAACCTCGCCATCCGCATTCACGACTCTGCTCTCGACGAATGGAACCGGGATTCCAGCCTGCGCCTTGATTTCGCATTGCCTTTCCTCCGGCCAATCCTTCATGTGCGCTTTGATTTGGCTCGTGGTCGCTTGCGGACTGCTCTCCGTCAGCCCCCAGCCTTGCACCATGCTCCATCCATACTCCCGCAGTCTCTGAATGAGCGCGAGTGACGGCGCCGCGCCGCCAATAAGAATTCGCATGCGCGGCAGCTTCCACCTGCCGGGATTGTGGTCTAAGCACTCCAGAACGTTGTGCCAGACCGTTGGCACGCCCGCGGCAACCGTGACAGCTTCCTTTTCACAAAGCTCCAACAGGCTTTCTGCTTTGAGGTGCGGTCCGGGCAGAACCTGTTTCGCTCCCACCAGCGTCGCGGCGTACGACAGCCCCCAGCCGTTGACGTGAAACATGGAAACGATCGGCAGCACGCTGTCGGCGTTACAGATGCCGAAGTTGTCCACGGTAGTGAGCAGAAACGAGTGCAGCATCACGGACCGGTGCGTGTACACAACTCCCTTCGGCATTCCAGTCGTACCCGACGTGTAACACATGCAGGCGGCTTCGTTCTCGTCAAGATCGGGATAGTGGAAACTGCCGGAAGCCGTACTCAGGAAACTCTCATAGTCTTCGAACCCTGATGCGGTGCGGCGGCCCGACCACCCGACTACGATGACGCGCTCAAAATGGACTGAGTCTTTGAGCTTTTCATATAAGGGAAGCAGAATGTCGTCGACGATCAAGAATCGGTCTTGCGCATGATTGGCGATGTAGGCAATCTCTGATGGCGCCAGGCGCAGGTTCAGCGTGTGCAACACACCGCTGGCGATTGGAATGCCAAAGTAGGCTTCCAAGTGCGCATGATGATTCCACATCAGAGTTGCCACGCGATCGCCGCGCTCCATACCAACCTTCTGCAAAGCTTCCGCCAGAGAGAGCGCTCGCCGGTGCAGGTCGGCATACGTGTAGCGGTGCAACATATGGTCAGGCCGCCGGGAAACGATCTCGGCATTCGGAAAGAATTTGCCCGCGCGCTCCAGACTGTGAGAGAGCGTCAGCGGATAATGCATCATGGTTCCTTGCATGCGGTTCCTTAGGAAGGATCAGCGGGATTGGCAAAGTATCTCAAACCTAGCGGTCCTTGGCTTCAGACGCTGATAGCTGAAGGATTCTCCACCAGCAAGGCAATGCCTTGTCCGCCTCCGATGCAGGCCGCGGCAACGCCGTAACGCGCCTTCGAGCGCTTCAACTCTCGCGCCAGTGTTACAGCCAACCGGACCCCGGTGGCTCCGAGCGGATGCCCGATGGCGATTGCGCCTCCATTGACATTGAGCTTGTTGCGGTCCAGACCAAGCTCACGCTGGCAGGCGAGAACCTGTGCGGCGAAAGCCTCATTGATTTCGAAGCGATCGATTTGCCCCAGGCTCAGTCCAGCCAAGTCCAACAGAGACTGAATCGCCGGCACTGGCCCGATACCCATGATCTCCGGGCGCACGCCAACCACAGCACCGGCTACCACTCTCGCCAAAGGCTCTTTCTTATGCTCTTTCAGGTATTTGCTGGAAGCCACCAAGGCCGCCGCCGCACCATCCACGATTCCCGAGCTGTTCCCCCCAGTCTGCACTCCACCAAATGCTGGTTTGAGGCGAGACAAAACTTCCAACGACGAGGGCCGGATATGAGTGTCCTTGCTCAAGCCATCGACACCGCGTGGCAGCCTGATTCCCCGTGGTGAATATCCAGCAAGCTCGAAAACCTCACTCGCCAGCGGCGCGATCTCGCCGCTCAGAAAGCAGCTTCCTTGTGCCGCAATTGCACGCGCGAAGCTCTCGGTGGCGAATTGGTCAACGTCTTCGCGAGTAACCCCATACTGCTTCGCCAACTTCTCGGCGGTTCCACCCATGGTCTCATTCGGACAGGGATCGAGCAGCGCTTCCCACAGGAAATCCTTGAACTCCACCTCGCCCATGCGGAATCCGCCACGGTGGGTGTAGGCGGCGATCGGGTTGCGCGACATGGATTCCGTTCCGACCACCAGCGCCAAGTTGGCCTTCTCTAGTTTGATATTGTCCGCGGCTTGCAGAATGGCCTCGATGCCGGTGCCACACACGCGCTGCACCAGATGTGCCGGTACTTCGATAGGCACACCAGAGTAAAGCGCGATGTGCCGGGGCAGCACATACGCGTCGAAGGAGGCTTGGGCCATATTTCCAGCCACCACAATGTCCACATCAGTGGGCGGCACGCTGCTTCGCTGGAAGACCTCTCGAGCCGCTTTGATTCCGAGGTCGGTGGGAGACACCAGTCCAAGAGCCGTGTTGTACTCCACGAAAGGAGTGCGCACGCCGTCGAGCAAGAAGACATCGTCGTAGTGCGAAAGCAAAGCTTTAGGGTGAGAACTCATAACGATGGTTTGCCGTCCCGGATTTCCTGGCCCGCGGCCACGAGACGCGGCAAGGGCAAATTCATTGGTGCGTCCGGCACTGCCGTATCCACGGGATGGCCAGGCACTTCACGCTTTTGCGGTCGCGCCGTAGTCAAACCATATCGTGATCGATGCCTGCTTCCCCATGCCGACATCAGCTTCAGAATCGGCTTCAGGCTTTCTCCGTGGCGGGTGAGTGAGTACTCCACCCGCGGCGGCACCTCGGCATACACCTTCCGGTGAACAATTCCGTCGCGCTCCAATTCCCTCAGGTGCTGGGTCAGCATCTTCTTGGTCAGCCCAGGGATAAGCCTTTGCAGTTCGCAGAACCGCCGGGTGTGACCCTCGAGATGGAACAAGAGTGTCGGTTTCCACTTCCCACCAATAATGGAAGCCGTCAACTTCACAGGACAACTGGAGTGATCCACAAGATAGTCTCCCGTAGGTATCAGGTTACCGAAACGTGCCTACTAGCCAAAAAGATACTTTTGCCTAGAATTGACCCTCGGTCCCGAAAGGATACCGGATTTGGCACCGACTTGGAAGTGCTTGTACTCATCCAGCGTCGATTGTCGGGACAATTCCAGAGTGAGGCCTCCTAAATGAACGACAAAAGGCCGGTCGTGATCTACGGCGCCAATGGTTTTTCTGGCCGCTTGATCGCTGAGTTTCTTCGTGAATACAATGTGCCGTTCGTCGCCGCCGGCCGCAACCGCGCGCGGCTTGAAGATGTGATGAAGCACGTGCCCGGCATCGAATCTGCCGACTACGAGATAGTTGAGACGAAAGGCTCGGTCGAAGAACTTACTCAAGTCTTTGCCGGCGCGAAGGTGGTCTGCAATACAGCCGGCCCTTTTATTTACAACGGCCCCAGCGTGATCGAAGCGGCGCTCAACGCCGGCTGCCATTATCTGGATATTGGCGGAGAGCAAGCCTGGATCCGCGAGGTAGCGGGCAAATGGGGCTGCAAGTTTGGCCAGCACGGTTTGCTCGCTGCTCCCGCCACGGCCTACATGTCGGCAGTGAGCGACGCGGCGATTCGGGCGTGCCTAGAGAACCACCGCGGCATTGACACCTTGGAAGTGCTCACAATGTTCAAGGGCAATCCGACTTTTGGCTCTACCCAAACGATCTTCGCAGTCATTCAAACCGACGCTTACTACCTGGAGCAGAATACTTACAAACCGTGGCCGCGCGCTACCCGCTATGACGTCGTCGTGCCCGGAAGCATCCAAACGCAACTTGCTCTGGCTTGGGGAGGGTTCCCCCATCCGGTCTGGTATAAGAACCATCCGCAGGTGGCCAACGTGCGGTCCTTTGGAGGATTGCTCGATCGGCAAATTATGGAAGGCGTGGCCGCAACCGAAAAATTGTTCGAGGAGCAGATTCGTCCACTGCCTGCCGCCGAGCAGGAACGAAAGCTCGCTGAGATGGCGAATGCTGTAACGGGCGGTACACCGCCGCGGGAGAACCCGCGCGAGCATCGCACCATTGATGTGATTGCCGGCCGTGGAAGCACAGACTCCGTGCAGTGTGTGGTATTTGGCACATGCTGCTATCGCCAAACTGCACTCATTCAGGCGTTCGCGGCCCACAATCTGGTGCACACTGTGCCGCATAAGGTGGGCTTCGCGTCAGCGGCCGAGGCATTTGGCCATCGCGAAATTCTCAGCGTTTTGGAAACGCATGGCCTTTCCAAAGCAAAGCTGTCGTCTTAGTTAAACGTGCCAACTGCGCCAGGGCAGTCTTAGGGAACCATGCGAGCCATCGACTATTTCGATAAGAACGCGGATCTCTTTACCAACCGGGTTGCGATCCTCGACGGGGACGCTAGATATTCCTACGGGGAAGCGCGCACCTCCAGCGAGCGCATCGCGCGCGCAATGTGGGCCTGCGGCGCTCAGCGAGAGCAGCGCGCGGCCATCTATTCCCACAATCACCCGGGGGTTCTGTTCTGCATGCTGGGCATTCTGCGCGCCGGGGCTGCCTGGGTTCCCATCAACTTTCGCAACGCCGCCGACGCCAACGTGGAATTCCTGAACTACTCTGAGACGACTTGGCTTTTCTATCACAGCCGTTTTAAGGAGCAGGTCGAAGAGATTCGCAAACGCGTTCCCTCGCTGCGGCATCTGATTTGTATCGACGGTCCGGACGGCGAGCATCCTTCACTCGCAGACTTCATGGAGCTGGGAAACTCATGGAATGAGAATGCCAGCTATCTCGACTGGACCGATGCCTACGGAAATCCTGATCAGATAATGGGCCTGGTTCCGACCGGCGGGACGACCGGCCCGGCACGCGGTGTCCGCGTCACCAACCTGGCCTGGGGCACGATGACCGAGATGGCCATTCACTACTGGAAAGGCGAAGCCGCCGAGCCGGTCTGCCTTTGCACCGCTCCGCTCTCGCATGCCGCCGGCGTCGTTGCTTTCACGATGTTCGCCCTGGGCGGGACGAACGTCGTCTTGTCTGGATTCGACGCGTTGCAGGTATTGTCGGCGATAGAAAAGTATCGCGTGACACATCTATTCCTTCCTCCCACCGCGTTCTACGCGCTGCTCGCTCATCCGGACTTGAATAAATTCGATTACTCCAGTCTACGAGTTTTTCTGCTGGCGGGTTCTCCCGTGTCACCCGACAAACTCAAGCAAGGTGTGGGAGTCTTCGGCTCTTGCATGTGTCAGTCCTACGGACAAACCGAAGCGCCCATGCTTCTCACCTGGCTCGATCCCCGCACTGTAGCCGCTGCCGCGGCCGGCGATCATCCGGAGCGTCTACGCAGTTGCGGGAGGCCGACGGCGTCGGTTCGCGTGGCAATTATGGACGATGCCGGCCGCATTCTTCCCCCGCACGAAGTCGGAGAAATCGTGGCCCGCGGCTCGCTCGTCAGCGCCGGCTACCATAACCTGCCGCAAGCAACCGCCGAAATCCGTGGCCATGGCTGGCATCACACCGGCGATGTCGGGTACATCGACGAGGATGGATACGTTTATATCGTGGACCGCAAGAAAGACATGATTATCAGCGGCGGCTTTAACGTCTATTGTGCGGAGGTCGAGGCCGGCATCATGGCCCTGTCGCAAGTTCAGGAATGCGCCGTCATCGGCGTGCCCGACGAGAAGTGGGGCGAGGCGGTGAAGGCGCTCGTCGTTCTTAGAAGTGACCTGAGGCAAGGCGAATCACTCACGGAGAGTGCGGTCATCGCTCACTGCAAGGCAAAGCTGGGCGGCGTGAAGTCTCCCAAGTCGGTAGAATTCGTGCCGGAAATTCCCAAGACTCCGGCCGGAAAGTTCGACCGTAAGGCGATGCGGAGACCGTATTGGACAACTGTGGACCGCGAAGTCCATTGACGCGACCGGCGGCCTCAAATTCGACGAGCGCGGCACCTTCGGTTCTCATTCCAGCGGAAGGCCGACATAATTTTCCGCGAGGGTCTTGGCTGCTGCCCGAGAACTGGTCACATAGTCCAGCTCAGCGAGTTGACGGCGATGGTCGAAGGGGTTTTCATCCGGAAAGCGATGCAGCATGGAAGTCATCCACCATGAGAAGCGCTGCACTTTCCAGACGCGCCGCAGGCAGACCTCGGAATAGGTATCGAGCAGGTCTCGACTTCCAGTGTCATAAAACTGCTTGAGAGCCCGCGCCAGGATCTGAACATCGGCAACCGCGAGGTTCAATCCTTTGGCTCCAGTCGGCGGAACGATGTGCGCCGAGTCTCCGGCTAAGAAGAGCCTGCCGTATTGCATGGGCTCGACCACGAAGCTGCGCATGCCGGTCACACCCTTTTGCAGGACTTGCCCTTCGGTGAGCGTCCATCCGTTCGAAGCCAGACGGACCTGCAGTTCCTGCCAGATCTTCTCATCACTCCAAAGATCAATGTTTTCGTCTGGGCTGCATTGTAGATACAGACGGCTAATGTGCGGCGTCCGCATGCTGAGCAGGGCGAAGCCGCGATCATGGTAGGTATAGATCAGTTCTGCAGAAGACGGAGGAGCGTCGGCCAAGATGCCAAGCCATCCGAAGGGATACTCCCGCTCATACTCGGTGAGTGCTCCTGACGGGATGCTTGGCCGGCAGATGCCGTGAAAACCGTCGCATCCGGCGATGAAGTCGCAGGTCAATTCATAAGCGCTTCCATCTTTCTGGTATCGGATCTTCGGCTTCAATCCATCGAGGTCATTCACGCTGACGTTTTCCACTTCAAACAAAACCTGGCCGCCGGACGCGACACGGGCATTGTTTAAATCTTTCAGAACCTCGTGCTGCGAGTAAATCGTGATTCCCTTTCCGCCGGTGAGCTCCTGAAAATCAATGCGGTGACCGCGGCCTCCGAAGCGTAATTCGATCCCCTGGTGGACTAAGCCTTCGGTTTTCATCCGCTCGCCTACGCCCATTTCCGTGAGCAGATCAACCGTTCCCTGCTCCAGGACACCGGCGCGGACGCGCTGCTCTGAATATTGGCGGCTGCGATTTTCGACTACGACGGAGTCAATCCCCTGTAAATACAAAAGGTGAGAGAGTACGAGACCGGCCGGTCCCGCACCAACAATCCCGACTTGGGTTCGCAATGAGATCGGCACAATATTTAATACCCGCACGCGGCTCGCTGGTTGCCGGGGCGATACCTAAGATCTGTCTCTAGAAAGGATAATGCCGAGGAGTTGTCTGGATCGTGATCCAGCGCAGTTCGGTGAATTCGTTCACCGCGGCTTTTCCTCCAAACCGGCCGTAGCCGCTGGCCTTTACACCTCCGAAAGGCATCTGCGCCTCGTCGTGCACGGTCGGTCCGTTCACATGGCACATTCCCGAGTCGATGCGCTTGGCGACTTCCACGGCGCGGGCAATGTCGCGGCCGAAGACCGCGGACGAGAGTCCGTACTCGGTGTCGTTTGCCAATGTGATGGCTTCTTCCACGGTTTTGAAGCGAGTGATTGAAACCGAAGGTCCGAAGGACTCTTCGCGGAAGATCTGCATTTCGGGAGTGACGTGATCGACGATCACGGCGGGCATGATCGTGCCTTGCGAGTTACCGTTGAGAAGAACTTTCGCGCCGCGAGACACCGCATCTTTTACAAGCCGGCGTACTCGATCGACCGTGGGCATACCGGCCACCGCCCCAATGACGACCTCACCCTTTCGCGGATCGCCGCAAGGCAAAGCCTTTACTTTGACGACGAATTTCTGGGCGAAGGCGTCTGCCACTTTCTCATCAATGATGATGCGTTCCGTGGACATGCAAATCTGTCCCTGGTTCATGAATGCTCCAAAGGCAGCGGCGTCCACAGCAGCATCAAGGTCGGCATCGTCAAGGATGATGAGGGGAGCTTTACCACCCAACTCGAGGAGAATCGGTTTCAAATGCTTCGCCGCAGTCACCGCAAGAATTTTTCCTACACGCGTGGAACCGGTGAAGTTCACGCGGCGCACCGCGCGGTGCGCGATGAGAGTTTCGACAATCGTCGAGGCGCTCGCGGCATCGTGGGTCAACACGTTGACCACTCCGCGATCCAGCCCAGCTTCGCGGAGGACTGTTCCAATCAGGCGATGCGTCGCAGGGCAGATTTCCGACGCCTTCAGAACCACCGTATTTCCGCAGGCCAGTGGCACAGCGATCGCACGCACACCCAGAATGACGGGAGCGTTCCAGGGTGCGATCCCGAGAACGACGCCGACAGGTTGCCGAATCGAGAAAGCGAGACTCCCGGGAATCTCGGAGGGGATGACCTCGCCCGAGACTTGAGTGGTCATCGATGCCGCTTCTCGCAGCATTTGGGCCGCAAGGTAGACGTTGAAGCCCGCCCAGCCCGCAGTAGATCCGATCTCATCCATCATTACGGAAATAAAATCGGCGGTACGGGCTTCGAGCAGGTCTGCGGCGCGTAAAAGCTTCTTGCGCCGTTCGTGAGGACCGAGCGCGGACCAGGCAGGAAAAGCCTCCGCGGCGGCTTCCGCGGCGGCGATCGCATCGTCGGCGCCGGCCGCGGCTGCGCGCGTGGCAATCTCACCCGAGATCGGGTTCTGCCGGATAAAGGTTGCCGCACTGCTTGCGGCGGCGTCACGATCGCCGATGAGAAGCTGCACTTCTGTCATGGCCGTCTCCTCTTCTCAAAATTTGTCTTGGTTTTGCCATGCTCTTGAAAAACACCGGCTGGGATGTAAAAGTGGATTCGCCGCCAGCACGCTGCAATCGATGGTGGATAGGCCGCGCCGTGGATCCAGCAAGGCCAGCCAGCTGGCTTACAATCCCAAATCGAAGAATACCGTTTCTTCCGGTCCCTGCAAAACCACATTCCATTCCAGTATGCCGGGGCCGCCAGCGGTTTTCTTTGCGATCAAAGTCGAACGTCTCCCGGCTTCCACCAGATTGAGGATTTGGTCGCCAGAATTGCGGGCATCGTCGGGGAAGTACATTCTGGTGACCATCCGCCGCAACACTCCGCGCATGAACACCGAGACGACCAGATGCGGCGCCTGCTCCTTTCCGTTCGGGCCGGGCGCCGGACCCGGCTTGATTGTGGCAAAGCGAAACACTCCCTCCGCAGTCGTTGGCACACGGCCATATCCTTTGAACCCAAGCTCCAGCGGCTTGTGCTGCGTGTCTTCCGGATGGTCATATTTCCCGTGCGCATTGGCCTGCCAAATTTCCAAAATCGCATCCGGCACCGGGGCTCCGTCGCCGTCGAGAACTCTCCCTTGAATAGTGACGCGCTCGCCGGAGACACCTTCGCCAACCAGGTTGTCACGGTGCAGCCACTCGAAACCAATCTTGAAAAACGGGCCGACCGTCTGCGACGTAGTCGCCTGCAAACTCACTTATCCTCCATCGGTGTGGCTTCGCGCCCACGTAAAATGATATCGAACCTGTAGCCCAGCGCGTGTTCCGGCATGGTAGTTTCCCAGTCGAATGCGGAGATTAGCCGGTTGCGCGCCTTATCATCCGCCGTGCAGTTGAAGATCGGGTCAAACAAAAGTAGCGGATCACCCGGAAAGTACATCTGCGTCACCAGGCGCGTAGCGAACGCCGGACCGAACAGCGAAAAGTGAATGTGCGCCGGCCTCCACGCGTTGTGGTGATTGCGCCAGGGATACTCGCCCGGACGAATCGTGACGAAGCGATAACGGCCTTCGGCATCGGTGACGGCTTGTCCGCACCCGGTGAAGTTAGGATCCAGCGGCGCCTTATGTTGATCGACGGCGTGCAAGTATCGGCCCGCTGCATTCGCCTGCCAGATTTCCAACAGTGTGTTCGCCAGGGGACGACTGTTTTCGTCGAGCACGCGCCCGCTCACGATGATCCGCTCGCCCAGCGGCTCCCCCGAATGCCCGCGCGTTAAATCGCTGGCCTTAGGCGCGACGATTTCGGGTCCAAACAATGGCCCCGTAACCTCAGACAGAGTGTAGGGGATTGGTATCTGCGGCTTCGTAGGCGCACGCTTGATCGAGGACACATACGGCGGATGCAGATGATTCGGTTGGGTTCCCGGATACGGCGCGCGATACGCTGCAACGCGTTTCATGGTTCTTTGTCCTTGTCGCCAGTCTTGAACTCACAGACTGTATGCAAGGGAGAAGTCTGTGTCAAGCGTGCCGAAAGCTTTTAGCCTTTTCACCAAAGGTTGCTGGAATTTCGAGGCACGGTTGTTATCGCGAGGAAACGCCGATGAGAGAACTGGCCAAACTTGCCATCTTTAGACTTCCACTTTGACTTCTTTGGTCGCGATTACCTGCAGCGGCTTTTGTAATCCCGGCCCACGTATCCGAGTTGAGCCGTCTGCTTTCCAATCTCGCGATAGATTTCGGGATCGTGGGGCTGCCATGTGGCCAGGCCGTCCACATAGCGGTTGAACATGCAGAACGCAGCCGCGATCAGAACGGTATCGTGAATTTCTTTGTCGGTTGCACCGTGCTGTCGAGCCCGCTCGACATCTTCGCTAGTGACATGCTTTCCGCCTTTCTGCACCTTGCCCGCAATGGCCAGCAGCGTCTTCATCTTGGCGGAAACTGGACTCGCATCGTAGTTCTGCTTGATCTGTGCGATGAGTTCGTAGTCCGCGTCGCTTCCTCCGAGATGTTGTGCCGCAGTGGAACCATGGCAGCTTTGGCAGTAGGCGCAGTCGTTCTGCGAAGAAACATAGGTCGCGATCATCTCTCGTTCTGCCGGAGTCAGAGTATGCGAACCGGTGAGCAGAACTTGCGCGAGATCACACAGCGGCTTTGTAGTTTCGGGACTGAACACCATCGGGCCGCGAATACCCGGCAATCCTTCTGGAAGCTGTATATGAGCCATCGGAGATCCTCCAGTTCTAGTGAACGATCAAAACAAAAACTTCAGCGCTACCTGGATCACCCTCGGGCTCACATCCTGCTGGATTTGTCCGAACGTCGGCGATTCGATGTCGCTGACCGGCAACCGGAAATTGACATGATTCAGCACATTGAACAACTCACCGCGGAATTGCAGTTCTTTCGATTCCGTCACTCGAATGTTCTTAAACGCTGAGACATCCCAGTTCACGTAGTCGGGCCCCTGGACTGCGTTGCGGCCTTCGTCCCCGAATACCTCGAACCGACCTAGAGGATCCGGCTGGAGCTGCTGAAAGGCGCTTACGTTGAACCATTCCGCCGCGCTACGAGGGCCGGAATTCGGATTGCCGATTACGTTGGGGCGGTTCGCCGAAAAGCCGGTGATTTCCGGCGCCGACCCTTGCAGCGAAGGATCGTTGGAGTCGTATACCGTGAACGGCGTGCCGCTCATGGCTGTGAAGATCCCATTCAACTGCCAGTTACCCAGAACTTTGCCATACCAGTTGCTCGAATGTTGCAAGAAAGGAAGGCTCCACTGATAACTCAGCACAAAACGCTGCCGGGAATCGAACATGGACCGCCCGCGCTCCGCCGCAAGATCGAACGGATCCTGCGCCAGATCGTTTTCTCCCGCTATGTCCTGCGCTGCTGAGCCGGTAATGTTGAAGGAAGACACGTCATCAATGGAATGCGACCAGGTGTACGAAGCCAGGAAGGACAGGCCGTAGTTGAAGCGCTTGCGCAGGCTGGCTTCCAGGGCGTTATAACTGGAATTCGCGACGCTCGCGATCTCGCCGACCGAGCTGTAAATGCAACTAGTCGGCGGGTCCGCCAGGGTACATCCGGAATAGAGGCGACGATTGTTCACATTGTTTTCGGTGGAATTCAGACACGGGTTTGCCACCGAACAGCCAGAGCTAGTCGTGTCCACGCCGGGGACAAAGATTGGGGGATTGCCCTCAATAAATCGTGGCAGTCTCACGCCGGTGGTGCCCACGTATCCGATCTGCAATAGCCAGTCCGCACCAAGAGAATGCTGAATGTTCAAATTCCAATCCTGCGCGTAGGGCAAATGCAGATTGCGCGCGATCACAAGCAGCGTCATGGGCTCGGGGAAAGCCTGTGCGAAAGGATTCGGAGTGTAGAACGGGTCGGCAAATGAGTTCACGGGAAACTGTATTTCCTGAGTCTTGAGGAAGGGAGGAGAGCTGACCGGATCCTGCAGCGGGCCACCCTCGCCGGTGTAGTACGGCTCGTAGAAAATTCCGTAGGCCGCGCTGACCACCGTTTGGCCTTTGCCGCTGGGGTCCCAGGCAACGCCGAACCGCGGAGCAAAGGCTGTCTTCTGCGTTGGAATCAGGCCCGCAGGCACGCCCGGATCGCCTGGATAAAGAAGTCCTGCTGGAGCCGTAGGAATTACTTGTGACTGCGCTCCGGGAACGAAGAGATTGACCTCGTTGTGCCTCTCGGTGGAAGGGAAAGGTAGCTCGTAACGAAGTCCGAGGTTCAGCGTCAGGCGAGATGTGACCTTGTAGGTATCCTGACCGTAGGCATCCAGGGCCCGGTCCCGAATTTCGCGAGAAAAATTACCTCCGCCCTGCAAAAAGACCACCGGATTGCCCGAAAGATAATTGGCAAAACCGTCGTTGTAGATGAAGTCCTCGAATGAGGGGATACCCTCGAACACAAAAAAGCCGTTGCTGGCGATACCCTGCAAGGCGTTGATCTGGTCGCGCCGGTAGCCTCCGCCAAATTTCAGTTCGTGGCGGCCATGAACCCAGCTCAGAGAGCCGGAGAGGTCAAACGTATTCTGAAACGTATTGCGCGGTCCCGTGATGGGATCCCCCACCGAGGCGTAACCCGGGATTTGGATAAACGGAGGTCCGGCCGCCGAAGCCAGCGTGGGGGCATACTGGAAACCTAAGTCCTCCGGTGACTCATGATTCAGGTGCGCGTCCAGCAGGAACTTATTGCGCAGATAAGAAAAGCGCGCGACGCCGATGGTGTTTGGCGAAAAAATATGCGTTTCTTGCCCGACAAAGTTCTGGGCGCGGTCATCCTCGCCCACCGGAAAGCCCGGGACATTCGCTCCAATCGGCGAAAGAGGATCGGTCGTCGGGCCGGCGCTGAACATGTAACGGAAGTTCAATGTATCCGCGCGGGAAAGATAATGATCTAGGCGCATTCCAAATTGGTCCGTATTCGCGCTTAGGGTCTGCGTGGCGACAAATCCGTTTTCTCCCTGGTTTGGTAATGGAAAAAACGGCAAGACATTCGTCGCAATCGGATTAATGGGCGTAAACAGAGTCATCTGATTGAACGGTACCGGCGTTCCGAAAAAGGTAAGCTGGCCATTAGGATTACTGCAGAGGCCGGTGGTTGGGTTAATTGTAGCTAAGGGGATATCCGTGCACTCCTCCGCGAAGTTGCCCACCCTTTCCGCCGATGATGGCACGGTGGCCGGCACGGTTTCCCCCTGCCGGTTGCGGAAGCCTTCGTAATATCCGAAAAAGAAAGTCTTGTCTTTGCGAATCGGCCCTCCGAACGTAGCACCGAACTGGTTCTGCTTCAAAGGCTGGACGCTCTGCGCAAAGTAATCGGACGCATCCATGGCATCATTGCGCAGAAATTCCCACAGAGCGCCATGAAATGAGTTGGTCCCGCCACGAGTGACGATGTTGGTCGTGGAACCCGTGTTGCGCCCGAACTCCGCATCCGCGTTATGGCTAAGAATTTTGAACTCGGCAATGGCGTCGATCGGCGGCTTGAGAACAAATCCACCGTCCACAGAGCTCTCATTGTCGGCGCCGTCAATCATAAAATTGTTCGATTCGGGCCGCTGGCCATCGACGGCATAAGCCTGATTTTCGCGCGCAGGACCTCCGGCTTCGAGAAGTCCGGGGGTCAACGGCACGACGCCCGGCTGCAGCAATCCCAATTGGGAGAAGTTGCGGCCGTCCAGAGGCAGATCAAGAATCTCGCGCTGCAACACGGTTTCCCCAAGACTGCTTTCTGTGCTCTGAACCAGGTCAGCGTCCGCCTTCACTTCCACTTGCTGTGTCTCCGCCCCAAGCTTGAGGTGAATGCTGACCGTCGCAGTTTCGTTGACATCCAATGAGATTCCTTGCTGCAAGTACTTTTGGAAGCCGCGAGAGCGAACATCCAATTCGTAGTGTCCGATCGGGAGCTCAACCAGCACATACGCACCCTGACGATCGGTAACCACTGCACGAGTTAATCCGGTTTCCACCTGCTTCGCTGCGACCGTCGCAGCCGGAATGCCGGCGCCGCTCGGATCCAGCACGGTCCCGCGAATGCTTCCTGTGATTTCCTGTCCCGCAACGTTCAGATTTACTACGTTCAAACCTGCTACGACCGTCACCAGCACAAACGCCAGCCTTCTCAAACTATTCATGCGCCTCCCCATTTTGTCCTCACGACCGCCATTGACTTGAGATGAAGACATCCCTCGCGAGCGAACATTCAGAACGCCCACAGCAAGACTGGCGCCCACAGATGAAAGTGCGGCGATTATAGGGACGCTTAGCAGTAGGTCAATAATGCGAAAGCAGTATTCGCTTCCGTCAACGCACGAAGAGTTACGACTGTAATGTTTTTCGATTACCGCTCCGCAACTCTCGTCCGGCTAATCGTCTTTCATCATTAGTTCATTTTCATCAGCCTCGTTCTTTATCATCAGTCACGGCAAAAATTTAGGCGAGTAATACTCCAACGTTACCCACGGTCGTGCGCGCGCCTCACCCCTGTGTAAGATGAGCGTGTGTAAGATTAAGAATGATTCGTGCATCTGCTCGAGAACATTCCGCTCGCGCCCCTCACCACCTTCAAGATCGGAGGCCCGGCGAGGTATTTCGTCGAGGTGGGCAATGTCGCTGAATTGCAGGAGGCCATTGCCTTTGCGCGCGCGCGCGATCTGCCGCTCTTCATTCTGGGCGGGGGCAGCAACCTGGTGGTCGCCGATAAGGGCTGGCCTGGCCTCGTCTTGAAAATCGCGTTTCGAGGCATTGAACAACGCAGCGGGCGCGATCAGGACGGCAGGGTTCTTTTCGACGTCGGCGCCGGCGAATCCTGGGACAAGTTTGTTTCTCGCGCCGTGATGGCGCGCTGCGCTGGCGTCGAGTGCCTCAGCGGCATTCCGGGCAGCGTGGGTGGCACGCCCGTGCAGAACGTCGGCGCCTACGGACAGGAAGTGTCCGAGACCATTGCCTCGGTGCAGGTTCTCGATCTGAAAGATGGGCAGGTGCGCGAACTCTGCCCCGAAGCCTGCGGGTTCAGTTACCGGGCGAGCATCTTCAACACCACCGAACGCGGACGATTCATCGTTCTCTGCGTCACTTATGCGCTAACGCCCGGAGGCAGCCCGCGCATCCACTACGCCGACCTCAAGCGGCACTTCGAGGGCCGCGAAACGCCGCCCGATCTCGCCGAAACCCGCGAGGCCGTGCGCCATATCCGCGCGCTCAAAGGAATGCTCATCATCTCTGGAGACGCGGATTGCCTGAGTGCGGGCTCCTTCTTCAAGAATCCCGTGCTCTCAGAGGCACAGCACGACGATCTGAAACAGCGGGCGGCCGCACGGGGATTGACCTTGCCCAGCTATCCGGCGCTCGAAACCCGTAAGAAAGTTTCGGCGGCCTGGCTGGTGGAGCGCTCCGGATTCACCAAAGGATTCGGCTTTGGCCGCGTTGGTATTTCCACCAGACACGCTCTGGCAATCGTCAATCGCGGCGAAGCCACGGCCGCCGATGTTCTCGCTCTGAAAGAACAGATTCAGCAGCGTGTGGAAGAAATCTGGGGCGTCCACCTGGAACCGGAACCGGTCATGGTTGGCTTCTAGAGCGTTTCACAAGTCTGAAGCCTAGTTAACTCCCTGTCATTCCGACCGGAGCGGAGGAACCTGCTGTTTTCTCCTACCTCGCAAGCAACGTCCCCCCGCACGTTCTCCCAAAGAAATACCTGAACAAATCAGCCGTCCCAGCGGTCTTCATGATTGAGGTCAAGCGATTGGTTGCGGGAGAGGCAGTGCTGAGCGAGGCCGCGACGGTGCCACGCAGTCGAGACCGCAGTCAAGACGATGTGGTCGAGAACCTCGTCCGGCAGCACTCGCGGCTCGTCTACCGCATTGCCTATGTCGCGCTCAGAAGCCATCCCGATGCCGAGGACGCAACCCAGGAAACGTTTCTTCGGGTGCTGCGCTACAGCCGCAAGCTGGCCACGGTGGAAAATCAAAAGACGTGGCTGGCGCGCATCGCCTGGCGAGTCGCAGTTGACTGGAGTCAGCAACGCGTAAGCAAGAGGGAAATTCCGCTCGAGGATCCCGCGACGCCAGTTGCCGAAGTACCGTCCGCTGTCACATCGGCAGACGACGCGATGCACGGCTTGCAGGTCGGTGCTCTACTGGAACGATTGATTGCAATGTTGCCCAAGAAGCTCCGTGAACCGCTGATCTTGTCGGCGATAGAAGAGATGTCGCCACACGAAGTTGCTGCGACCTTAGGGATCAACGAAGCGGCTGTACGGTCGCGAGTATTCCGAGCAAGACTGATTTTGAAGGAGAAGATGGCAGGAGCAGCGGAGAGGAAGCAGGGGTGAAACGCACGACAGACTACGACAACGATCCAGAAATCTCGGGCAAGCGGCTCCCGGATCGCGGCGCACTCGACCGCGAACTCGATGCTGCGCTAGCGAAATTCGCGACGGCCGCACCGAGGGCCGGACTGGAGGAGCGCGTTCTGGCAAACCTTCGCGCCGGGCAGGAGCATACAGTTGCCCGGAGATGGTGGCGCTGGCTGGCTCTAGACGTAACGGTAGCATTGGCGATTGTCATAGCCATATCCCTGGTCTGGAAACCGGGGAAGCCAACACCGAACTTCACGGCGCGTCGGTCGGCAATCACTGTCCAGGGCGATAAGCGGATTGGGACACCCGTTGTGACGAACGATCTCGGCACGCCCATGCCGGCTCATCTCGCAGGGCCAGTGGCTACAAACAAGCCGGTAAGGCACGGCGTCCGCCACCTCCAAGCTGTCATCGCGAACGGGCCCAGGCTGGATCAGTTTCCATCGCCGCGCCCACTCAGCGAGCAAGAGCAGCTCTTGGCTCATTTCGTCCAGGAATTTCCGGAAGAAGCGGCAATCATAGCCAGGGCACAGGCGGAATCTGAGAAGGAAATGGAGCAATTAACTGGGGATCAACCCTCGGGTACAAACTCAGATCAACAGGATCAACAAGAAAAGTGAGGGACACATGTCTATTCGAAAAGTAGTGGCGGCGTGGCTGGTTGTAATAATCATGACGCTAGGCTCTCGTTTGCAACCGGCTCAGGCTCAGGAAGCACAAGCACAGCCGGAAAAGTCAGCTACGTCAACCGCTCAAGAAATCAAGCCTAAGCCCGAAGAGGCTGACAAACCGGTGCACGCCTATCGTGTCGATTTTTCTGTCAACGAATTGGAGGATGGAAAAAAGATTAATACCAGGCACTACTCAATGAACGTCAACAACGGGGACAGGAATCAGGTGAAAATATCCGCAGGCACCCAAGTTCCCAAAGAAACCAACGCCACCAGCGAAGTTCCCGTTGAGACTCAGCCTGACTTCCTCAACGTCACCACACATATCTACTGCCGGGTGCAGGAACGCGGTGATGAATTATTGCTCGCAGTGGAGAGCGTGATCAACAATATGCTAAATCCGCCTAAGGCGCGACCCGTGAGCCGTGACATTGACATCATCGGCAGCACGGTGGCAACGCTCGGGAAGCCAGTCGTTATTGGCAGCGTGGACGACCCCACCTCCAATCGCGAGTTCCAGCTTGAGGCAACGGTGACGAAGTTGAAGTAGGTCGTGTGGGCGCGGTGGATTCGCCTGCGCTCACACCATCTCGCCAACAACAAGACCTCAGCGCGCTTCAATCCACAGACGCTTTCTTCTTTTCCTTCATCACCTTCCGCAGCGCCCGATTGATCCGCGTCTGGTAGCCGGGGCCCGATTTCTTGAACCAGGCGAGCACGTCGGCGTCCAGGCGCAGCGTGACCGGCTTCTTGAGTGGTTTGTAATTTTCCAGCACATCCTTAAGCAAAATATAGCGCCGCTTCGAGGGCTCCTCTGCCGCCGCGCTGAGGCTGATTGTTTTCCGGCGAGTTGCCTTTCGGACCTTCTTAACCCCTGTAGCTCGTTTCATTTGAGAGGGATTATACATACACGACCATCCATACGCGATTGCCAGTACAAAATGTTCCCACCGGAACATTAGCGCAAAACCGCACCGATGTTCCCAGAGGAAACATTTCTCGATTGATGCGGCCGCCTACACAGGAGAACGGCGCCGCCCCGGTTCGTGACCCCGGTTTCTCGACTGTGACCCCATTGCATGGGGTAAGGTACAACGATCCGCCCGGCGGCGCCTTAGCTTACTCATCGGCAAGTCTTGCCGCCTCCTTAAATATTTTCACAAACATTTCTCGCGTGAGCTTGCCGGTCTGCGTATTCTGATTCGAGGGATGGTAAGAGGCCAGTAACACCTTACCATCGGGTAACCGGTAACTGGCGCCATGTTTGAAGAGGTAGGCTTGTCTGCTGGGGAGCAAGCCTTGCCGTTTCACATAATTCAGATAGGCATCGAAACCAATCTTGCCCAGCGCGACCACGACCTTTATCTTTCCTAATCCTTCGATTTCGCGATCGAGAAAAGGCGCGCAGTTGGCGAGTTCCTGCGGCGTGGGCTTGTTGGCGGGCGGGGCGCAGCGTGCCGCGGCAGTGATGTACAGATCTTTCAGCTTGAGCCCATCGTTGCGGTCGGTGGCGTTGGGCTGGCTGGCGAATCCGGTTTCATAGAGCACAGGGAACATGAATTTGCCGGAAGCATCGCCGGTGAAGGGGCGTCCGGTGCGGTTGGAGCCGTGCGCGCCGGGAGCCAAGCCCATAATCAGCACCCGCGCCTCGGGATCGCCGAAGCCAGGCACGGGCTTGCCCCAGTAGTCGTGGTCGCGATAAGCGCGGCGCTTCTCGCGGGCAACTTGCTCGCGGTAGGCGACGAGGCGCGGGCAACGGGTGCAGGCGATGACTTCGCGGTTGAGGATGGTTAGCCAGCGGGGGTCGTCAGCGGCCTGTGAATTCCTCATCGAAATAAATTTCCGGGGATTGGTTCGGATTGTTTCCTTGGCATAAGCATAAGCATCAGATTCTCTTCCTGGATACCCCCACCCCCTGGGCTCTAGTGAAATCACTAGGTTAGCAAGAAATTCCCCGCAAAATCCGGATGTCAAAGAACTTAGATACCAAAATCCGTTAAACAAAGGACTTCGAGGCACGACGATGCGGGTTCTCCCGACCGTCACGGCCTCGACCATGATCGCGCAAGTTTGTTGGCGGCACAAGGTTGGATATCACATCGAGCTGTGGATTCCGCGCAAAGCCCACTTCTCGCAAGGACAGCGTGAAGTGGGGCAAGCGGCATCGAGCGTGCCCTTATCGCAAACTCCATGGACGAGCCTTTAGCGGAGAGTCAGATAATTTTCGGAAATATATTGGTTGCGTCGGTACCGTATTAGCAACCGCGCCCCCGGTTTGTGTCGTAGGAGCTCAGCGCGGACTTCATCAATAGTGAAAAGATAGTGGTCGTCGATAGCGAGGAGCATATCGCCCGGTTTTATATCAATGTTGTCCGCGGGTCCCTTAGGTCGCACGCCGGAGATTTCGACTCCGTCGTGTCTCACGGTCGGATTTCCCGTAAACGAAATCCCGAGCAGAGTCTCCTCGTCCGGACTAACGGGTAAATTAGCAGGCGCAGGAACGCTGACGGTTGCGATCGCAGCAATAATTGGCCTGTCATCCCTCGCCACCGCTGTATCAGGCACCGAAGGGGAAGACAGATTCCCTGGGGCTGGAGTTTGAGTAGCTGGTTGGGGAGTCCCAGCGGAGACCACGGGTATCGCTTCCAACGCTGCCGCAATTTTGATGTTCCCAGTCGAGCTTCTAAGAGTGCGCACCCACTGTTTGTAACCGTTCTTCGAAACCCTCAGAGTATGTTCTCCGGCTGCAATCGCCAACGAGGATGGCGTGCTTCCAACGAATTTGCCATCGATTTCGATATCTGCTCCCGAAGGGTCCGATGAGATTTCGGCAGTCGCTTCCCCCGTCGGTGCCACAGGATTGCCTACATCTGTCGCCACATCGGCCAGACCGCCGCGTCCATTGTCTGTCTTAGTCGCCGTTGCGGTCGCTCCTGGAACCAATGTCGTGGTCTTGGGCTCGACTGCTGATACTGTCTGAACCTTTGCTTCTTCTGACGGGGTTGGTGCCATGGCAGGCGCCAGAGGAGCGGCTGTTGGAGCAGAAGTCGGGGAGTCCGGAACCGGCATTCTGCCGTGCTGGCGCCAGTCGGCGAGTATCAACTGACAAGCATCCTTAGAAGCGTTTCCCACTGTCCGCGTGGCATTGGTGCCGAGAATATCGCCGAGACGATTGGCGACTTGGACTTGACTATTAGTGCGCAGTAATCCCCGGTTATGTTTCGACTCCCTATTCAGAATAACGGTATAGTCAGTATTCGATTGGTTGAGAGTGATAATCACACCAGTGCAGTCTTTCTGCAGGTCCTTGGTAACTTCCATACTTTCGTCGTGAGAGTCAATCGTCGAGTTTGAGCTCCATCTTCCTCCGGACGTGGTGACGTCCTGCGATCCCTTTCCCTGAACGAACACGCGTGGTTTTGTCCTGTGCTAGCGCAAGGCCGGTTAGGCAGACAAAAATGAAAATTGATGGTTTCATAGCGCATTTTCCATATCGCAAGACCTAGCAAATCGGAAAGGTTAGCTCGTGTACAAGAATTCGGAAATGGCACTCATGTGGGGGGCGTTTGACGCTGCTCTCCTTCTGCCTTTACGCTCGAGTTAACGCCTTATGAACTCGGGATGGTTCCGTTTGGGCGGAACGGCTTCTGGCAGTTTGCTGAAAGGCTCATCTCTAGCCAATGGCGTGTCGCAACGGCTAAAGCCGGGACTGATTCTGCGAGCTTGCGGCATCGCTGAAGCGATGCCCTGATACGAATCTCGACCGTGCCAAAAGGTAAGTTGACCGAGTTCTTCAGCGGACTGCTTGGCTTGCCATAGATTTCGTCAACCAACTCAGAGGCGCAGTTTGCCGCTCATGGCTAAGAGTGAGTCGAGCTTTGCTCGACCTGGACAGCCGAGGGCGGCTGTCCCCACATGAAAATCAAAAGCCCCGCCCAAGTGAAGCTTGAGCGGGGCACCCTGGATCTCGCTTGGACGGGACAAGGCGGGAATCTTGCGAACCTGATGCAAAGTGAAGGACACTCGTAGCCAGCATGAGAACTCCTTGCGATGAAATCGTGGCGCAATCGACCACGGCCACCGTTCCATGTGTGACGGAAGCGAGAACCTGGGTGCTCGCCGCGACCATTCTCGGTTCCAGTATGGCTTTCATCGATAGTACGGTCGTGAATGTCGCTCTGCCTGCGCTCCAAGCCAGCTTCCACGCCACGGTGGTGGATCTGCAATGGGTGGTTGAGTCTTACGGAGTCCTTCTGGCTGCTTTGATTCTGGTCGGTGGCTCTTTCGGCGACCGGTTCGGGCGACGGCTGATCTTTGTCGCCGGTGTGACGGTTTTCGCGCTGGCCTCCGCGGGCTGCGGGGTCGCCTCAAACATTCATCAACTGATCATCGCGAGGAGTGTTCAAGGTTTAGGAGCTGCGCTCCTCGTGCCCGGCAGTCTTGCCATTATCAGTACGTCTTTCGACGAGAAGAGTCGCGGTCTGGCGATCGGCACGTGGTCGGGTTTCACGGCGATCACTACCGCTATCGGCCCGGTGCTTGGAGGCTGGCTGGTTGAGCACGCTTCCTGGCGGTGGGTGTTCTTCCTCAATCTACCCATCGCCTCGGCCGTGGTGGCGATTTCGCTTTGGCGGATT
>Ga0182015_10001673_pt1 | contig 28708 bp, 23 predicted proteins | sample 712P3MmetaG_FD_120478 | JGI IMG/M metagenome (GOLD analysis project Ga0182015, IMG submission 120478) | Permafrost microbial communities from Stordalen Mire, Sweden - 712P3M metaG | ecosystem: Environmental > Terrestrial > Soil > Wetlands > Permafrost | place: Sweden: Stordalen | collected... | reverse complement strand
GACGGCCTACTTCCATTGCCTGTCGCTCCATCTCAGGATGCAGAAATAGGGCGGCTAAGACAAGTTCCTTTCCGCTTTGCCCCGACCACCGGCCGGGCCCTCCGCTGTTGAAAAACTCACTCACCAGAAAATGACCGAAAAAACTTGGCGCTAGGATGCCCTACAAACGACTTTCTCGATTCGGGTAGACATTTTTTATCCTCAAAATTTCAGCTGTTTTGAGAACAATGGACTTTTTCAACAGCCACGCCTGTTGTCTGCAATAACTCCTGACGGTCAGACCCAAAGTCCAGTCTCCTGACGCAATCTGGCGATATCCTTGCTCGGCGCACTCCCGAAGAAGCGGCTGTATTCTCTACTGAACTGTGAAGCGCTTAGATAGCCCACGCGCTGACTCGCGGTACTTGCGTCCATCACCGTCGATAACATGAGACGCCTTGCCTTCTGGAGGCGCGACACCTTTTGATAGTGCAGAGGACTCATCGAGGTGACTGACTTAAAGTGCTCGTGGAACGAGGAGACACTCATGTGGACCAGCCCGGCCAGGTCTTCGACCCTCATGGGCTGAGAGAAGTTGGCGCGTAGCCAGGAAATTGCCTTCGCGACTCAGTCGATGCTGGATTCTGCAAATCCCATTTGCGCCACGCGAACACCGATGGGGCTGCGCAGTAGCGTCGGATCAAAATTTCGTCGATCACAAGCGGGGCGAGTAGTTCGGCATCCCCGGGCGGCGCTAGACACTCCATCAACCTTGTTGCGGCGCTGATCATGCCCGCATCGACCGGAGCGAGGTAAACCGCGCTTCTCTCTTGAACTGGAGGCAGACCATGCGGAAACACTTTCAAGACCAGGTCGGCAATTTTGTGCGGGTCGAGGTCCAGCTTAAGAGCGAGGTAGGGCTCGGAATGGCTCGCTTGCGTAATCTGGGAAGCAACGGGTACGGCCACACAGTGGTACAAGAATGTGCTCCACAACCCGATGATTCGGATCGATGCGCGGGGGGCAGAGGTATTGATCGCATACGCCGCCGGCCGCCCGGTTCGGTATCGCTCGGTCTTTCGCCCCAGGTGGATGGTGGCTCCGTCGAGCGTTGGCTCGACGATAATTTCCGTAAGGTCTATCGCCACGTGTTCGCAGGCCTCTGGCGGAAGTACAACGCCTTCGACGCAGCTTTTCGTCCGGTAGTGCGCGAAGTGGACTCGCCTGCGGTGTGCTCGATGTTTCGCACCTTCCAGGGGTGGACAGCTCTCACACGCCAGGGCCCGGGAGACGGAACCCTCCAACTGATTCCCATTGCCGAATCGATGGTCTATGTTCTGCTGCGGGCCATTCAGGACGATGTAGCCGAAGATAGCCTTTGCGGCGCCGAACCGGGAAGAGCTCTTTCGGTGAACGATCAGTACCACAGCCCTCTGCTGAAGGTGATCCCGCTGATGGAGCCCGGGGATAAGATCTTCTGGCATTGCGACGTGGTTCACGCTGTCGAAAACGAACACCGGGGAACCAGCTACAGCAACGTAATGTACATCCCTTCGGCCCCAGGCTGCGCGAAGGACGGCGCTTACCTCGAAAAACAGGCGCGCTCCTTCCTCACCGGAAAGACCCCTCCGGACTTTCCTGCCGATAATTTCGAGGTCAATTTTGTAGGGCGCGGCACACTGGCGGACTTGGACGAACGGGGCCGTTCACAACTTGGAATCACCGAGGCTGTCTACAACAGCACTATAGTCGGCGTCTCCGCCTAAGCTTTTGGAGACTGGGTCTGCGGGCCCTGTCTCCAAACATCGGACGTAAGGAATGGATATGGCATCGAGGTCGGTAGTTCCGACCTTTCGAACGCCGCGAGTGGTTGGCTAGCCTCTCCCGCGACACCGCAAGGCTAGGGCCAGCCTCGCAGCAAAACGTTTCACCGCTGGGGCAAAGCAGGCAGCGCGATTTTGCCCTTGATGCCTTCGCCCTCGACCACCGTATAGATAAAATCCGCGGGGACGTCGCGCAGAGTTTCGGTTTCTCCATTCGGCCAACGAATAATGGCCTCGCTCATCTTGTCGCTGGCGCCCAATCCAAAGTGCAGGCGCAAGTCGTTCTGAGAAAGATAGCTGGACCCACCACGGACTTCACTGAACTGCACCAGCGTTCCTGCCTTCACCGTGACGCGTGCACCGATGGCGGCTTTGTTGCTTTTCGTTCCTACCAGCCTGAAGAGCACGCGATGGTTCGCACTGTCGTTATGATTCAGCAGCAGCGACGGCGGCTCACCCACGTTGAGCACCACGATGTCGATGTTGCCATCGTTATTGATGTCGCCAAAAGCCGCGCCACGACTGGATTGTGGGGGCATGGCCGCCAGAGCCTGGGAAACATCGTCAAAGGTTCCGTCGCGATGATTGCGGAAAAGCAGCATTGGTTGCCGATAAGGTGTTCCCCCGGGAATTGTATCGACCTGGGGATAGACATGGCCACTCGCTACGAATAAATCCAGCCAGCCATCGTTATCCATATCGAAAAAAGCGGTGCCCCAACATACGAACGGATAAGTCGGCCTCATCAACTTGGCGCGCACGCTGACATCGGCGAAATTTTCCTTGTCAAGGTTGTGGTACAGCGTGGTACCTTGCTCAACGAAGTTGGTGACCACCATCGACAGACGGCCTTCGTGCAGATAATCGCCCCAGTCGACACCCATGGAACCTTGCTCCATGCCATCGCCACTCAGAGCGACTCCGGCGAGCAGGCCAACATCCTCAAACGTCCCGTCATGCTTGTTGCGATATAAGAAATTCGGGCCAGCGTCGTTCGCCACGTAAAGATCGGGCCAGCCGTCGTTGTCGTAGTCGCCCCAGGTCGCGCCCAACCCATAGTAATGGTGCGGATCGTCGACGCCGGCCTTCTTCGAAACCTCTTCGAAAGTGCCGTCGCCTTTGTTATGAAACAGCAAGTCTGATTCGCCGGGCATTCCCCAAGGCCCGCACTGCACCAGCACTCCCTTGAAGCGGCAGAAGCGCGGATCGTTGCCAAACTGCGGCAAGTCGTTCATATCGACGTGAACGTAGCGCGAGACAAAGAGATCGACTTTGCCGTCACGATCGTAGTCAGCCCAGGCGGCACCGGTACTAAATCCACCTGCGCCCACACCTGCCTTGTCAGTAACATCTTCGAACTTGCAATTCCCCAGGTTGTGATAGAGTGCGTTGCCGCCATAGCCGGTGACATAAATGTCCTGCAGGCCGTCGTTATCGTAGTCGGCTACAGCCACGCCCATGCCCCAACCCTTGCGCGTGAGGCCCGCAGACTTGGTGATGTCGGTGAACTTGAGGTCTTTGGTCTTGGGGTCGGTATCCTGATGGTAGAGCGTGATCATCAAGTCGCCGCCCTCCCGGTATCGCTGTACAGTGGATCCATTCACGGCGATGATGTCGAGCTTGCCATCATTGTCGCAGTCGATCAGACCGACACCACCGCTCATCGATTCGACGATGTATTTCTTATCGGGAGTGGAGATATGCGAGACGACAAGGCCGGCCTTTTGGGCGACATCTTCGAATTGCGGGAGTGGAGTTTTTGTCTTCTGCTCTTGAGTTTGTAGCGACGGCGAGCCCGCCGGACGAACAGCTTGTTCAAACAGCAACGGGGCTAAGAGCAATCCCGTCCACAAGAGAAGCAAGGCTCGCATAGGCAGGAGAACGATTATACAGTGCGGATTTGGCGTTGGCCGGTCTGAGAGAAGTGGGAAGTGCTAAAGGCGCCAGAATTACTCCCACTTTTCTACGTCTTCGTGAATTGTGATATAGCAGTCGATGGGGAGATCTGTGAAGCGTTTGAGTCCGCTGGATCCAAGCCAATTGATCTCATGCCAATCGATTTTCGCGCGTTGGCCAATCCCTACCACCATGCGGGGATCGTGCGAAGAGAGGTAACTGCCTCCCCCCAATTTCATTCGACTTCTTTTCAAATCACCAGCCTGATAGCTGACGCGCGGACAGAACATCTGACGTTTTCATTGTAACGAGCAGTATGATGACCATGAAGGTGCGGAGGAGGACCTTCACGCTGCGATTCATGAGAACGCCCTTTCCATTTTTCTTGATCTCTTTGAGATAACCTCTCGCTCGAGTCGCGAACCGAGGACGAGCGGCTCAACTTACTCCTCTTCCTCCACTTTCGTCGGAGTTCCCGCGGCGTTTGTGTTGGACACACTCATCAAATAACTGACCATGTCGTCCAATTCATTCGGACTTAGGGTGGAAGCATAATCCGTGTGCATCAGCGTTTGCGAGCTGAACGTCAGCATCTCGATATCTGCTTTCAACAGGAAGTGAAACGTACCCTCCAGCGTCTGCAATTGCAGGGAGAAATTATCCTCATTACGAATTCGGCCGACGTATTTCTCACCGCCGCGGATGGTCGCTGTCACCATTAATGGTTTCCGGTTGCCCGGGCTGGGATTGATGATCGCGGTTCGAGTTTGCTCGACGGCATGAGTGCGAGCGTAACCTGACAAGTCAGAAGCGATGAAACCACCCTTGCCGGCAATCATGTGGCAGCCGGAACATCCCGCTTTGCTAAAGAAAGTTGTTTCTCCGCGCTTCGCATCACCGGGCAACTTGACGGTCTTCTTTGTCCCTTGAAGGGTATGGAGGTAGGTTATGACCGCGTCGATATCAGAATGTTCAAGGGAGCGGAAGGCGGGCATTCCAGTTGCGGGCACGCCGTTCTCGATAATACGTGCGATCTCTGCGTCAGAAAGGCGCTGCACTCTTGGATTCTCCGCAATGTTCGGCGCGCGTTCTCCACCTCTGCCATCCAGACCGTGGCACCCGGCACATGTCGAGGCGAAAGTTTGCTTGCCGCGGGTCGAAGCAGTATTGACGTCTTGCTGCTGGGGGTTTTGCTGTGGAGTTTGTGCACTGGCGACTGTGCCATTCAAGGCCCACGTCGCTACCAGAACGGCTGCCAGCGCGTAGATGGGCTTGGAATTTGAGAGCATCCGAACAACCAAAACAGAACAGCGAGCTAAGCTGCGGCGAACTCGGTCTTCAAAACAAAAACTTCAAAACCTAGCTATAGCACCGCACGGGCGGTTTACGCATAGCGATCTCCTGCCGGAAGAGGCCTCTGTTTGATTTAGTATGTCCCCACTCGAACTGTCATCTGGTGAAACCTATTTCTGGATTCTAAAAGTTCGTGCCCACGGCAGATGAGGGTTTATCTCAAATCACTGTAGGCATGTCAACCATTTTGTATGCTGAAAGCAGATACCCGCTCTACCAAGGACAACTCACTTCTGCTTCACGGCAATAGCGGAGATCTCAATTCGTGCGCTATTCACCAGGGCCGCTGCCTGAATCGTGGCACGGGCGGGCTTGGGATCGGGCATCACGCTCTTGTAGACCTTGTTCATGTCCGGGAATTCATGAATATCGGCGAGATAGACCGTGACGTTGACAATGTCCTTCATTTCGAACCCGGCAGCCTTAATGACCTTCTGAATATTCTCGAGCGCCGCGGTCGTCTCGGGACCAATTCCCCCAGCGGCCAATTTGCCAGAATCATCCGTGCCCTCCTGACCCGCTATGTACAGAGTGTTTCCCGCGATGATCGCGTCGCTGAAAGGAAGTCCCCTGGCGGCCGACAGATTCACCGCCTTCCTTTCCTGGCCATCGGCACTATGCCCCAAAACGCCCGGGATTAGTACGACGGCAAAAGCATAAAGGAATAGACGAGCGGTCTTCGTTTGGGTAGTAATTTTCATTTCCGTTCCCCTTCGTGATAAGAGATTGGCTCTTCCACGCGGCGAAAAACAGTGTTAGAGTCCGCGCACATATATACATTGAGGAGCATGCAATGAACAAGTTTCGTCGGCTTGTAAAATCCCACACCATCGCGACATTCGTCCTATCCATCGCCTTTTTGGCGGCCACTTTGTGCGGAGCCATACGGCTGCGCGCGCAGAGAGTCACAGAACCGACCGAACCGCGAGCCGATGATGCTTGGATTGCAGATTTTCGACGGGTCGAAGTAGCCTCGGTCTCGGATGCGCTGGAGCAGTTGACCGGCAAACGTATGTACATGAGTCATCGCATGCATCCGATTTTCACCACGAAGTTTGCCGGCTTTGCGCGGACAGTTCTGCTCAAGAAGGACGAAGACAACGCTGATCCCGCTGCGTTGAATGGAATGCTGGAAGCCATCGATCAGGGTTCAACCGATTCCGTTTACGTGATGGTGGTCGAAGATGGCGAGGACATAGCTGGCATGGGCGGACTGATGGGCACCGCCATGGCGGCACGCGGCTACGCCGGAGCTGTGATCGATGGAGGGGTGCGCGACGTGGCGTATTTGCGAAAGATCGGGTTCCCCGTGTATGCGACGGGCATCGTGCCTTCGACTTCTGTTCGTCACTATAGGTTCGGCGGAACCCAGATTCCGGTGACCTGCGACGGGGTGAGCGTAAACGCAGGCGACATTGTGGCGGCAGACAGCGATGGGGTCGTGATCGTCCCCAGGGCCAAGGCTCAGGAAGTGTTATCCCTCGCGCAACAAATGGATTTCAAAGAGCACTCGATGTATGCCGTGATCGAACAGATGAAATCGATCGTACAAGCGGTCAAGAAGTTCGGAAGGCTCTAGGACATAGAAGATATCAGCTTGCATAAAATTGACTTTCATCAGATAATCCACACTTTTATTCTGCGAATTTTTAATTGAGCTCCGCACTCGTGGCTGTTACTTCCGATCGAAACTACAACATCACCGCGCTGCAGCGTGGGTTGCGTCTTCTCCAGCTTTTCAGCGAGTCACCGCATGGGCTCACCGCAAAACAAGTTGCAGAACGCTCCCGATTGCCGGTGAGCACGGTCCACCGTTTCCTGGTGAATCTGGAGGGTGCGAGCTTTTGAACTGCGCAAAGGGGATGGAGTGTATCACCTGGGAATTGTGTGTTTCGCGATCGGCCAGGCTGCTTCGGGCAACTCGATATTCGCCATGTGAGCCTGCCGTACCTTCAGGAATTGAACAGGCAACCGCGCGAAAACCATTCATCTGACGGTGCGGTACGGGCTGTCCGCCATTTATGTGGAGAAGCTGGACTCACCCGAACAGCTGCGCATTTACTCCCGCATCGGCGCTGCGGTCCCGCTGTACTGCACGGCGGTAGGCAAGGTCATATTGGCTTACATGCCTGATGAGGAGCGGGAACGGGTTCTGCCACACTTGGCGCTAAAGCGGCTGACCCCAAACACGGTGGGAAGCCTGCAGGAGTTGAAAGCGGAACTGTATCGCGTTCGAAAGAACGGCTACGCCTGCGATCTGGAGGAACACGAACTCCACATACGATGCGTCGCGGCCCCCCTCTGGGATCATGCCGGAGGGTGAACGCCAGCCTCAGCGTTACCGCACCGATGGTACGCATGACAGTCGTTCGTTTGCGGCAACTGGCGCCCCTCATTCAGACGGCGGGCTTGCAAATCTCACGGGAACTGGGACACCAGACGACGAATCACCCGCCGCTTCGAAAGACTATCCGGGAGGCAACGCTTGCGAAACCTCTCTGAGCGGAGCACCAGTCGTGGCGGAGTTGAGATTCTAACGCTCTGCTCACGAATTGGGATTATTCTCGTGGGATGTCTGGCGCGCGGAGAACACAGTGGTCGAAATGCAGTCTGTCGAACCGCTCCGCGCCGTCGAGCTCAACCAAACAATCAACGTACCTGCTGGTAGCAACCCGGTTATCGATCCACTTGAACGATGAGCAGGGCATCGATCGCGGCAGCTTGGGTGAGGTCGAAATCGAGGAATTGCAGAAGGATTCTTAGCGTGCGGGTGGCAAGCGCATCCCCGGCGAGACTTCGCAGAAGGTTCTGATCGCGTTCAATCTGGATACGAATTCGATTGCCTGGAAGTATCCACAAACGGGCGCAGAGCGCTCTTCGGGAGGAACCATGGCCATGGCTAGCGGCTCGTTATTTTCGGGGGCGATGCCGGTTCCTTTGAGGCCGCAGACGCGCGAACCGGCAAGCCGCTGTGGCACTTCAATACTGGACAAGAAATCACTGCGTCTCCCATGAGCTATGCCATTGCGGGCAAGCAGTACGTCGCCATTGGTGCAGGGAGCGACATTTTCAGCTTCGCATTGCCTTGAGTTGCACGCGGATGTAGAAGGCTACATTTAAAGGAGAGATATATGAACTTGACTTACACTCGCAGAACATTCGCCATGCGGTGGGCTTCTGTATTTTCCGCTTTGGGATTTACTGCCGCCGTGTTGCCCAACCGAGCCTTGGCTCAGAGTACCGTCGTGCCGGACGCGGGCGCAATCCGCAAGCTGAATAGCGAAGGCAAACCGGGCAGCGAAAAAGACGTCATCATGCCGGTGATTGTCCACAACGGTTTGATTTATGTCGCCGGGCAGGGCGCCCACGATACGCGAGATCCCAAAGAATGGACGATCGAATCCCACGCCAGCATGGTCATGGATAAGATCAAGAAGCACGTGGAAATTGGCGGCGGAGACGTGGACACGATTCTTCAAGCGAATGTATTCCTTGTAAAGATTGAACACTGGGACGGAATGCACAAGGTGTTCGCGACCTATTTTCCCCATGGTGGCCCGGCGCGCACGACCGTCGCGGTGGCCGCTCTGCCGGGAAACTCGTTGGTGGAAATCAACTGCATCGCAGCCGTCGCTCGTAAGTGAACGGCAAAGGAGCTTCGTTCATGCGTCTCAACTCGAAACGGAGTCGTCGCGGTTTTCTTGGCAGCGTGGGAGTGATTGCAGGCTCGATTCTGGCTCCACGCAAATTATTCTCCTGGAATCGGCCCGCCGCGGAGGGAAGTGCGCGGGCGAGCGGCTTTGGACAGACCGGCAATCCCTACGAAGAACTTGGCGTTACAACAGTGATTAATTGCGAGGGAACCATGACCATGCTGGGCGGTTCCCTTCCCCATCCAGAACTTGAAGCCGTCATGACGATGGCCGGACGCCACTTTGTCAGCATCCCGGAGTTGGAAGTAGCTGCTGGAAAACGTATCGCGGAGATGCTCAAGTTACCAGATGGTTACACCGCGTTGGTGACGTCGGGCGCTGCGGCGGCGATTCAGTCGGGACTCGCGGGCATTCTGACTGGCGGCAACGAACCCCTGATCCGGCAATTACCAGATCTCACCGGCATGAAGTCGGAGGTGATTATTCAGAAGTCGCATCGCAACCCGTTTGATCACCAACTTCGATCCACGGGAATCAAGCTCATCGAAATCGAAACGGTAGATCAGCTGCGAGGCGCAATCAATGACCGCACGGCGATGATGCACTTCACCAACTTCGCCAACGCCGCCGGACAGATCAAAGTTGACGAGTGGGTCAAGCTGGCGAAGCAGTACAACATCCCGTGCATGAATGACGCGGCGGCCGATACGCCCCCAGTGTCTCATCTTTGGGACTACACCCACATGGGTTATGACCTAGTGACCTTCAGCGGCGGTAAAGCGATTCGAGGGCCGCAGTGTGCTGGCTTGTTGCTCGGCCGCACCGAGTTGGTAGCGAATGCGCTGCTCAATAATAGTCCGCACGAGGACACGCTGGGCCGCAGTCAAAAAGTGGGCAAAGAAGAAATCGTCGGTATGGTCAAGGCGCTCGAAGTTTTTCTCGCGGAAGACCATGAGGCTCATGCCAGAGAATGGCAGAACCGGCTGGAGTCGATTTCGAACGAAGTCACGAAAGTTCCTGGGGTGAGCACCTCGTTCTTTGTGCCGGACATTGCCAATCATGTGCCGCACATGAGCATCACGTGGGACGCGGCCCGCATTTCGTTGACGCCCGAGCAAGCTTCAAAGCTGTTGCGCAGCTCCAAGCCGAGCATCGTGATGGGAGCCGGCGAGGGACGACCCGGGCTGGCCATGAACTCGTTCATGCTGCAACCCGGCGAAGAGAAAATTGTTGCCGAACAAGTTTCGCGGCTTCTGCGCGAACACGCGGCGTGACCGATGAAGAGTCTGCTATGACCCGTTCTACCACGAGCCGCGTGCGCTGGTTTCTGGTCTTCTGGCTGTTCATTCTCAGCGCCGTGTCTTATCTCGATCGGGTAAACATTTCCATTGCCGGCGGGTCCATCGCCGAGGCCTACCATCTCAACGATGTGCAACTGGGCAAAGTGTTCAGTGCCATGCTGGTCGGCTATGCGCTGTTCCAAACCGTCGGGGGCAGGCTTGCTGACCGTTACGGGCCGCGTCGTGTGCTGACTGGGGGCGTGGTCTGGTGGGGAATCTTCACGGCCCTGACCGCGCTGGTTCCCGCGAATATTGCAGGGGCGCTCTTCGTTTTTGTTGCGGTCCGCTTTCTTCTGGGCGCCGGAGAAGCTGTCATCTACCCATCGGCTAACCAATTCATCGCGCGCTGGATTCCGGCGACGGAGCGCGGCATTGCGAACGGTTGGATTTTTGCCGGCGTGGGAGCGGGCGCCGGGCTGACGCCGTTGATCATCACCTACATTATGGTCCATTATGGCTGGCGGTCGTCGTTCTGGGTTTGCTCCATCATCGGATTCGCCGCCGGGGCAGTCTGGTTCCTGTGTGCTCGCGATACGCCCGCCGAACATGCCGGCGTGTCAGCTCCTGAGTTGAATTTGATTCGTTCCGGTCTGACGCAATCGCAATTGAATCACGATCGGAAAGCGCTCGTGTCCTGGGGGCGCGTCGTGCGAAGCAAAGAAGTCTGGGCTGTTACGCTTAGCTACTTCTGCTACGGGTACGTCGCATGGATTTTCTTCAGCTGGTTCTATCGTTATCTCGCCAAAGTGCGCGGCCTGGATTTGAAAGCCAGCGCGTTCTACACCATGTTGCCGTTTTTGGCCATGCTGGTGTGCTGCCTTTTAGGAGGAGCCATCAACGATCGGCTCACCAAATGGCAGGGAGCGCGCGTGGGACGCTGTGGTCTGGCGGCATTCGCGATTACCGTGGCTGGAGTATTCATCGCCGTCGGCTCGCAAGTGCAAAGCGCCCGCCTGGCCAGCGTTGTACTTGCTGGCGGAGCAGGCGCGCTGTACTTGTCCCAGAGTTCTTTCTGGTCGGTAACGGCCGATATTGCCGGCGCGTCTTCGGGCTCTGTATCAGGCTTTATGAATATGGGGAACCAGATCGGAGCAGCGTTTACAGCTACTCTGACTCCGTGGATCGCAGCTCGATTCGGTTGGACGACGTCGTTTCTGGTGGCGGCTGGGTTGTGCATCGTTGGTGCGCTGAGTTGGCTGTTGGTAGATCCGTCGCGACAACTCACGGTTCGGAACTGCCAAGAGCACTGTCGGGATCAAAGGAGTTGATGGCATGTCCGGGCGTCGCATCGACGTGAACGGTCGCAGCCTCCGGTCGCAGCCTCCGGTTCCGCGGCGGGTGCAGATTACACGTTGCTTGGGAGAAGGACGCTTGAAGGCACCATCTGCGCCGCAAGATTGCCCCTTGCACGGGAGTGCGTTCTTCACCTTCGGAATGGTGTACGGGTCAAAGTCTTACCCAGGGCCTCCGCCGGGCATGTCGCCCATGTGGACGCGACCGCTCCTCCCTTTTAGCAATATTTTGTAATTGGCCAGAACCCATCTTCCGTCGGCCAAAGGCGCGTTGCCGCCGTCCTCAGGTTAGCGCGATCACAAACCAAGATCGGTCAATCCTGGATGGTCATCGGGACGGCGTCCTCGCGGCCAACGATACTTGCGCTCGAATTCATTGATCGGCAGGTCATTGATGCTCGCCAGGCGCAAACCCATCAAGCCATCTTCTCCGAATTCCCAATTCTCGTTGCCATACGAACGAAACCAATTTCCGGAGTCATCGTGCCATTCGTAGGCGAACCGAACAGCAATGCGGTTATCTCCGCCGGCCCAGAGTTCCTTGATCAGTCGATACTCCGACTCCTTGGCCCACTTGCGCCTCAAAAAGACGACGATTTCCTGCCTTCCCTGGATGAACTCTGAACGGTTGCGCCAACGCGAGTCGGCAGAATAAGCCAAAGAAACTTTCTCCGGATCACACGAGTTCCAGGCATCTTCCGCAAGACGTACCTTCTGGATCGCGGTGTCACGGGTGAAGGGCGGCAATGGAGGACGTGTCAGCATTCGAGTCTCCTTTCTATGCGGAGTCGTTTTCGCGGGCGCATACCCGCCGTTACTATGCCACATCTCGCTCATGAGTTAAGTCGCCCACTATTGTGACCTGATCGCCTACCCGCAGCACGCCGCCTTGGTCTTGCTGTCACGGCGGCCGGACTGACACGAATTGTCAGTGGCCTGTCCGAGAGACCAGCCCAAGTAAGCCGGAGGGAGCAAAGGAAGTTTGACCGCGCCATGAAAACAAGGGACTTGCCCGAACTGCAGGAATCCTTACGATTTTTTTATGATTTCTTTATGAAAAGGGAGCGGGTCTAGATGCGGAAACACAGGGGTTTTTCACTGATTGAGCTGCTGATCGTAGTGGCAATCATCCTGATCATCGCGGCTATCGCTATTCCTAACTTGATGCGCGCCAAGATGGCAGCCAACGATTCGTCTGCGGCCGCCTCGCAGCGCACCATCGTCACCGCCGAGGTTGGTTACTTCGCCTCCTATCCCACGATTGGTTATACCAACTTGTTAGCGCTGGGCGGCGTCCTTGGCGTGCAGTGCGTTCCCAGCACAACCACGGCGTGCATGATCGATAGCGCACCCTGGCCAACAACGGCAACCCGGCGAACTCCGGCAAGAGCGGATATAAGTTTGTTGCCACTGAAGTCGCCGCAACGGCAATCACTCCGCCCGAGTTCTGGACCACCGGCACCCCGCTCGGAAGCACCCGCGGCTCCAAGGCGTATTGCGCAAAGGATGACGGCGCGGTTCGCACTCAGGCCGCCGGCGTAATCACGGCGGTCGCTGGATATGCCGCCTGCCAGGCACTCGGCTCGTTGGCGAACTATAGAACGTTGAAAACTTAAGCGTGCGTTGTCATAGAATCATTGGGGCCAGAAAAGATCTGGCCCCTTCCTAATCTGCGCAAAATGCGGTCACATCCGGACGGATTCCCAACGGACCTTCTTAGCTGCGTTCATCTCCGGAGTTAGTCTTTCGCACCGAGATTACTGAGGCTGTGTAACGATCACCTCGCAACAACGAGACGCTATACTCAATGGCGACACTTTGAGAGTCATAAGTTGTCTCTCGGATCATCAGGAGCCCGCTCCCGACGGAAGCTTGAAGTATTTCCGCCTCTTCCTGTCCTGCGATGACGGCCCCGATCACCTCTTCCGCCCATTGCAACCTGCGCTTGTAAACTCGCTCGAAGATGGAATAGAGCGATTGTTTCTCCAGGTCCTGCTTATCGATTCCCGTGAAAATGCGTGCGGGAAGGTGGCTCGTAACCACAGCTACCGGGTCACCATCGACGGAGCGAAGTCGCCTTATCCTGTACACCCGCTCGCCCGGACTTAGTTTGAGCGCTTGAGCCACTTCGAGATCGGGATCTTCGAGCCCCATGCTGAGAAGACGAGCGGACGGATTAAGCCCTCGTCTTCTCATCTCCTCGCTGAAACCTCGAAGCTGCTGAAAATTCCAAGGTACACGGCCGGAGCCAATGACGGGTCGCTTGCCCTTCGCAATTACCAATAATCCTTCGGAACGCAGTTTTTGGAAGGCTTGGCGTACCGGCATCTTGCTGATCTTGAGAGCCTGGGCGATTTCACCTTCGGAGCAAAAAGTCTGTCCCTGGCTTAACTTGTTCTTCCTAATCAACTCACGCACATGATCCACAATTTGCACGTAGTAGGGCACGAAACTGTGAATGTCGATCGTAAGCCCAAGTCTCTCGACCGTAACGGACCCGGATGATACTTCAGACTGTATCAAGAGACCTCCGAAAGCGATCATGCGAGACGTAGTATACAACGTATCTACCATGTTTGGCGCAACGATTCGAGTGAAGACCGAAGCCAGGGAAGACAGTTAATATAAGTCATTCATTTTAAGTATTTTACATCGACATTACTAAATCAGACAGAGCTCTCGAGCTTCTCTCAGGAAAGAATCATCTTGACACCATATATACATATGAGGTTCATATACGTTTCCAATGGGAGATCGTCTTATGGACGCCGGGTTGGCCATTCACAAGAACACAAGATTCTCACTCCAAATTTCTTACTCGAAGATTGCTCGCTTTACCATTGCGACGGTCTTCTCGCTATGCACTTCCTTCAGCGTTGTCGCCCAGGTGGATTCGGGAAAGATTGTTGGCACGGTAAAGGACGCTTCGGGGGCAATCATATCGGCGGCCACGGTGACCGTCACGGAAACTCAGACTAACGCCGAGAAAAAGATTGCAACCAACAGCGCAGGCGAATATGTGGTCACGGAATTGAAACCAGGAATTTATACGGTGAAAGCCGAGCGAGCAGGTTTTAAGACAGCGCTTGAGGCCGCGTTCAAGCTCGATATCAACCAGGTTGTGCGTGTGGATTTTTCTTTAATCGTCGGGTCCGTGCAGGAACAAGTAATCGTCACAGCCGCTGAGCCGCTGGTGGAATCGGAGACTTCGTCAATAGGGCAGGTGATCGATGAAAGCCGAGTTCACCAGCTCCCTCTCAACGGACGAGACTTCATTCAGCTTGCTTATCTCAGCCCCGGTGTGAACATGGGACCTGCAAGTACCGGCAGTACGGGCAACGTGCAGCAGGGCAATATTCCGGAGGACGAGCGTGGAAACGGTTCCATTCAAGTGAATGGCCTATGGGCGACCAACAACAATTACCTGCTAAATGGATTTGACAACAACGAGCAGCAAATTGGTTTCGAGCTGATCGAACCTCCGATTGACGCGATTCAGGAATTTAAGGTTCAAACCAGTAACTTCAGCGCCGACATCGGAAAAGGTGGGGCGGTCGTGAACGTGGTGACTAAGGCAGGCACCAACCGTTTTCACGGCAGCGCGTTCGAGTTTCTCCGCAATTCTTTTATGGATGCGAAGAACTATTTCGACAATCCCACCGCACCCATCCCTGGTTTCAAACGCAACGAGTTCGGAGGCTCCTTCGGGGGACCGATTATTCGAGATCGAACCTTCTTTTTTGTCGATTATCAGGGACGCCGCATCCGGACCTCCGAAACATACCTTTCTCCCGTGCCCAGCCCGTCCGAGGTTGGCGGAAACTTCTCAGATCTGTTGACTGGCCCCTCCCCCACCATCATTATCGATCCGGTGACAGGCAATCAGTTCATGGGAAATGACAACGCGAGTCCAAACGTTATACCGTCTTGTCCCAGTCCCACCGGTGGAGCGTGTCTTGATCCAGCCGCGCTCAAAACAGTCGCACTTTTTCCGCAACCGAATGTTTCCGCCAGCCTGGGCGACCTGTTTCTTTATAATCCAGTCAACCGTAACAGTCAGGACGCATTCGATGTTCGCGTCGATCACCAGATCAGTTCAGAGAATAATTTCTTTGGCATCTTCAGCTACGGGAATGTTGAGGATCACAATCCTGACCCATTTCCCGGAATCGCCGGAGGTGGTTCATTTACCGGCGATATCAACAACAAATCGCTGTTGGCGGGCCTTAGTGATGTACAAGCGTTCTCCCCGACCAAGGTCGACGAGCTAAAGATCGGTTACACGCGTTACGTGGTCGATGCCGTTCCCTTTTTCGAGGGACAGCAGCTGGCTACTCAGTTGGGAATTCCGGGAATCAACGATCCCAACAGCCCGATCACTGGTGGTCTGCCGAACATCGAGATCGGTGGTTTGAACAATTTGGGAAACGGCGACTATTTCCCGGAGACGCTTCGCGAGGATAATTATCAGTTGCTGGACGCCTTCACTTACATTCGCGGGCATCACTCCTTCAAGATGGGAGGCGACCTGCGGCGCCGCGAGCACGGTTTTTATCAGGTTCAGAATCCCCACGGAGACCTCTTTTACACCGGACAATTCACCAATGATCCCCTGGCCGACTTTCTGATTGGTTACACGCAGAGTCTCTTCCGCGACGCACAAACCGGAGCCTATGGCATGCGCTGGTGGGAGTTTGGCACTTATCTGATGGATGACTATCGCGTCTCAAACAAGCTCACGCTCAACCTTGGAGTTCGTTACGACGTGTACACGCCCATGGTCGAAGAACACAATCGCCTGGCTAACTTTGATTTTCAAACGGGGTACTTTGTCGCACCTGAAGTTACACCGGGCACAAGCCGCTCCGGGGACGTAGCCACGAACTGGAAAAATTTCTCGCCACGCGTTGGTTTTGCGTACTCTTTAGGCGATGATAATAAGACGGCGGTGCGAGGCGGCTACGGAATTTTCTACGACGAACAAGCAGATCAGAACGATACCGAACTCGCCTACAACGATTTGCCCGGCGTCTACGGAAGCCAATCGTTCACTGCGCCACTGGGACCGACTCCGGTCATGATTCTGTCTCAGGGGCCACCTCCCATTATTTTTTCAACCATCGCCGATCCCACGGGAAGAGCCAGCGCCGCCTACTTCCACAATCCCACGACCTATATAGAGGAGTGGAACCTCAACATCGAGCGCCAACTGGCAAAGGACATGGTGCTAGAGGTGGGATACGAAGGAACGCGCGGCGTCCATCTGACTTACTTGAGGAACCTGAACCAGGCCACGAGTCCGACGTGGCAAAACTTTTCCGGGCCCACGGGAAACGAGGGACGACCCTATGATTCCACCGTTCCCAACATCGCCGCCATCCGCACCGAAGGCCACGATATCAGCCTGATCAACCACGGCTTGCAGGTCCGTTTCGAAAAGCGCTCTTCGAACGGATGGAGCATGCTTAACAGTTACACCTATCAGCACACCATCGGACAAGCTACTGAGAGCGAGACGCCCAACGCTGACGGTGAGCCGCAAGATACGTACAACATGCGCGCCGAGCGTGGCAATGTCACGCCCGACTTTCGTCACCAGTTCACTTCCGCGTGGTCCTATGAACTCCCATTTGGCCCGGGGCGGCGCTACCTACAAGACTTGGGGCGGTTAGGACTGCTCACCAGTGGCTGGCAGTTGAACGCCATTATTTCGCTGTACTCCGGCCAGGCATTCACGCCCTACTTGTCGTTTGATCCGACCAATACCGGTTCTGGGGGTCCGCGTCCCGATCGAGTTGGCGATCCCTCTAACTTTTCGAACGCCGCACTTGGTTTCGATAGTGGCGACAACGGCGGAGCTACTCCAGGCTGCAGCACCTCGACCAGTCAGAACATCAATTGCTGGTACAACCCGGCCGCTTTCGCCTTTCCCGCGATTGCTCCCAGCCAACCCACACCGCCGGCTGGAACTGCCTACGCCACCATGTTCGGGAATGCGAGCCGCGGCAGTCTTCGAGGACCGGCGTTTTACAATACCGACTTCTCCGTATTCAAGGACTTCAAAATAGGGGAGCGGGGCCAACTCCAACTGCGGGGCGAGATTTTCAATCTATTCAATACTCCGCAGTTTGCCCTGCCCAATAACTTAGTTGACACTCCAACCGCCGGGCAGATCACGAGCACGCTGCACGAATCGCGACAGATTCAAGTTTCAGCAAATTTTTCGTTTTAGTATCTAGCCGGAGCGGACTCGAGAGCAGTCCTGATTCGCGGGTATACGGACAGACTTTGCTGTTGGCGAACCTCATGAGGAAATGAGACGAATGCTGCTCACAATAATTCGACAGTTTTCAATCGCTGCGGTTGCAATCCTCTCCTTCTTCCCGTCGGCATTTGCGCAAGCAAGAGAACGTTCACCTGACCAGAGCACTCAGTCTGCAACCGGGCAGTGGATACCTCATCTTCCCGCGGTGCGACTTGAGGGTAATTACTTTTCCCGTGACGGTCATCGTTTCATCCCGGTAGGAGCAAATTGGGTGCCGGCGAAGGCAGCCATGCAATGGCCGACGCAGTGGGATCCGAAAGCGATCGAAGCTGATTTTGCGCGCATGCACGAACTCGGCTTTAATACCATTCGTCTCGATTTTGTTTGGGCGTGGATCGAGCCCCGCCCTGGCGACTACGACCCGGAAGCATTTCGCAAGCTCGATTTCCTGATCTCTCTCGCGAATCGTTATCACATCTATTTACACCCAAGCCTCTTGATCGGCGGCGAGGTGGGCGAAGCGTATTGGGATGTACCCTACCGGCAGGGTAGGCACCCTCACTCTGACCCGGACATGCTGCGGATCGAGACCGACCACGTCGGCGAGTTGGCCCGCCGCTACGGCAAAGAGAATGCGATTCTGGGCTGGGATTTAACCGACGAGCCTCCGTTCTGGATTGCCCCTGAAACCACGGATGCGATGGCGATTAACTGGACACGCTTGCTCTCATGGTCGATCCGGCGCCACGATTCGCTCCATCCCATCGTTGTTGGGACCAGTATGGAGGATGTGGGTCGCGGCCCGTTCCGCCCCGACAATCTTCGCGAAGAAGCCGACTTCTTTAGCGTTCATCCTTATTCCATTTACGCGCCCAAGCTTTTTCCCGACGCCATGCTCTCCGAGCGCGGCACCTACGGATCAGCTTTCGAGACCGCTTTGTCGGGCGGCGCCGGACGTCCTGTTATGGTGCAGGAGATCGGGGCTTCGTCGGCCCAATATGATCCTGAAGAGATCGAGAAGTTTCTACGCGCGAGCCTTTACTCGGGGCTCGGAGCCGGAGCAAACGGATTTCTCATTTGGTGCTATACCGATGCCGCGCCGGAGCAGTTTCATAAAGTTCCATACCTGCGCTCTCCCCACGAAACACAATTCGGCTTGACCACCTGGGACGGAAAAGATCGGCTATCCGCAAAAATGTTTAAGGAATTCGAGGACATTGTTGCCCGCATGGATCTCACAGGAATTGAACCGGCTCCGGCTGACGCTGGCATCATCGTCCCCTACGAGTGGTCAAAGCCGCACGGGGATTTTTCTCACTTCGGCTTGACCGGGCCAGAAATTGTTCCTTACACCTCGACGGATGAGGGAGCAAATGTCACGGGCCAATCGCAGCCGACTTTCAGCGAAGAAAATTTATGGATCACCGGTTCTTGGTTGTCGTCGTTTGTGCTCGCGCGCCGCGCAGGGATGAAGGCGGATTTTCCGCGGGAGTATGACGACTGGCAAAAACGTCCGATGGTGCTGATGCCATCGCCATTGACCAGCACAGATAGTTTTCTGGTTCACGTGCACTCGGACTTCTGGGAGAAGGCAAAACAATACGTCAGCAAGGGAGGCGCGCTCTACGCTTCGGTTGCGGCCGACGCCGCCATACCCGATATGGACTCGCTGTTCGGAGCAAGAATGGTGGATGCGAATCCGAAAGATGAAGTCACCCTGAAGATCATTGCTCCATTCGGCGATCTGAAGGTCGGAGACACCTTTCATTACTCCGTGCCCTCCACAACCCCTCGCTCCTGGGGTGTGATTCTTGAGGTCAATGGCGGAACGATCATCGCGGTTGATCAGGACAATAGACCCGCACTGGTGGCAAACACTACTGGCTCTGGAAAGACGTTGCTGAGCGCGTATCCATTGGAGAATTATCTCGCGAACCTGCCGGCGGCTTTTGATAAGCCAGAAAACACTCACCGAATCTATGAGGCCTTCCGCGAATGGTCAGGTCTCAAGCCGCTGTTCCGCAGCGACCGGCCGTCGGTGGAAGTCTGCGCTTTAAGTGGTGGAACTCATGGGTACTTAGTCGTAACTAATCATGGATCCGGTCCGGAAAATGTGACGATAACAGCGGCTGGAGCTGTGCATTCCGTTGCGAGAATCACACCGCAAGCGGCGACGCAAATCCAAATCTCTGGCTCCACATTCACGATTGATATGGGAGCTTATGCGGGTGCAGTCCTTGAGTGGAAATAGTTGAGACACAGAATTAGGAGACACATTGATTGCAGCAGTAGATATCGGTGGGACCAAGATAGCGGTGGGCATGATTGATGGCGATGGCAAGGTATTAGCCCGCATGGAATGCCCGACCAACCCCGACGGCGGCTATGCGAATGCCTTGCGGAACATCACGGAGCTGCTGCGAGCCGTGGCTCAGACCGCGCATTCGCAAATCTCAGGGATTGGAATCGGCTCTACGGGACCGGTTTATCCTCTGACGGGCGAGTTTGGGGATGTAAACTTTTTTCCGAAGTGGAAAGGAGAGAATCCGGTTAAAGATCTCAGCCATATGTTTCAAGTGAAAGTGGCGATCGAAAACGATGGCGATGCTGCCGCTCTCGGAGAAGCAGGGTGGGGCGCTGGCCGGAACAAAAAGAAATTAATTTATGTAACGATCGGAACCGGAATCGGAACGGGGCTCCTTTTCGACGGACAACTTTACCGTGGCGTCGATCAGTCTCATCCGGAGATCGGCCATCATCTCGTTGACCCTTCCGGGCCAATGTGTGTCTGTGGCTTTCGAGGATGTTGGGAATCTCTAGCGGCCGGGCCGGCCATGGTTGCATGGCTTGAGAAGAATGCGCCTCCGGATTATCCCCATCGCGCCGGCCTGACGGCAAAGAAAATTTGCGAACTCGCGCAGCATGGTGACGATTGGGCAATGCGCGCCGTCGAGAATGAAAGTCACTACCTCGGTCTTGGCATGGCCAATCTGGTTACGATGTTTGTGCCGGAGATCATTGTCCTCGGCGGCAGCGTCATGAAAAGCTCTCTCCTCTTTGTGGAGGGAATTCAAAAAGCCATTGCGGCCAGCTGCCGCCTGGTCCCTTTCGAAAGAACGGAACTAGCCTTAGCGTCGCTGGGCGAAGATTCAAATCTGATCGGAGCCGCCAGAGTCTGGTACTACCGCTTCGGCTCGGAGGGCGGGACCCTTGCAATCTGATCTCTCCGTTGTCGAAGGCGCATATCTTCGCGACATTCTAGATCAACCCCGCGCGCTCGAAGAAACGCTGGCAGGTCTCGTAGTCTCAGAGCCTCTGCGTCGACTCGCCGGGAACCTCCAGGAAGGCAAGTTCAAAACAGTTGTCCTCACCGGCATGGGTTCTTCTTTCCACGCGCTTCATCCCCTCAACCTTGAACTGATCGATCATGGCTTCACGGCCACGATGGTGGAGACTTCAGAACTTCTGCATTATCGTCATCGGCTATTCGATCCCAAAACGTTGATTGTCGCGGTTTCTCAATCCGGGCAAAGTGCCGAGGTCGTCCGCCTGCTGGAGCTGAATCGTGGCAAATCATCCGTGATTGCGGTTACCAATACACCGGGTAGTCCTCTAGCTGAGTTGGCCGACGCTACCATCCTCAGTCAGGCGGGCGAAGAGTTTTCGGTTTCGTGTAAGACCTACCTCGCCGCTCTGATGGCTCTGCGGTGGCTGGGCGACGTCGTGTGCGAGCGTGATTTACAGCATACGCGGGTGGAACTTAAGGCCGCTGCTCCGGCGGTTCGAGATTATCTGGCCCACTGGAAAGAATATGTACAAGACCTGGCGCAAATTCTGGAAGGCGCTCGACATCTGTTCCTGGTTGGCCGGGGCCCCTCGCTCGCCGCGGTCGGAACCGGAGCCTTGATCATTAAAGAGTCCGACCATTTCCACGCCGAAGGCATGAGTAGTGCGGCATTCCGCCACGGGCCATTTGAAATGCTCAGCGATGAAACCTTTGTTTTGGTCTTTGCCGGCGAAGACAAAACGCGAGAGCTCAATCAGAGCCTTTTCGTGGACGCTCGAGAAAAAGGAGGACGAGCGGAGTTAATAGGCAAAGGCGCAGTTTCGGCGTCCTGTCTCCTGCCTTCTTTGCCGCAGTCCATCCATCCGATACTTGAGATCCTGCCTGTGCAGATGGTCACCTTGGCTCTAGCTGCACAGGTGGGGCGTGAGCCTGGCCGTTTTGAACTCGCCTCAAAAGTCACAACTAAGGAATAGCTGATGACCTCGAGCTCCATGCCAAGAAACCGATACATGGTTGCCATCGTATTCCTGACGTTCTTCGTGATGTCATTGCTTACCAACATTCTCGGCCCCATCGTGCCGGACATCATCAACAGCTTCAGAGTGAGCTTAGCCGCCGCGGCTTTCCTGCCTTTCTCCTTCTTTATCGCCTACGGAGTGATGTCGATTCCCGCTGGCTTTCTGGTGGAACGCTTTGGCGAGAAGCCCGTCATGATCGCGGCGTTCTTGGTGGGCACAGCGGGATCTCTTAGCTTTGCCTTCCAGCCGACCTACGGAGTCGCGGTGGTCTCGCTGTTTGTGATGGGATCGGGAATGGCAACGCTCCAAACCGCGATCAATCCGCTATTGCGGGTCGCCGGAGGGGAGGAACATTTTGCGTTCAATTCTGCTTTCGCCCAGCTCGTGTTCGGTAGCGCCTCTTTCCTAAGTCCATACATGTATTCGTATTTAGTGCTGAACCTGGGTAACAAGCACACAATTCGAAATCCGATGCTAAACGTTCTAGCCAGGCTCACCCCGCCGGCTCTGCCTTGGGCTTCTATGTACTGGATCTTCGCTGTGTTTACCCTCGCCATGGTTGCGTTACTCGCCTGCAGCCGTTTTCCTCGCGTGGAGCTCACCGCTGACGAGCAAGCTGGCTCCTTGCAAACGTATGGCACTCTCTTTCGCAAGCCGATGGTCTGGGCGTTCTTCCTCTGCGTTTTTGCTTATGTCGGCTCAGAACAAGGCACTGCGAATTGGATCTCCGAGTTTTTGTCGAAGTACCACGGCTATGACCCGCACACCACCGGCGCAACGGCGGTCTCATGGTTCTGGGGCCTGCTCACGGCGGGCTGCTTTATCGGCATGTTGCTGCTCAAGATATTCGACAGCCGCTATGTCTTGATCGGCACCTCCCTGGGAGCGCTTCTGTGCCTAACGGCCGCTCTGTTCGGCCCAGCGAACGTTTCTGTGATCGCTTTTCCCGCCATCGGCCTTTTCGCTTCCGTGATGTGGCCTATTCTGGTTTCGCTCGGACTAAACTCGGTGTCTGAGCACCACGGTTCCTTCGCCGGAATCTTGAGTACAGGAATTATGGGCGGGGCAGTAGTGCCCGTGATCATTGGACGTATTGGCGATCACCTCGGCCTGCGCACGGGAGTGGCGTTTCTATACGTCACCTTCGTTTGCGTGCTAAGTGTTGGCTTCTGGGCCAAGCCACTGATTACCAACGCAACTGTTAGCTTCAAGAAGGCCGAAGTCCAGCCTACGGTGTAGGACCGCTTGGTTCTGCGCGGACAGCAACCGCTGATAACTAAAGCGGCGACTCATTGAGTGATCGTAATGGACACGACTACCGACTGAGGATTCGAAATGCCGACAGACGCAACGGCATTGACGGTTGGAGTCGCCGGAGACGCACTGCTCCCAGTCTTGGGAGAGCACTGCTCCCACCACAGGCTGTTATTCCGATTGTGGAGAACGCTCCGAGCAACACAAGAGAAGACCCAGATATGAATTGCGCCGATTCTTTGACACCTTGATCCAGACCGGAAGAAAGAACATAACTCCTATGGGGAAAATTAAGAGCGCACTCGCATTTATCGAACTGCCGCGGAATCGCGATGGCCGGAGCTTCGCAAGGCTTGGAAGAGAAACCGTCCGCAACGTCTCGCTGAACTCCTCTTTGAGCAAATTTGGCTGCGTCCGCCGGTTCAATTCTTCCAGCCGTTCTCGCATCTCAGCCCCGCACGTTTCACGGACATTGCAATGCTCACAGTCCGGACGGTGGATTCTCAGAAGGGACAACAGATGACATCTTAACTTCACGACCAACCTCGCGGGATCAGGGCCTTCGCCTCAGAGGGTGTTGCGTCTCAACTGGCGGGGACTGCTCTTCTGAGAGGCGGTAGGCCTTATGCCACAGGACAAGGGTGCCGGTCGCGGGAATGACGGGTGTGCCCTGTTTGTGGAGCAATTTTGCTCAGACTCCGGTTGTGCCAGTCGAGTACGCTGTAGTTCCGGACGAATATGGTAGGGCTGTCGCAGCCCGTCCACAGAGATTCGCAAGCTGAAAAGAGATAAATATGGCGAAGGTGATCGAGTTTTATGTGCCGACGATTTTCCGGAAACCGTTGAAAGGGTCTTGGCGGCGGCAACGCGGAAAGATTATCGAGTTTGCACGCAGGCAAGGAAATCCCCCTAGCTTAACCAATCCGTGATCCGAAGCTGTGGGCTGGCGGCGGAACTCAAGGATCAACAATGTGAGCATCTCGCTCTACGCAAGCACCGAAAAAGGGGTTTATTGCCCGAACCTAACTGGTACCGAAAACTCTCCCGGTCGGTTGTCGCTTGCAAACCAAACGTCCCCGCTACCAGTAGCGCATTTGTCGTCTGGAAATCTGAAATGCAATTCGTAGTCTTCTTTGTCGTTCCCTCCCAAGCTAATTCGGTCTGATCTGTCCGTCGTATTGGATTTCAGATGGAAGGAGATGCTCTGAACAGGCCATTCCTCGCCTGCCATGAGGAGCCGGAGTGGGGTGATCTTCATGGGCACCGGAGCGCGATTCACGACGGTCACAAGACCCCATAAGTACATGACCGGCCCTACCGACGAATGCTGACTTCCGGCGATCAGTATCGGGCCGGGAGTTCCATCGAAGTTGAAAAACAGCGGGGCAGCCTGTTCCTTCAGTCGTTGCTCGGCTTGCCTGTCGTCGCCTCTGCGTTCTTGCTCAGCATTGTCCTCGGCACGTGCCGCTCGTTCTTCGTTGCGCCACTTAAGTTGAAGCAGGTTGAAGAGAATGCTAACAAGAAATGCTAGACCAAGGATGACTAACCCAATAGCAGCCATGTCGCTCTCCCAATGCCTTATGCCCTGAAGTCTCGATTGGGTCTCCTCCGGCTATCATCGGCTTGCGGAATTGCGTCTGGTATTCGCAGCAGGCTCCCGAACTAATAATCCGCTATTTCTTCTTCTGCTGCGCCTTCACCTTCGCCCACCGTGCCCGCTGTGCTGCTGCGATCTTCTTCCGTGAAGCCGCTGACATGGTGTGCTTGGGTTTCGGGGCTTGACCGTTCGCCTCCGCCCATCTCGCCTTTTGTGCCTGCGCCATTTTCCGGCGCAAAGCTGCCGATATTGTTCGCTTCGGTTGATTGGCGTTGCTGTGATTAATCCCGCCGTCCAACTTGCCAAGCACCGAAAGAGCCGCATCAACATGTCGAAGTTGATTTGCCAGATTCGTTCTCTCTACCCTCAACTCCGACAAAATGGACGCCAGCCCCTTTAGATTTGCCATGAATTCCCCCTCGGTAGTGGATTGTAATTGATGGAGTCTGTTTCCTTAGCGGCTGGTGCCCGCTTCGGAGGCGTTGGGCTTTGGCGAAATGCCGAGTTTCGGTAGTGTCGCTGGCGACGACACCAGCCTGCTACCATCCGCCAGACTCGGGAACATGGCACACCTGCGCATTGTGACTTGGAACTGCGGGATGGCTCTTGCGCGGAAAGCGCCGAGGTTATTGGCGCTTAATCCGGACATCGCGGTCGTTCAGGAGTGCTCCAAGAAATCAGTCGAGGTCTGCCACAGCCACGGTCTCTCCGGCCTGCGTTGTAACCGCGCGATTGGCTCGGGAATCACTGCTGTGCTCATGCGGTTCGTCCTCGACCGCTCATCGGCGGCTCAACGAACCTAACAGGGCGAGTTAGCCGTCGTCACGCACCCTTGCCAGGCAAGCAGTCGGACTCGGGCATACAAATTAAACTAAGCCACGAAAATCCTGTTGCTCACGTTGTTGTGAGGCTTGGGGCAAGCCCGGCGCATTTGACCTTTAATATCAGCGACAAGAATACTGGCAAAGCGGTAGCCTCGGCAGTCGTGCGCTGGGTGGTGATTGACGATATTCTGACGCTTTCGTCCCAAACGAGTAAGAATGAGATATCTGTTCCGCCTGACAAGGACCTGTTGATCATTGTTCGGGCCCCCGGCTGTAGGCGCTGGTTCTACACCGACCCATCAAGCCCTTCCGAGCCAACGCTGCGACTTCACTCAGGCGAAGAAAGAACGCTCGATGCGGAACTGGATACGAATTAATCTCTGATAGGGTAAGGTACTTGCGTCCAAATAAGCGCGAATTGCAACGCTCATGACATTACTTGTCTTTTACCTCCTACTCGGCTGCCTTACTGGATTGCGCTCGCTGACCGCGCCAGCGGCAGTCTGCTGGGCTGCGCATCTTGGCTGGTTGAATTTTGCGGGTAGCAAGCTAGCCTTTATAGACCGTCCGGTGACGCTCATTCTTTTTACGCTCTTAGCCGTCGTCGAACTGATCGCAGATAAGCTGCCGAAGACCCCGGCGCGTACAGCGCCTCCGGGACTGATCGCCCGCGTTGTCCTTGGTTGTTTGTGCGCTGTCGCACTTGCGACAAACGCTGGTGGAAACTTGCTGGTTCCTGCAATCGTCGGCGTCGTCGGTGCTCTTATAGGGACATTCGTGGGTTACAAAACCCGCCATGCTCTGGTGTTGCGAGCACATATCCCAGACTTCGCCGTGGCGGTAGCGGAAGATGTGATTGCAGTCGCAGGAAGCTTGCTGATCGTTTCGCACGTCTAGAACGGTTGCCCTGCAACGTCGATTTGGAGTAGACCTGCCTGAAGCGGCGACTTGTCTGCGGCACTCTGTAGTCGAGCGTGATTCGCGCCCCCGACACTATTTGCCGCCTGCTGCTTTAACCATAGCCACCTTTGAACCCTCGGCAAACCTCTCTTGGAGCCAACGCGACAGCGGGTACCCCAGTCTAGCGAGCATCTGCCGGGGGCGAGAAAACGCGAGAATGTCGTACCAGACCCTATCATCGTCTCGATTGCATTCAATCGTGAATCGCTCTTCTCCGCTCTCTGCATGTTCTGCCAAGGTGCCGTAGGCAAAGCCGAATCGCTTTATCGGGCCTTCTTCATCGACGACGTAGACGATGCGACAGGCATTCAGCGAATAGAAGCCGAAGTGATGTACGGAAACCGCTACGTCGGTTCCGACCAGAATGGGGGCACTCGGCCAATGGAGGTTCACCCATGGCATGCTGAACATTTTCCATGCGCGAATCGCTTCAGTTGCCGGCTGCCACGTACCTTCACCTCTGCCAAGCTGAACGCGATTATGGTCTACGTTGTATCCCGCTGGCAGGGCAGTAGCCGATGCTCCGACCTCCGGGTACGAGAAACCTGAGTCGCTCTGCTTCGAAATGAAACGTCGAATCTCGTCTTCCGATGGTGCTGTCAGGCGGAACAAGGGGAGCGTCACTCTCCTCCTGACATGCGGACTTCGTAGACGCTTGGAAGCTGATCGCCATTTGCTCGAACAAAGGCGAGTACCAGTTCGGCGCGGGAAAGCGACCGATACTCAGGAGCCGGATGCTCTCGTTGGTGGCGGAACTGATCTGTGGCATCGGGGGTTCACTCGGCGAGCTATTGCAGCTTCGCGTACTCCGCTTTCGCTTCTTTCAAGATGGGTATGTCGGGGTCGGCGTCTTTCCAGAGGGTAAGGAAATCCTTGTAGGCGGCGAGCGCCGGACGCGGGCGGCATCGGCATCCGAAGCACGTAATGTATTCTCAAACTGTGCTGGCCGTCGAAAAATATAGGCAGCGTCTCAAAGACTGCGAATCTCGTGTCGCTCATCACGAGAAACTTCACATTCGGCTCGGAACCATTCGCCTTGCACTGGCATTGGCAGCAGCAGGGATGGCTTGGGAATCTATTGGGCGGCATGCGTTCTCGTATTGGTGGCTCGCTGTAGCAGCAGTCGTGTTCATGTCCGTCGTGGCTTATCATTCGCGTGTTTTGCGAGCCCGAGCCATGGCGCAACGCGGGGCTTCCTTCTATCGGATAGGGATCGCTCGAATCGAGGACCGCTGGGTGGGTACGGGGCAGACGGGTGACCGCTTCCACGATCCTCATCATGTGTATGCCGCCGATCTGGACTTGTTTGGTCGAGGCAGTTTGTTTGAACTTCTCTCAACTGCACGCACTCGTATGGGCGAGGAGACCCTCGCTAAATGGCTGCTCTCACCTTCAGCGGTTAACCAGATTGAGGAACGTCACGCTGCGATTGACGAACTGCGCGATCAACTCGATCTCCGCGAGGACTTGGCGATACTCGGGGAAGATGCCAGTGTGGGCGTTTATCCCGAAGCGTTGTTGGGCTGGGCTGAAGCTCCGAACCAGTTGAACCCTCCGTGGCTTCAATGGTTAGTGCCGATCCTCGTCCTTGCGGCGGTCGTGGGTGCAGTCGCTTGGGGGTATTTGGGAATCGCCACGCCGTTCCTCTTGATCGTCTTGATTGAGGCAATTATAGGCTATCAACTACGCAAGCCACGGGAAGAGGTCTTGCATGGTTCCGAGAAAGCATTTCGTCATTTAGACGTGCTTTCTGGCATCTTGGCACGAATCGAACAGCACACTTTCCGTGCACCTCGCCTCCAATCACTGCATGATGAGCTTTCGTCATATCAACTCGAAGGTTCGCGTGCCATTGCAAGGCTAAGAACCATCGTTGATTTAATCGACTCACGTGACAACGTGATCGTCCGCATCTTGGATGTTCCTCTCCTGTATTCGGTACAGGTGGCGCTTGCAGCAGAACGCTGGAGACGGGCTCACGGCCATGCGGTGCGCTCATGGTTAAGCGTGATTGGCGAAATCGAAGCACTGATCTGCTTGGCCACCTACAGCTATGAGCATCCCGACGATCCTTTCCCCGATTTCGTCCAAGGTTCTGCATGCTTCGAGGCTACAGGTATCGGGCATCCGCTAATCCCGGCAGCAACTTGTATTCGTAATGATGTCT
>Ga0182015_10001670_pt1 | contig 28752 bp, 24 predicted proteins | sample 712P3MmetaG_FD_120478 | JGI IMG/M metagenome (GOLD analysis project Ga0182015, IMG submission 120478) | Permafrost microbial communities from Stordalen Mire, Sweden - 712P3M metaG | ecosystem: Environmental > Terrestrial > Soil > Wetlands > Permafrost | place: Sweden: Stordalen | collected... | reverse complement strand
TACGCTCGCCTCGACACAGGAGCAGCCCGATGAACAGCGCCAGCACGCCCTCAGAGCCCTTCAGCGTCGTGATCGCCGGCGGCGGCGTGGCGGCGCTCGAGGCGGCGCTGGCGCTGCGCGATCTCGGCGGCGAGCGCCTGCGCACGACCCTGATCGCACCGAACGCGGATTTTGTCTACCGGCCGATGGCGGTGCGTGAGCCGTTCGCCTACAGCCGCGCCCAGCGCTACCCGATCGCCGAGATCGCGGCCGATGTCGGCGCCGAGCTGATCGTGGACGGCTTCGCGTCACTGAACGCGGCGGAGCGACTCGCGCGCACCGAGTCCGGCGCCGACATCCGCTACGACGCGTTGCTGCTCGCCGTCGGCGCGCGGCCGCACGCCCGCTTCCCGGCCGCCGTGACGGTTGACGACGCGCGGCTGGACGAGCTGATGGGAGGGCTGCTCGAGGATGTCGACGGGGGCTATATCCACCAACTCGCGTTCGTCATCCCGGCGCGCGTCGCCTGGCCGTTGCCGATCTACGAGCTAGCGCTGATGACCGCCGCGCGCGCGCACGAGATGAACGTCGACGTGGAGATCACGATCGCGACGCCCGAGGACGCGCCGCTGGCGATCTTCGGCGAGGGCGCCTCGAGTGGCGTCTCGGCGCTGCTGGACCAGCGCGGCATCACCGTCATCACCTCCGCCCATTGCGAGGTACCCGACTCGCGCCACGTCGCGATCAACCCGGGCGACCGCAACATCGACGCCGACCGCGTGATCGCCCTGCCAGAGCTCTACGGCCCGGCCGTTCGCGGCCTGCTCGCCGGCGCGCACGGCTTCATCCCGGTCGACGCCCACAGTGCCGTGGAGGGCGCCGAGGCCGTCTACGCCGCCGGCGACGCCACCGACTTCGAGCTGAAGCACGGCGGGATCGCCGCGGCGCAGGCCGACGCAGCCGCCGAGTCGATCGCCGCGCTGGCCGGCGTGCCCGTCGAGCCGACCCCGTTTCACCCGGTTATCCACGGCATCCTGCTGACCGGCGACGCACCGCGCTACCTCAGCGCGCGGTTCACCGGCGGACGCGGATTCAGCTCCGAGTTCACGCAGGAGCCGACGTGGTCGCCGCCGACGAAGATCGCCGCGCGCTACCTCGCGCCCTACCTCGAAGCACTCGACAGCCGCAGCTGAGGGGATCCTGGAGAAGGGTTTTGGGGATCGGCGCATGCCTGTGCCCCGAACGGGGTGCGCCGATCCCGAGGTCGGTGCATGCACCGACCTGCTACCGCCATAAGACAAATCGCCGTCACGCCTTGACCAGGTTCTTGGCATGCCATAATCTCGGGCAGTGGCGTCGACCGCCCTCCACCGCTCGCCGGCGATCGATGATTACGCGAAGGCGATCTTCGCGCTGCAGTCGCGCGGCGACGAGCCCGTCAGCACCAGCGCGCTGGCCGAGCGGCTCGGCATCACGCCGGGCTCGGTCTCGGCGATGCTGCGCAAGCTCGACGAGCTGGGTCTGGTCACGCACGAGCCCTACCGCGGTGTGCGGCTCACCGACGACGGGCGGCGCGTCGCGCTGGAGGTGATCCGCCACCACCGGCTGCTCGAGCGGTTTCTCGCCGACGCGCTGGGGATGCCGTGGGACCGGGTGCACGCGGAGGCCGAGGTGCTCGAGCACGTGCTCTCGGAGGAGCTCGAGGAGCTGATCGCGACGAAGCTCGGCAATCCCGACTCCGACCCCCACGGCGATCCGATCCCGAGCGCCGACCTGCAGCTGGCGGAGCGATCGACCCGCAGCATGGAGACGCTCGCCCGCGGGGACCGTGGTGTCTTCGTGCGCGTCTCGGACTCCGACCCCGAGATGCTCCGCTACCTGGCGAGCTGCGGCATCTCGCCGGGCGATCACTTCGAGGTGCGCGACCACCAGCCCTTCGGCGGCCCGTTGTTCGTCTGCTTCGGCGAGCGCGAGCACGCGATCGGCGGGCGGCTCGCCGGCGCGATGCGGGTCGAGCTGGCCGGCGATGCGAGGCCGGCCGGCGGCGGTGAGGGCGCGAGCGGCTGAGCGATGGCGACGACCGAGACCCACGACCCGCCGATCTTCGCTCCTCCGGTGACCGAGGAGGACGCCGCCCGCTCGTCAGATCGCTCACGCGTGCAGAGCGCGCGGACGAACGGGCGGCGCTGGTGGTTGCTCTGGCTGCTCGTCGGGCCCGGCATCCTCGCGATGCTCGGCGAGAACGACGGGCCGAGCATGATCGCCTACGCCTCCGACGGCGCGCAGTATGGGCTCGGGTTCTTCGTCCCGTTCATCCCGGCGCTGTTCGCGATGGCCTACGTCTGCCAGGAGATGTGCATGCGCGTGGGCGCCGTGACCCATCGCGGCTACGGTGAGCTCGTCCTGCAGCGCTTCGGCTCGGTCTGGGGCTGGTTCGCCGCCGCCGACCTGACGCTGACGAACCTGATCACGCTGGTCGCCGAGTTCGTTTCGATCCGCGTCGGGCTCGCCTATTTCGGCCTGGGCTCGGGCGTCGCCGTCGCGCTCGGGCTGACGCTGGTCGTGTTCACCTTCAGCGGCGGGCGCTACTGGCGCTGGGAGCGCATCGTGCTCGGGATGGCGCTGTTCAACGGCCTGTTCCTCGTCGCGGCGATCTTGGTCAAGCCGCAGGTCGGCGCGATCGCCGGCTCGCTGGACTTCAGCCCCTTTCCCGGCGGCAGCTTCAACACGCTGCTGCTGCTGCTGGCCTCGACGATCGGCGCGACCGTGACGCCGTGGATGATCTTCTTCCAGCAGGGAGCCTCGGCCGACAAGGGCATGACGCCGCGCGACATCGTGCACGGCCGCTACGACACCGCGGCCGGCGCCGTCCTCGCCTCGATCTTCGGCGTGGGGGCGCTGGTCGCCGGAGCGGCGCTGCTGAGCCATGGCGGCAATGGCATCCAGGGATTCGCGGGGGCCGGCTACCCGGAGGCGCTGCGCCGGGTAGCGGGCGGTGGCGCCGGGACGGTGTTCGCACTCGGGCTGATCGAGGCCGGCGCGGTGGCGATCCTGACGATCTCGGCGAGCACGGCTTACGCAGCCGCCGAATGCGTCGGCGTCACGCACAGCTTCAACGTCTTCCCGCGCGAGGCGGCGCTCTTCTACGCGGCGAACTTCGGCATCGCGCTGGTCGCGGCGCTCGTCATCCTGATCCCGGGAGCGCCGCTTCTGTCGATCGCGCTGAACGCCAATGTGCTGGCGACCGTGCTGCTCCCGGTCAGCCTCGTCTTCATGGTGATGCTCGCCAACGACCGGGGGCTGATGGGGCGCTTCGCGAACAGGCGCTCGACGAACGTGATCGGCGTCGGCGTGATCGCGTTCGTCGGGATCTGCGGCGCCGCTTACGGCATCGACTCGTTCCTGCTCGTGACCCACGTGATCGGCTGATGAGCGGAAGCGTGAGAAGCCCCCAGACAGCCGGCGCGCGCCGGCTCGCGGATCCGTCGCCTGCGTCGGTGGAGCCGGCCGCGGAGGAGGAGCTGATCATGCACCTCGAGCGCGACCAGTTCGTCGCCGAGACCTCGCGTCCGGTACCCCGCGCGCAGCTGACGCGGGGCGCCAGGATCGCGCTGTGGGGGTTGCGTGTGTTCGCCGTCGTGGTCAGTCTGATGGTGATCTACACGTTCATCGACACGCTGCACTGAGCGCGCGCAGGGCGCGCGCGGTGAGTGTGCGCGAGCGCGACGGCCGCAACGCATACGATTCTGCTCGGAGGCTGGCGCCTGCGCAGGCCACCGCGGGCCCATCGATGAGCACACCCGACCTCAGAGAACCGCAAGGCGTCTCCGAGTCAGACCAGGCCCGGCGACTGCGCAACGGGCTGGTGTCGCTTGTGGTCGTCGGCGTGCTGGTGATCGGTCTGCTTCTCGCGGTCCCAGGCCTGCACGGAGTCGGCCACCTCGTCGCCCACATGTCGATCGGCTGGCTCGCCGCCGGCGCGGCACTGGAGATCCTCTCGTGCCTCGGCTACGTGCTGATCTTCCTGACTGTCTTCGACCGCGCGCCGATTGTCTTCGGCGCGCGTGTGGCGCTGACGGAGATGGCCTTCGGCGCAGCGGTCTCGCTGGGCGGCGCCGGCAGTATCGCGGTCGGCGCTTGGCTGCTGCATGAGCGGGGGGTCCCGACCGGGCGGATCGCCGAGCGCTCGGCCGTGCTCTTCCTGCTGACCAGCGCGATCAACCTGCTGACGCTGGCCGGCACCGGCCTCGCACTCGGTCTCGGGATCCTGCCGGGGCCGCGCAACCCGCTGCTGACGTTCCTGCCGGGCGGCGTCTGCGTCGCGCTCTTTCTGTTCTTTCTCGTGCTACCGCGGCTCAGCGATCTGGGAGCGCGGACACGCGGCAGCGGGCGCCTCGCGACCGCGCTGCACGCGACGGCCACCACGATCAGAGCCACACGCGGCACGCTGCTGCGCCCCGACTGGCGGCTGCTCGGAGCGATCGCCTATCTGTGGTGCGACATCGGCGTGCTCTGGGCATGCTTCCAGGCCACCGGCCACACGCCGCCGATCGCCGTGATCGTGCTCGCCTACCAGATCGGGTATCTGGCGAACGTGCTGCCGATCCCGGGCAACATCGGCACGCTCGAGGGCAGCTTCGTCGGCATGCTGGTGCTCTACGGCGTGAAGGCCACCCCGGCGGCCGCCGCGTCCGTCGTTTACCATGCGATTGCGCTGTGGATCCCCGCGATCTGGGGAACCTTCGGCTTCATCAGACTGCGCCGCTCGCTCAAGGAGCCGCTCACGCCGCGCGCCACGCGCGAGGAGCGGGCCGAGCTCCGACGCGAACGGCGCGCGCTCAAATAGCGGCTGCTCCAGCTCGACGCCCGATGCCCTCCCCGACATCAGAACGCCAGCCCGCCCGACTGATCGCGTCCGGGCTCCTCCTCGCGGCCCTCGCCGCGGCCGCGCTCGCAGCCTGCGGCTCCTCGACCGTCGGATCCCCGCCCAAGACCGTGCGCGTCGCCGACTATGCGGCCGCCGCCACCAACCCGATCACGGTGTCGCCGCTGCCCGGCACCGCCGACGCGTCGCCGAGCACCCAGATCAGCTTTCTCGGCGGGCCGGGCACGACCGTATCGGATGTCTCGGTGGTGGGCTCGGCCAGCGGCAGCCACGGCGGCAGGATCGAGGCGTACTCGACCCGGACGGGCGAGAGCTTCATCCCCTCCCATCCGTTCGAGTCCGGCGAGCACGTGCGGGTCAGCGCCCGGGTGCGCGAGGGGGCGAGCACGGCGACCGTGGAGACGAGCTTCACCGTCGCCTTCCAGGCGCCGATCAGCCAGAAGCAGTTCCCGATCAACCCGGGCAGCTCGGCCGACGTCCAGCACTACCTCTCGGCGCCAGCGATCACCCCCTCGTCCGTGCGCATCACGACGCCCGCGGCGCCGGGCGCGACGCCCGGCGACTTCTTCCTCGCGCCCTACCAGGGGATGGGCACGGCGGGTGAGATGATCGTCGATCAGGCGGGCAACCTGATCTGGTTTCACCCGGCGCCGCCTGAGGACTCGGCGACCAACTTCCATCCCCAGACCTACGAGGGACACACGGTGCTGACCTGGTGGCAGGGCCGCATCCTCTCACTCGGCTTCGGCCAGGGCGTGGATGAGATCTACAGCGCCGACTACCAGCCGCTCGCGCAGGTGCACGCCGGTAACGGCTACGAGGCCGACCTGCACCAGTTCACGATCACCCCCCAGGGGACCGCGTGGATCGACGCGTTCGACCCGGTCGAGATGAACCTGACGAGCATGGGCGGCCCGGCTGACGCCGTGGTCAACGACTCGATCGTGCAGGAGATCGACATCAAGACCGGCCTGGTGATGTGGGAGTGGCACGCGCTCGGCCACATCCCGCTGCGTGACTCCTACGCGCCGATGCCCCACACCAGCCTCAACTGGGACTACGTGCACGTCAACTCGATCGACCCGGGAACAAACGGCAACGTCCTCATCTCGGCGCGCAACACCTGGACCGTCTATGACCTCGACATCCACACCGGCGCCTTCATCTGGCGGATCGGCGGCCGCTACCCGAGCTTCAAGCGCGGAGCGGGCACGAGCTTCCACTGGCAGCACGACGCCCGCTGGCAGCCCGACGGCCTGGTGTCGGTCTTCGACAACGGTTCGTCCCCCGCCGAGGAGAAGCAGTCGCGCGGGCTGCTGCTCGACCCGAACACGGCGACGGACACGGTCACGCTCGTCAAGCAGTTCATCAACCCGAACGCGACGCTGCTGACCTCGAGCCAGGGCGACCTGCTGAACCTGCCCGGCGGCAACTGGCTGATGGGCTACGGCGGCCTGCCCAATTTCACGGAGTTCAACGCCTCGGGCCAGGTCCTCTTCGACGCCACCCTGGGCCCCGACGTGCAGGACTTCCGCACGTTCCTCGCACCCTGGAGCGCGCAGCCGACCACGGTACCGGCGATCGCCGCGCAGTCGGCCGGCAGCGGTCAGGTGACGGTCGAGGCGAGCTGGAACGGCGCCACGACCGTGTCCAGCTGGCGGGTCCTCGCCGGCGCGAGCACGACGTCGCTCGCCCCGGTCACGAGCGCGCCGCGCAGCGGCTTCGAGACCACGATCTCCGTCCACACGGGCGAGCCCTACGTCGCCGTGGCCGCGCTCAGCCCATCCGGCGCGACGCTCGCCACCTCGCCTGCCATCTCCCCCGGCAGCTGACGATCACGCCCGCTGCGCCGCGTCAGGGGAGCTTCTGCTCGATCTCGCGCACGAGCTTCTCGACGGCGCGCAGGCGACTCAGATCCGACCCCCTGCGCGCCTGGGTCGCGATCGCGTCGTACCGGGCGAGCCCGTGCCGCTGCGCCTCCAGCAGCGGCAGGGGCAGCTCCGCGTGCAGCTCCGCCCTGGTCGCCTCAAGCAGCTTCGCGGCCAGGTGCTCCTCAAGCGGGCTGGCGCCCGCGAGGTTGTCGATCTCGTGGTAGCCGGAGGGGGTCGTGTAGTCGTAGAGCTCGGACTGCTCGCCCCGCGCCAGCGGCTCGAGCGTGTTCGCGCGCCAGTTGCTGTAGGTCGCGTATTTCGCGGTCGGCGTGATGATGCCCTTGACGTGCAGCGGCGCCTCAGCGTCGTGCGGCAGCAGCGCGAACTCGGTCAGCACCTCGTCGGTCGCGTGCAGCGCGTAGGCCCGCCCGGGCGCAGCCGGATCGCGGACGATTCGCGCAAGGTCGGCGCGCGTGGCGAGGTGCCAGTAGCGTCGGTCATGGCGCCAGCCGCCGGAGGGATCGGCCAGCGTCAGCAGCATCGGAGCAAGGTCGACACTCGACGTGAGCTGCTGGCGCACGGTGTTCGGTACGGCGCCCAGGCTGCCGGTGCGGTCACTGACGATCAGCGGCACCCTGATCGCCTCCTCGTACATGCCGGCGCCCTTGCCGCGCAGGCCGTGTGAGGCGCCGTACTCGCCATGGTCGGAGGTGAACACGACGATCGTGTTCTCCATCACCTTGGGCCGCCGCGCCAGTGTCGCCATCACCTGACCGATGCGACGGTCGACCTCGAGCTGCAGCTTGACGTAGAGGTCCAGGAACGGAAGCCAGGCGTCCTCGAACCCGGGGCCGCTGAAGGGGACCTCGCCGAATGACTGGGCGGCCGTCAGCTGCAGCGACCGCTGCACCAGCGGCTTGCGGCGCGCGGCGAGCTGGTCGGGCGTCTCGAAGTTGGGCGGCAGCGCGGTGACCACGCTGGGGGCCGTCGCCTCGTGCTTGGAGCGGCTGGTCCAGCGCCACCACCACGCGATGTCGTGGGGGTTGACGAACGACACGGTCGTGCACCACGGGCCGTCACCGCCGGCCTCTTTGAACCAGTCCTCGAACTGGCGCGCGATATGGGGATCGGCGCGCCAGCCCTGTCCTGGCGCTCCGTTGGGCGAGGGGAATGTGCCGCCGTCGAAGCCGTAGCGCGCTAGCGCCGGCGGGCCGGTTTGATCGGTCCAGTGGCGATCGTGGTGCGTCAGGTGCCACTTGCCGTACCAGTAGGTGGCGTAGCCCTGGTCGCGCAGCATCGTTCCCCAGGTTGGAAAGCCCGGCTCGAGCGTGCTCGCGCCCGTGATCATGCAGCCGGTCTGGTGGGTGTGCAGCCCCGTGAGCATCGCCGAGCGTGCCGGCGTGCAGTCGTTGGATGCCGTGTAGTGGCGGGCGAAGCTGACGCCCGACCGCGCGAGCGCCGCGATGTTGGGGGGCAGGGCCGCGCCGGCGGCGCCGGGATCGAACCAGCGCGGGGCGCGCAGCTGGTCGACCATGATCACGAGGATGTTCGGCTGGCGGGTGCTCCTGTAGGGCCCCGGGTTGCGCCGGCGGGCGGGCGCGTTGTCGGCACCGGCGAGCGCCTCGACGCCGACCGCGGCGACCGTGATCGCCCCGCCGACCCGCAATCCCCCGGCCAGGAACGTGCGACGGTCGACGCGTCGCGAGCCGCGAGCGGCGGAATCGGCTGGATCGTTGTCCTGTCGTTTCGAGTCGGTCATCGTGTCGCGGCTGCGCAGGCTACACAGCGTAGAAGAGCGAACCTTGTCTGGCTGGAAGGTCGGATTAAGCTCTGTTGGCTCTTTTCGAGCGGTTTCTCAGGATCCCGGCGCTCACTTCACGACCCCCGCCTGCCATATGTTGCCTGGCGTCTTGCGTTCGATCCGCCGCCCGGGCCTCAGCATTTCGCTTTGCGCGCTCGCCATCCTCGTGCCCTCCGGGGCGCTCGCCGGCGCCGCCACGGCGCCGAGGCGTTCCGCACACCCCCCACCCGCCCGCGAGCGCCGCGGCGCACCACTCGCCGGGCCGACCTGCACGCCGCAGACCCTCGACGGCTCCGCACAGCTCGACGGCGCCGTCACCGTCTCGCCGATGCCGGGGGCTGCCGACGCGTCCCCGCAAACCCAGATCAGCTTCCTCGGGGTCCCGCCCAGCGCGCTGAGCAACGTGACAGTGCTCGGCTCGCGCAGCGGCCTGCACAGCGGGACGCTCGAGTCCTATTCGCAGGGCGACGGCGGCAGCTTCCTCCCGCAGGAGCCGTTCACCCCGGGGGAGACCGTGACCGTCAACGCGGAGCTGACACTGGGGGGGACCACGCAGCCCCTGAGCTTCGAGTTCACCGTCGCGCAGGAGGACCCGCTCACCAACACCCCGGCGAAGCTCCACCAGCTCGGGCGTGACACGAGCCAGAGCTTCGTCTCGGCGCCCGCACTTCGACCACCCATCGTCACCGTCCACGCGGACTCCGCCTCCGACGCGCCCGGAGACGAGTTCCTCGCGCCCTACGGCGTTCCCGCCCAAGCCGGCCCGATGATCCTCGACCCCAACGGGAAGCTGATCTGGTTCCGTCCGCTGCCGGCGCCGACCGTCGCAACCAACCTGAGCGTGCAGGAGTTCGACGGCGCCCCGGTGCTGACCTGGTGGCAGGGCCGGATCACCGTGCACGGGTTCGGCCTCGGTGTCGACATGATCGCCGGCACCGACTACCGGACGATCGCCGAGGTCAGGGCCGGCAACGGCTACCAGGCCGACCTGCACGAGTTCCAGATCACGCCCGCCGGCACGGCGCTGCTCACCTCCTACCACGCGGTGCTCTGCGATCTCGCGCCACTCGGAGGCCACCCCGTGAGCGGCGTGATCGACGCGCTGCTGCAGGAGATCGACATCAAGACGGGCCTCGTGATGTTCGAATGGACGTCGCTCGACCACGTTGCGCTCGCCGACTCCTACGTGTCCCCGGCGAACAGCACGCCGCAGGCGCCGTTTGACTTCTTCCACCTCAACTCGATCAACCTCGATCCCGACGGAACGCTGCTCATCTCCAGCCGCAACACCTGGGCCGTCGACGACATCGACGCGCAGACCGGGCAGGTCCTGTGGACGATCGGCGGCAAGCAGAGCAGTTTCACCGAGGGCCCGGGCGCCGCTACCGCGTTCCAGCACGACGCGCGCCCGGCCGGGCCGGGCGCCTACTCCGTCTTCGACGACGGTGCCGCCCCCCAGATTCACGCGCAGTCGCGGGGCGTGGTGCTGGCGGTCGACCCGCAGACCCAGACCGTGACGGTACAGAGCCAGTTTTTGCATCCTGGCGTGCCGTTGCTCGCCGAGAGCCAGGGCAACATGCAACTGCTCCCCAACGGAGACTGGTTGATCGGCTGGGGCCAGGTGCCCGAGCTCTCCGAGTTCAGCGCGAGCGGGCACCTGCTGTTCGACGCCGGCCTACCCGCCGGCTACGAGTCCTACCGCGCGTTTCGCTTCCCGTGGAGCGCAACGCCGCCCGGACCGCCCGCGCTTGCGCTGCGGTCCGCCGCCGGCGGCCGCGTGAGCGCGTACATGAGCTGGAACGGCGCGACGCAGGTGGCCTCGTGGGAGCTGCTGGCCGGGCCCTCGGCGCGGCGGCTCACTCGTGCGGCGCTCGTCGCTCGCGCCGGCTTCGAGACCTCCGTGTCGCTCGCTCTGCGCCCAGGGGAGCGATTCGTGCAGGCTCGAGCGCTCGACGCGGGCGGCGCCGCGCTCGGCAGCTCAGCCGCGGTCGCGGTGCCGGCGACCGCGCGCCCGTCCAGCTAGAACTCGAGTCGCGGCGAATGCTGCTCGCCGCGGGCGACGAACGCGGCCGTCGCGCGGCGCAACGTGAACTCGCGCCGCTGGCCGGCGGCGCCCGCGACGACGATCGCCCTCCCCCCGTCGCGCAGCTCGACGATCGTGACCGGCTCGGCCTCGCCGCCGAAGTGGCGGATGCGTGCCGGCGCGCCGACTGCGGGTACCGCGCGGGTCGGTCTCACCGCCGGGACGCCCTGATCAGGCGGTGGCTACAGCTTGTAGTGCACATTCGGATGGGCCCTCAGGAACGCCCGCGCGCTTGCGTAGGGGTGGCGCAGCTCCGCCGCCCGCCCCGCGCAGTCGACCAGGTAGGAGCCCCCGAGGTTCGGACTGTGCGCCGGCGCCCAGACGATCTCCGGTATCTCGTCGCAGACGAGGCGGGCCGCGGTCTCGCCGGTGTTGCCGCCGCGGTCGGAGTAGGGCCCGCTGATGAGGAAGTAGCGGGCCTCGCCGGCCGCCACGAGCGCAGCCAGCCGTGTGTTGCTCAGCGCCGGGTCACTCGCGCCGTAGCCGCCCTCGGCGGACGCGCGCAGTCCGAGCAGGATCAACGGCGCCGCCTGGTCGGAGGATTGGGTCAGCAGCGGATAGCGGGCGGCCGGCTGGTTGCTCTCCACGTATTGGACCAGGCCGCGGTAGGCGACGATGTCGTCCGGCGGCTGATCCAGCCCTCCCCATCCGGCGTGGTTGTAGGGACCGGCGGTCGGGAAGGTGCCGTCGACGGGCGCGAGCCAAACGCTGAAGCTGTAGATCAGCGGCGCGACCAGCAGCGCGGCGACGGCGACGCCAAAGGCCCATCCGGCGCGGGCGCGCGCGATCGGGATCGCCAGCAGCGCACCCACGCACAGCAGCACGAGCGGGATTCGCCACAGCAGCGGATCGCCCTCACGCCCGATCACGACCAGCTGCACGACGAGCGTGCCGGCGACCGCCAGCACCCCCAGCACATACCCGCGCAGCGCCAGCCGCGCCTCGGCGCTTCGCACGAGCGAGCCGATCGCGATGGCGCCCGCGCCGACCATCGCGGCAAGCCCCGGGCCGAGCGCCGAGGCGTAATACGGGTGCACGATCCCCGCCGAGAAGTCGAGCGCCAGGAGCTCCACCAGAAACCAGCCTCCGAACACGAACAGAAGCCCCGCGCGTCGGTCGCGGCGGCCGCGCAGCACCAGGCCCAGCCCGAGCATTCCGATCAGCGCCAGCGGCACGAGCCAGCCGGCCTGGTCCCCGAGCCCCGTTGCGAAGATCCGCAGCGGACTGCGGGTGCCGGCGAACGGGATCGCCAACCCGGAACGCTGGCGGCCGGTTGGAGCCGGACGGGCCGCCGAACTTGCGTGCGGATGCGGGTGCGCCGGTGTCGAGCGATGGCTCGCGAAGTAGCGGCGCTCCGCCGCCGAGGGCGCGATGTCGACTCCCGGACGCACGAGCGGGAGCAGCTGCGCCTGCGTGAGCTTGACCATGGTGGTGCCGGGCCCGCCCTGCTGGCCGCCGACGCGGCCGAAGCCGTTGTAGCCGAACTCGAGTTGGAATTCGGAGTTCGTGACGCTGCCGCCGACGTAGGGGCGCTGGGACGCCGGCGTGAGGTCAACGGCGAGCGACCACGATGCCGACACGGCGAGACACACAACCCCGGCCACGGCGAGCTGCCCAAGGCGCCGCCGCCAGGATCCGGGGGCCAGCACCAGGTAGCCGAGGGCGATCCCCGGAACGATCAGCAGCGCCGCGAGCGACTTCGTGTTGAATGCCAGCCCGACCAGCACGGCGCACCACACGAGCGTCCGCAGCCGACCGGACTCGATCGCGGCCACGCCCACCCCGCCGGCGCCCACCATCAACAAGATCAGCAGCGGATCGACGCCGTTGTCGCGCGAGACGGCGACGAACGAGGGGAACACGGCCAGCGCGAGCGCCGCGACCAGACCCGCCCAGACCCCGAACCGCGGTGTCACGATCCGGTACATCAGCCACACCGCCAGGACCGCGCAGATGCCCTCCGGCACCAGCAGACTGAGCGGCGCGAAACCGAACAGCTTGGCGCTCAGGCCCTGCAACCAGAGCGCCAGCGGCGGCTTGTCGACGGTGATGAGGCCGTTGGGGTCCGAGGAGACGAAGAAGAAGTTGTGCCATGAGCGCAGCATCGACTTGACAGCAGCCGAATAGAAGGTGTTGGCGAAGCCGTTCTGACTGAGCTTCACGAACTCCAACAACCCGCTCAACACCAGGATCGCCACGAGCGCCGCGTGACCGGCGAGCGTGCGCCTGCGCTCGAGCGCGGCCGAGGGGTCGCCGCCGACCGGAACGCCCACGCCGACCCCCGCCGCCGACGCAGAGCCGTCGGCGGCGCTCATGCCGGTTTGCTGAAGACCGCCGCCAGCGAGAGGCCGGCGGGAATCCGCAAGCCCATCCCGATCAGGCGCGCCTCGAACGCAAGCGGCCATTCGAGCACGGTGTTCAGCGGCTCGGGTGTGCTGTACAGATCGGACACGGGCTCACCGACGAGGTGCGAGCGCCGGCTGAAGCGACGGTGCGCGATCGCGACCGGGAGCAGCAGGCCGTTGAAGTAGGTCGTGCGGACCGCGTGCCAGCCGGCCTGCACGGCCGGCTCGCGCAGCGTGCGCGCCGTGTAGCGGCGCTCGTGGTGGTTGATCACGTCGTGCTCGCTCCAGAGCCATTGATAGGCGGGAACCATGACGACCAGCGTGCCACCGGGCGCAACGACCCGGTGGAGCTCGCGCAGCGCGCCGAGCTGGTCCTCGATGTGTTCGATCACGTCAAGGCACAGGGCGAGCTCGAACCGGCCGTCCCCGAACGGCATTTCGGTGATCGAGCACTGCACGACCTCACCGATGCCGCGCTCGCGCGCGCGGACCACGCTGGCGTCGGCGATCTCGACGCCGGTGACCGTGCCCAGACGCGCGAAATCCACCATGTTTCGGCCGCTGCCACAGCCGGCGTCCAGGATCTCCGCGCCGGGCGCCGGCTTGACCGCGCGCAGCAGCTCGGCGATCACCTTCCGGCGCCCGCGGTACCACCAGTGCTGCTCTTCGAGCTCATGCGTCTGAAGCTCAAGAAGCCGGTCCATCAGCTGCTACCCCGCTGGTCGCCGCTCACGCCGCGCGGTGCTCGAGGAGGCGGCGGCTGATCGGGAAGGAGGGCAACTGAGAACGGGGCGGGCGGCGAGGTGGATGCTCAGGCGGGCACCCTCAGGCGAAGGCGCCAACATAAATCCAACCTAAGGCTACAGTGTGCTCAGGCGGACGGGCCGTCAGCCGCGAGCGCCGCGTGAGCCGACGGCGAGCGGTGCTTGGGCTTGGCGGGCTTGCTGGGATGGGGCAACCAGCGGTAGGTGCCGGGCGGCCCGGCGGTGACTCCGCAGGCGGCCGCGCTGATGAAAACCCAGTTCCCCGTGCCGTGCGCCACGTCGACGTCGCGGACGAGGTAGAACGAAGTGTGCGTCCAGGCATCGCCGTAGCGCGCCATGTAACGGACGTCGACGCGGTGGCGGTCGATCATCCGCAGCGGGTCGGACGGGTGCGCCGAGGGCGACCACGGGTAGAAGTTCGCGTACTCCTCGCAGTCGGAGCGGTAACACCAGTTGTGGCCGCGCTCCCCGCAACGCTTGTCGAACCGCAGCGGGACGCCGCCGAAGCAATCCGGGTAACAGCCACTCCAGACCGCGCGGCCGCCGTCGGCGACGAACTGCTCGGTGTCGAGGACGGGGTCGGCGCAGCCGGCGATGACGCTCAACGCTCGCGCAGTCCAGTCGCGCGCGTACTGCGACCAGCCGCAACTCCCACGCAGGCTGCCGTTGAGGATCTCGCCGCCGACCTGGTCCTGGCCGATGTTGTCCTCCGTCACCGCCAGTTCGGTGCCGGCGCTGACGTTACCGATCGCCAGCTGGCTCGCGCCCTGGGTCACGTCGCCGGAGGCCGTGATCGTGCACCAGACGGCCTGGTTGCAGGTGGCGACGCCCACGCCCGTGCCCGCCGCGGCGCTGCCGCCGCCCAGCCACAGCGCCGCGCAGCAAAGCGCCAGCGCACTCACGAGTGTCCGAATTCTCATCGCAGCATCACCTTGCCGGGAACTGGTCGAGATCGTAGAGAAGCCCGCCGTCTTTTGGGAGACCTGCCTGCGCGGTGATGTCGCGGGCGTGCGTGCGGACCCATTGCATCGCGAGCGAACAGGCGGCGTGGCTGACGACGACGTCTCTGCACTTCGTCTCGGTGAAGACGTAGCGCACCAGGCCGGCCGCCTTGTCGTGCTGGAGCACCGCCCGCGTCACGAGCGGCTGTGCGTTGACCGTGGTCAACAGCAGAACCGGCTTGGCGCCCAGCACGATGAACGGGGCGGCGATCGTCGAGGCGCTGAACGCGGCCTCGTAACGGGTTGTGCCCTGATGGCTCAGCAGGAACCGCGAGATCGGATCGACGATCGAGGAGCCGAGTGTCACCTCGGCCGCCTGGTCGCCGCTGTGGTCGCGGATCAGCAGGACGTCACGCACGGTCGGCATCGCGACGAGCGCCCCAAGCGTCCCGAGCGTCGCGAGCAGCGGCAGATACCACGAGGGCCAGCGGTGGGTGCGGACGCGGCGCAGGAAGGCCACCGCGACGTAGCACGCGACGGGCACGGCGAGCACCGCCGCGATGGCGATCGCCAGATAACCGTGCTTGCCGCTCGCGGTCTCCGCAGCCCCCTCGGCCATCACGATCGCGAACGTCGCGAGCAGCACATACACGCCGAACAGGTCGCGCGCACGCGACACCACGACCGGCAGCGCGCAGCCCAGCACGATCGCCACCGCCGGGGTGAACGACTCGAGGTAGCGCGGCTGTGTGTGCGCGGAGAAGCTGAAGAGGACGTAACCGGTCAGCAGCCAGACGCCAACGGCGAACGTCGCCGCCCAGGCGACCAGCTGCTCGGCGCTCGCCTGCGGCGGCGGGCGCAAACGGCGGCGCAGCATCGGTGCGAGCCCGACGAGTCCGAACACCAGCGCCGCGAACAGCAGCGTCCCGAGGCGGGTCCCGTAGCCGACCAGGCTGTACTGGAACAGGCGCAGCGGCCCAGGCTTGGAGGCGATGCCGTGGACCGTGCTCGCAGTCGCGGCCGTGGAGCTCGCGGCGGCCAAGTGCGCGAGCGGCGCCCCGGCGCTCGGGCGCACCGGCGCCGACGCGGTCTTGGTCGAGAAGCTCTCGGGCGCCGCGGGCTTGACGATCCGGTCCCACCCGTCGAAGACGAACACCGAGTTCCAAACGCTGCCGTTGGTCGAGCCGATCGCGTAGGGGCGGTCGTGCGCCGGGCTGAGCGAGACGAACACCATCCAGCACAGCGCCACGGCGACGAATAGCGAACCGGCGCCGGCCAGGCGGCGCAGGCGCGCCCCAAGCCCCTCCCGGCGCCAGCACAGCCAGACGAAGAGCACCATCGCCGGGACCGGCACGAGCGCCTCGAACAGCTTGACGTTGAAGGCCAGGCCGAGCACGGCGGCGGCGCCGAGAAGCGGCCGGATGCTGTGGTTCTGCACGCTCCGCAGCAGCAGCCACGCGACCACGAGCAGCAGCAGCATCATCAGCGAGTCCATCGTGTCGCTGCGCGCGGTGATCACCGAGGTCGGCAGCAACGTGAGGGTGATCGCAGAGCACAGCGCGGCGAGCGGCCCGGCGAGGCGCCGCACGAGGTCGTAGCACAGCGGGATCGCGGCCGTGCCCGCGAGCGCCTCGGGCAGCTTCAGAACCGTCGAGTTGAACCCGAACAGCTTGACCGCGACGACCTGGAGCCAGAGGTCCAGCGGCGGTTTGTCGATCGCCGTGCGAGCCGTGGGGTCGAACGCGCCGTAGAGGAAGTTGTGCAGCGAGAGCCCCATCGAGCGCACCGAAGCGTCGTAGAAGAGGTTGTCGGGCACCGTGCTGAGCGTGACCAGCCGCAGCACGCCGGCGACCAGCGTGACGAGGCCCAGCGCCAGCCACCAGCGGCGGTCGAGCGACCGGCCAGAGAGCCCGGCCGACGTGTTCACGTGGCCGGCGTCGGCGGCTCGCCGCCCCCGACCGGGCGGGCGAAGGACCACCAGCGGTTGATCGGGAACGTCACGGCCAGGATCGGCAGGACGAGAATCGCCTGCGCCGGGATCTTTGCGATCCCCGCGTGGTGCACGAGCAGGTACAGCAGGGCGAGGTTCACGGCGATCGCGCAGCCGGTGACCAGCGCGAAGCGGCTCCCCGAGGTGCTGTGTGCGATGTCGCCGGCACGGAAGGTCCAGTGGCGGTTGAGCACGTAGCTGTTCAGCGCACCGGCGACGTAGCCGATCACCAGCGCCACGAGGTAGTCGATCCCGATCGCCACGCCGATGCTGTAGACGGCGAATTGGACGATCGTGTTCGACGCTCCGACCAGGCCGTATTTCACGAACTGCCTGACGGCCGGCAACTCGTGCCAACCGGTCGCTTCCAGCGTGCGCATAGGCCACAGGATGACCGAACCGGCTCGCCCGCGACTCCTCAGGCCTTCAGTCGCGCTTGAACGCGCCCTGTTAGGCTCGCCGCGAAGGTCCCGTATTCCGGGAAGGTCCGCATTCCGCGCAGGAACCAGGCGAGCGAAGATGGCGATCGAAATCAAACGCACTCTCCGGAAGCTCTCGGTCTGCGCGCCGGTCTACAACGAGGAGGTCCTCGTCGAGGAGTTCTACGCGCGCACGACCGCGGCGCTGAACGGGCTCGATTACGAGCTGATCATCGTCAACGACGGCTCGCAGGACTCCACGGCGGAGAAGCTCAACACGCTCGCGGCGGCGGATCCGCGGCTGCGCGTCATCCACCTGTCGCGCAACTTCGGCCACCAGGCCGCGCTCACCGCAGGCCTCGAGCACGCGCGTGGCAACGCGGTCGCGATGCTCGACGCGGACCTTCAGGACCAGCCTGAGCTGATCCCGAAGATGCTCGCGGAATGGGAGAACGGCGCCGACGTCGTGTACATGGTGCGCGCGGAGCGCCAGGGCGAGACGGCGTTCAAGCTCGCGACCGCGCGCTGGTTCTATCTGCTGTTCCGCAAGCTCGCGCAGGTCGAGCTCGAGCCAAACTCGGGCGACTTCCGCCTGCTCGACCGCCGCGCGCTGGACGCCCTGCTGTCGATGGGAGAGCGCAACCGGTTCCTGCGCGGGATGACCGTTTGGGTGGGGTTCACGCAGACGGCGATCCCCTACACGCGCGACCCGCGACACGCGGGCGAGACCAAGTACCCGATCCGCAAGATGCTGCGCTTCTCGCTCGACGCGATCGCGTCCTTCTCGCACGTGCCGCTGCAGATCGCGACCTATCTCGGCTTCCTGTTCGCAGGGGTCGCGTTCATCGCGATCCCGGTCGTGATCATCCTCAAGCTCACCGGCGGCTACCTGCCGGGGTTCGGCGCCGTGACGATCCTGATCCTGCTGATCGGAGGGCTGCAACTGATCGCCCTCGGCATGATCGGCGAGTACGTCGGGCGCATCTATGACGAGTCCAAGCGCCGCCCGCTCTATATCGTGCGTGACGAGCGCAACGCTCCGGTCGCGCCGCCGGACCTCGTGCACGACGAGCTGTTCTCGGATTCAAGCTCGCGCGGCTGAGGACCGAGATAGACACTAAGTGGAAAACCGCCATCAACGCCTGCTGCTCGAAACCGACCGTCACCGGATCCGCGGTGAGGTCACGCTCGCGCGCGAGGGCTACCGGAGCCGGATCTCCGACATGCTGAACGCCTCCGAGCGCGATTTCATCGCGCTCACCCATGTGACGATCGATCCGCTCGACGGCGGTGAGCAGCTGACCGCCGAGTTCGTCGCAGTGGCCCGCGCGAAGATCGTCTTCGCGATGCCGCTCAGCGACTGAGCGCCGTCGCCGGCACGATCGCGGCGCCCGCCTCGGGCTCCGCGTCCGTCTCCTCGCTCCAGCTGTAGGTCTCTCCGCGCAGCCATGATGCGGCAGCCGCGACGAGGAAGGCGATGAAGGAGAAGCGCAGCGCCGCGCTCAGCGCTCCCGCGAACGCCGGACTGATCAGCGTGGGAAAGAAGCGACGGCCGGTCAGCGCCGCGACCTGCGCGTGCGTGAGAGCGTGCAGGTCGTGCGCTCCGACCAGCGCGGCGACCGGATTTGCGCCAAGCAGCGACGCGAACAGGGTCGAGACGGGCGAGAGATGGGCGATTCGCGAGGCGGCCGCGGCCGGGACGCCGTGCGCGGAGAGCCCGGCATAGAGCGCGTGCGGGAGTTTGGCGGAGAGGCCGATGATCATCAGCGAGAAGTAGATCCCGATCGAGAGCACCTGGCCGGAGTTCTGGAACGTCGACGCGATCCCCGAGCCGATTCCGCGCCGCCACGGCGGCAGGCTGTTCATGATGGCCGCCCGGTTCGGCGACGCGAACATGCCGTTACCGATGCCGAAGACGAACAGCAGCACGCCGAACCAGACGTAGGGGAAGTCCACCGGCAGGGCGGAAAGCAGCGCGAGGGACACGGCGGCGAGGATCGGCCCGGAGACCGCGAACGGACGCGGTCCGTAGCGGTCCGACAACAGCCCCGACACCGGGCCCGCGACCAGGAACCCGGCCAGCAGCGGAAGCATCGCGATCCCCGCGACCAGCGGGGTATTGGAAAAGTTGTAGCCGTGCAGTGGCAACCAGATGCCCTGCAGCCAGATGACCAGCATGAACTGCAGGCCGCCGCGGCCGATCGCCCCCAGCAGCGACGCAATGTTGCCGGCGACGAACGCGCGCAGGCGGAAGAGACGCAGGTCGAGCATAGGCTCCGCCACGCGCAGTTCGACCGCGACGAAGACGATCAGCAGGACGATCCCGCCCCCCAACTCGCCGAGCACGCGCGGATTGGTCCACCCCATCGCGTGACCGCCGTAGGGCTGGATGCCGTAGGTGATGCCGACCATCACGAGGATCAGCCCGGCGGCGAAGCAGAGGTTGCCCCACCAGTCGATCCGCGCCGGGCGCCGCTCGCCGATCTCGCGCAGCATGCGGTAGGCCCAGACGGTGCCGAAGACGCCGATCGGCACCGAGATCAGGAAGACCAGCCGCCAGGAGACCGGCGCCAGCACGCCGCCGAGCACCAGGCCAATCGTCGACCCGGCGATACCCGCGATGTTCTGGATCCCCAGCGCCATCCCGCGCTGGTTGGCGGGGAAGGCGTCGGTCAGGATCGCCGCCGAGTTGGCAAGCAGCATGGACGCGCCGAGCGCCTGGAAGACCCGCATCACGATCAGCCAGATCGCGGCGGCATCGCCCTGCATCCAGGTGACCGACAGCGCGATCGAGAAGACCGTGAAGATGACGAAGCCGAGGTTGTAGATCCGCACCCGACCGAAGATGTCGCCCAGGCGGCCGAGCGTGACGACCAGGACGGCCGTGACGACCATGAAGCCCATCAGCAGCCACAACAGGTAGGTCGTGTTCCCCGGCAGGAGCGGGTTGATGTGAATCCCGCGGAAGATGTCCGGGAGGGCGATCAGCACGACCGACAGGTCGATCGTCGCGATCAGCGTGGCGAGCGTGGTGTTGGAGAGCGCGACCCACTTGTAGCGGTCGCGATCCAGCGCCTCCGGGCCGCCGGTCGGGCGGGTGGCGCGACTGAGTCTCACGCCCCCGAGCACGAGCTGGTCGCCTTCACAATCGTTAGCTTAGCTTACGGCCTGGTTTGAGCCGGGGAGTCCAGGAAGCTCACCCGCAGAGGTGGGGAAACTCACCTCCTTGCGGGTAGGGGGCCGCCTACGATCAGCGGAGCGGCGCACGCGGCGACCGGACAGCCCTCCAGAGCAGTGCCGTGACCGCAGCAGCGCGCAGAAGACACCGACCGCCGCGCGCCGCCCACCGTCGTCAAGGAGCCAGATGAGCCTCAGGAGAACAGACGCGGATCGCAGCCCCCGTCACCGCCGCGCGGCGCGCCTCGCGGCCGTTCTCGTAACCACAGTGTTCCTGGCCGCCAGCGCGAGCGCATCCGCCGCCGTGCCGAACCCCACCACGAACATTGCCGTGGGCGCCCTGCCCGCCGCCTGCGCGAATGCCCCGCGAGGCCCGCTCTGCCTGCACGCGATGGTCCGCGCGCTGGACCGCGCGCACGCCGCGCTCGGTCTGGGTCCCTATCTGCTGCCGGCCGACTTCTATTCGCTGAACGGCTCCGAGCAGCTCCTGATCCTCTGCAACCTCGATCGTCTCGCCTACGGGCTGCCCGCGATCGCCGGCCTGAGCCCGGCGCTCAACGCGGTCGCTGCGACCGGTGTGAGTAGAGACGCCGACCCCGACCCCAGTGCGCTGGTCGCCAATCTCCCGACCTTCGGTTGGTCGTCGAACTGGGCCGGCGGCTACGGCAACGCGCTCGAGGCCTACTACGCGTGGATGTACTACGACGGATGGGGTGGCAAGCAGACCTCGAACCTCGACTGCACGAGCCCGACGGCCGGCGGTTGCTGGGGCCACCGCGAGGACGTGCTCGCGTTCCCCGGTCAGGGCCTCCTTTCGATGGGGGCTTCGGTCAGCCGCGACACCTCCGGCGAGATCGGCTACGCGATAACGCTCGTGTGGACGCAGCAGACGAACTGGACGGGCTTCAGCTACAGCTGGGCGAGCGCCCAGGCCGACGGCGCCGGCTCGCTCAGCGAGCGCACCGCAGCCCCGCGCAGCTGATCGCCAGTCGGGCGGCTTTCCGCGTGGCCGCCGGCGAGCGCACTCACCGCGCCGCCATTCACCAGCGGTCGTGAACGTGCGGACGGATCAGCTCGTCGTAGATCTCCGCCACCGCGGCGAGGGCTTCGGCAGACAGGCTCGCAAGCTCGGCGCTCGCCGCGTTCGCGCGGGCCTGCTCCGGGTTGCGTGCGCCGGGGATCACGACCGAGACGCCGGGCTGCTCGATGATCCAGCGCAGCGCGAACTGCGCCATCGTGGCGCCCGCCGGGACGAGCCCCGCCAGCCGCCGCACTGCCTCGAGGCCGACGTCGTAGGGGACGCCCGAGAACGTCTCACCGACGTCGAAGGCCTCGCCGTGGCGGTTGTAGTTGCGGTGATCGTCGTCGGCGAAGGTCGTGTGCTCGTCGTAGCGGCCCGACAGCAGCCCGGACGCCAGCGGAACCCTCGCGATGATCGCCACGCCCGCCGCGCGCGCGGCTGGGAGCACCTGCTCGAGTGGCTTCAGTCGCAGGCAGTTGAGGATGATCTGGACGCTCGCGACGTTCGGGCGGGCGATCGCCACGAGCGCTTCCTCGCAGCGCTCCACGGAGACGCCATAGCGGCGGATCCGCCCGTCGGCGACCATCTCGTCGAGCGTGGCGAAAACGGCGTCGTCTTCGTAGACCGATGTCGGCGGGCAGTGCAGCTGGACGAGATCGATCGTCTCGACGCCGAGGTTGCGTCGTGAGCGGTCGTTCCAGGCGAGAAAGTTCTCGCGGTTGTAGTTCTCCGCCAACTGGGGCAGGCGCCGGCCCATCTTGGTGGCGATCAGGACGTCGGCGTCCGGCCGGCGGGCGAGCAGCTTTGCGCAGCTGCGCTCGCTGCGCCCGTCGCCGTAGACGTCGGCGGTGTCGATGAAGCTGACGCCGGCATCGAGCGCCGCGTCGAGCACGGCCGCGGCGTCCTCGTCACCGATCTCGCCCCAGTCGGCACCGAGCTGCCAGGCGCCCAGACCCACGACGCCAACGGATCTCCCGACGCGCTGCAACGCTCTCTGCTCCATTCGTTGAGCATATGGCGGACCGGGCGCCCACGCCGTCGCGGTCACTCAGCGGGCGGCCGTCCACGGCTTCGAAGCAGCACGATCGCGAACACGCCGACCAGCGCGCCAACCACCAGCCAGAGGAGCAGTCCCTCGTCCGCGGCGACGTCGGCGATTGGCGGCCCGATCCAGTACGCACCGAGGCCGATCGCGAGCGCCCACACCGCCGCCGAGATGGCGTTGACGGGCAGATACAGCGACGCCCGCATCTTCACGATCCCGGCGACCCAGGACGGCGTGAACAACACGGCGAGAACGCCGTACCGGGCGAAGAAGCGGTCGCCGCTCGCGGTCAGGGCGAGGCGAATGCCATGAAGGGGTCCCGGTGCTGTGAGCACACCGCGCCCCGCGCGCCGGCCCACGATCCAACCGAGCACGCCCCCGGCCGTGGCGCCGACCCAGGCGACGAGGATGATCGAGGCGAGGTCGAGGTGATGGTGCGCCGCGGCGATCCCGGCCGCGATCAGCAGCGCCTCCCCGGGCCCCGGCAGACCGGCCCAGCTGGCGCCCGAGGCGATCAGGACGCCGATGTAGTCGATACCCGGCCCGCGCGGGTGAAGGTGAATGTGCAGGTGCAGGAGGCCCAGAGCGGCGAGCTGAAGATCCGGGCTGCTCACCCAGGCATCCTGACACGAGCGCTACGCGACGGCCCCTCCGGAAGGCGCCGGGAGGCGTGCGGGTCTTTGCGCGAGGCGGCGTGGTGCGACGCGCTGCGACGCGTCGCGCTGCGCCACGCCGAGCGCCGCTCAGCCGGCGAGCCAGCTGTCGGTGAAATCGGCGCCCGTCGCGTCGAGCGGGCCGAGGCCGGCGAGCAGCGTGGAGTTCTGATCCATCGCCATGGCGGTCGAGGGGAAGCTCGAGATCGGACCCGTCTGACCGTCGGCGCTGGCGCTCGCGCCCGAGAATTGGACGGGCGTGTACTGGGCGAGCGTCTCACACTGCGGGCTGCAACCGTTGGGGTCCTCGACCATCCACTCCGCCGACGCCTGGCTCAGCGCCGGGGTCGGGGAGGCGATCGGGGTCTGGGAGGTCCAATTCTGCGTGGCGTCCGCGAGCGTGAGCAACCAGGTCGAGCCCGACAGGCTGACGGAGCCGGTCATCTCGTCGCCGGGCGCGACGGGGTTGGGAAGCTCGACCGCGTAGCCGTTGTTGACCGCCGGATCGCCGTACATCTCGTACCAGGCCCAATAGTCCGGCTCTCCGTTGAAGCAGTCGGTTTCGGTGCCGTCCTGCTCGACGCTCGTGCTGGCGCCGATGCCGGGCCACTGCGCGGCCCAGCTCGTCTCGCCAGCCTGGCAGGTCACGGTCGGCACGGTCCAGCTGGCGCTGACGGCGTTGAAGGTCTGCCCCGACGCCGCGAAGTCGATGTAGCCCGAGAAGTTCTCGGTCGACATCGGCGCCACGGTCAGCGTCGCGGCGGTTGTCGGGCTGCTGCCCGCCGAGTTCGTGAACACGGCGCGGTACTCGTAGCCGTCCTGCGCGGCGGTGGCTGTGAACGTCGGGCTTGTGTCGGACCAGGCCGCGCCTGCGTTGGTCGAGACCTGCCACTGCGCGCTCGGCGTGGGGGTCCCCGATGCCTGGGCGCTGAAGGCGACCGGCGTGCCGGCCGACGCGCTCTGGTCCGAGGGCTCTAGCGTGACCGTCGGCGCGGTGCCGAGCGCATCCTGGCCGTCGAGGACCGGCCCGCCGTTCACGCCCGAGGCGGCCGTGACGCCGGCCGTCCGCGGGCGTTCGAGCACAACCTCGCGTACCGTCGTACGCCTGCCGTCGGTGTGCGTCACGGTCAGGTAGAGGGCGTAGCGCCGCAGCGCGTTCGCGCGGTTGCGAGGCACGCGGACGATCACCGAAGCGCGTCCGGATGCGCAGTTTCGGATCGATCGGAGCTTGCGTAGGACTCCGGCGCCGGAGAAGCGGCAGCTCGTGGCTCGACGCACCCGGGCACGCAGTCGCACCGTCCCGCCTGCCGCCGGCAATGTCGAGGGGGTCGCGGTCAGGCGCACGAAGGCTGCGAGCCGCGCCTTTCGCGCCCGCGCCATTGTCGGCGCGGGCGGCGGCCCGACGATCAGCCGGCGAGCGCTCAGCGCGGCGAGACCGCCGCCGCCCTGCGGCGTAGAGCTCGCCGGTGCGGCGACCGCGGAGATCAGCGCCGCGCAGGCGGCGAGCAGACACAGTGTGAGACCGGCACGCGCCACTCGCCGGGCGGCGCTCGACGCTCGCTCGCGGCGAGGGTCTGGGGACGCGGAGCCGCACGAAGGAGTGCTGGTTTGCACACTTCTGCATCGGTGCGCCCGCGACGGACCGGGAGGGCGAACGGACGTCTGATCGATGCTGCAGGCGGTACTTCAGACGCCCCGCGCGGGCGCGCGGGGCATGCGCGAAGCCCTGGTGGTGTGCCGCTCGTGGGCTGCTCAGGGCACCGGACCGACACCCGGCGCGCGCGACGTGAGCGTCTCGCGCCCGCCGACACGGACCGTGAAGATCGCAACGAGGGCGCAAACCCCGCATATCCCGGCCCCGGTCGCAAGGGTCACACGAACGCCCTCGGCAGCGACGAGTGGAGCCGCGACGAGCAGCCCCACGAGGAAGCACGAGCCCTCGATGGTGTCCTTGGCGCCAAACAGGCGGCCCTGCACCGACGCCGGAACACGCAACTGAATCAGCTGCGTCTCGCTGACCAGAAGCAGCGCATTGGCGTAGCCGGTGGCGGCGAATGCCAGGGTGGCGGGCAGCACGCTGCCGACTATCGCGCTCCCGAACATGCCAACCGCGGTGAGGATCTGCGCGTCGAGGTAGCGGCGGATCAGCACGCTCGGCGGCGCGCCGGGGCGCCGCGCCACGAGCGCCGACGCCGCGACCATGCCGACCCCGTAGCACGCGACCAGCAGTGCGTAGTCGCTCCCGCTGCCATGCAGCACGCTGGTCGCAAGCAACGGCTCGCACACGTTGAGCAGGCCGAAGCCGACGACGACGCCGCACGCGCACAGGATCAAGGCGGCGATGCCGGGAGCCGCGAACGCCACGGCCAGGCCCGACCGAAGTCCCGCGCCGGCCTCCTGGTGCGTGGCGCCGCGCGGGGGAGATTCGATCGCGAGCGTCGCCATGACCGCAGCCGCGATAACGAAGCTCAACCCGTTCAGCGCGAGCGGCAACGCCAGGCCGGAGACCGCGATCAGCCCGGCCGCGAGGAGCGGGCCAACCGTCAGTCCGAGCCAGCGGCAGGTGTCATACAGCGCCGCCGCAACCTGCTTGTCCTCGCCGGCGATCTGCGGCAGCGCGGAGCGCAGCGCCGGGCGCAGCATCGCGTTGCCCACACCCGCCAGGAGTGCAAGGCCCAGGATCGGCACGGCGGTGTGAGAAAGCGCCAGCCCCCCGTAGGCGACCGCCTGCAGAAGGTTCGCGACGACGATCAGCAGGCGTTTGGAGTAGCGGTCGGCGAGCAAGCCGAACAGCGAGCCGAAGGCGATCACGGGGAGGAAGTCGACCAGCAAGACAGCCGCGACCGCCCACGACGTGTGCAGGTGGCGGTACGTCAGCAGCAGAAGCGCCACGTAACCAGCGCTGGTGCCGAGGCATGACTGCGCCCACGCGCCAAGGAGCCGGCGCAGCGATCGGTTGGATCTCAGGATTTCCGCCACGGCTCGCGGGCGAGCGTAGCGGGCCTAGCACGGCGACACCAGGGGTGCATAGGCTTGCGCAGCTATGAACGGGATCTTGCAGCGAAAAGAAGGATTTCGCAGCTCTGCGTAGGTTTTGCCATACTCTGTCCGGTAGGACAAACCTCGATGATTGCGAGGACAGAGTCATGTCACAGCCAGGCCAAGTCTAAAACGGACAGTCGTCGGTGGTTAGAGCCGCCGAGCGGCTGGTCTTCTGAAGTGGTCGCCCGGGACGCTCGGCACGCCAATTGTGCCTAAGCGTTTCGGGCGATCGTCTTTTATGCAGCGCCTCGTGCCGCGTCCTCGCCGCTCAGCGAGCGGACGAAACCGTCGAGCTGGTCGCGCGAGAATCGTCGCTGCCCACCGGGCGTGCGATAGCCGTGCAGGTGTCCGTCGTTGCTCCACCGGCGCACCGTCGCCAGCGACACGCCAAGGTAGATTGCGGCCTGTGAGCTCGTGAACGCAAGCTCCGTCGAGGTCCCGCGGGCTACTCTCGTTGTTGCCTTCATCTACTGGGTCTCCTAAGTGGGGGCCGGCTGCTGTCCAACCTCAATCGGCAGCGCAGCCTGGGCGGCGAGCAATGGGCAGCTATGCGGACGTTTGATCGATGTCTCGCCATCACGCGTAGTCGCGTTCAGCCGCGGCGACCGGCGAGCCCCACGCCGGCTCCTGCGATTCGCCAATCCAACGGCGCAGCACATCGTTGAGCGTCTGCATGCGAACCGGCTTCGTGACGTAGTCGTCCATGCCGGCCTCGATGCAGCGCTCGCGGTCGCCGGTCATGGCGTGTGCCGTCATCGCGATCACGGGCGTGTGCCGTCCGCCGTTCTCGCGGCGGCGCAACTCCTTCGTCGCCTCATAGCCGTCGATGTCCGGCATCTGGCAGTCCATCAGCACGGCGTCGTAGCGCTGACTGGAGAGCGCCTGCAGCGCCTCGCGGCCATCGTTGACTACGTGGGAGCGAAACCCGCAACGCTCCAGCACATGCACGGCGACGAGCCGGTTGACGGGGCTGTCCTCGACGACCAGGACGAGCGCCGCATCGGGGTCGCCGCGGCGCTCGCTGATCGCCACGACCCGGTCGCGACCGCTCCGCTGGGCGGCGGCCTCCTGCACCTCGGGCAGCGGCAGCTCGAACCAGAACGTGCTGCCGCGACCCGGCTCGCTGCTGGCGCCGATCGCGCCGCCCATCAGCTCGACCAGTTCCTTGGCGATGGCGAGGCCGAGCCCGTTGCCGCCATACTCGCGCGTCGTCGAGACGTCCGCCTGTACAAAGGGCTGGAACATCTGCTCCAGGCGAGCCGGATCGATGCCGATGCCGCTGTCGATCACCTCGAGCAGAACCACCTCGCTGGCCGCTCCCGCCCGGCGGCGGACACGAACGGCGATCGACCCCTCTGAGGTGAACTTCACGGCGTTGCCGACGAGATTGATCAGGACCTGCCGGGCGCGCGCGCTGTCTCCGCGCACCCTGCGGGGGGCGAACGGATCGATCTGGATCTCCAGCTTCACGCCCCGCCCGTTCGCGTCGAGCCCGGCCGGCACGCAAGCGCGCTCGACCATCTCGTGCAGGTCGAAGTCGGCGACCTCGAGCTCGAGATGCCCGGTCTCGATCTTCGAGATGTCAAGGATGTCGTTGATGATCGTCAGCATGTGCTCGCCGGACTGCTCGACCTGCTGTGCGTAGGCACGCTGCTCGGCGCTCAGCGGCGTCTGCAGGAGCAGTTCGTTCATGCCGATCACGCCGTTCATCGGCGTGCGGATCTCGTGGCTGACGTTGCGCAGGAAGGCCGACTTCATGTTCGATGCTTCGACGGCCTCATCGCGCGCCTGCCGGTAGGCGCTGTTGAGCTCGATCAGGCTCTCCAAGCGCTGCCGTCGCTCGCGCGCGAACATCGCCACCAGACCGAGCAGCGGCAGCGGCGCGAGGGCGGCGATCGGCGCGCGGTGGATCTCCTCGGCGACCAGCAGCGCGACTCCGGATAGCGCTGCGTCGACGACGTAGATCCACTTCTGGCCGAGCAGTTCGCGCAGCGTGGTCTCACGGGTGATCGTGAAGCGCAGCGCCAGAGCGTCGAAGTCGACGATGAACTGCGCGGCCAGCGCGGCGATCAGCACTATCGGCGAGGCCGCGTCAGGGCGGACCCCCGCGAGCACGAAGACCGCGACCGGCCCGATCGCGTACCACGAGTTGCTGATCGCATGGACCGTGCGGCTGAGCCGCACTTGGCCGGTGATGATGTCCGGAGCGCGGGCCAGCGCAGTGGCCAGCACGACCGCGATCGGGACGAGCGCCAGAGGTATCGCGAACAGCAGCGGCACGAATGCGAGCTGGGTCGGGACGGTGAAGCCGAACGGCGTGTCGATCCGGATCCGCGCAGCCACCACCAGCACCAGCCAGCAGACGAGCGCCGGGAGCACGGAGAAGCCACCGGGCGGTGCGTCAAGCCACAGCATCGCGGCGGCGAGCACGAAGCCGCCGCAGAGGACGACCTCGGCCATGCGCTCGCGAGTCGTCAGCCGCAGACGCGGACGCTGGAGCGTGCCAGCCATGACCGACTGCTCGTCCGGCTTCAGGGTGGGCAGCATACCCGCCGTAATATCGGCCGATTTGCGGGCAACCTTGATGCGCAGCGGGGCCCGAACGGCGCCTTGCGGCGACCACGATCGCGGGCCCGCCGTCCGCGCGTGTGATTGCGAGCGTCTTTGCGGGCTCTGCGTCAAGCGGCGGTCGTCGCGGAGCGGCTCCTGAGGACCGCGCCTCGCGACGGCACGCCC